>Ga0070658_10003315_pt1 | contig 13288 bp, 15 predicted proteins | sample KBSC13metaG_FD_64664 | JGI IMG/M metagenome (GOLD analysis project Ga0070658, IMG submission 64664) | Corn rhizosphere microbial communities from Kellogg Biological Station, Michigan, USA - KBS C1-3 metaG | ecosystem: Host-associated > Plants > Roots > Rhizosphere > Soil ... | reverse complement strand
GTCCTTCATCCCGTACTCACCCTGCAGCCACGCAGCGCAGGGGAGGATGCGACGCTCGTCGCGAACGATCGCCTCGGCCATCTGCACCGCGCCCGCCGACGGCGCGTAGTATGCCGAGCCGGTCTTGAGGTGCTTGACGATTTCGGCGCCGCCCGAGCGGGTGCGGTCCACGATCGCGTCCAGCTTCGCCTTGTCGATGAGCTGCGTGATGGGGATGCCGCTCACGCTCGTGTAGGAGATGAGTGGGACCATCGTGTCGCCGTGGCCGCCGAGCACCATCGCCTGGATGTCGCGCACGGAGACGTCGAGCTCGGAGGCGAGGAAGGCGCGATAGCGCGCCGTGTCCAGCACGCCGGCCATGCCGATCACGCGCTCGCGCGGAAACCCGGACGCCTTCATCGCCACGTAGCACATCACGTCGAGCGGGTTGCTGACGATGATGAGGATCGACTTGGGCGACGACTTGGCGATCTGCTCCGACACCGACTTCACGATGCCGGCATTCGTGTTCAGCAGGTCATCGCGCGACATGCCGGGCTTTCGGGCGATGCCGGCGGTGATGATGACGATGTCGGAGTCCTTCGTCTCCTCGTAGCCGTTGGTGCCGATGACGCGAGTGTCGAATCCCTCGATAGGCGCGCTCTGCCACTGATCGAGCGCCTTGCCCTGGGGGATTCCCTCAGCGACGTCCACCATGACGACGGTGCGCGCGAGCTCCTTCTCCGCGACGCGCTGCGCAGCCGTCGCGCCGACATTTCCGGCTCCGACGACGGTGATCTTATTGACCATGAGAGCTTTGTCTGAAGGTGAGATGCTGCCCCAACTAAACTATGCAGCGCGCGGAGGGATGGTAGGCTTCAGCGTGAACGGTGCACGGTGAACGGCGCACCGCGACGACTACCGCCGCGGTGTGGCACGCTTCACGGTTCAGGGGCCACCGCAATGCGTTCAGCCGCCCACCTGGGAGAGCGCTCGCAGTCCGCCGTTCCTGCGCTGCAGCAGCGCGTGCGCTTGTGGTTTCTCGGCCAGCGCCTGGCGCACGAACGGCTCGAGCGGCGTGCCTTCTCGCAGCGGGGTTCGCAGGTCCACCTCGTGATTGCCGAAGAGGCATGTGCGAAGTCGGCCGTCGGCGGTGAGCCGCACGCGATTGCATCGCTCACAATAAGTGTGCGTCATCGGCGTGATCACGCCGATGCTCCCGGGCGCTCCCGGTATGCGCCAGTATTCGGCCGGGCCGTTGCCTCGCGCGGGGCCATCCGTGCGTTCGAGCGCGCCCAGCTCGCGCTCGATGCGAGCGCGGATCTCGTCGCTCGGTACGACATGCTCGAACGTGAGCTCCTCCATCTCGCCGACGGGCATGAGCTCGATGAACCGCACGTGCCATGGATGCGCGAGCGTCAGGCGCGCGAACTCGACCACTTCGTCGTCGTTCGTTCCCCGAATGACGACCATGTTGAGCTTGATCGGCGCAAGGCCCGCGGACTCCGCGGCGCTTGCCGAGCGGACCGGATCGAATCCCAGATCGCGCCGCGCGATGGACGCGATGCGGTCGGCGCGCAGGCTGTCGGCGGAGATATTCACGCGGTCGAGGCCGGCGTCCGCCAGTTCGGCGGCGAGCGTGGGCAGCTTCACCCCATTCGTCGAGAGTGCGATGTCCTCCACGGCACTCACCGCGCGCAGCATGCGCACGAGCGTAGCGAGCTGCGGCCGGATCGTCGGCTCGCCGCCGGTGAGCCGGATGCGACGCAGGCCAAGCGGCGCGAGCTGGGAGACCACCTCGGTGATCTCCTCGTAGCTGAGGATGTCTGCCTTCGGGAGCCAGGGCAGCCCCTCGAGCGGCATGCAGTACCGACAGCGGAAGTTGCAGCGGTCCGTGACCGAGATCCGCAGGTACTCGATCGTTCGCCCGAACTGATCGAGCAGCACGCTCATGGCGTCACCGTAGCCGGTTTGCCAGTCGGGTCCACCCACACGCGCGTGCCGTCGGCGTAGTGCTCACGCTTCCAGATCGGCACGCGATGCTTGAGCTCCTCGATCACCCAGCGCGAGGCCTCGTACGCTGGGCCGCGATGCGGATGCGCGACGGCAATGCCCACACTCGCCTCCTCCAGCGCGAGTTCACCAAGGCGATGCTCGATCGCGATGTCCGACACGCCAAAACGTTGGGCCGCCTCGGAGGCGATTTCGGCCAGCTCGCGCGCAGCCATCGACTCGTACGCCGAGTACTCCATTCCGCTGACGGCACGTCCGTCGTTCACGTCGCGAACCACGCCGATGAAGAGGAGGACGGCGCCGTTCGCCGGCCGAGACACGCGTTCGATCAACGCGCTGGCGTCGATAGGGTGGCGCACGAGCGCCGCGTATTGGATCATCCGCCCGCCACCGGCGGGATGATCGCCACGGTGTCGCCGGCGCGGAGCGGGTGGTCGGCGCGAGCGTAACGCTCGTTCACCGCCACCAGGGGCCGAGGAGGCAGCGCGTGCGCCCCCGCCCGCTCCCGCAAATGCCCAACGAGCTGCGTAACCGTGGCGCCTTCATCGAGATCGAGGCGCAGGCTCGAGGTACCGAGCGCATCGGCGTAAGCGGCGAAAAGCAGGACGGTTACGCTCATGAATGGATGGTACAGGCACGACATCGGCGAGGGAAGCTCTGGCCGGCCACGAGCGCCTGTCCAGCAGGCGCCGACAGGACCGTCGGTCCTTCGGGATGACACACGGCGCGAACCGAACGCGCGCCGACAAGCAAAAAACGCCCCGGCCGAGGCCGGAGCGTCGAGAGAGGCATCGCGACGGGTCAGGCCTCGTTCGCTTCCTCGTAATCGCCCTCGATGTCGCTCACGTCGAGGTGAGCGACCATCGCCCGAAGCTCCTTGGACGGCTTGAACACCGGAACCGGACGCGCGGAGACCTCGACCGGCGAGCCGGTTCGCGGGTTGCGCGCCATGCGGGTCTTGCGGTGGCGGATCTTGAAAGTGCCGAAGCCGCGAACCTCGATGTTCTTCTGCTCCTGCAGCGCTTCCTTGATGGCATCGAGGAAAGAATCCACCACGCGCGCGCAGTCCTTCTTGGAGATCATCGGCCCCGCCGTGCGGGAAATCTGGGCGGTGACACGCTCGACCAGATCGGCTTTCGTCATGGGAGATGCCTCGGCGCGGGGCTGCGGAAGGGGGCTGAAATTCTGATCGAACTTATCCGCGTTAACTCTTGTGTGTCAAGAGCTTGGCTCGTTTCAGCGGCGGGCTTTCCGGACCGTTTCCATGAACTGATTGAACAGCGGTCGGGCGTCGTGCGGACCCGGCGCGGCCTCCGGGTGGTACTGCACGGCAAAGACGGGCAACTCGCGGTGCCGAAGACCCTCGACGGTGCCGTCGTTGAGGTTCACGTGCGTCACCTGAAGTTCCGGCGCGCCGGGAATCTCCTCCGCAGAGCCTCGCACCGCGAAGCCATGATTCTGCGAGGTGATGAGGACCCGCCCTGTCTCCACCTCGCGCACGGGGTGATTTCCCCCGCGATGGCCGTACGGCATCTTCTCCGTCGCGCCGCCGTACGTGAGGCCGATGAGCTGGTGCCCGAGGCAGATCCCGAACATCGGCACTTCGCTGTCGGCGATGGCGCGAATCGTATCGGGTGCGTACGACACCGCGTCGGGGTCGCCCGGGCCATTGGAGAGAAAGACGCCCGCGGGTTCGAGCTCGAGAATCTCCTCCGCCGTCGTCTGCGCCGGCACCACGGTGATGCGGCACTCCGCGTCGTCGAACAGGCGAAGGATGTTGCGCTTGATCCCGTAGTCCAGCGCCACGATGTGGTTGGGCGCTTCGGGGTTACCCCATTCGTAGCGCTCCCTGGTCGTGACGCGCGAGGCGAGATCGAGCCCTTCCATCGAAGGACAGGATTCCAGTGCCGCGACTGCGTCCGGCGAGGGCGACTCGCCCGCGCCCATGACGCCACGCATGACGCCGATGGTCCTCAAGTGACGCGTGAGGCGACGCGTGTCAACGCCTTCCAGCAGCGGGATCTTCGCCGCAGCGAGGTAGCTCTCGAGGTCACCCTCGGCACGCCAGTTGGAGTAGGTTCGCGCGAGCTCGCGACAGACGACGCCGGCCACCTGCGGCCCCGTCGACTCCGGATCAGCGGGGTTGACGCCGTAGTTCCCGAGCATCGGCGCGGTCATGACCACGATCTGGCCACGGTAGGAGGGATCGGTGAACACCTCCTGGTAGCCGCTCATGTTCGTGGTGAATACGACTTCGGCCACCGTGACGTCCGACGACCCGTGGACGACGCCGTGAAAAAGGGTTCCGTCCTCGAGGAGGAGGAACCCCGGACCTTCGTGACGATCGGTCACCTTCGTTATGGCTTGGCCGGTGCGGGCGCGGTGCCGCCTGCCGGAGCGTTTCCGGTGGCCGGTGCGGCCGGCGTCAACGGAATGGTGTTGTTCGCGTTGGGCGTCGCGGCTGGCGCGGTGGCCGGCGCGGGCGTGAACGCCTGATCGAGCACCGACGAAGGCGCGCGCTGCTGCGTGGACATCAGCGAGAGCACGAAAGCCAGGAAGAGAAAGAGTCCGCCGCCCCACCAGCTCGTCTTCGTGAGCAGGTTTCCCGCCTGCCGCGTGCCGAGGAGGGAGTCCGACGAGCTGCTCACCCCGCCGAAGCTGGCCGACAGACCGTCGCCCTTGCCACTCTGGAGCAGGATGGCGGTGACGAGCACGACACTGTCGATGATGAGCAGGACGAGGAGAAACGTGTACATGCCGAGGCCGAAACGGGGTGGCGAATAGTGGTCTAAACCTCAAATATGCCGAGACTTACGCGGGCGGTCAAGTGATCAGACTCGCTCAGCTCCCACAGATTTCCGCCCACTGAACCGGATCCAGGCTCGCACCGCCGACGAGCAGACCTTCCACCTCCTGCGCCGCGAGCAGTGACGCCGCGTTCTTCGCGTTCACGCTGCCGCCGTAGAGGAGCGGAATGGCGCGGGCGTCCTCGCCCACCAGGCCGGCGAGGGCGGCACGCAGCACGAGGTGAACGTCGCTCGCGTCCTGAGGCGTCGCGTTGCGGCCGGTGCCGATGGCCCACACCGGTTCGTAGGCGACGACCATGTCGCGGATCGCTTCGTGGCTGAGCATGGACACACCAGCGCGGAGCTGATGCAGGACGACTTCGCCGGTCTCGCCGCGCTCGCGCTGCTCGATCGTCTCCCCGACGCACAGGACCGGAACGAGACCATGCTCCGTTACCCGCGCGCACTTCTGCGCGACCTGCGCGTCCGTCTCGCCGAACACGTGACGCCGCTCGGAGTGGCCAACGAGGACGAATGAGGCGCCGGCGCCGGCGGCCTGCGCCGCCGAGTTCTCGCCGGTAAATGCGCCCTTGTCTTCGGTCGACACATTCTGCACGCCGAGCCGGAGGTCGGGACGCGGCTGTGTGCGCTCGCGCACCGCGGCGAGAACGAGTGCGGAGGGAAAAAGGACCACCGTGCGGTCGTCGCGCGGAGCGTACCGCGACAGGAATCCGTCGAGAAATGCCGAGGCCTCGGCGGGGCCGAGATTCATCTTCCAGTTGGCGGCCAGCACCGGCCGGCTGTGGCTGCGCATCACTACCTGTCGGTAAGTGCGGCGACGCCCGGAAGCATCTTCCCTTCCAGGAACTCCAGCGATGCTCCGCCTCCCGTGGACACATGGCTCATGCGCGACGCGAGACCCGCCTGCTCCACCGCGGCCGCGGAATCGCCGCCGCCGACGATGGTCGTCGCGCCCTGCGAAGTCGCCTTCGCCATCGCCTCGGCAATGGCCAGCGTGCCCTTGTCGAACGGCGGCTTCTCGAACACGCCCATCGGTCCGTTCCAGAGCACGGTGCGCGCGCTGGCGATTGCGCGCCCGTACGATTCCGCAGTGCGCGGTCCGATATCGAGCATCGCCATGTCGGCCGGAATCCGCTCCTTCGTCACCGTCTTCGCCTGCGAACCGGCATCTGCCGACGGCGCGACGACGCAGTCATGCGGCAGGATCATTCGCGTGCCCGCTTCATCGAGGAGCGTGCGCGCCATGTCCACGCGATCGTCCTCGACGAGCGACTTGCCCGTCTCGAGGCCCATCGCCTTGTAGAAGGTGCACGCCATCGCGCCGCCAATGAGCAGCGCATCCACCTTGGGAAGGAGTGCGTGGATGACGTCGATCTTCCCGGAGATCTTGGAGCCGCCGAGGATGGCCACGAAAGGGCGCTGCGGATTCTCGAGCGCGCCGTGCAGATAGGCGAGCTCCTTCTCCATCAGGAGGCCCGCCACGGCCGGCTGGAGGAAGTGCGCCACGCCCTCCGTCGAGGCGTGAGCGCGGTGTGCGGCGCCGAAGGCGTCGTTCACGTAGAAATCGCCGAGCTGGGCCAGCGCGCGGGCGAGGCGTTCGTCGTTCGTCTCCTCGCCGCCAAGGAAGCGCGTGTTCTCCAGCACGACGACCTCGCCGTCACCGAGCTCCGCCGAGGCTTTCTGTGCCTCGTCGGTGTCGGTGCTTTCGACGAAGGTGACCTTGCGGCGCGGCATGAGCTCGGCGAGCCGTGCGGCCACGGGGCCGAGCGAGTATTTCGGTTCCGGCTTGCCCTTCGGGCGGCCGAGATGGGAGAGCAGCACGACGCGCGCACCACGCGAGAGCAGGTATTCGAGGGTGGGAAGCGCCGCGCGAATGCGCGTATCGTCGGTGACGTGCCGGTGCTCGTCGAGGGGGACGTTGAAGTCCACTCGCACGAGCGCGCGCCTGCCGCGGATCTGGTCCGATGACAGGTCGCGCACCGTGAGCTTGTTCATGCGCAGCTACATCCGCGCGCCGACGTAATCCAGCAGGTCGACACAGCGCGACGCATAGCCCCATTCGTTGTCATACCAGCCGGAGACCTTCACCAGCAGCCCGTCCACGACGTTGGTGCACTTGCTGTCGAGGATGCACGAGAACGCGTTGCCGATGTAGTCCACGGAGACGAGCTCCTCGTCGGTGTAGGCGAGGATGCCCTTGAGGTCACCATTGGCGGACTTCCTGAAGGCGTCGTTCACCTGCTCCACCGTCACCGGCTTCTCCACGACCACGGTAAGGTCGGTGAAGGAGACATCCGGAGTCGGAACGCGAATGGACATGCCGTCGATCTTCCCCTTCAGCTCGGGAATGACGAGGGACGTCGCCTTCGCGGCGCCCGTCGTCGTCGGGATCATGGACACGGCCGCGGCGCGCGCGCGACGCAGATCCTTGTGCGGCAGGTCGAGGATGTTCTGGTCGTTGGTGTAGCTGTGCACCGTGACCATCGAGCCGCGCACGAAGCCGAAGTTATCGCGCACCACCTTCACCATCGGCACGAGGCAGTTCGTCGTGCACGAGGCGTTGGAGATGATGTTGTGATTCTTCGGGTCGTACTTCTGGTTGTTGACTCCCATGACGATGGTGATGTCCTCGCCCTTGCCCGGCGCGGAGATGATCACCTTCTTCGCACCGGCGTCGAGGTGCGCGCGCGCCTTGTCGGCCGAGGTGAAGCGTCCGGTCGACTCGAGCACGACGTCCACGCCGAGCTCCTTCCATGGGAGCTTGCCAGGCTCCTTCTCGGCGAGAACCTTGATCTCGTCGCCATCCACCGTGATGGAGCTCTCGCCGTGAGTCACGTCGCCGGTGAAGGTGCGGTGCACCGAGTCGTACTTGAACAGGTGGGCGAGGGTCTTGGTGTCGGTGAGGTCATTCACCGCCACGAAATCGAGATCCTTGTTTCCGGACTGCCTGGCAGCGCGAAGGACCTGACGCCCGATCCGGCCGAAGCCGTTGATGCCGACACGAATTGCCATCGCCGTCTCCCTGGTTCACCACCGGTCGCCGAGTGCGGGCGCCCGGCCGAAGGTCACAAAACTGAGAATGCGTGCGCCGCCGGCGTGAAGCGCCGCGGCGCACGCGTTGAGGGTCGCCGCGGTGGTCACGACATCATCCACCAGCACGAGGTGCAATCCCCGCAGCGAAGCGCGATCCGCGGTCACGCGGAACGCGCCCGAAACGTTGCGGTGACGCTCACCCGGTGTCAACCGCGTCTGCGTCTCCGTTGCACGTGCACGCACGAGCAGATCCTCGCGCACCGGCAACGACCACGCCGCGCCGAGAGCGCGGGCCAGCTCTGCGCTCTGGTTGTAGCCACGCTCGCGTTGGCGCGAAACAGCGAGCGGGACCGGCACCAGCGCGGCGCGTTCTTCCTCGACGTCGCGAGGAAAGCGGAGGGTAGCAAGCCGTCGGCCCATGGCGCGGGCGACGGCGGGCCACTCGTGGTACTTGAGCGCGTGCACGATCCGTTCGGCCGTGCCGCCGGGCATCGCGTACATCGACCGTGCGGCACGCACGCAGGGAGGAAGCAGCTCGCACCAGCGGCAGGGCGTCCCGGTTCTGCGGCCGTCGGTGGGATGACCACACCGCTCACAGCGCGGCCACGGCAGCTCCGTCGCCCGCAGCCAGCAGTGCCCGCAAATGAGCTCGCGCTCCAGCGCGTCGAGCTGCCGCCCGCAGAGCACGCAGACCCTCGGCAGGAGCAGATCGAGCAGTGCCCCGCCAGCCCGCGCGAGCGACTGGCGCGGACCAGCTAGTGGAGCGCCCGCCACATGGCGCCACGGTCAGGGGCGCGGCCGAACCAACGCTCGAACGCCCGAACCCCCTGCTCCAGCAGCATCCCCTCACCGTCTGCGGCGCGGTGGCCGGCCTCGCGCGCCTCCCGCACCCACGACGTTTCCTCAGGGCGGTAGACGAGATCGAACACGGCGGCATCCTTCGGAAGCTCGCCGAGCGGGACCGGGTGCTGATCGTCACGCATGCCGATGGGCGTGGCGTTGATGACGAGTGTCGCACCGCGCAGCGCATCGCCGAGAGAAGCGGCGCAGCGGGTGCTGGCGGCAAAGCGTTCGGCGAGTCGTTCGGCGCGGGCCATGTGGCGATTGTACAGCGCCACGCGCGCACCCTCCCATCCTTCCACCGCGCACAGCACCGCCGCGGCTGCGCCGCCGGCCCCGATCAGTGCCACGCGCGCACCGGCGGTACGTCCCTCGAGCAATGCCTTGCCCATCCAGTCGACGCCGGCGACGTCGGTGTTGTCGCCGTGCAACTCGCGGTCACGGTGCCAGAAGACGTTCACAGCGCCGCACCGCGCCGCAACGGGCGTAAGGTGCGCGCAGCGAGCCGCCAACGCTTCCTTGTGCGGGATGGTCACGTTGCCGGCGCCATTGACGACGCACAGCCCCTCGAGCGTGGAATCGAGCTCCTCGGGGGTGACGTCGAGCGCTTCGTATCGAAGCGGGATGCCCGCCGCGCGCAGCGCCGCATTCTGGAATCGCGGCGACGCCGACTGCGCCACTGGGTGCCCGAGCAGCACGAGCCGGCCCGGCAGCGCGCTCACGAGGCGCCGGGCACCCGCTCCGCCGCCAACCGGTCGAAGACGCGGCGTATCTCCCTCTCCAGCTCGTCGGCCGTGGCGCGATAGACATCGAGCTCGGCGCCCATCGGGTCGCTGATCGCGCGTCCGCCGGCGCCATGGCGTGGGTACTCGGTCAGCAAGTATGCCTTATCGGCGCCGCCGAGCGCTTCGACGCGCTCCAGGTGATGCGGTCCCATGGCGAAGATGAGATCCGCCGAGTCCACGAGGGCGCGCGTGAGCTGCTGCGAGCGATGGCTCCCGAGGTCAAGGTGACGCTCCATGCCGACGAGCAGCGCGCCGTCGGAGGCGGCGGCGCCGTCCCACGCACTGGTGCCCGCGCTGGCGACGTCCACCTTGGTCAATCCACGCTCGATGGAAATCTTGCGCGCGATGGCCTCGGCCATCGGGCTGCGACAGGTGTTGCCGGTGCAGATGAACAACAGCTTCATGACGTCAGGCGTCTCCGATGAGCCGTGGCGCGAACTCGCGCAGCGTCGCCGCGGGAATCTCGCCGGGCCGGATGACTCGCGGCGCGCGCCCCGTGCAGTCGAGCACCGTGGAGGGCGCGGAGGGCGGGAGTGTTCCACCGTCGAGTACCCGAAGCGCACCGCGCGCCATGGCCGAGCTCCACTGCTCTCGAATCTCACCCGCCGACACGGCGGGCGGTACCCCGGGACGATTGGCGCTCGTGGAGGTGATCGCGTCGCCGTGCGCCCGGATGAGCCGCTGCAGGCCGCGATGGGGTGTCCAGCGGACGGCGATGCCGCCCTCGGGTCCACGCAGGCTCTCGGGGACTCGCCGCTGGCCGCCCGGCAGGACGAGGGTGAGCGGACCCGGCCAGAAGCGCGCGGCCAGGTTCGTGGCGAAGCTGGGCAGCTTGAGGTCCAGTCGCTCGAGCATGTCGCTGCCGGCAATGAGCAGCAGGAACGGCTTTCCCTTCGGCCGGCCCTTGAGACGAATCAGCGCGGCGACCGAATCACGATCGATACCGCCGCCGAAGCCGTATACCGTCTCGGTCGGGTACGCGAGCACCCGCCGCAGCTCGATCTGCTCGAGCGCGGGACGAATGCCGGCGGCGATCTCGTCGTCCGACCAGAAGGGAATGCCAAGCGCAGGATGGCGACTCATTCGGTGGTGGCAAAGAGGACGTCGACGCGCGCGAAGTCGCCCGGGTCGGTGACCTTGAGCGCGCGCTCGCTCCCACGCACGACTCGCACCGGAATGCCGTAGCGTTCGCAGAGTGCGGCGTCGTCCGTCGCCGTTACCCGGTCGGCGCGGGCGCGACGGTGTACGTCGACGATCACCCCGCGCGTAAAGCCCTGCGGCGTCTGCGCGCGCCAGAGCCGCTCCCGATCCACCGTGCGCACGATGAGCCCGTCCGCGCTCACTTCCTTCAGCGTATCCACCACGGGAAGCGCAGCGACGGCACTCGTGCCGGACCGCACCGACTCGATGACGCGATCGATCGTCTCGTCACCGACGAGCGGACGAGCGGCGTCGTGCACGAGGACGATCTCGGCTTCGTCGGGCAGATCGTCGAGACCATTCGCGACGCTTTCGGCGCGCGTCTTTCCGCCGACCGACATCGCGAGCCGGTCGAGATCGCACTGGAAGAGCCACGGCGGTGGGTCTCCCGCGTAGCGACGAGGGAGCACGCAGACCACGGAGACGACGTCCGGACGAGCCATGAACGTCTGCACGCTGTGCAGCAGCATCGGCTTGCCGGCCACCCACTTGAACTGCTTCAGCTCACCGTCGCCGGTCTCCGCTCGGCTCCCGCTGCCGCCAGCGACGATCACCACGCCGACATCCCGCGGCGCAGCTCGCTGCGTCGTCGCCGTAGCGGTTTCCGCGTTCGTGCTCATGGAAAGATCCGCTGGAACAGCTCGCCGATCGTGCGGACACCGGTGGCGCGCAGGTCCTTCGGCACGCGTCGCGGCACGGCTCGTTCGGCAAGGTATGCCGTGGTCATGCCCATGTTGGCGCCCTCGGCGAGCCGACGCTCCGCCTGGGATACCGGGCGGATCTCTCCTCCGAGACCGACCTCGCCGATGAACAGCGCCTCGTGCGGCAGCACGCGATCGTACACGCTGGAGGCGAGGGCCGCGGCAACGGCGAGATCTCCCGCCGGCTCCTGCAGCCGCACACCGCCCACCACGTTCAGGAAGACGTCGAGCTGGCTGAAGGAGAGACCCGCGCGCTTGTCGAGTACGGCGAGCAGCAGCGCGAGCCGGCGACCGTCGTAGCCCGTGGCCACCCGCTGTGGGGTGCCGAAGCCGGCCTTGGCGGCGAGCGCCTGGACCTCGATGAGGATAGGCCGCGTGCCTTCCATCAATGCGGTCACCGCGCTCCCCGACGAATGCATGGCGCGATCGCCGAGAAAGAGCTCCGACGGATTGGCGACGGGAACGAGGCCATCCTCCGCCATCCGGAAGACGCCGATCTCGTCGACGCTGCCGAAGCGATTCTTCGTCGCGCGCAGCACGCGATGATCGAGTGAGTTCTCGCCCTCGAAGTAGAGCACGGTGTCCACGATGTGCTCGAGCGTCTTCGGGCCGGCGATGCCGCCCCCCTTGGTGACGTGGCCGACGACGAAGACGGCGGTGCCGCTCTCCTTGGCGAAGCGCATGAGGCGGGCAGCGGTCTCGCGTACCTGCCCCACGTTACCCGGCGCGCCCTCGAGGTCTGTCGTGAACACCGTCTGGATCGAATCCACGATCAGCACCTGCGGCGCGACAGCGGACGCGGTGGTGAGGATCGTCTCGAGATTGGTCTCGCTGAGGAGGCTCACATCGCCGGTATCGCCACCGATGCGATCGGCGCGGAGTTTCACCTGCAGCGCGCTCTCTTCACCCGAGGCGTAGAGGGTGGGATGACCGGCGCCTTGCAGGCGGCCGGCGACCTGGAGCAACAGGGTGGACTTGCCGATGCCCGGCTCGCCGCCGATGAGGATCATCGAGCCCGGAACGATACCGCCGCCGAGGACGAAGTCGAATTCGTCGATGCCGGTCTTCCAGCGTTTGGACTCGGAGCCGCTGACCTCACGGAGGCGCGGCGTGGGGGCGACGCTCCCACCCTCGGCAAGGGATCGGGCGCCTCCGGCTCGGCGACTCGCACCGCCACTCGGCGCTGTCTTCGTCGCGACTTCCTCGACGAGCGAGTTCCACGCGCCACAGACGTCGCAGCGCCCAGCCCACTTCGGGTGATCGGCGCCGCATTCGGTGCAGCGGTAGACGGTCTTCGTCCGGGTCGCCATGGCTAAAAATAGACGCTCACGCGACTCACGGGAACGGCAAGTGCGACGACCGCTCCCTTACTGGTCAGCATCGCTGCAGGGACGCTGAATGATCTTGGGGGTGCGCCTGGCGAGGTCATCTCGCCAAGCGCACCCCCAGAGCGTTTCAGCGACCGTCCCTCCAACAGCTCCGAAGAGTAAAGGAGCGATCTCCGATTCCCGTTTGAATCATCGGAATGCGCGGGAAGAGTCGCCGGCGCACGGAGCGATCCGTTGGATGTTGGAGCAGTTCCAGCCGTTGTCGTGGCAGTCGCCGTTGCCGAAATCGTTCTCGATGACACGGCAACTGCCCTCGCGGAGTCATCCCGCGCGGCGAATGTCCGTCGTATTGCTCCCCCGCCCGACGTCGGAACCACCGCTCGGTCCGGGGCTCCGCTGCGAGAAATTCTCGAAGCGGGTATAGCTCTTGTGGAAGAAGAGATTGACGAAGCCGATCGGGCCATTGCGCTGCTTGCCGACGATGATCTCGGCGCGCCCCTCGATGGAGTTGCCGTCCTTGTCCACCGGCCCCTCATAGACCTCGGGGCGGTAGATGAACATGATAAGGTCGGCGTCCTGCTCGATGGCACCAGATTCACGCA
>Ga0070658_10003314_pt1 | contig 13289 bp, 10 predicted proteins | sample KBSC13metaG_FD_64664 | JGI IMG/M metagenome (GOLD analysis project Ga0070658, IMG submission 64664) | Corn rhizosphere microbial communities from Kellogg Biological Station, Michigan, USA - KBS C1-3 metaG | ecosystem: Host-associated > Plants > Roots > Rhizosphere > Soil ... | reverse complement strand
CACGCCTCTTAGCGGGGGGGCGGTCATCATGCCGATCAGCGTCAAGATCGCGGGAATGCCGATGATGATGCCGGCGGCGATCCAGGGGCCTGGCTTGCGGGGCAGGATGGCGCGAGGTTCGGGAGCGGTCTTGGGAACGTCATTGTCGGGTGCGTTCTGGTCAGTCTCGGGTGAGGTCATAGTTCTTCATATTCGGGCGCATGTACCGGGCGACGAGCGGGAACGATCCTTCGACGGCGCGGTAGACTTCCTGGGCGATGTGCCGGTACGACGGGTGCCCCTGCCTGGACGACCGTAGCTCGACGAAGTGCGTGACCTCGCGCAGGTTCCACGTAAACAGAGCGCGCATCCGGGTCGCTAGCGGCAATACGTACGCCGCCTCACGCTCGAAGCCGGCCTGTACCAGGCTTTCATAGGCGGTCTTACTGCGTTCCATCAGCGCCGTGTAGGCGGCAGTATATCCAAAGCGCTCGATCTCCGGCGGCATCGAAAAACCGAAGTAGGGCAAGGGGCTCTGAGTCGTCTGCGACGCCATTCGGTGACGCTGGATGTCGCGATAGGCGCCGTAATCCATCGTCATCTCGACCGTGCAGAAGATACTCTCCAGCGCTCGGCCTGGCGCATCGTGATTGCCGCGTCGACACAGGTATTCGTCGACGATCTTCTCCTTCGCCGCCTGATCCATCGACCGTACCGTCGACAGCAGCTCCTCGGCGGACTGCTGCGTGTAACCGTACAGGATGGCGGCCACGAGTTTGTCATCGGCATCTGCGTCGCCATGGACCATTGTCGCGCTTCCGCCGCCGAAGACGACTTCGCCGTGATGTCGACCACGAAACGGTGTCGGCGCAGTCTTCCGTGCGATCGACGCGATGGCCGAGTCGGTCTCATCGCGGTAGGGGTTGTGGTCGGCGTACTTGAGGAGGGTGGGGACGATATGCTGCGCCTCCCGCTTGATCGCCTCGCCGATGGCGCGGCCCTCGGGAAGCGACTGCGACAGGAGCTTGGTGATCATCGTCTCCAGCGACCGCGCGTTAAGGGTAAGGCCGATGTTCGTGTACGTCGCCGAGGGCAGCAGGTAGCGGAGGACATCGAAGGTGCTCGCGCGGCAGGCGGCATCGTATCCTCGATCTGTCTGCTTCTCGGTCTTGGGTACGCGAGACTTGATCTTGGCGACAATGTCCTCTGTCCAGCCGGTGTAGGCGTCGAGGAGGGCGGCAATGGTCTCGCGGTAGAGGGTGTTTTCCGCAAGAGCCGGCGGATAGTACATCTTCGACGCGTCGAAGGCGACGTACCGCGTGCTCTTCTCGGTATATGACGCGAGCCGGCAGTCCTCGATCAGTTTCGACGCGATGATGCTGACGTTCTCCAGAGCGAGGTGCACGCACCCGTGCTCCGCGACGCTGCTATGCCCGTAGCCGACGACCCACTTCTCGTGGAATACCTTGGCCTTTTCGCGCGCCTTCGCAAGCCGGTCATCGTCGACGTCGTCCATCTGTACGGTGACGGCGTTGCTGTCACCGGCGAGGTCGAGATCGCCTTCTTCGAGGAGCTTGAGCAGATTGCGTCGCAGGCTGTCGCGGCTCCGCGAATAGTAGGCGAAGAGGACCGCAATGACCTCCTCCGGCAGATTGCGCAGCGCGAATATCGGCTCGTCGAGGTTGGTCACATACGGCGCCAGCGCCGCGCGCTCGGATTCTGTAAAGGTTTCTGTCATATATCTTGATCTGAAAAATGATCTGCTCTAGTACCCGATCGCCAGTCCGTCGACTCTTGGGTCCGTTGCCCCGAGCCGCGCCTTCGACTCCTCGTCGATCACGATGCATTGACATCCGCCGGGCGCGGACCAGGGGCCTTCGATGACGAACTGGTGGCCCAGGCCTCGCAATTCGTAGCAGGTGTCCAGCGGCAGGCGTTCTTCGAAGGTGAGCGTCGCCCCCGCGTCGCCGGCGAACCATCGGGGGGCTTCGATCGAATCCTGTGGACTGCGGCCGTGGTCGATCAGATGCGTCAGCACCTGCACGTTCGTCTCCACCTGCGTCTCCCCGCCTCCCGCGCCGCCGACGGCCCATAGGTCGTCTCCCTTGAAGACCATGTACGAATGAAATGGACTCAGCGGACGCTTGCCGGGCATCAACGCGTTCGGGCTGAGCGGGTCGAGGCTGAAGGCCGATAGCCGGTTGTTCAAGATGACGCCGGTATCCGGCACCACCACACCCGCGCCGAACGGGTCGCCCAAACTCTGCGTCATCACGATCGCGTTACCGGCTTCGTCGACTACGCAAATGCAGGTGGAGTCGACGGATGTCGAGGTCGGGACTGGGACGCCATGCCCATCCAGGGCTATGGGCATGCCACCCGGAAGGTATGGGGCAATCGCCTCCTGCCCTTCGACCTTGGGCAGCTTGCCCGGTCCGCAATGCGCGGCCGCCGCCTTTTGACTGACGCGTCGACGCTGGCGGTCGGCATAGGTCTTCGACAACAGTTCCTTCACCGGCGGAGCGCCCGTGTCGCCAAGGTAGGCGTCGCGGTCGGCAAAGACGAGCTTCTTGATCTCCGAGAGCAGATGGATCGCGTCGGCGGACTCCGGCCGCACGCGCGCGAGGTCGTGTTGCTCGATGATGTTGAGCATCGACAGCGACAGCACCCCGCAGGTCGACATCGGGTTGGTGGTGACGCTGTGGCCGCGGTAGCTCGTCAGCAGCGGATCGTCGAGGTTCGACCGATATAGACTCAGGTCGCCTTCGCTGAAGAAGCCACCTTTTCGCTCGCTGTACTTGAGCAGCTTCTCACCGAATGGTCCGCCGTAGAATCCGCTGCGGCCGCCTTCGACGATGTGGCGCAACGTATCCGCAAGGTCCGGCTGCTTGAGGACGTTCCCGGTACGCAGCGGGTCGAGGTTGAACGCGGCGGCCATGTGCGGGTGGCTGTTGATTACGTCGAGATGTCGACGCCAAATCGACGCATGCGCCGTCGACAGGGCCACACCCTTCTCCGCCAGCGCAATGGCAGGCGCGATCACTTCCGCCGGTCGCTTTGTGCCCCATCGACGCAGGGCAGTCAGCCATCCGTCGACAGCGCCCGGCACCGTCGCGGACTGGATACCCGTGCGGCTCGGGCTCTTGATCGCGTCGACGGTCGCACCGCTTGGAGCGCAGCCGATGCCGTCGAGGGTGAACACCTGGCGGGTAGCGGCATCCCAGTACTGAATGACGACGTCGCCGCCAAGCTGCGATCCGTAGGGCTCGACGACCGCTATCGCAAATCCCATGGCGATGGCGGCATCGACGGCATTGCCGCCGCTTTGCAGCATGCCGAGGCCACATGCCGAGACCAGCGGATTCCCGCTCGCCACCATCCCGCCCCGCGCTATGCGCAGAGGATTGCGTGTAGTGCCGCCTGTCGACACGTGGTCGATGCCCTCCAAATTCGTTTACATCCGCTGCTATTGGCCCTGTCAGTCCGGTCCCAGAATTGGGGGTAGGGGGCCACGAGCTTACACTTCCTGCTCGCCGATGACGGGATTCGACAGCGTCCCGATCTCCGGGATCATCACCTCGACGACGTCGCCGGGCTTGATCTGACCTATGCCCGACGGCGTGCCGGTCGCGATAACATCGCCCGGCTCCAGCGTGATCCTGCGCGAAATGAAGGCGATCAACTGGGGGATCGTGAAGAGCATGTCCGACGTCTTCGCCTTCTGCTTGATCTCGCCGTTGACCGACGTGGTGATCTCCAGCGCGTGCGGATTGCGGATCTCGTCGGCGGTTACGATACACGGACCGAGCGGGCCGAAGCTGTCGTAGCTCTTCGACATGAACCATGGTAGCGACCGGGCAATGGCCCGCTTCTGTTCGTCGCGCGCGGTGACGTCGTTGATCAACGTATAACCGGCGACATAGCTCATGGCTTCTTTCTCGGTGACATTTCGTCCGCGCCTGCCAATGACGACGGCAAGCTCGCCCTCGAAGTCGATACGGCCGACATCGTCCGGCAGCACGATCGGCTTGTCAGGGCCGATGACCGACGTTTCGCTCTTCTGAAAAACGATCGGCTCATCCGGTACGTCGGCGTCCTGCTCGGCCGCATGGTCCGCATAGTTTCGTCCGATCGCGATAATGCGATTAGGTCGCGGCAGCGGCGCTGTCGGCGCCACGCCCAGTTCGGGCCAGATCGCATCCAGCAGCTTCTTCTTCTCAAGCTCCTTGACGGCTGGAACATACAGCGGCAGCATCGCAATGAGGTCGTTGAGGTTCTCGGGAACGGTCAGGCCCACGGGGTGGTTGGCTTCCGCCACCGCAATGACGCGAGCCAGCGGCAGGATCTTGTCGCGATACATGATGCCGGGATATGTCGGTTCCTCGGGATCGTCGAACTCTTTATAACAGACGAACTTCAATACGGACCTCGCAGTCGTGGCAACCTTCCCGGTTGGGGGTGTTGCGCAAGAAGAGCGGAGGCGTTATTACCGGCCACTTCGAGCGCGAGGTGGCTTATGGCGCCGCCTCCACTCCCCAGAGGGAAACTTTTGTGGCGTTATTGTACCCCACAGGGTGGGCGGGAGCGGCGTCGCTGCACACCCGCGATCCCGCAGTTCCCTTTCTACTCTCATCCTTGACAGGCACACGTGGTGATGTTATAATCGGCTGAAATATTTGCTGTATCGATTGAGCAGCCTATGTTATGGGAATAGTGATGCAACCATGGATTGGATCACTCGTCTTTAATTTGGTTCAACGTTAATCTTGTGCGCATTATGCTGTGGTTGCAACACAAACAGAACGTGAAAGGAGGGCCTGAATTGTCGCATGAGCGATAAATGTCATAAGTAGTATTTGCACTAGTTGATATACAGTATGGTCATTGAAAAAGTTAGTAAAATCTCATTTCGACGATACCGGAGGATAATCAAATGAACAGGCCAATGAAGGCCGGTCGACGACCGGTTACAAGCTCGGCGTTACCTAGCGTCTTTTATCTGTTGGTTTTGTATGCCATAATCGCATTACAGATACCCTCAAATGCCGCACCGCCGCCTGGCTACTCCCTGGCGTGGTCAGACGAGTTCAATGCCCCGGTCGGAACTCAGCCCAGTTCCGCGGATTGGAACTGGGAAGTAGGCGACGTCGGCGCCAGCAACAACGAACTTGAGACCTATGTCAACGACATTGCCCATTCGCATGTCATCGCCGACGTCAACGCCACCGACGGCTATGCGCTGCAGATACAGGCTACTGACGATAACGGTAAAACGGGCGTCGCGGGAAAATACTCATCGGCCCGCATGACGACGCAGGGCAAACACGACCTTCAGTACGGGTTCATCGAGGCCCGGATTCGCTTGCCGTATGGCCAGGGCATTTGGCCCGCGTTCTGGATGCTGGGAAGCAACATCGGCTCCGTCGGCTGGCCCGCCTGCGGCGAAATGGATATCATGGAGAACATCGGCAACAACTCCTGGCTGGGCCAAAACGAGAGCAGTCTTCACGGTACTGGCTACTCCGGAGCCAACTCCCTCCACGCATTTTACAATCTCCCGACCGGCCAGTATTTTAAGGACGGCTACCATCTCTTCCAGGAGCAATGGGACAACAATACCGTTTCCTATTTTGTCGATGGTAACCTGTTCGAGACTCACACGTCGGCCGATGTCGGGACCAATCCGTGGGCATTTAACCACGCTTGTTTCTTCATCATGAACATTGCGGTCGGCGGCAGCTTTCCGGGGAATCCCAACCGCACCACGGTCTTCCCGCAGAATATGCTCGTCGATTACGTCCGCTACTATGTCAATACCGTTCCCCCGGCTCCCGGCGCACTCGTCGCGAACGCCGGCGCGCTGTCGACGAGCCTGACGTGGGCGTCCTCTCCCAAGGCCGCGAGTTACAATATCTACCGCTCGACAACCCCGGGTGGTGAGGGAACGACACCCATCGTTACCGGGATTGCATCGACAAGCTTCACGGACACCGGTCTGACGGCGGGCACTACCTATTACTACCGTGTCGCGGCGGTCAATACCATCGGTACGTCCGCTCAGTCGAATGAGGCGAGTGCCACACCCTATCCTGTGCCGACCGGGCCAGTCTCGATCAACTCTGGCGGATTCGCCGTTAGTCCCTGGGTCGCCGATACCGACTACTCCGGCGGATCGTCCGCATCGACCGCGACGGCCATCGCGACTACGTCGCTGACCGGCACGATCCCGCCACAGTCCGTGTTACAGACCAATCGATGGGGCGCGATGACATACACGCTTCCCGGTTTTACGCCCGGCAGTGTCCACACTGTGACCCTCTACTTCGCCGAAGAGTACTGGACCGCGTCCGGAAAGCGCGTTTTCAACGTCGCGATCAACGGTTCGAGCGTCCTGTCGAACTTCGACATCTATGCCGCCGCGGGAGGATCGAACAAGGCCATCCAGCGAGCATTCTCCGCCACCGCTAATGCAAGCGGGGCAATCGTCATCGTATTCACCAACGTGACCGACAACGCCCAGGTCAACGGGATTGTAGCAAACTGATGACGAGCCGGCCCATTGCCGGTAGCTCGGCAATGGGCCAATAAGTTCGACATACCGCTGGGGATGTGTGAAGGGCAAAGATGGTGAGTGGCGCGACCAGAACCGGCTGGGAATTGCGCTGATGTTGGTGAGGCTTGACTTGCGCGAAGCGTACTCGACACCCGTCTACCCGCCCGGCAGAGTCGACGTCCCGGGTGCGCTAGGGTCGGGCATGCCGGTCATGGCTACGGGCGGCATCGGCGGAGCGTCCTTTACCTGCGCCATTGCCGCCTTTGCGTCGGCGTAGTCGGGGTAGACCAGCAGCGCTTTCGTCAGCTCCGATTTCGCGGCCGCTTTGTCGCCTTCGGCCAGATAGACCATTGCCAGGTGATAGCGGATTTCCGGCTCGCGTGGACTCGCCTCCAGGGCGAGATTGATGTCCGCTCCCGCCTGCTTGTAGTTACCCTGGCGATACTCCACCCATCCGATCGTATCCCGGATCGCGGCCACGTGACTGTCGACATTATCGCCGCCTTGCTTCTGCGCTCCCGCGAGAGCTACCTTAGCGTTGTTCAGAGCCTGGGCAAGATCCGGCTTCGAATTCACATCGGCGATCGAGTAGGCAATGATGTTATAAAGCCGCCAGTCGGTTACGTAGATCGATATTGCTTTCTGGCTGGTTGCGAGCGCCTTGGGACGATTGCCCAGCTGCCAGTACGCTGACGAGAGGGAGGCGAGAACGTCGCCGTCGACATTGCCCTTTGCCACGCGCGCTTCCAAAATCGTGGTCAAGTGATTCGCCGTCTGCTGCATTGCCGCCGTTTCGCCCAGTATCTCCTGGGCATTCATTAACGCGACCTGAACGTGGTAGTCGTTGGGGAACTTCACCGCGGCCTTCTGCATGTAGGCTTCGACATCCTTATAGTCGTTCACGCTGGCGAAGACGTCGACGGCGGTTATATAGGTCTGATCTTCCTCAGGCTTCGTGTAGACGTAGGTTTCGACCCTCTCGGGGTCAGCGGTAATCGCCCTGTCTACCCACACTTTCGTCTGTGCCAGATTGCCCAAACTCGCCTGATGCGCGGCCTCTTGGAGGTCGTCCTGAATCTTACCCTTTTGCATCTCTTCCTGAATCCCGCAGCCGGATAGTGCTGCACCCAGGACGAAGAGGACGGAGAATTTGGTGATCAGTGTTAGGTTCAGTTTCATGTCAGTGGTCTACGCGCCTGCCTCGGCTGCCGACGCGGTCATTTCGAGGAAAACTTCTTCGAGCCGGCCGCTCTTGGATGTCGACGTCAGCTCCGCGGGACTCCCCAGGGCAATGAGAGTGCCGCGATGGAAAATGCCGACGCGGTCGCAGATCTCAGCGGCGACCTCCAGCGTGTGAGTCGACAGGAACACCGACGTATTTTTTGTGCGGCACATCTCGCGCAGGATATCCTTCAGACGCCTGATGCTGCTCGGGTCGAGGCCGACGGTCGGCTCGTCGAGGAACAACACCGTTGGCTCGTGCAGCATCGCCGCGGCCATTGCCATCTTCTGCCGCATGCCCCGCGAGTAGCCGCCGATCAGCTTGTCGCCCGCCGTGTCGAGTTGAAAGAGGGCGAGGAGCCGCGCGATTTCGGTATCGCGCCCGGTGCCCGGCGCAATGTCGTACAGGTCGCCGATAAAGTCGAGGAACTCGTGTCCGGTCAACTTCTCGTACAGGAACGGATTATCGGGAATATACCCAATCCGCTTCTTTGCCTCAAGGGATTGCGTCTTCAGGTCGAATCCCGCCACCTTGGCCACGCCCGCAGTCGGCGTCAGGAGGCCCACCAGCATCTTAATCGTCGTCGTCTTCCCAGCGCCATTCGGTCCCAGGAACCCGAACAGCTCGCCGGCCGGTACGGTCAACGTGAGATTGTCCACCGACGGCACGCTGTTGCCCGCGTACGTCTTCGTAAGTCCAACTGCCTCGATCAATGATTAACCCTTAAATGAGTGCTCGTTCATTATAGCATACCGAAAATTCGCCGACTTCGTTGCGCGGCGACGGACAGGTTTTCTATCTCACCAATACCGCAACGATCCCGCGGCTGACCTCTTCCGCCGACTGCTCCCGTCGACTCAGCCGCACCCACCGGAAGGCGGCGCCGTAGATACTGCTGGCGATGACGGTGGCCACTGCTTCTCGTGAACACTCGGGGAATAGGCGAAGGTGTGTCTTATTGTTGCCAAGCCACCCATAAACCACGTCGTAAACCTCGTCGAGGATCCCTGTCGAGAGCGCCCCGTGCAGATCGGCGGCGGCTTTTGGGCAGCCGTCGTGAATGTCTCCGATGAACTCGATCACGGCCGTGCCGAACTTCACCAGGTTCTCCCGAGTGAACGCGGGCTTCTGCTTGAAGACGTCGACCACGGCTGCGTGCAGGTCCGTCCGCATCACGCTGACGCCCAGGCTGGACTTGTCGTCGTAGTGCGCGTAGAATGTCGCCCTGTTGATGTCTGCCGCCTCGGTGATATCCTGAACTGAGATGTCCGAAAACTTACGCTCACGGATCAGCGTGCGGAATGCATCCTGCAGAAGCCTACGCGTACGCCGAACCCGCGGATCGGCATGCTCTTGCACGCGGCACGTCGAATCGGACTCCCTCTCGGCAACTCCAACCGCCATCGTTCTTTCTCCTGAAAAAATGTCCGACAAAATCGCCGATGTGTCGCTTATCCGACATTAGGCGGTTTCTGTGCAGGCATCGCCGACCCGTCTTCGATCATTATACACAACATAAGTTGATTAAGCAACATCTGTTGGATAGGAGATTGAAACCATGCCCACACTACTTCAGATCGACGCGAGCCCGGTCGGGTCCGCTTCCATCTCAAGGCATCTCACGGCGGAATTCACCAAGCACTGGAAGGAAGCGAATCCAAAGGGTGAGGTAATCACCCGCGATCTCACTACCAGTGGTCTCACCGCCATCGACGGCGACTGGATCGTGGCGATGTCGACACCGCCGGCCGACCGAACAATCGACCAACAGGGTCGCCTCGCGCTTTCCGATAAGTTGATTGCCGAGCTTCGCATGGCCGATGAGTACGTCATCGGCGCGCCCATGCACAACTTCACCATAGCCGCCAATCTGCGGCTCTGGATCGACCAGGTCGTGAGGGTGGGGGAGACGTTTGCGTACAACGAGAATGGTCGCGTGGGAACATTGACCGGCAAGAAGGCGACCTTCATGGTCGCGTCGGGTGGAGTCTACGGGCCGGGTACGGCCGCGGAGTCGTTTAACTTCGTCGAGCCGTATCTGAGGACGGTCTTCGGCTTCATCGGCGTCACGGACACGAACTTCCACGTCGCCGGCGGCGCCGCTCAGCTTCGCACCGGCGCGGTCGACCGCGAAACGTTCCTGCGCCCTCACGTCGAGGCGGTGCACGCTGCATTTCAACCGGCGTGATCGTCAAAACGTGGAACGCCCTCGTTTGTCCGTCGAGGGCGTTTGTCACTCCTATCGAGGCGAATGCAGAGCGTAAGGGTGATTGCTAGTAGTTCGATAGTCTGATGGTCAAACTCGACGGTGGCGAGGTACTATCCAGGCGCTGCAAATCATAAATGGAGAGTGTCATGCGTTTCGCTCATGTGTGCGCAATTTCATCGTTGATCCTGTGTCTGGGGAGTGTCCAAGCCCATGCCATAGCACAACCGTTGTACTACATCGTTCACGATTTCGCATCCTCTGCCGATGGTGCGAATCCGAACGGTGGCCTGGTTCTCGGTCCGGATGGCAACTACTATGGGACGACACGGAATGGAGGCACGGCGGGGTCGGGCACAATCTATCGAGTGTCGTCGTCCACTGGAAGTACCAGCACGATCTGGACCTTCGCCGATGGCAGCGTGCCCTTCGACGGGGGCAATCCGTACGGCTCTCTTGTTGTAGGCGCGGACGGTGCGCTGTACGGTACCACCATTTCGGGCGGATCATTGAACTATGGGGCGGTTTTCAAAATCACCACCGCCGGCGAGTTTTCGGTCGTCCATCAGTTCCAGTTCGCGGATGGGGCATTTCCCCAGTGTGGGCTAATCAGCGGTCGAGATGGAAACCTGTATGGCGCGACGACATCTGGTGGCTCCGCCGGATTCGGATGTGTTTACCGGCTCACTCTGGGTGGCTCTCTTACCGTACTCCACAGCTTCAGTTTCGGTGCGACGCCTCTTGACGGCTACGATCCCATCGGGAGCGTGTTCGAAGGCAGCGACGGCAGCCTCTACGGGACTACCGCCAGTGGTGGAACGGCGGGACTGGGGGTTGTCTTCCGCTTGACGAAGGCCGGGGCCTACACGATCCTCCACAATTTCAGCGACGGTTCCGTGCCCAACGACGGAGGGACTGCGAGGACGTCGCTTGTTCAGGGCGCCGACGGTTACTATTACGGCGCCACCGTGGGCGGCGGGGTTGGCGGCAATGGGGTTGTCTTCAAGATCGGGAAGAGCGGTCGATACGCGATCGTGCACAACTTCGATGGTGAGGTCAAGAATGACGGCAAGTTCCCCGGCGAGCTTACGGTGGGGTCGGGTGGCGTGCTGTACGGGACGACGAGCCATGGCGGATCCGCGGACGAGGGGACGATCTTCGCGCTCAGCCCGAATGGCGCGTTCGACGTTCTGCACAACTTTCACGATGGCTCGACCGCGTCGGATGGAGAGAATCCGGCGGGCACGCTGTTGAATGCCGCCGGACGGCTGATCGGAACGACATTTTCTGGAGAGCATGACGGTGTTGTGTTTTCCCAGCAGGCATTCTTTGTTTCGCTGACTCCTCCCGCCAACTTTATCGCTCGGCCGCGTAGCAAGAGTATTGGCTTGACCTGGTCCACATCAGCCGGCGCCACAGGGTACAACATCTACCGCTCGACGACTCCCGGCGGCGAGGGGCTGGTTCCCGTCGCGGTCGCGACCGGGACCGCTCATGTCGACGATACCGTTCAACTTGGCGTGACGTACTACTATAAGATCACCGCGACGAACGAGAACTCTGAATCCGCGAAGTCGTCTGAAACCCACACAATGCCGACGAAGCTGCCATAGTCTGATCGATAATCAAAAAAATCGGCCCTCGACAATCGCGTCGAGGGCCGATTTTTTGTCATTTAGTGGGCCAGTGGGTCTTGCTGCAGTCCGTTGACCTTGCGCATCATCTGGAAGATTGTGTCGGGGCGGACGACGACATAATTCGGGTCGAGGCCATTGACCAGCGTCACAAAGTCCCTGGGCATCAAACCGTGCCACGGTTCCGCCTGGATGATCAGGAAGCGAGGTTCATTGCCGTCCCAGCCCTTCGCGCCGCCAGCGATCTCTTTGGTGAGCTGCGCCATCACGCCGCAGTAGGTCGCAGTCAAAGAGAAGCTGGGAAGCTTCTTGCCGTTGGCCGCCTGATAGATCGCCAGGCCATGGCCGGCGTTCTCGGCCGTCAGGCCGAGTAGCGACGGTGCGTTGGCCGCATAGACCTTGCCGACACCGGGGTCGATGCCGCCCTGGATCGTGTTCCATATCGTGATGACCCGGTATCCCGCGCGGCGGCAGTAGTCGTCTGACTTGGCGACATAGTTGGCTAGCGCGGTCTGGTCTTTCCAGTTGTTCGGGTAGGTGTAGCCGTAACCGGAAGGGCCCGAGATCAGGCAATCGTTAGGTGTCGACGTGCGGTAGTAGTAGTCGAGAACGCCCGGCATGGCGTCCAGCATCGCCGGCGACATCGTCCAACCCATGGGGACCTTGCCCCGATCCGGATCGTTCCACATCTCACGGAGGCGGTGCTCCTGGTACTGCATATTGTCTCCGTCGCTCATGACGAAGGCCAGGTAGATCTTGTTTTCGATGGCCGGTAGCTCATGCGGCGTTGGTTTGACGTTGACCTTCCGGGACGTTCCGCTGAAGTTCGACAGGTTCGTGCACCAGTCGCTCGCGCATGTGGCGATGCCATACGCCGATGCCGCTTCGACACCCGACTGCTCCTCCGGCCACCAGCCGAGGACCACCCCGCCGGGGCCCATCGATGCGAGGAACTTGTCCAGCATCACCTTCTCGTTGGGTTGTCTCGGGTCGAGCCAGACCACGGCCGACTTAACGGCCACCGCGTACTCCCGTATGGCGGTGTGGGTGCTCGGCGGCAGGCCGACAATCATGCGGTGCGTTACGCCGTGCCACTCGTGATCGTAGAGGTACTGGTAGACCGCAAGCTTGCTTGTGAACTTTCCGCGCAGGTCGACGAGGACCTTCAGGTTGTACGGAGCGGAGGTCAGCTTCGCCAATCGACCTGGCGCGACGACCAGCGCCTTTCGCTCTCCGGCGATTGTCGACGCCAGGTTTTCGGTGTCCGGCTGCTTGGGATCGTAGACGACCAGGCCCTTGATCTCGCGGCGGTACTTGGTGATGAGCGACCACGGATCAGGCTCGACATAGCCAAGGCCCATATCGCCGATCCACTGCGTCTTGTCCTTGCCCTTGCCTTCGGCCGTCCAGATCCGCGGCTTGGTCCGGTTGACGATACCCTTCAGCGAACTGAACAGTACGCCGTCGGCGGCAGGATGGTCACTGCCAGTCGGTGGAATAGAGATGAGGTCCTGGGTCGACGCCGGCGTCGACAGAGTCGGAAGCAGTTGACCCTTTGGCCAGGTCACGGAGGCTTGCGCCGGCAAGGCGGTCAAAGTGTAGGAAAGAAGTAGGGCGGCGACGGTGCGCTTAAGCATGATAGTTCTCCTGAAACAGACTGATCAAATGGAACAGCCAGTATCATAGACGTCGTTT
>Ga0070658_10003313_pt1 | contig 13289 bp, 6 predicted proteins | sample KBSC13metaG_FD_64664 | JGI IMG/M metagenome (GOLD analysis project Ga0070658, IMG submission 64664) | Corn rhizosphere microbial communities from Kellogg Biological Station, Michigan, USA - KBS C1-3 metaG | ecosystem: Host-associated > Plants > Roots > Rhizosphere > Soil ... | reverse complement strand
TTGCGGCCCTGATATTGGAAGGTCAGCCGTTCGTGGTCGAGACCGAGCAGTTGCAGCACCGTGGCGTTGAGGTCATGCACGTGGACGGGGTTCTCGGCCACGTTGAAGCCAAACTCATCCGACTGCCCGTAACTCACGCCCAGCTTCACACCACCCCCGGCCATCCACATCGTGAACGCATCCTTGTGATGGTCCCGGCCCGGCTTGGTGGAGGTGCCATCGCCGGCCGCACCCTGGGCCAGCGGCGTGCGGCCAAACTCCGCCCCCCAGATGACCAGCGTTTCGTCGAGCAGACCGCGCTGCTTCAGGTCCGTGATCAGCGCGGCGCAAGCCTGGTCGATGTCCTTGCACTTCGCGGGCAATCGCGTGGAGAGGCTCGCGTGGTGGTCCCAGTCTGAATCGAAGAGCTGCACCACGCGCACCCCTCGTTCCACGAGCCGGCGGGCAAGCAGGCAATTGTTGGCAAAGGTCGCCTTGCCCGGTTGGGCTCCGTAGAGCGCGAGCGTTTCGGGCGCTTCCTTCGCGATGTCCATCAGTTCCGGCACGCTGGTCTGCATGCGAAACGCCATTTCGTATTGATTGATCCTGGTCGCAATTTCCGGGTCACCGACATCGGCCAGGTGCGTCTGGTTGAGGGCCTGCACGGCATCCAGCACCCGCCGCCGGTCAGTCATGCTCTGGCCGGCGGGGTTGCCGAGAAAAAGGACCGGCTCCCCTTTCGAGCGAAACTGGATGCCCTGATACACGCTTGGCAGGAATCCCGTGCTCCACAGGCTGGTCCCCGCACCGCCGGCGGGACCCGATAGCATCACGACATACGCCGGCAAATCCTGGTTTTCCGATCCGAGTCCGTAGGTCACCCACGATCCGAAGCTGGGCCTTCCGCCCCGTCCGAAGCCCGTGTGCAGGAACATCTGCGCGGGCGCGTGATTGATTTCCTCGGTGTGCAGCGAATGGACAATCGCCAGGTCATCCGCGACGGAAGCGAGATGGGGCAACAGTTCCGAAAACACCTGGCCGCTTTGCCCATGCCGGTCGAAATGAAATTTGGATCCCGCGAGCTTCATCTTCCCGCCAATGAAAGCGAATCGCTTTCCCTTGAGCAGTTCGTCGGGACAATCCTGACCATCGCGCTGGGCCAGCACCGGCTTTTCCTCGAACAGATCAAGCTGCGAGGGCGCGCCGATCATGTGCAGGTAGATCACGCTTTTTGCCTTCGGGGCAAAATGCGGGGCACGTGGCGCCAACGGATTCGCCGCCGTGGGCGCTGCCCCCAATTGCTCGCGCAACAGCGAGGCCAGCGCCACTGAACCCAGCGTCAGCCCGCTCTGGCGGAAGAACTGACGGCGATCGTGCAGACCGAGGAAGGATTGCGACGGGTTCATGAGGTCACCCCTTGTTGATGGTTTCATCGAGGTTTAGCAGGGCCGTCGCCACCGCCTGCCACGCCGCGGCCTCACCCGATGCGGCCCGCTGCGCTTCAAAGAGGGCATGCAGCGTTTGCAACTCGGCATCCACGGGCGCCCGCGCGACGGCCATGCGGAAGGCACGGCGAATACGATCATCGAGCGCGGCGTCCGGTTGCTCGGCGATGATGCGCCGGGCGAACGCCTGCGCGGCTTCGACGTAGACCGGATCGTTGAGCAGCGTGAGCGCCTGGAGCGGCGTGTTCGAGCGCGAGCGTTTCACAGTGCAAGCCATCCGCGCGCCGGCATCGAAATTGACGAAGCTCGGATACGGCGCACTGCGCTTGAGCACCACGTAAAGGCCCCGGCGGTACTGTTCGTCGCCGGGACTCACCACGTAATCGTATTTTTGTCCGCCCACTTTTTCCCAGAGCCCGTCGGGTTGCGGCGGCCGGATGGACGGGCCGCCTTGCTTGAGATTGAGCAATCCGGCGATGGCCAGGGCGTTGTCGCGAATCATCTCCGCATCGAGACGGTGCCGCGGGCCGCGAGCGAGCAACCGGTTCTGGTCGTCGCGGGCGAGCAGTTCGGGCGTGATGCGCGACGACTGGCGATAGGTCGCGGAGGTCACAATGGTCCGGAGGACTTTTTTCATCGACCAACCGCCATCCATGAATTCCACCGCCAGCCAATCGAGCAATTCCGGATGGGTCGGCGCTTCCCCCTTGATGCCAAAATCCTCGGGAGTCCCCACGAGTCCGCGGCCGAAAAGCTCCGCCCACCAGCGGTTCACCGTCACACGGGCCACGAGTGGATTGTCGCGGGAAACCATCCAGCGCGCTAGATCGAGCCGCGTCCGCGGCTCCGCACTCGCCGGATGCAGGATGGCCGGCATGCCCGGCTGCACGGGCTCCCCGCGATCGGTATACACGCCCCGCTTGAACATCGTGTTCATTCGCGGTTCCGCGATTTCCTGCATGACCAGCGACTGCGCGGGTTTGACCTGGAGGAGCTTCAGTTCCACCTGACGCAACCGGCCACGAAGGCCGCTGAGCGCCTGGTCTTGCGCGGCTTGGTACTCCGCGAGTTTCTTCGTCTGGGCCGCGCTTCGGTTGGGCGCCGCGAGGATCGCCGCAATTTCGCCGGGCAGCGCTTCCGCGCCGATCTGCCCGGTGAGCGCCGAGATCCGGAGCCGGCCAATCGTGCGTCCGGCGCCGAAATTCTGCACGAGCTTGAACGTGAGCGTCGTTCCGCTGGGGAATCCGATGGGGTGCGCACACTCGAACAGCGCCCAATGCGGCTGATGGAATTGCGGATTGATCGCCCACCCGCCATTGCGCACCGGGTCGCCTTCCTTGATCAAATTGGCCACATCAAAGCGGGCTTGCGAGAAGGACGCCGTGGCCTTGCGAAAGGTCACGCGTACAGGCTCCGCGCCACCCGCGGCAGGCGCAGCGGTGACCGCACATTCGTTGAGCACGAAGTTCGGCCGTCCGGCATCCCCGCGGCCCGGTCCTTCGCCCGGCAGCGATGGGTCGGTCAGCGCTTCGATCTTGAGTCCGGTGATGGCGGTGAGCGGCGTACGGACGGTGACGGTGTAGGTGTCCTTGTCGGGCACGTTGTCATCGCTCAACAGGACGGATTGATCCTCGAGAATGCGATGCGCCGAACCCGCGGCGGAGTCGAATTCCGCAATCTGAAGCACGTGGGTCTGCGCCCCTTCCTTCGCTGCGGTCGCGAGCATCTCCTCCCATTCCGCCTCAGCCGCGGCCAGTTCCTTTTCCCGGGTCTCGATGCCCACCTGGAGTTCCTTTTGTTCGGCGAGCAGTGCCGCCCGCTGGGCGGCCTTCGTGCTGTCCTGGATTTCCCGGTACGGTCCCATGAAGCGAATCGAGCCCGGCGTCTTGGGATTGGAACGGTCCGCTTCCAGCGCGGTCTGATTGAAGAAAGCGAAAAGCTGATAGTATTCCCGCGTGGTGAAGGGATCGAACTTGTGGTCGTGGCACTGCGTGCATTCCAGCGTCGTGCCGAGCCAGACAGCGCCCAGCGTGTTCACGCGATCGAAGACTTGATTGACCCGGTTCTCCTCCGGCTCCGTGCCTGCTTCCACGTTGCACGGCGCCCCGCGATTGAAACCCGTGGCGATGACCTGGTCCTCCGTGGCATTGGGCAGCAGGTCACCGGCCAGTTGTTCGATGGTAAACTCATCGAAGGGCATGTCCCCATTCAGGGCCCGCACCACCCAGTCGCGATAGGCCCACAGATCGTGCAGGTCGTCGCGCTGGAAGCCATGGGAATCGGCGTAACGGGCCAGGTCGAGCCACGGCCGGGCCCAGCGGACGCCAAATTGCGGCGAGGCCAGCAACCGGTCCACCGCGCGTTCATAGGCATCCGGCGACGAATCCGAGGCGAAGGCGTCAAGTTCCGCGACGCTGGGCGGAAGTCCGGTCAGATCCAGCGTGACCCGCCGCAGGAGGGTCGCACGATCCGCCTCGGGCGAAGGTGCGAGCTTCTCCTGCTCCAGCCGCGCCAGGACGAAACGGTCGATCGCGTTGCGCGGCCAGTTCGCGGCCTGCGCGGATGGCAGCGGCGCACGCTGGGGCGCCTCGTAGGCCCAGTGCTTGACGTTGTCCGGCCAGTCCGCCCCGGCATCGATCCACTGGCGCAGCAATTCAATCTCCCGCGCGGCCAGCCGATCCCCTTTCTGCGGCATCACCTCCTCCCTGTCGTGGGAAGTGACCCGCAGGAACAGTTCGCTCTTCACACTTTGTCCCGCCACGAAGGCGGGGTCGCCCGATTCGCCGCCCTTCAGCGCGTTGGCCCGGGTCGTCAACCGCAGGCCACCCTTCGGCTTTTGCTCGCCGTGGCAATCGTAGCAACGGCTGGCCAAAATGGGCCGAATGTCCCGCCGGAAATCCACGGCGTTCGCCGCCGCCGTCCAGACGAGCATTCCTGCGAAGGTCGCCTGGATGGAGATTCTCATTTAGGCAGGCGTGCTTTCATTTCCGCGACATCCGCCGCATGCTGCGGATCCGCCGCCAGGTTTTTCATTTCCTCCGGATCAGCGTCGTGATCGTAGAGTTCCACTCCCGCCCGGCCTTGGTCCCATTCCGTGTAGCGCCACCGTTCCGAGCGCACGCTTCGCCCCATGATCGGACCGCCGGGCGCATTCTTTCCGCCCCGGCTCACCTGGGTGAACGCGGCGTGCGTCCAGGGCGCGGTCGGGTTCTCGATGAGGGGTTTGAGACTGTCGCCCTCCGTTTTCGCGTCGGCGGCGACTCCGCAGAGGTCGGTCAATGTCTTGTGCAGATCCAGGAGTTCGACCGTCCGCGAACACGTCTTCCCACCGTTCGTCTTGTCCGGCAACGCAATGATCAAGGGAACGCGCGCCGCCTGCTCGAAGATCGTCATCTTCTGCCACAACCCTTTTTCACCGAGGTGATAGCCGTGATCGCTATGGAAGACGACGATCGTGTTCTTCGACAACTGAAGACGGTCGAGCGCATCGAGGAGCACGCCGACTTGCGCGTCCATGAAACTCGTGGAGGCGTGATAGCCCTGAATGGCGCGCCGGCGCAGATCATCGCTCATCCCGAGTTCCACTGGCTTGCGCGTGGCCAGCGCCGGCGCGGGAAAGAGTTCCGCCAGGTTGCCCGCGACGAATGGCAAACGGATCTTTTCCGGCGGATACATCGCCCAGTAGGCTTTCGGCGACACATAGGGCGTGTGCGGCCGAAAGAAACCGACGGCGAGATAGAAAGGTTTCCCGTCCTTCGCTCTCTCCTCCAGCATCCCGGCCGCCGCCGCGGCGATCTTCCCGTCCGTCTGTTCCGCGTCCTCCCCATCGGCCGCCAGCCAGCTCAGCGTCCCACCCATGTCCTTCAGTTCCTTTCCCGTGGTGGTGACGGTCGTTCCCTCGGGCGTGCGTTCGAGCACTTCGATCATCGTCCGGTCGTCGATATCGCGCCCTTTTGGATTCACGACTTTGTCCCACGATGCTGGATCGTCCAGACCATCGGTGCCAATCTGCGCCGGCACTCCATAATGGTAGATTTTGCCGACACGGGCCACGGTATAGCCCGCCTTCTGGAAGCTTTGCGGGATCGTCACCGCATCGGGCACATTCTTCCGGAACTGCGTGGCGTTTTCATAAACACCCGTCGTATCCGGACGCATGCCGGTCATGAATGAGGCCCGGCTGGGATTGCAAAGCGGGTACTGGCAGTAAGCGCGGTCGAACCGCACACCACGCGCGGCCAACCGGTCGATATTGGGAGATTTGACCACCGGATCGCCGTAGCACCCCAACCGAGCGCAGAGATCGTCGGAAATGATTTGCAGGACGTTCAACTTCTCCGCGGCGGAGGCGGCCGCTGCCAGGACGAACAGGGAAACGCAGAAGGCGAGGATTTTCATTTGGGGGGGAGGAGGGCATCGAAAGCGACAGCGCCGGATTTTTCAACTCCGCGGATGCATCAGAGTTGCCGTGCCGATGCAATGGACGCCAACGCTGGACGCTTGCGTTCTTGTAGTGCGGCGCTGCTGTGCCGCTTTCGGAAGGGGGCGAAGGTGGTGTGGAGGCCGGAATCGAATGCACACGTTGTTTCCTGCTACGAGACGCGGCGCAACGGCGGTGCCCTTGCTCTTTAGAGGTAGCCGCGCTGCAACTCCAAACTTGCCACCGCCTTCGCCCCCTTCCGAAAGCGCCAGAGCACCCTAAGCATTACAAGAACGCAAGCGTCCAGCCCACGTGAACCCGAGACGGCTAATTATCCGCCCCCGCGCCTTTCTTCTTCTTCCCCGCCGCTTTCTGCTCTTCAGCCTTGGCCTTCAACTCCTCCGCGACTCTCGTCTCCTGCTCCTTGAGCCAGGTTTCGTATCCCTTCGCCCGGCCGCCGACATATTTGTAGGTATCGAAGATGTCCCCGTGGCCGAGCGCACGCGGGTCCTGCTCGTCCTTGAGCATTCCCATCATACGATAGCGCATGCTCTCCATTGTCTGGGTGAAGGCCAGATCGTTGGCCAGATTGTTCACGCATTCCGGATCCCGCTGAATATCGTACAGTTCATCTGGCGGCCGCTTTCCAAACGCCAGCTCGTAGAAATAACCACCGAGCGCCTTCACGACTTCCTTGGTCGGCCCCGGGTCGCAATTGCCGAAATCCGTCTCCGGGTTGCACGCCGGCCAGCGCTCGGGATGGAAATTGTGCACGTAGAGAAACTCCTTCGTGCGAATCGCGCGCACCGGGTAGCCCTGATCATCCGGACGCCCGATATCGTGGCGCTCCTTCCCGACGAGCATGACATCGCGGTTCTCGATCCACCCGGACTCATTCGAACGCAGGAGGCCCGCCAGGCTGCGCCCGGTCATCTGCGAGTGCGGCTTTAGTCCGGCCAATTCCATGAAGGTCGGCGCCAGGTCGCGCATGTTCACGAAGTCCTCGACGAAGCGGCCGGGCTTGATCCCCTTGCCCCAGCGCATGGCCATCGGGATGTGGAATCCATCTTCGTGGATCTGCCCCTTCACGTACGGAAATGGCATCCCGTGATCCGAAGTGACGATGACCAGCGTATTCTCGAGTTCTCCGGCCGCTTCCAGGATTTGCAACGCGCGCCCGACCTGGGTGTCGCCCCACTCGACTTCTATGGCGTAGTCGAGCAGGTCTCCGCGCACGATCGGCGTATCCGGCAGGAAGGACGGCACCTTCACATCCTCCAGCTTCTTGCCGAGGCGCACCCCGGAATCGAGTTCGTAGCCTCGATGCGGTTCGTGGAATCCCATCCAAAAGCAAAACGGTTTCCCCTCCGGCCGTTGCTTGAGGAACGCCTCGAAGTTGCCGGGATAGTCGAGCTTGCTGATCCCCGTGGCGGGGACCTGCTGCGTGAGTTTGTCGAATCCGGGCCCCGCCGGGTTCCGCGTCCGGCCATCGATCCTGAATTCCCCTGGCCCCCAGCCTTTGCCGGTGAGCCCGACGGTATATCCCGCCGCTTCCAGCAGATCCGGATACACGGCGAATTTCGAGGGGAAGATCCCGTTGTGACAGCACGCTTCCTCCAGTTGCCAGGAGTTGCGGCCCGTCAAAACAGTGGCACGGCAGGGGCTGCATTTCGGATTCGAGGTGAACGCATTTTTGAAAAGGACACCTTCCCTCGCGACCCGATCGAAGTTCGGCGTCTTCACCCAGTCGCAACCGTAGACGCCCGCGTGCGCCTTGCTCCAGTCATCGAAAATAATAAACAGGATATTCGGGGGGCGGGAGTCCGCGCCGAGGGAGGTCGCGAGCAGCACGAAAAGCAGCGGAAGGAAGAGAAGACGCTTCATGAGGGGTGGGAGCTTTTTGAACGCCAGCGCTATAAACGCAAGCATCGTCCCCGGGTTGCGGCCTGTTTGCCGGGAAACGCGAAGAATCTCCGCCGCTCGCTTGGCCTGTTCACGCCCTCATGCTAGCTCTCGCGCATGCAAATGCTCCCCCGCCGCCATTTCCTGCGCCAGACTCTCGCCGCCGCCAGCCTCGCAGCCGCCGGCCATCCGCTCTTCGGACAGGAACGGCCCCGTGCCGGCTTTGGCCTCGGCTTCACGCTCTACGGGATGAAATCGCTCGCCCTCGACGACGCGCTGAAGACATGCGCGCAGATCGGCTACGACAACGTGGAATTGTGCCTGCTCGACGGCTACCCGACGGAAACGAAGCGACTGAGCGCCGCCGACCGGACCCAATTGCGCGAAAAGCTGTCCGCGCAAAAGCTGCGCGTGTCAGGCTTGATGGAAAACTTCAGTCTCCTCGCGGACGACGCCAAACAAGCGCAGCAACTCGAACGCATCCAGTCCGCCGCTCAACTCGCCCACGAACTGGCCCCCGATGCATTGCCTCCCCTGGAAACGGTGCTCGGCGGGAAACCAGCGGAGTGGGACCAGGTGAAAGACAAGATGGCCGAGCGCTTGCATGCCTGGGCGGAGACGGCGGCGGCCGCGAAGATCATCATCGCCATCAAGGCGCACATCATGAGCGCGGTCCAAAACCCCGAGCGTCTGCTTTGGCTCCTCGACGCCGTGAAGAGCCCGGCGATCCAGGCCACCTACGACTACAGCCATTTTCAGCTCCAAAACCTTGGCCTGGAGGAAACGATCACCGCCCTCCTTCCACGCACTCGCTTCATCCACGTGAAGGACGGCCGAATGTCCGCGGATGGAAAAGTCGAATTTCTGCTGCCGGGAGAAGGCACCACCGACTACGGCGCCATGTTCCGCAGGTTCCAGACGCTCGGCTACCGCGGGGATGTGGTCGTGGAAGTCAGCGCGATGCTCTTCAAGAAACCGGAGTACGACCCCAAGGCGGCAGCCGAAAAATCATTCGCCGCGCTGCGGGCCGGAATCGAAAAAGCCGGGCTAACTCCCGGTCGCTTGTAAAGGAACATTGACGAGACTATAACATCCACCGCGGCAGTTGGGATTCACCGCCTCCCTACGCCAGCTTCACCGGCTGACGCGTCGAAACGGTGTCCGCAAAGTGGGAGCTACTTTGCTCCCGGTGCCCTGCACCGCCGGTTGCCGACAATCGCAGCAGTTCGCTCCGGCCAAACAAGATCACCACCTGGCCGACTTCTGGCACATCCCGGTAGGAAAGTTTGTCCCCATCCGCCACCTCCAGGCCCAGGAGACTCAGCGCAAGTAGCAACTGCCTGGTCGTCGTGATGTCACCCATGACGGCCGCAGCCGCGATGCCGAACCCACTCGCCGACGGTCCGAACCCCATGATCAACGGTCCGCTGTCGATGTCCGCGGGCCCCTGCTGCCCCAGCGGAAACTCGCGCACCGCGCAACAACCCAAAAAGACAGGCGCGACGAGGTATCGCTTGGCCAGTGCGTATTGTGCGGCCGCAAATTCGGGCGCGAAATCCTTGAGGAAATGCAGCCCATACATCATCGAGATTCCGCGCGGCCCCTGCCGCACCGTGCGCGACGGGGCATCCACATAGGTGGCATACATCCCGGTTTTCGGATCGAGATAGTATCTCTTGATCGAGGCAACGAGCTTGTCCCCCGATGCGGAATAGCGGGTTTTGAAGATCCGGTCATAGCGAGCGAGTGCCGAGAACGCGGTGAAATTATCGGTCAGCCACCACATGACCGGCGCCTTGTAGCTGAGGAGCAACCCATGATCGCTGCGGGCGAATCCATCTCCCAAGGCGGCCGCCACGCGACCCATGATTTCATCATAGCGCCCGTCCCCGGTCACTTCGCGATAGCGCACCGCCAGACTCAGGAAATGCCCGTGAACGAATACGGCCGGCGTGAGAGGCCCCTTGCCAAACGGTTCCCCAAAATGGGGCGTCATGAACCCGGAAAGGCTGGGAATCTGCAACGCGTCCAGGGCCCAGCGCATTTCCGTCACGGCGTCCGCCCGCAGGGTCTCATCGCACAGTGCGAGATTCGCGCAGGCATAACCATAGTAGGCGACGGCCATGAACGGCCATTCCGCCTCGGCGATGTTCGATGTCACGCCATCGGTCACCACCGGCGGCGGCTGCAGATCCATGGCGTGCAGCGCCAGCTTGAGATAGCGAAACTGCGAGCGGCAGGCTTCGCGCAGGATCGTGGTGTTTGCATCGGCGACGGGAACCTGTTGGGCAAAACTTTCCAATGGCAGCAGCATCAACCAGAGAACGGTGAGGCCTAACAATGCAGCGCAGCCACGGGAGGAATTCATGGGGTAGGCCAAGTTCTCGCACTCCGGCCACGAAACGCAAGGCGTGGACGTCGAGGATACGAGAAAGCTCGTTTGGAGAGTACCGGTGGAATTCGGGCGCAGTCTACGCAGCGTCGAACCGATTGCCACGTCCGTTTTGCGCTTCTTCGCTCAAATTAAGAGTACGTCCCCAGCGCCTGGTGCACCCCCTCCACCGCCATGCCTCCCTCCCCCACCGCCGCGGCGCAGCGCTTCACCGAGCCCGAGCGCACATCGCCGGCGGCGAAGATCCCCGGGCGGCTCGTTTCCAGGGCGGCGGGCGGACGCCCGATGGTTTTCCACGCGGGCGCATCGGCCACGGTGGGGCCGGTCTTGATGAAGCCGCGTTCGTCCCGCTCGATCTCTTGCGGGAGCCAATCGGTGCACGGCTTCGCGCCGATCATCGAGAACACCGCGGAGGTCCGCACCGTCCGGCGCTCGCCGGACTGGGTGTTTTCCAGTTCCACTTCCTCGAGGAATTTTCCGCCGGTCATCTTGCGGATCTCGGTGTGGTAGAGAATCTCGATATTGGGCTTCGTCTCCACGCGCCGCGACAGGTAGCTCGACATGCTCTTCGCCAGATCGTCGCCGCGAACGGCGAGAATCACCTTCTCCGCGCACTCGGACAGGAACATGGCGGCCTGGCCGGCGGAGTTGCCGGCGCCCGCGACGACCACGGTCGATCCCCGGCAGAGCTGCCCCTCCATCGCCGTCGCGGCATAGTAGACGCCGAGACGTTCGTAGTCCTCCCGGCCTTCGGCCTCGATGCGACGGTACTCGGCGCCCGTAGCCACGATTACGCATTTCGCGCGCAGGGTGGCGTGGCAACCTTCGCTCTGCAGCGCGGCGCCATATGGACCTTCGCAAAAGCTGAGCGACAGCGCCTGCGATGGCGTGGAAAATTTCGCGCCGAACCGAAACGCCTGGAGCTGCGCCCGGTAGGTCAGATCTCCGCCGCTCACACCCGTGGGAAAGCCGAAGAAATTCTCGATGAGCGACGACGAACCGGCCTGCCCGCCCGGTGCGTAGCTTTCGAGCACGACGGTCTTCAAGCCCTCCGAAGCCGAATTGACCGCGGCGGCGAGACCCGCCGGACCCGCGCCGATAATGGCCACGTCGCAAAAGATCTCGGTCTCGTCCTGGCTCGTGAGCGGGCGGAGCAATCCCGCCACTTGCGCCACCTCCCGCAGGGATGGCCGGCGCAGGGGCGAACCGTTGGCCTGAACCAGAACAGGAAGGTCGCGCGTGGCCACATGCAGGCGGGAGCACAGCTCCAGGCCATCGGGGCTGGCGGAATCGATCAGGCGATGAGGAATGTGATTCTTGTCGAGAAAATCGTGAAGCTGGTTGCCATCGCGCGAGCCCACCGGCGCCACCACGCGCAAGCCGGCAAACTCCCGGTCCCGGCGCAGGCGCTCGCGGCGCATGATGAATGCATTGACGAGCGGTTCGCCGACCCCGGGCAATTCCGCCAGCGCCCGCCGGATCTCGGCCGCGGGAATCTCGAGAATCTCGGAGTCCTCCGCCTTGCCGCGGGAACTGGCCAGGGTGGAATTGCCCGTGAGCATGGCGACGTCTCCCATGAAATCACGCGGCCCCGCCGTGGCGAGGATGAGCTCGTGGCCGTCGCGAGGCTCGAAGGCTTCAAGTTCGCCGGTAAGAATCACGACGAGAGGGATGTCGCGTTGCCCCGCGCGATAGACCACCTCGCCGCGCCGCACGATGCGGCGCTTGCCCAGCGGCTCCAACAGGGAGAGCTGGCGGTCGTCGAGCTTTGGGAACGCAATGTTGTGCGTGTCGCGGTAGAACTGCTCGTCTTTGTCGTCGTCGGTCATGGGAGGTGAATGGTACTCGTGGGAACGCGGATTACAATTCCCTCGAAATATGGGGAACAGCGTTTTGAATTCTCGGGCAGATTCAGGTGGCGCATCCCAGCGTAGTCATTCTGGCGAAGCGCAGAACCTGTGAGGTGGCGGTGCACGGGACAAGCGGAGGCAGGTGCCTTTCGGGCGAGCCGATCTCTGCCTTTCTTCACCAGCGTAGCGTCAGACGCCGGAAGAGATCAGAGGTTCTTCGTGCCGCAGAATGACTGGGAGGGGGAAACGCGTCAGATGGCAGAGGCGCCTCACGACGGGCGGAATCTTTCTCTTAAAATTCCAGCCGCCGCACCTCGACGTTTCGCCCCGTGCCGGATTGTCGACTTGCCTACAAATCTCTCATCGACTTAATCCGCTCCTCCCGAATTGAAGAGAGTCGAGATCGCAGATTATCCCCTCGACTTCACTTTTCTCTGGGAATGAATCCGGGAACGCCGGTCTCGACAACGGCATTGAACCGGATCCGCGACTGGATTCCTTCGTTGATCTCCCGCATGGCGTCTTCAGGAAGAGTGGAGACGTCAAAGTTCTCCGCCATCCGGCTCGGGGTCTTGGTGGTGGTCAGGAGCGCGGTTCCGCGCTGAATACCCCAGGCAAGCGCGACCTGCGCCGGAGTCTTGCCGACCCGATGGGCGATTGCGGTGATGACAGGGTCCGCCAGCAAGTTGGGCTCGCTGCTATGACCCAGCGCCGCAAAGGCCTGGAAGACGATTCCGTTTTTCCGGCAATAGTCCAGGAGCTCCCATTCCGGCAGATACGGATGCGATTCGACGTGCACCACCGCCGGCTTGATGGTCGCGGCTTCAAAGATCTCCTTCAGCTTTTCCAGGCCGATGTCGGACAGTCCAATCGCCTTGCACTTGCCCTCGCGCACCAGTTCCTCCATCGCCCGCCATGTATCCAACAGTGTCACCCCGCGGTCATAGATCACGTTACCACTGACGTCCCGCGGATCCTGCACGTCTCCAGGCTGGAAGGCGAAAGGAGTGTGGATGAGATAAAGATCGAGGTAGTCGAGTTGGAGTTTCTTGAGGCTGACCTCGAAGGCTGGTTTGACACGCTCAGGGCGGTGATTGGTGTTCCAGAGTTTCGTGGCCACAAACACTTCCTCCCGCTTGATCTTCCCTGCCTTGAATACCTCAGTCATCGCTTCGCCAACCTCTTTTTCAGTCCGGTAACGTTCCGCCGTGTCGAGCGCGCGAAACCCTGCCTCCAGCGCGGCCTTGGTCGCATTTTTGGTAGCGATGGGGTCGGGAATCAGCGTTCCAAATCCGAGCGCC
>Ga0070658_10003312_pt1 | contig 13290 bp, 14 predicted proteins | sample KBSC13metaG_FD_64664 | JGI IMG/M metagenome (GOLD analysis project Ga0070658, IMG submission 64664) | Corn rhizosphere microbial communities from Kellogg Biological Station, Michigan, USA - KBS C1-3 metaG | ecosystem: Host-associated > Plants > Roots > Rhizosphere > Soil ... | reverse complement strand
CAAAAGCTCTGTGACGGCGGCGTCGGCGACCTGGCTGAAATCGGCGTAAAACAGGCCGATCGCGCCGAAATTCTCGTGGTCCTCCAGGCAAACAATCTCGTCGGCCTCGTCTCGCAATTCGGTCAGTGTCGACGTCGGCGCCACCGGCACCGCCAGCACCAGCTTGCGTGGCTTGCGCGCGCGGACGGCGCGCAACGCAGCGCGCGTAGTGGCGCCGGTCGCGATGCCGTCGTCGACCACGATCACGGTGTGGTCCTTGAGGTCGGGATGCGGGCGGTCGCCGAGGTAGAGCTTGCGGCGGCGGGCGATTTCGGCGAGTTCCCGGTCACGGGCGGCGGCGAAGTCGGCTTCGCTGACGCCGGCATAACGGATGATGTCCTCGTTGCGCACGACGACCGGTTTCCCTCCATCGACCACGGCGCCGGCAGCGAGTTCCGGCTGGTAGGGCACGCCGATCTTGCGCACGAGAACAAGATCGAGCGGCGCATCGAGCGCGGTCGCGATCTCGGCGGCAACCGGCACGCCGCCGCGCGGCAGCGCTAGCACGACCGGTCTGTCCGCCTTGTAGCGAGCGAGCGCTGCGGCGAGCTTGCGTCCGGCCTCGATGCGGTCGACGAAGGGCACGGCGCTAGGCCTCCGTCGGGTGAGGTATGAGATGCGTTGCGAACCAGGTGCCGGCGAGTTTAATCATGCGTTCGAGTGTGCCCGGCTCCGGAAAAAGATGCGTCGCACCCGGCACGATCTCGAGCGCTTTCGGGCAACGCAATGTCGCGAAGGCTTGCCGATTCAATTCGATGACCACATCGTCGAGCCCGCCGACGATCAGCAGCGTCGGCGCGGTCACGCGTTGAAGCGCCTGCGCCGCGAGATCGGGGCGGCCGCCGCGCGACACTACGGCGCCGACGCGGTCGCCGAGATCCGCCGCGGCGACGATCGCCGCGGCGGCGCCGGTGCTGGCGCCGAACAGGCCGACCGGCATGCCGGTGAGGTTCGGCTGCCGATCGATCCAGTGGACCGCCTCGATGAGACGCGTCGCGAGCATGGGGATGTCGAAGACGTTGCCGCGGTCACGCTCCTCGACGGGGGAGAGCAGGTCGAACAGCAAGGTCGCCATGCCGTGCTCGTTGAGCGCTAGCGCCACCGCGCGATTGCGGGGGCTCATCCGGCTGGAGCCGCTGCCGTGTGCGAACACGATCAGCGCTTCGGCCTGGTCGGGGAGGGCCAGGTCGCCGGGCAAAGACAGCCGGCCGATGCGGACCTCCCGCGCACATTCGACAATGCTGGCGGACCTCATCGGGACGCCCTCCATGTTGGAGAAACTATGAGCGCGTGCGGCCGGCGCGCCTTTGACAAGAATCAAGCGATTTGTCGATCGCTTCTCTAGATTTTGCGCATGGATGAGACGCTGGCGAGGTACCCGGTGGGGCGCGGCGATGCCGCGCCGTCGCTCAGTGAAAAGGTCGCCTTCCTGAGCCGTCCCGACAGCTACCGGCCGGCGCCGGCCGAAGTCAGCGCTCACGAGACGCACATGTCGTGGGTGTTCATCTCCGGCGACGACGTCTACAAGATGAAGAAGCCGGTACGCTTTCCCTATCTTGATTTCTCGACGCTGCCTCGGCGCGAGGCGGCCTGCCGCGCCGAGGAGCGGCTCAATCGGCGACTGGCGCCGGACATCTATCGCGGCGTGGTGCCGCTGACCGACTCCGGCCAAGGCCTTGCGCTCGCGGGCAACGCCACCCCGGTCGAATGGCTGGTGCACATGAGGCGGCTCGACGAGCGCTTCATGCTCGACCGTCTCATTGCCGAACACCGTCTGGAGGCACGGGACATCGACCGTTTGACGGCCGTCTTGGCGGATTTCTACCGCACCGCCAAGCCGGTGACGTTGCCGCCTCCGGTGCATCTCGCCGAGCTGACGCGAACGCTCGTCTATAATCGCAGAGTGTTGCTCGATGCGCGCTTTTCGTTGTCGGGCGGACTCGTCCGCCACACCGACGCGGTGCTCGCGCGTTTCATCACGCAGTGCGCCGGCCTCATCGCCGCACGCTGCCGCCATCGCCGCATCGTCGACGGCCACGGCGACCTGCGCCCCGAGCACATCTGGCTAGGAGGCCGGATCTGCATCATCGACTGCCTTGAATTCAACGCGCGGCTGCGTGTCGTCGATCCGTTCGACGAGATTGCTTATCTGAGCCTCGAATGCGAGCGGCTCGGCGCCGCCTGGGCCGGCGCGCGATTGCGCCGGCGGATGACGCGGTTGTTGCCGGACGGGCCGACCGACGCGCTGTTCACTTTCTACCGCGGCTATCGCGCCATGCTCAGAGCACGGCTCGCCATCGCCCATCTCTACGAACCGGAGCCTCGGACGCCGGAGAAATGGCCGCGGCTCGCGCACGCCTATCTGGCGTTGGCGGCGCAGAGCGCGCGCAAACTCGATGCGTGGTTCAGAACGCCTGAAGGTCGGCGAGCCCGCGGTTCTCGTGCAGGCGGAGGATCGCCTCGGCCAGCAGCGGCGCGCAAGACAAGGTGATGAGCTTGTCCGTCGGCCGTGTCAGCCGGAAAGCCGGCACGGCGTCGGTGACGATCACCTGATCGATCGCCGGATCGGCCAGCACCTGTTCCGCCCCCGGCATGAACAGGCCGTGCGTTACCAGCGCCAGCACGCGCGTCGCTCCCGCGGCGCGCGCCGATTTGGCCGCGCGCAACAGCGTGCCGCCGGTGCTGATGAGATCGTCGACGACGAGCGCGGTGCGGCCGTTGACGTCGCCGACGAACAGTTCGCCGGAGACGATGCCGGCGCTGCGGTATTTTTCCGCCAGTCCCTTGCCGACCGGGTGGCCGAGCGCGGCCTGGAGCGTTTCGCGCAACAGTTCGGCCCGCTTCATGCCGCCGGCGTCGGGCGAAATCACCGACAACTTGTCGCCGGCGAGATGCGCCTTGATATGGTTGACGAACAGCGGCGTCGAAGTCAGCGCCACTGTGCGGCAGCGGAACGCATTTTCAAACGCCGCCGGATTGTGCACCTCCAGCGTCACGACGCATTCGGTCCCGACGCTCTCCATCATCTGCGCCACGTAGCGCGTCGTCACCGGGTCATTCGGCTTGGTGCGGCGGTCCTTGCGGGCATAAGCGAGATAGGGGACGACCGCGGTGACGCGCGCGGCGCCGGCGTCCTTCAACGCGCCGATGAAGAACAGCAGGCGGCAGAGCTTGTCGCTGGCGCTGTCCCGCGGACCGCCATGCGTGCTGTGGACGATATAGACGTCGGCGCCGGCGACATCGTCGAGCGGCCGCGCCTTGTGCTCGCCGTCCTCGAAATCGCGCTCCTCATGCGCCGACAGCGGCGCGCTCAATGCCGCCGCGACCGCGCGGCCGAGATCGGCGGTAGCGGCGAGCGCGAAAAGCTGCAGGCGAGAGGCCATCGGTCAGTGCCGCTTGAAATACTGGACCGCGCGTTCGTGCTTTTCCGCGGCTTTTCGCGTGCGGAACGTGCCGAGATTGCGGCGCCTGCCGGTCCGGGGATCCTTTTTGCGCGAATACAGGCGGTAGCCGCCGGACGGGAGTTTGCGGATCATCGGGCAATCACCTTTCGGCGCGTGCACATGGCCAGAGATGTCGAAGCTTAAACAAACTCACGGCCGGGAGATCTTGATCCATCTCAAGGGCTATGTTCGCTAATGGCCAACTGGCTCAATTCCCAGTTCGAATGCTGGAACAGGTGCGTTGGCGCGGGTTTTTCACGACTGCCGACATGGACCGTGGCAAAAACAGCGGTTCGAGTTCGCCGGGGCGCGCGCCATTGCGCTGGGCCCCGGCGCGCATCTAGTTTATTGCGCCTTCCCCTCATCCAGTTTCCCCTGCACGGCGTGCGCGATGCCGCCGAGGCGCTGCTCGATGACGCCCGGCACTTCGCACACATAAGAAATGGTATGCCGGCGCTCGTCGAAGACGCGCGTGTCCCAGGCGATCTGCTCGCCGAGCTTGTCGGTGGCGGGATTGTCCGCGGCCGAGGTGCTGCCCTGATCGGCGCGCATGGTGGTAAGCTCGGTGTTGATCTTGTCGCGCAATTCGATCTGCCGTGCGGCAAAGCGCTTGATGCCGTCGACCACCTGGACGCGCTCGCCATTGAGCGTTGCGAACACGCCGGCGATCACGAGCTTCGCTTTCTTCGTCTTTTCGTCCGGCGAGCCGGTGACGAAATCGGCGGCAGCCTTTTCGGCGTCCGCGAGGGGGGTGCGCCGCGCCGAGATCTTCAGCACCAGATCGCTCACCGCCTGGTCGTTGCGCCAAGCGTCGCCGACGTCGTCGATCGGAGGTCCGGCCCAGAACGCGGCAACGGACAATGTCGGCACCTCGATCTGTTGACACGGCCAATCCGGGTGGCGCGGATCCATCGCACGTGCCGGTGGTATCGCTATCATCGTCCCTATAATAATAATGAGTGCCGCGGCGACCGCCGTGTTCGCGTATCTCATGTTGCACCTCCGCCTTCGCCGCGCCGCGCCAGGAACCCACGCGCGGGATCGTACGCATAGATCGCCCCCGCCATGAACGCGATCGTGCAGCCGGCGACGACCGCCAGCGAGAGCCAGTTGAACTGGCCGTAAAGCGCGAAGCGGATGAGCTCGACCGCGTGCGTGAACGGGTTCCATTCGCACACATAGGCAAGCTCGGGGCTGCCTTCGCGCACGCGCCAGATCGGATAGAGCGCCGACGAGGCAAAGAACATCGGGAAAATGACGAAATTCATCACGCCCGCAAAGTTCTCGAGTTGCTTGACCGCCGAGGAGATCAACATGCCGAGCGCCCCCAGCATCAGGCCGGACAGGACGAGCGCCGGCAGCACGGCGAGATAGCCCATCGGCGGCGGCTCGATCTCCCAGAACCAGGCCACCACCAGGAAGACGTAGACCTGCAGCAGCGACACCGCGGTGCCGGCGAGAAGCTTGCAGCACAGCAGGTACCAGCGCGGCAGCGGGCTCACCAGCAGCGTGCGCATGTTGCCCATCTCTCGATCGTAGACCATCGACAGCGACGACTGCATGCCGTTGAAGAGCTGGATCATCGCGATCAGCCCCGGCACGATGTACTCGGAATAGAGGATGTAGGTGTCGTAGGGCGGGATGATCGACATCCCCAGCACCTGGCGGAAGCCTGCGGCGAAGATGAACAGCCACACCAGAGGCCGTACCAGTGCCGAGATGAAGCGCTCGCGCTGATGCAGGAAGCGCAGGCTTTCGCGCCAGACAATGCCCTTGAGGCAAATGGCGTATTGCCGCGGTGTGAAGCCGCGCGGCGCCGCGCGTTGCGCCACCGGCCTTTCCGCGGATGCCACGACACTGTTCATGCCGCTTCTCCGGCGGCGGCCGGACCCCCGGTCAATATCGTGAAGGCCTCGCGTAAAGTGGCGGCACCGGTGTCGGCGACGAGCTTCGCGGCGGGGCCGTCGCCGAGCACGCGGCCTTGATGCAGCACGATCACCTGGTCGGTATCGGCGGCCTCGTCGATCAGATGCGTCGCCCACAGCACGCCGACGCCCTCTTCGGCGACGAGGCGGCGCACGTGCCCGAGGATGTCGGCGCGCGACGTGATGTCGAGACCGACCGTCGGCTCGTCGAGCACCAGAAGGCGCGGGCGGTGTAGGAGTGCGCGTGCGATCTCGACGCGACGCATCTGACCGCCCGAGAGATTGCGCACCTTGTCGTCGGCGCGGTCGCTGAGCGCGATGCGTTCGAGAAGTTGCCGTGCGCGTGCCTGTGCCTCGCGGCTGCCGATGCCGTGCAGGGCGGCGTGATAGGTGAGGTTCTGCATGATCGACAGGTCGAGATCCAAGGTGCGCGCCTGGAACACGACGCCGATAAGGCGCAGCGCTTCGCCCGGAGCATGGACAACGTCGTGCTCGAACACCGCGATGCGGCCTCGCTGCGTGCCGTAGAGCCGCGTGACGAGGGAGAACAACGTGCTTTTGCCGGCGCCGTTAAGCCCCAGCAGCACGGCGAAGCTGGCGGGCTGAACGGCGAATGACACGCCATCGAGCGCGCGCCGCGCGCCATAGCTGTGGCTGACGCCGTCGATTGCGAGGGCCGGGGTGCTCACCGTCATGTGTCGCTCAATGCTTGGTGATGGTCACGCCCCAGGGCAATTCGCCGACCTGGATCGATTTGACCACCTTCAGGGCGGCGACGTCGATGACCGAGACGTCGTTGGAAATGCCGTTGGTCGTGAGCAGGTATTTCTCGTCCGGCGTGAAGGCCATATGCCAGACGCGCTGGCCGACCAGCAGATACTTCTTAACTTCGTGCGTGGTGCCGTCGATCACGGCGACGCGGTTGGCAGGGCCCAGTGCGACGAAGCCGGTCTTGCCGTCCTTGGTGATATTGATGCCGACCGGCTGGATCGACTCGCTGCGCAAGCCTGGAATGGCGAAGGTGATGCGCTTGGTCACCACATGTTTGACCGGGTCGATGACGCTCACCGTGCCGCCGACCTCGGAGGAAACCCAGAGTTCGGAGGTGTCGCTCTTGAAAGCGGCGAAGCGCGGGCGTGAGTCGACCAGCACGTTGGCGACGATCTTCTTCGAGGCCGTATCGATGAAGTGCGCCATGTTGGTGGTCTCGGACGTATTGACGAGAATCTTACCGTCCGGGCTGATGCCCATGCCTTCGGGTTCGACGCCGACCTGCACCTCGCCCAGCGCCGTGCGCTTTTCGATGTCGACCATGGTGACGGTGTTGTCGTTCTCATTGGCGATGTAGAGCACCTTGCCGTCCGGGCTGAGCGTGAACAGTTCGGGATCGGGACCTGAAGGCAGATTGGCCGTCACCTCGCCAGTCGCGGTGTCGATCATCTGCACGGTGTCGTCGTCGCCGACGGCGACCAGGCAATACTTGTCGTCTTTGGTCAATTCGATGCCGCGCGGGCGTTGTCCAACCTTGATCGTCTTGATGACCGCCATCTTGTCGGTGTCGATCACCGTCACCGTATTGCCGCGCTCGTTCGACACGTAGGCGGTGTAGGCGTGCGCCGGGGCCGAGAGGATCAGCCCGGCAACGGGCAACCAAGCGTATCGCATCGCGACGATCCTTTCGCGGACTTCGACCGGGTGAGGTCGCACCTACTGCAATCTACACTTCGTCTCGGGCCGATCGTAGCCAAGCGTGTCCAGTTCGGAATACTGGTTGAGGAAGCCTTCCTGCGGCGACACCGAAACGATGGTGCGGCCGTCGGTAAGCAGGATCGGTTGCCGCAGTTGCAGGTCCCAGTCGCGCACGGTCAGCTTCTGGCCCTTATAGGCGCCGAGGTTCATCTGCGGCCCGGTCATGAATTTGAGCATGGTCTTCGGATCGTCGGAGTTTGTGCGCTGCACCGCTTCGCCGATCATGCGCACCGCTGTCCAGGCCTGCATGTCGAGCGCGGTCATCAGCCGCTTGAATGTGCGGGTAAAGCGACTCTGCATCTGGATGCCGCCCCACAGCCCGTTCGCGGCGTCCCAACTCGTCGGCACCAGTCCGGCCGAGCCGGCGACCGGGCGTGCATCCCAGGTGCGGTAGGGGAGATATTGCGCAAAGACCTCGCTTTCATCGGCGGCCACCAGCACGTCATAGGCCGGCGCCTCCTGGGTGAAGACCGGGATCTGCGTCTGGATCTGCGCCACGCCGCTGTCGGTGCGCCGCGCGCCGCCCGTATCCTTGAACTCCCTCTCCTGAACGATCTTGGCGCCGAAGCGCTTGGCAGAGCGCTTGATTGCATCGGCGAACAATTTGTCTCGCTGGTGCGAGCCGGTGACGAGTAGCCAGCGGGGCCACTTTTTCCAGATAAGGTATTGCCCCAGGCCGTCGGCGAGCATTGCGCGCGACGGCGCGGTGTGCACGATGTTGGCGCGACAGTCCTCCTGCCGCAGCCGGTCGGCGACCGCCGCGGCATTGAAGAACAGCATGCCTCCAGCTTTACCGGCGTCGGCCGCTTTCAAGAGTGCGTCGGCGGGCAGATCGGTCACGACCAGCTTGATGCCTTGTGCGGCCAGCTTCTGCACGGCCGCTGCGGGATCATCGCCATCCTTCAGATGCACGTCGACCAGCGAAAACCGCTGATTCAGGAATTTGCCGGTGGTGTCGTCGTCGTCCGCCGCCATCTGGGCGCCTGCGAGACCGTCGTCCGGCGCCGGCATTTGCACCAGCGATATGGTTTCCAAATGCTTGGGCCGGCGCAGGTAGCCGATCTTGACGTCGAGCCCGTCCGCGGCGACGGACACGGCGGTAAAGCCAAGCAGGAAGACAAGAGTGAGCGCTGGACATCGGATCAAGGACGTCATCCCGATCTGCGGCGCCCCCGCGTTGCCGGTCACATTTGCCAATCAGACCGCCATTCAGTGTTTAAATCAAGGTGGATATTGCCTAAGCTTACGGAGGCGTGTCCTCGAGTGCTGTTGGAGTGCGGATGAGCTACGCTTGGTGGGCGGTCGCGGTTCCCTTGCTGGCCCTGACGCCGGTTACGGCGACGCAGGCCGCCGTGCACCCGATTGCCGTGTTCGATTTCGAATTGATCGACACCAGCCTCGAGGGCGCCACCAATGGCCCGCGCGCCGACGAGGCGGCACGGATCGCGGAGGTGAGTGAACACCTGCGCGAATGGCTCGCGAAATTCAAGGACGTCCGGGTCGTCGATATTGCATCCGTCGCGAAGCAGGCTGCTGCGGTCCATCTTCAGGAATGCGGCGGCTGCGATGCCGATCTCGCCCGGCGCGTCGGTGCCGAACTCTCGATCACCGGTACCGTGCAAAAGGTATCTAACCTGATCCTCAACATGAATATCTATATCCGGAACGTGACGGACGGCCGGCTCATTGGCGGCATGAGCGCCGACATGCGCGGCAACACCGAGGAGACCTGGATGCACACGCTGGGTTGGCTCGAGCGCAACAGGCTGACGGCGGCCCTTGAGGGAGCGCTGCAATGACCCTGATGCTGGCGAGCGTGACGAGTGCGGCGGAGGCGGAACTCGCGCTGGCGCATGGCGCCGACATCGTCGATCTGAAGGACCCGGCCAAAGGCGCACTCGGCGCGCTCGATGCGAGTGTGGTGCGCGACGTGGTCGGCGTCATCGCCGGCCGGCGGCCGACGAGCGCGGTTCTTGGCGATCTGCCCATGGAAGCGGACGTGATCCTCGGCGCGGCCGAGCGGATGGCCGCGACCGGCGTCGATTACGTCAAGGTCGGGCTGTTCCCGGGCGTCGGCCGTGCCGACTGCATTCGCGCGCTGGCATCGATCGCGCGCCGCACCCCCATCGTCGGGGTGATGTTTGCGGATCGCGACTCCGATCTCGACCTCCTGCCACTGATGCGCGAGGCGGGCTTTGCCGGTGCCATGCTCGATACGGCCGGGAAGCGCGCCGGCCGTCTGCTCGATCACGCCGATGCCGCGGCGCTCGGCCAGTTCATACGCACGTGCCGTGCGCACGACCTCATGACCGGCCTCGCCGGATCGCTGGAAGCGCCGGACGTGCCGCGACTGCTGCTGCTGGCGCCCGATTTCCTCGGCTTTCGTGGCGCGCTGTGTGCTGCGCATCGTCGCACCGCCGGGCTCGACGCCGCCGCCTTCGACATCATCCGCGGCCTCATTCCGCGCGAGCGGACCCACGCTGGCGGCGACGGCGCGGAAGCGCGTGGGGCGCACTACTGGCAGCTTGCGGCGCGCAACATTTCTGGCGAGCCGTCCGGCGCCGACAGCGCCGACCGCGTCTTTGTCGAGGATCTCGTCCTGCCCGTGAGCATCGGCGCCTATGGTGCGGAACGCGACGCCGCGCAGCCGGTGCGGTTCAACGTCGTCGCGGAAATCTCGCGCGCAGCGCAGCCGGCGCAGGACATGCGCGACGTCCTGTCCTACGACATCATCACCGACGGCATTCGCCTGATCGTCGCCGCCGGACATATCGTCCTTGTGGAAACGCTCGCCGACCGCATCGCCAATTTCGTGCTCGGTCATGCACGGGTCCAACGCGTTACGGTCAAGATCGAGAAGCTGGAAGCGAGCGCCGGCCGCGTCGGCGTCGAGATCGTGCGGCAGCGCCCGGCGGAGGTGGCGAAAATCTACCAGTTCTATCCCGCGGCACGCGGACGCAGCGGGGCGGGTGAGTAGATGCGCAGCCGGGCCGCCATCGTGGTCAAGCTCGGCGGCAGTCAGGCCGGCGGGCTGCATGTCGGCCGCTGGCTCGATGTCTTGGCAAGTTGCGCCGGCCAGGTGGTGCTCGTGGCGGGCGGCGGCCCGTTCGCCGATGCGGTACGGACCGCGCAATCGAAAATGGGCTTCGACGACGTCACCGCGCATCACATGGCGCTGTTGGCGATGGAGCAGTTCGGCCGGGCGCTGGCAAGCCTGCGGCCGGGCTTCGCGCTTGCCGACTCCACAGCCGCCGTCGCCGGTGCCTTGCAAGCGGGCCGAGTGCCGGTGTGGGCGCCGCTCTTCATGGTGTCGCGCGCGCCGGATATTCCGGCAAGCTGGGACGTCACGTCGGACAGCCTCGCGGCATGGCTCGCCGGCCAGCTCGGCGCCAAACGGCTTCTGCTGATCAAGCACGACGTGATGGTCGGGCCCGCCGACGCAGGCGACCTTGCGTCACGCGGCGTCGTCGATGCGGCGTTTCCGGATTTCCTCGACGCCAGCGGCGCCGAGGCCGCGATTGTTGCCGGGCACGATCACGCCGCAGCGCGTGCCATCATCCAGGGCGGCGGATTGCCCGGCTATCGCATCCTCGTACGCGAGGCCGAGGCGAGGGGCCTCGTCTCCGCGCCATGAGCAAAGTGAAGACGCCGCGCTGGGGCTGGGCGCTGACCGGCTCGGGACATTTCTTCAAGGAATGTCTTGCCGCGCTGAAGGAACTCGACGAGGTCGACCTGTTCGTCAGCCGTGCTGCGGCCGAGGTCATCCGCATGTACCGGCAGGACTTCAAGCTGCCGAAATCGGTCCGCGTGTTTCGCGACACCACGGCGAGCGCGGCGCCGGTCGGCGCCTTCTACTACGGCACGTACCACACGCTGGTGCTGGCGCCGGCGACCTCCAACACCGTCGCGAAATGCGTCTACGGCATCTCCGACACCTTGGCGACAAACGTCTTCGCCCAGGCGGGCAAGTGCCGCGTGCCGTCGATCGTGTTCGCCTGCGACACCGCGCCCGAGCTCGAGACCGAGGCCCCGAAAGGCATGGTCAAGGTCTATCCGCGGGCAATCGACCTCGAGAATACGGCGCGGCTCAAGACCTTCGGCGACGTCAGCGTGGTGGAGACGCTGGTCGAGCTCAATGCGGCGATCGCGCGCCGCAAGCGGGAGCTCGCATGAGCGAGCGCATCGCCTTCCTGACCGGACACTTGGCGCAGCCGCGCCTCGAAAAGGTGCTCGCCGGCATGGGCGAGACCGAGTTCGGCTGGTCGGTGGTCAATGTCGGCGTCAAGGTTGCGGCCTTGATGACGGAGGCGATCATCGCGCGCCGGTTGTCGCGTCCGGTCGAGGCGACGCGTGTCGTCGTACCGGGCCGTTGCCGCGCCGATCTTGCGAGCCTGAGCGTTGAATTCGGCGTGCCGTTCGAGCGCGGGCCGGAGGAACTGCACGATCTGCCGGCTTATTTCGGCAAAGGCGGTCGCGGGCTCGATTTGTCGCGGAGCGATATCCGCATCTTCGCCGAGATTGTCGAAGCGCCGATGCTCGGGGTCGACGATATTCTGGCGCGCGCGCGCACGATGCGCACGTCCGGCGCCGACGTCATCGATCTCGGCGGCCTGCCGGACACGCCGTTCCCGCATCTCGCCGACGCGGTAGGCGCGCTGGCCACGGAGGGTATCTCCACCAGCATCGACTCGGCCAATCCCGACGAGCTGCGCATCGGGGCGCGCGCCGGCGCGCAGTTCCTGCTCAGCCTCGACGAGACGACGCTCGATGTCGCGGCCGACACCGGCGCGACTCCCGTGCTGGTGCCGGCGGCGCATGGCGATCTGGCCTCCTTGTTGCGCGCAGCCGAGACGGCCGACAAGCGCGGCATCGCGGCGATCCTCGATCCGGTGCTCGATCCGATCCATTTCGGCTTCATGCCATCGCTCTCGCGCTACGCCGAATTGCGCCGGCTGTTGCCTGCGGCCGAAATCCTGATGGGCACCGGCAATTTGACCGAATTGACCGACGCCGACTCGGGCGGCGTCACCGCGGCGCTGATCGGCATCTGCTCCGAACTCGCGATCCGCAATGTTCTGGTGGTGCAGGTGAGCCAGCACACACGCCGCACCCTTCAGGAGCACGACGCCGCGCGACGTATCATGTATGCCGCTCGCGCCGATCACAGCCTGCCGAGGGACTACGGCCACGCCATGCTGCAACTGCACGACCGCGATCCGTTCCCGACTTCACCGGAGGAGATCGCCGCGCTGGCGCGCCAGGTGCGCGACGGCAATTTCCGCATCGAGACCGCGGCCGACGGCATCCACGTTTACGCCCGCAACGTGCATCATGTTGCGACCGATGCCTTGTCCCTGTTTCCCCGGCTCGGCGTCAGCGGTGACGCGCCCCACGCCTTCTATCTGGGTACCGAATTGGCCAAGGCCGAAATCGCCTGGCGGCTCGGCAAGCGCTACAGGCAGGACGAGCCGCTCGACTGGGGCTGCGCCGTCGACCGCGAACCGGAAGACCTCACCCGGCTGCGCGAGGCAGGACACACCCTGCGTGCAGCCCGGCCGGGCGATGGAGACAATAATAATGAGTGACTGCCGGCCAGGGTCTCCGTCATGCCGCTGATCCGCGAGACCATCGTCATTACGATAGGCGCGAGCGGACGGCCCCATATCGCGCCGCTCGGGCTGATCGCCGAGGGCGACGATTGGATTATTGCGCCGTTCCGGCCGTCGACGACGCTCGACAACCTGATGGCGGTGCCGTTCGCCACCGCGAGCCACACCGACGACGTCAGGGTCTTCGCCGGCTGTCTCACCGGCCGCCATGACTGGCCGACCGTGCCGGCGGAGGAGGTTCCGGTGCCCAGGCTCGCCGACGCGCTCGCGCACACTGAGTTGGCCGTGCTCGACGTGCGTGAAGATGCACAACGGCCGCGGCTGCGCTGCCGTGTTGTGCGCGAGGTGTCGCACGCGCCGTTCCGCGGCTTCAACCGGGCCCAAGCCGCCGTGCTCGAGGCCGCCATCCTGGTGAGCCGCCTTGATATGCTGCCGCGCGACAGGATCGACCGTGAGATGGCCTACCTCCAGATCGCCGTCGACAAGACCGCAGGCCCGCGTGAGCGCGAGGCCTGGGGCTGGCTG
>Ga0070658_10003310_pt1 | contig 13293 bp, 9 predicted proteins | sample KBSC13metaG_FD_64664 | JGI IMG/M metagenome (GOLD analysis project Ga0070658, IMG submission 64664) | Corn rhizosphere microbial communities from Kellogg Biological Station, Michigan, USA - KBS C1-3 metaG | ecosystem: Host-associated > Plants > Roots > Rhizosphere > Soil ... | reverse complement strand
GCCGCCAGATCCAGCCCGCGACCGTCGTCCCGGCACACGAAGGCGACGCGACCGCCGCGGCGGACCACCTCCAGCTCCACGCGCCCCGCTTCCGGCTTGCCCGCGCGCCGGCGCTCGTCCCCCGTCTCGATGCCGTGGGCGACGGCGTTACGTACCATCTGGACCAGGGCCCCCTGCGCGATGGCCAGCACGTCCGCGTCCACGCGCACGTCGCCGCCTCTCGTGGTGAAGACGACCTGCTTGCCCTGCGCGTGCGCGACGTCGCGCGCCGCGCGCTCCAGCGCCGCCGCCAGCGTCTGGACGGGGAACAGGCGCAGGCGTTCGGCGGCATCCCGCACCTGCTGCGTCTGCCGCTCCGCCTGATCGAGGCCGGACGACAGCGCCTGCTCGACGGTGGCGGCCAAGGCCCGTGTCTCACCTACCAGCGCCCGCAGCGCCGGCCCCGTCTCGGCCGCGCCGTCCGCTGTCCGCAGCGCCAGCGTATCGGTCAGCTGCTTCAGGCGCCCGGCGGTGGCGCCGATCCGACGCAGGCCGCGTAGCTGGACGGCGGTCTCCACCACGCCGTCCAGCAGCGCGTCCATCTCGGCCACGTCGGCACGCACCGTGCGCAGGGCCAGCTCCTCGACCGCTGGCCGCTCCGCCTTCGCCGCCGGCGCTGCTTCCCGCGCGGGCGCGCCGGACCTCGCCGGCGCGGCGGGCGGCTCCGGCGCTGGCAGGTCCAGCGCGCGCACGCGGCCGGCGATGGTGTCCAGCAGCTTCAGCACCGCGTCGACCCGCTCCGGGCCCAGCTTGGCCCCGGGCGCGCGCAGCGGCCCCAGCGCGTCCTCGATCGCGTGGGCGTCGTCCGCGATGCCGTTCTGCCTGACCACGCGCGCGGCGCCCTTCAGGGTGTGAGCGTAGCGCAACAGATTCGCCGCCAGCTCGGGCGTGGCCGCCTGCTCCAGTTGCAGCACGCCGCGGCCCATGCTCTCCAGGAGCTCCCGGGCCTCGATGCGGAAATACTGGTAGGGATCCTTCGCCACGGTCGCGCGCCCTCTTGGTCTCGGAGTTCCCCGGCCTCTCCCGTCCCTAGGCGCTGGCCTGCGGCTGGATCATGCGCGCCAGGGCGCGAGAGAGGCCGGTCAGCTGGGAGGAGGTCTGCGCCGTCTGGGTCGAGCTGGCCTCCGTCTCCTTCGCCGCCTGCGCCACGCTGGCGATGGCCAGGTTGACCTGCTCGACGGCGGAGGCCTGCTGCTTGGTGCTCAGCTCGATCTCCTTGGCCGCCTCGGTGGTCGTCACCACCATGGTCACGATGCGCTTGAACGCCGATGCCACATCCCCGAACTGACGGCCCCCGGCGTCCACCGCCTTCGAGCCGCTCTCGGTCGCCATCACCGTGGTGTTCACGGCGGCGCGCACGTCGTCGACCAGGGTGCGGATGTCCTTGGTCGACCCACTGACCCGGTCGGCCAGCTTGCGGATCTCGTCGGCCACCACGGCAAAGCGCCGTCCGGCGTCACCGGCCCCCGCCGCCTCGATGGTGGCGTTGATGGCCAGGATGTTCGTCTGCTCGGCCAGCTCGTTGATGATCTCGAGGATGCCCCCGATCTGCTGCGACTTCTTCCCCAGCTCGAACAGCGAGGTGACGATGCTGTCCACCTGGCGCTTGATGGCCGTGACCGAGTCCTGGGTTCGCGCCACCGTGTCGTCTCCGGCGCGCGCCGCCGTGCTGGTGTCGGTCGACACGCGGGCCACGCGCTGGGCGCTCTCGGCGATCTGGCGCGACGTCGCCAGCAGCTCGCTGATGGTGGTGGTGATCTCGCTCATCGCGGTGGCCTGCTCCTTCGCGCCCGACACCTGCTGATTGGCGGCCGCCAGCAGCTCGGCCGACGAGCTTTGCATGTGCTGGACGGCCGAGCCGATCTGTCGCGACAGCGCCCGCACGATGAGAAAACCCACGATGGTCACCAGCAGCAGGCAGACCAGCGTCCCCACGAAGATCGTCGCGTGCGCGCCCGTCGCGGTCGATTGCACCTCGGCGGCGCGGATCTTCAACAGCTCGTGCTCGGCGCCCTGCATCTCGTCCAGCAGCCGGCGGATGCCGTCCATGGTGCGCTTGCCTTCCCCGGCCGCCACCAGCTTCTGCGCGGCCTCGGCGCCCGCGGCGCGTCGCACGTCGATGAAGTGCTTCATCTCGTCCGCCTTCTGGTTGGCGAGCGGCTCCAGCTCGGCCAGGCGCTGCTGCTGCGGGGGATTGTCGCCGGTCAGCTTGCGCAGATCTCGCAGGGCCTCGGGGAGCGCCTGCGTCCCCGCGCGGAACGGCGCCAGGAACGTGTCGTCGCCCGTTATCACGAAGCCGCGCGCCCCCGTCTCGATGTCCTTGATGGCGGTCATGATCGCGCTGGTGCGCTCGATGACCTCGTGGGTGTGGGCGACCCAGTAGCTGGTCTCCGTCAACGACGTGATGCTGCGATAGGCGACGCCGCCGATGACCAGCAGCAGCGCCAGGGCCAGGGCGAAACCGGTCGCGATCCTCTTTCCGAACGTCCACATGGGTCACTCCTGTCTGTGCGCGCCAACCGCTCCCACCCGTCGCTTCAAGCTCGCCACCAGCGACGGGACATCAATCAGGGGCCGCAACACGTCCCCCACGCGCGCGGCCTGCGAGCCACCGGCCTCGCCGGCTCGGGGCAGGGTCGCGATCTCGCGCCGCTCCAGCCTGACGTAGCCCAGCAGCTCCTCGAAGGCCAGGCCGACCAGGCCGCCGGCATCGACCAGCAGCATCCATGCGGGCGCCTCGCCGCTGACCGCCTGGCCCTGCAACGCCGCCAGGCTGTAGACCGGAATCAGCGCGCCGCGCAGGCCAGCCAGGCCCAGCAGCTCGGGCAGGGGGCCGGGGACCGCGACCACGGTCGGTCGCGCCAGCAGGCCCCGCATCTCGGACAGCCGCACGACGCAAGCGTCCGCGCCCGCCCGCAGCGCCAGCACGGCCTCCGTCGTCTCGCCCGCCTGGGTGCGGATCGGCTCCGCGAACGCGCGATCGAACTCGCGCCGCAGCTCCGCGGCGCGCGCCGAGCCTTCGCGCTCGGGGCCGCTCACGGCGCGCCTCCGCTGGCCGCCAGCTCCGCGCGACAGAACGCGAGCAGCGCCTCCCGCGTGAACCCGCCCCCGAACAGCAACAGCCGCGATGCGTCCTCGCCCTGCAGCAGCCGGTGCGCCGCCGCCAGCTCGCGCCGGGCGGTCGCCTGGTCCCCGCTTCGCCGCGCCAGCAGGCCCAGGTGCAGCCGCGGCATCGCGAACAGTGGATCCAGGTAAGCGGCCGTCTGGTCCTGCTCGGCCGCGCCTGTTCGATCGCCGCCGCCTTCGCGGCACAGCGCCATCAGGTAGTGGGCCCCGGCGCTCATCTCGTCCAGGCGCAGCACGTCCGCGCACAGCGCCTCGGCCGTCGCCAGATCACCGCCGTGGGTCAGCAGCACCGCCCGCAGCAGCAGCACGTCCGCGTCGTCCGCCGCTTCGGGCGGCAGCGCCGTCACCAGCGACAGTGCGTCCGCAAACTTCTCCTGCCGCAGCAGCTCGAGGGCGACGCCCAGGTCCCAGGTGACCCGGGCCGCGGAGGGGACCGTGTCGCTGGCCTCGGCCGCGGGCCGGGTCAGCGACTCCACCCGTTGTGCGGCCTGGCGGATGGTCTCGACCCACGAGTCCTCGGACGGTCGGACGGCGTCCGCCGGCCACTCCCACCCCACGGTCCCTGCCAATGGTTCGCCCAGCTCGCCCGCGCTGGCGCGCTCGCGGGCACCCCAGGCCGAGAGCGGCAGCGCGACACCGTCGGCCGGGCGCGGCGCGTGCTCCCACGCCTGGCGGCGCTGGTAATAGAACGTGTCGTGGGTGTGCAGCAGGTGGAAGTCGTGCGACAGCCCCCGCAACGTCTCGGCGTACCCCAGGAAGAGGAAGCCGCCGGGCGCCAGGCTGCGCGTCAGCCGCGCCACCACGCCCGCGGCCACGTCGGCCGAGAAGTACATCATCACGTTCCGGCAGAACACGACGTCGAAGGCGTCCGGCCGCCAGAACGCCGGGTCGTCGCGGATCAGGTTGCGCTCGCTGAACGTCACCAGCGCCCGGAAGCGTTCGTCCAGCACGAAGTCGCGCCCCTGGGGTCGGAAGCAGCGCGCCTGGACATCGGGGGGCGTCTCCCGCAAGGCCCAGGGCGAGTACAGGCCCTGCCGGGCGCGATTCAGCATGGCCGGGTTGATGTCGATCGCCTGCAGGTCGACGTCCCAGGGACAGGGCTCGGGCTGGTCGTACAGCATCATCGCGATCGAGTACGGCTCCTCGCCGGACGCGCACCCGGCCGATAACACGCGTAGCTGCCCCGGCCGCGCCAGCGCGCGGGCCGGCAACGCCACCTCGATCAGGACGCGTAGCTGCTCGGCGTTGCGGAAGAAGTACGTCTCGGTCACCGTCAGCTCTTGGGCCAGCACGCGCAGCTCATCCGGGGGCGGCGCGGCGGCCTCCAGCGGAAGGAGGTAGTCGTTCAACCGCCGTCCCGTATGGTCGAGGCGACGCTGCAGCACCTCGGCCAGGAAGACCGACTTGCCGTCGTCGAAGCGCAACCCCAGGCGTTTCGCCGCGACGGCGCGCAGTCGCTCGACCCCCGCGGGCCCCGGGCCCGCAGGCGCGAGGAGGCCCGGGACGTTCATGTCACCCCCTGCGGTGTGGCGAGGGCCTCCCAGAGCGCAGGCGGCACCAGATAGCCGCCGGACAGCACGGTCAGCAGCTGGGCGTCGAGCGTCCCCAGCGCCGTCACCACGTGCGCGCCTGCGTTCGCCAGCAGGGGAGGCAGCGCGCGCAACGTCTCTCGCGCCAGCGGGCGCACGCCCAGCACGCCCTGGACTGCCAGCGCCACGCGGCGGTCTCCCGCGCGCACCACGACGAACCGGGTGGGCACCACCTTTTCCAGGGCGGGCACTGCCTCTTCACCGAGGGGTCGATGTTCGCGACCGTGGGCCAGCAGCGCGGCGGCGTCGACGACGGGGATCGGCGTTCCCCGGATGAGGGACAGACCCAGCACGAACGCAGGCATGTGCGCCACGCCTTCGATGGGCAACGGACGCATCACCTCGGCAACGTCCGAGACAATCAAGGCGCAATGACGGGCCTCCCGGCCTTCGTTCGTGACGCGCACAATGACCGCCAGCGGGGAATCAGGCTGGGCGGCCGGAACCGGGGCCGTATGACGCGCGGGAAGAGCCATGGAGTCCGTTGCTGTCGGCTACCAGACAGGGCTGGCGCGGCGATCGTCGCCCAAGTTCGACGATGAGGCAAGGTTCGCCGAGGCGAGACCGCCTCCGACTGCCAACAAGCTAAGCACTCCCCGGCGCCACGAACCGGTCGAAAACGGCCAGGTCCGCGTCCCCACCTTTTTCCGGGCGCGCGAGCCCGATCCTCAGTTCGACACGGCCGGGGTCAGGCTGAGACCAGGTAGCGAAAAATGGTCGTCGGTCCTACGTGGCGGGCGATCTGCGGCACGCTCCGCGGCACCGACCACGCACCGAAAGGCCGCCCGCGCCACCCGACGGCCGCGCTCGCGACCCTCTTCGATCGCGACGGCCTCGCGTCGCGACACCTTCGCGGTCACCCGGGGCTACGTTGTGGGAACGGGATCATTCGTTGCAAAACGAAACAACGTGACGAGGTTTCACAAACGACACGCGCGCGGTCCGGTCATCGCCAAAGTTGTAGACATGCTGGAAAACAAAGTCATAAACTCACACCTGCGAACGGGTGTTCCGGGCGTCACGGCTGGGGGCGGGGGGATGCGCGCTGGAGATGGGCGCACGAATTTCGAACAAAACGGGAACACCGGAATCGGGGCGCGACGGCCTGATCGCCAGAGAACGTAAGAGGGAATGACGTATCAGGTCCTGATTGTGGACGATAGCCTGACGGTTCGAATGAACCTGCGCGACGCATTTCGCGCGGCGGACTTCGACACGGTCGAGTGCGCGACCGCCGCCGAGGCGAGTTCGGAGATCGCGCGGCGGTTGCCCGACGTGGTGATCCTGGACGTCCTGTTACCCGATGCAAACGGCGTCGACGTGCTGGCGGGCCTGCGCGGCGACGACGCCACCGCGCAGGTGCCGGTGATCCTCCTGTCGTCCGAGGCCGAGGTGAAGGATCGCATCCGCGGGCTGACCCGCGGCGCCGACGAGTACGTGGGAAAGCCCTACGAGGCGGCTTACGTGGTGGCGCGTGCGACCGCGTTGCTGCGCCGCCGCGACGGGGCCGCGAACCAGGATCTGACCGTGCTGGTCATCGACGACAGCTCGACGTTCCGGGAGGCGCTGGCGGCGCTGTTGCGTGACGCCGGTTATCAGGTGGTGACCGCCTCGTCGGGCGAGGACGGTCTGCGGCGCGCCGCTGACGTGCGTCCCCAGGCGATCATCATCGACGGCGTCATGCCCGACCTGAACGGCGAGGCGGTGTTGCGGCGAATTCGCCTGGATCCGGCCCTGTCGGCCACGCCCTGTCTATTGATGACGGCGTCGGAGGGGGCGGCCAACGAGGTGGCGGCGCTGGACGCCGGGGCGGACGCGTACGTGCGCAAGACCGATGGCCCCGTGGTGGTGCTGGCGCGGCTGTCGGCCGCCCTGCGCGCCGCCGAGGAGTCGCGGGCTCGCAGCGCCGGTAGTAGCCTGCTGGGGCCCAAGCGCATCCTGGCAGTCGACGACAGCCCCACCTACCTGGAGCAACTGGCAGATCAACTGCAACGGGACGGCTACGAGGTCGTGAAGGCGCGCTCGGGCGAGGAGGCGCTGGAGCTGCTGGCGGTGGAGGACGTCGACTGCGTGCTGCTGGATCTGCGGATGCCCGGAATGTCGGGGACGGAGGCTTGCCGCCGCATGAAGCAGTCACCGCGGCTGCAGCGGACGCCCATCATCATGCTGACCTCCGTGACCGAGGAGGAGGCGATGGTGGACGCCATCAACGCCGGGGCCGACGACTTCGTGGCCAAGGGCGAGAACTTCGAGCTGCTGCGGGCGCGCCTGCGCGCCCAGCTGCGCCGCAAGCAGTTCGAGGACGCGCATCGTCGCGTGCGCGATCAACTGCTGCGCAAGGACGCCGAGACCGACTCTGCCCGGCGCATCGCCGACGCGCGCAAGCTGCTGCTGGAGGAGCTGTCGCGCAAGAACGAGGAGCTGTCGATTCAAACCGCCGAGCTGCAGCGCCTGAACCAGGAGATGCAGACCTTCGCTTACTCGGTGTCGCACGATCTGCGCCAGCCGCTGCGCAGCATGGCGGGGTTCAGCCAGATCTTGCTGGAGGAGTACAGCAACGTCCTGGACGAGCGAGGGCGCCACTTCCTGTCCCGCGTCCGCACCGGCGCGCTGCGCATGGGCGAGCTGGTGGATGGCCTGCTGGCGCTGTCGCGCGTCAGCCGCAAGCCCATCGAGACGCGGCCGGTGCGGCTGGACGCGCTGGCGCACCGGATCCTGGCCCGCTTCCGGGAGGCCGAGCCCAACCGCGAGGTGGAGGCGCGGATCCAGGATGGCATCGAGGTCAGCGCCGATCCCGCGCTGATGGAATCGATGCTCGAGAACCTGATCGGAAACGCCTGGAAGTTCACCGCCAAGCGGCCCGACGCCCGGCTGGAGATCGCGACGAAGGAGAGCGACTCGCAGACCGTCTATTTCGTGCGCGACAACGGCGCCGGCTTCGACATGGCCTACGCGGACAAGCTGTTTGGCCCCTTCCAGCGCCTGCACGCGGCGAGCGAATTCGAGGGCACGGGTATAGGCCTGGCCACCGTGCAGCGCATCGTGCATCGCCACGGCGGCCGCATCTGGGCCGAGAGCGCTCCCGGTCAGGGAGCCACCTTCCTGTTCACTGTGCCGACCGCGGCGGGAGAAGCGCGTGCCCCTGAGTAACATCGGAAATCGAAACGGGTTCGTTCTGCTGGTGGAGGACAACCCGGACGACGAGGAGCTGGCCGTGATGGCGCTGCAGAGCGCCGGGCTGCGCCTGCCCATCGTGGTGGCGCGCGATGGCGCCGAGGCCATCGAAACGCTGACCGGGGCGGGCGCCGGGATCACGCCGGCCCGCCCGCTGATCGTTCTCCTCGATCTGAAGCTGCCCAAAATCGACGGTTTCGGCGTCTTGAAGCGTATCCGTGAGACGGACGGCCTGCGTACCTTGCCGGTCGTGATCCTCACCTCATCCGATACCGATGACGACATCAATCGCAGCTACGCGCTGGGTGTGAACAGCTACGTGCGCAAGCCGGTGGCGTTCGAGAGCTACAAATCCACGATCGGGGCCCTGGGCCAGTACTGGCTGACCCTGAACGAGTTTCCGCGGAACGTGTCATGAAGCAACAGCTGAAACTACTGCTGGTCGAGGACGACGAGAGCGACGCGGAGCTGGTCCGCCTCGAGCTGGAGCGGGGCGGGTTCGCGCTGGACTGGATCCGCGTCGACTCCGAGCCGCTGCTGCGCGAGGCGCTGGAGAAGCAGTGGGACGTCATCATCTCCGACTTCGCGATGCCGGGCTTCAGCGGTCTGCGCGCCTTCGAGATCTATCGTGGATCGGCGCCCGAGACGCCGTTCATCTTCGTGTCGGGCGCGCTGGGCGAGGATCGGGCCGTCGAGGCCATGCGCTCGGGAGCGAAGGATTACTTTCTGAAGGGCAAGCTGACGCGACTGACCGCGGCGGTGCGGCGCGAGATCGAGGAGGCGCGCAACCGGCGGGAGGGGCAGCGCGCGCAGCAGAAGGCACAGCGCGAGCAGCGCCGCCTGGCCATGGCGGTGGAGGCCAGCGGCGCCAGCATCTTCGAGCTGCGCCTGGACGACGAGGGTACCGCCGACTACAGCGGCGACTGGTCCAGGCTGCTGGGCTACGCGCCGGACGAGCTGCCGGCGCGCCCGCGCGCCTTGCGAAACTGGATCGTCGCCCACGTCCACGCCGACGACCTGCAGGCGGCCACCCAGGGGGCGAAGGCGTTTCTGGCCTCGAAGGCGGGAGAGGACACGCGCTACAGCGCCGAGTTCCGCATGCGACACAAGGATGGCCACTGGGTCGACGTTTCCGCCTCGGCCAGCGCCTTCGCCTGGGGCTCGCACGGTCTGCCGGTGCAGATCGTGGGCGTGCTGCTGGATCTGTCATCGCGCAAGCACCTGGAGGCGCAGCTTCGCCAGGCGCAGAAGATGGAGGCGGTGGGGCAGCTGGCCGGCGGTGTGGCGCACGACTTCAACAACCTGTTGACGGCGATCATCAGCTTCGGGACCTTCGCCAAGGAGGCGGTGCCGGCCGGGAACAGCGCCGTGGAGGACATCGGCGAGGTGCTGAACGCGGCCCGGCGCGCCCAGAGCCTGACCAGCCAGCTGCTGGCGTTCTCGCGCCGCAAGTCGGTGACGCCGCGGGTGCTGAACGTCAATGACGTGGTCGCCTCGGCGGACCGCATCCTGCAGCGCCTGCTGGGCGCGGACGTCGAGCTGGTGGCCCAGCCGGCGGCGGATCTGTGGAACGTGAAGATCGATCACGACGATCTCGAGCAGGTGTTGCTGAACCTGGCCGTGAACGCGCGCGACGCCATGCCGTCCGGGGGCAAGCTGGTCATCCGCACCAGGAACGCGCACACCGTGCCCTCGTCGCCCGACGCGGCCCGCACGACGCCGGCCGACTACGTGGTGATCTGTGTCAAGGACTCGGGCGTGGGCATGTCCGCCGCCACGCAGGCCCGCATCTTCGAGCCGTTCTTCACCACGAAGGAGCCGGGGCGCGGCACCGGCCTGGGTCTGTCGACCTGCTACGGCATCATCAAGCAGGCCGAGGGGTTCATCGGCGTCACCAGTGAGCTGGGCAGCGGGACCACGTTCGAGATCTACCTGCCGCGCGTCTCGGCGCCGACCGAGGTGGTCACGCCCAAGGTCGAGCCGGGCAACGTCCGTGGCTCGGAGGTGATCATGCTGGTGGAGGACACCGAGCAGGTGCGCAAGGTGGCCGCCCGCATCCTGTCGCGCCTGGGCTACAAGGTCATCGAGGCGACGAACGGTCAGGAGGCGCTGGAGCGTTTCGCGACCCTGACCGAGAAGATCGACCTGCTGATCACCGACCTGGTGATGCCCGTGGTGGGCGGCAAGGAGCTGGCCCAGCGCATCCGCGCCAGCCAACCCGCGCTGCAGGTGCTGTTCATGTCGGGCTACTCGCAGGCCGATCTCAGCGGCCCCAGCGCCGTCGACGCCGAAGCGCACGTCCTGCAGAAGCCGTTCGCGCCCGACACCCTGGGGCGCAAGGTGCGGCAGATCCTGGATTCGGCCAGCTCGACGCCACCGCCTCCCAGCGTTCCCTGATGCGGCCGCCCAGCTACTTCTTCAGTCGATAGCCCGTCTTGAAGATGAAGCGGATCACCACCAGCAACAGGATCAGGAAACCCGCCGTCATCCCCAGGCTGACGCCCACCGCCACATCCGCCGAACCGTAGAAGCTCCACCGGAACCCGCTGATCAGATAGACGACCGGATTCGCCAGCGCGATGGCCCGCCAGGTGGGCGGCAGCATGTCGATGGAATAGAACGCGCCCCCCAGGAACGTCAGCGGCGTGATGACCAGGCTGGGGATCAGCTGCAGCTGCTCGAACCCCTTCGCCCACACCCCGATCACGAACCCCAGCAAGCTGAACGTCGTCGCCGTCAGCAGCAGGAACGCCAGCATCCACAGCGGGTGGCGCACCTGGACCGGCACGAACGCCGTCGACGTGGCCAGGATGATCAAGCCCAGGATGATCGACTTGCTGGCGGCCGCCCCCACGTAGCCGATCAGCATCTCGACGTAAGAGATCGGCGCCGACAGCAGCTCGTAGATGGTGCCGGTGAACTTGGGAAAGTAGATCCCGAACGACGCGTTGGAGATGCTGGCCGTCAGCAGCGACAGCATGATCAGCCCGGGGACGATGAAGGCGCCGTAGGCCACCCCGTCGACCCGGGACATGCGCGCCCCGATCGCCGAGCCGAACACCACGAAGTACAGCGAGGTGGCGATGACCGGCGTGACCACGCTTTGCAACAGGGTCCGCTTGAAGCGGGCCATCTCGAACTTGTAGATGGCGCCCACCCCGCGGGCGTTGAATGACATTCCGTTCATGATGCCTTCCGTCCTTCGGCCGCGTCGCGATCCTTCAACAGGTTGACGAAGATCTCCTCCAGCGAACTCTGGCGCGTGTTCAGGTCCTTGAACGCGATGCCCAGCTCACCCAGGCGCCGCAGCAGCGACGAGATGTCCGACCGCCCGTCCTGGGCGGCCGCCGCCTCGAAGTTGTACTGCAGCTCGCTGCCCGACGCGTTCAGCGCCAGGTGCCACGCCTCGAGCTCGCGCGGCACCGCCTGCAGCGGCTCGTGCAGGTTCAGGGTCAGCTGCCGCTTGCCCAGCTTCTGCATCAGCACCGCCTTCTCCTCGGCCAGGATCAGCTCGCCCTTGGCGATGACGCCGATGCGGTCCGCCATCTCCTCGGCCTCGTCGATGTAGTGGGTGGTCAGGATGATGGTGGTCCCGTTCGCGCGCAGGCGGCGGACCAGCGCCCACATGTCCCGGCGCAGCTCGACGTCGACGCCCGCCGTCGGCTCGTCCAGGAACAGGATCTCCGGCTCATGCGCCAGCGCCTTGGCGATCATCACCCGCCGCTTCATGCCGCCCGACAGGGTCATGATCTTGCTGTCGCGCTTGTCCCACAGCGACAGGTCCTTCAGCAGCCCCTCGATCAGGGCCGGGTTGCGGGGGCGGCCGAACAGCTCCCGGCTGAAGCTGACCGTGGCCCGCACGGACTCGAAGGCGTCGGTGGTCAGCTCCTGGGGGACCAGGCCGATCTTCGAGCGGGCGGCCCGGTAATTGCGGATGATGTCGTTCCCGTCCGCCAGCACGGTCCCCGACGTCGGCGTGACGATGCCGCACACGATGTTGATCAGCGTGCTCTTGCCGGCGCCGTTCGGGCCCAGCAGCGCGAAGATCTCGCCCCGGTGAATCTCGAGGTCGACGCGCTTCAACGCCTGGAAGCCCGACGCGTACGTCTTCGTCAGGTTGGAGATGGTGATAGCGGGATTCATCGCGCGCGAAGATAGCGCATGGATCGTCGCCCGGCGCGAACGTTGCGAAAGACTCACCAGACAGGCGGGTAGGGACTCGCCAGACGACCGGGCCGCGACGCCCTGCCGCCACGCCGGCGAAGGGCCTTGCGCTGGCGAGCGGCGCGCAGCAGCCTCAGCGCATGTCCTCTCTCGTCGAGCGCGACCTGGCGGTCTTCTGGCACCCCTGCAGCCAGATGCGGGATTATCAGGACTTTGCACCCCTCGAGATCGCTTCGGCGCAGGGCTGCCGGCTGACCCTGCGCGACGGCCGCCAGATCCTGGATGCCGTCTCCAGCTGGTGGTGCAAGTCGCTGGGGCACGGGCATCCCGGGGTGCGGCGCCGCATCCAGCAGCAGCTGGACCGCTTCGAGCACGTGATCGCCGCGAACACCACCAACGAGCCGCTGGTCACCCTGTGCGAGCGGCTGCTACGGATGGCGAACGGCGAGCCGGGCCCGGCCTGGGGTCCCGACGCGCCCGCGGGCCGCGGCAGCGGGCACTTCGGCAAGGTGTTCCTGGCGGACAACGGCTCGACGGCGGTGGAGATCGCGCTGAAGATGGCGCTGCAGGCGCACGCGCAGCGCGGGCAGCCCCAGCGGACCCACTTCGCGGCGCTGGAGGGCGGTTATCACGGCGAGACTGTGGGCGCGCTGTCCGTCGGAGATCTGGGCCTGTACGCCGATCCATACCGGGCCCTGATGTTCCCGGTCACCAAGCTGGGGCCGCTGCCGTTGCGCTCGGGCCCCCACGACCCGCGCTGGCTGGACGCCGGCGCCGAGTGGCCCGCGATCGAGGCGGCGCTGGCGCCCCTGGCCGGCACGCTGGCCGCCATCATCTACGAGCCCGTGCTGCAGGCGGCGGGCGGCATGCGGCTGTACAGCCCCGCGCTACTGGGGCAGTTGCGCGCCTGGGCCGACGCCCACGGTGTGTACCTGATCGCCGACGAGATCGCGGCCGGCATGGGGCGGCTGGGCACGATGCTGGCCAGCCACCTGGCGCCGGGCCAGGGCGTTCTGCCGGCGGTCCTGCCCGACTTTGCCTTGCTGTCGAAGGGGCTGACCGCCGGCTATCTGCCCCTGTCCGCCGTGCTGACCACGGACGCCATCTACGGCGCGTTCGACGGCGACTGGTCCGAGCGGCGGGGGTTCCTGCATTCGAACACGTACACGGGGAACGCGCTGGGGGTGGCCGCCGCGCTGGG
>Ga0070658_10003308_pt1 | contig 13297 bp, 14 predicted proteins | sample KBSC13metaG_FD_64664 | JGI IMG/M metagenome (GOLD analysis project Ga0070658, IMG submission 64664) | Corn rhizosphere microbial communities from Kellogg Biological Station, Michigan, USA - KBS C1-3 metaG | ecosystem: Host-associated > Plants > Roots > Rhizosphere > Soil ... | reverse complement strand
CGTCGACCGTAGCGATGGCCGTCGTCGCCGGCTAACCCCGCCTCTCCCCACCGAGCGGCGCTTAGCCCGCTTGGCAGTTTCCATCAATTACGCAAGACAAAGAGTCACACGTCGTCGATCGATGCTATCGACAGCGTGATTTATTTGCATATAAGGCCGGTGGTCAGGTCTTAACGAAAGGGGGGCGGAAGAAGTGAAATTGGGAATCCAGAATCTCTATGAGTGCCTTTGCGCAGCGTTGCGCAGGCCGCTCTGTCAGTGCGGCGCGGCGTTGGTGGCGACGCTGAAGGATCAGACGCCGGAGGATATCGCGGGGGCGTTGCGGCAAATGACCGACGATGAGGCGACACTTCTGTTCAACTGGCTCGAAGATGAGCGCGCAGTCGATGTCCTCGCGTACCTGTCGCCGGAGACCACCGACTATATCCTGCATCACGCGCCGCCTGGACGTCTCGCGAACCTCGACCTGTCGACGATTTTGCCGATCCTGGAAGAGGCGTCGAGGCCGTCGGAGGAGTAGGACGGCCCCCTCACCCCGGCTTCGCCACCCCTCTCCCATCGGAATGGGAGAGGGGCTTGCTAATCGTGTCGGTGCGAAGGATTGGCGGGGCGGAAACCTCACCGTAACCTCTCCTTGGAAAGGAGAGGGGACCAGAGTGAGGGCCTTAGCGCTTGCAGTCTTTACGCGGCCGGTCTGGGACATCATGCCTATCCCGTGTTACGGGCATGCCACCTGGAGCTTACCCGCGCTGCCACGATTCGCCGAGGGCGGCGGGGGCGGCGTAGCGGGTTTTGGCGCGCAGGAGCAGGGCGGCGAGGGTCAGCAGGTAGGGCAGGGCGAGGAAGAGTTGATAGGGGACGTGGGTGTCGGTCGCCTGGAACTGATACTGCAGCGCTGAGGCGAGGCCGAAGAGCAGGGCCGCGCCGAGTGCGCCAAGTGGTGTCCATCGACCCAGTATGACGATGGCGAGCGCGATGAAGCCTCGACCGCCGCTCATGTTTTCGACGAAGCCGTTCGTGTAGCCGATGCTCAGGTACGCCCCCGCGAGTCCCGCCATCCCTCCGCCGAACAGCAGCGCTAGGGTACGTGTGCGCGGGACGGAGATACTGGCGGCGTCGGCGGCCGCCGGATATTCACCGACCGACCTCAGCCTCAATCCCGCCATTGTGTGATACAGATACCAGTGACAGGCGGGCACCATCAGCAGGGCAATATAACCGATGGCGTCTTGCTGAAAGAGGGCTTCACCGATGATGGGGAGCTTGGACAGCCAGGGGATTGGCATGGGCTGGAATGCGGTGGCCGAGTCGCCGCTTTGACTGAATAGGACGCGGAAGAGGACGCCGGTCAGGCCGAGGGCCAGTATGTTGACGGCGGTGCCGACGACGACCTGGTCGGAACGAAACGCGACGGCGAACAGGCTCGACAGCAGCGCCAGGATGACTCCCGCCCCCACCGCCGCGACCGCGCCGAGGACGGCCGAGTGCGTGCCGTAGGACACGGCAAACCCCGCGAGCGCCCCCGTCAGCACCATTCCCTCAATCCCCACATTGATGACGCCCGCGCGCTCGACAATGACTTCGCCGAGGGCGGCCAGTAGTAGGGGAGTCGCCAGATGCACGGCGATGTAGAGGAGGTTCTTGATGATGTCGAGGGTGTGGGGATGCACGGTAGGAAATCGGAGTCAGGAATTTTGCATGGATATAAGGATAGACAGGATGTAAGAACTGATTTGAGATCTGATCCCAATCCTGTACATCCCTATATCCATGCCATTTCCTGAACTAATTGTTCTGCTGTTTGCGGATCTCTTCGAGGTGGCGGGCTTCTTCGGCTTCGAGTTCCTCAAGTGACTTGCGGGCGGGGGCCTCGACGACCGGTTCGGGCGCCGGCGCGGCGATGGCCTTGGCGGGCGTCGCGGCTGGGATGGCGCCGCTGAAGGGTTCGACGTCGCTTTGGGCCACAAGGATGGTGTAGCGCAGGTTGAAGGTCTTCTCCGTGGCGGTCAACCTGTTGCGTCCTTCGTCGGACATGCCGTCGAGCCAGCGCTGCCTGATGCCGGTTGCGGTCTCGTCATGACGTTTGGCGACTTCCTTGGACAGCGCCTGCTGATCGACATTGATCGACGTGGTTCCGTCGGCGTAGAGTTTGGCGATGTTGCCGACGAGGTTGCGGTAGTGCTCGTAATAGAGCTGCGACTTGATGTCGGCGGCGGTCTGCTCGCGGTCGATCACTTTTACACGGTCGCCTTCAGCCAGGGGCTTGGACATGGAATAGTCTCCTTAGGGTATCTTTAGCGATGGGACCTGGGCAAACCGCAAGGTCCGTCGGAACCACGCGTATAAACACGTGGCTAACAGGCGAAGCGCCAAGCGCCCTCCGGGCGCGAAGTGCGCTGCTGCGCGGCTATGATTCCAGCGACGCAGGCTTAGGGTATCATCAACCCGTGCAAACGGTGAGATTACGCCCGTTCGTGGGTATGGAAGTCTTTGAGGTTCGTCAATGAATACTTGGCTCATGATTGCGGATGTACTCGTTATTTTAGCATTTTTCGGGGTCATTCTGGCCCTTCTTTCGATTGTCGTCGTCGCCTTTAAGCTGAAGCGGGATGTCCCGCGCAACGCGAAGCGGATGTACGGGCGTCCGGTTCAGAGCGCTAAGAACCTGGCGACCTTTGCGCAGGGCTTTGTGCAGCAGGAGAAGGCGCGTGTCGACAGCGCGGTCGCCACCGTCAAGGCCACGGCTGAGGTTGTTAAGGTCACGATCGACGATACGCGTGAAGCGGCGTCGACGTTTAAGGACGTCGACTGGGCGCCGATCCTGGAAGCCGTCCAGACCGGCATGAAGTTTGCCCAGGCGATGGCCAATGTCGCCAAGTCAGCGAAGGCGCAGGGCGCGGAGTAAGGGCGGGCGGTGTCGCCTGCTCGGGCGCGGGCCGACCGTCGCGCCAGATCGTCGGGTCTTGTTCCGATGCGTCTCCGCGGGCGCTTTGTTCGGCCCCTCCTTTGCCGACAGTTGGTTTTCGTTCTCGACAATCAGGGCAGTGTCCAACTTCGTTAACGGCATGGCACCCGATTCGTGGACGTATGTTTTCTTCTCTCCGAAGCTTCCGATTTCCGACAAGGAGCGTGACTGGGTCGACGCGTCGTTCGACAGGCTGATCGACCTCTTCGGCCGTGAGCGTCTGGGTCGAATCGGCGGCGCGAGGGCCGCTGCGTCGGGTACGTGGAGATCGACGGTGGTCCTCCCGAACCTCGATTTCTTCACGCGGGAGTGGGAACCGTAGGAGGCGTGGGCTCTGTTTGCGGTCGACCGGGTCTGTGCGATTATGGAGGCCGACCGTCGGCGGGTCGATGTCCAGTTCTTCGTACGATGGTCAGGATTCACCCCGGATGAAATCCCGATGGCTAGACGCTTGCATTGTTCACGCAATCGGGCAGGTGACGGCATGCCTACCCAGGGCTGTAGGCATGGCACCCGAAGCTGGAAGCTTGCGATATCGTCCGTCTTGCCCCGCAAAATCGACGATTGTCGTCTGGGGGATTCCGTAGTATAATGGGCACGGAACCCGGTCTTTATCCTCGTAATTTTCGTCATTACCAGAGACGCAACAGGCTCAGCGTCTTGGCGCCGTCGCGGCGAGTCGGGCATTTGCACCCGCTTGTGATTATCGACGACTGGCGCTATTGGTAGTATTTCTACACTAAACTAGAACGAACACGCATGGGCGAAGCACGCCTTATGCGACACTGGCTCTTGAGGAGTTCTTTATGTTGATCAAGCACGCGAGTGGGCGCCATCCCCACGGGCGAGGCGTCATTACGCGCCCCGGTAGACATGGGCAACCTCACCCTAACCCTCTCCTTGGAAAGGAGAGGGGACCAGAAGGACATGCCCGCGCACGGTACGCGGTTCACCTTTTCTCCACACTGGCCATTTTAACATTGGCGGCGGGCGCGGCGGTGGCGCAGAATCCGGCGACGACGGTGACGGTTGACGCGAACGCGGGTAAGAAGCCGATTAGCCCGTTGATCTACGGCGTGGCGTTTGGCAGCACGGCGCAGTTGTCGGACTTGAACGCGCCGCTGAATCGTCAGGGCGGGAACGATATGTCGTGCTACAACTGGCAGCTCAATGCCAGCAATAAGGGCGCGGACTGGTTCTTTGAGAGCATTGCCGACAATAGCGCGACTCAGGGGGAACGGGGCGATACGTTCATTTCCGGCAGTAAGGCGGCCGGGGCGGATTCGATGATCACGATCCCGATGATCGGGTGGGTGGCGAAGGTCGGCACGAATCGCGGCAAGGTTAGCTCCTACTCGATCGCCAAGTACGGCGCGCAGGCGGCGAACGATTGGCAGTGGATGCCCGACGCGGGCAATGGCATTAGCTCCGCCACCGGCAAGCCGATCACGACGAACGACAAGAACGATGCCCAGACACCGTCGACGTCGGCGATGCAGCAGGCGTGGGTGAGCCATATTGTCGGCAAGTACAACACGGCGGCGAACGGCGGCGTGAAGTACTACATGATGGACAATGAGGTCAGCATCTGGCAGGGCACACACCAGGATGTGCATCCGGTGGGCGCCACGATGGATGAGATCCTGGCCGATATCCTGGACTACGGCGGTAAGGTCAAGGCGACCGATCCGACGGCGCTTGTCTGCGGCCCGGAAGAGTGGGGCTGGAGCGGTTACTTCTATAGTGGCTACGATCAGCAGTACGGAGCGGCGCATAATTGGAGCAGCTTCCCGGACCGCGCGGCGCACGGCAACATGGACTACTGCCCCTGGCTTTTGCAGCAATTGGCGGCGAATAATACGTCGACCGGGAAGCGCCTGCTGGACGTCTTTACGCTCCATTGCTACCCGCAGGGCGGCGAGTTCGGGAACGACACCAGCACCAACATGCAACTCCTGCGAAATAAGTCGACGCGTCAGCTTTGGGATGCGAACTATGTCGACCAGTCGTGGATCGGCACGCAGGTGGACCTGATTCCGCGCATGAAGAACTGGGTCGCCACCTACTACCCGGGGACGAAGATCGGCATCACCGAGTACAACTGGGGCGCGGAGTCGAGCATCAACGGGGCGACGGCGCAGGCGGACGTCTACGGCATCTTCGGGCGTGAGGGCCTGGACCTGGCGACCCGATGGACGACGCCCGATGCATCGACACCGACCTACAAGGCGATGAAGATGTACCGGAACGTCGACGGCGCGAAGAATGGCTTTGGTGACACCAGCGTGTCGACGACGATGGCGAACGCCGACAACCTGTCCGCGTTCGGGGCCGTGCGATCGTCGGACAAGGCGATGACGGTGATGCTGGTGAACAAGGTACTGTCGGGGGCGACACCGGTCACGGTCAAACTATCGAACTTCACCGGCAACGGCACGGCCCAGTTGTGGCAGCTGACATCGACCAATGCCATCACGCGGCTGACCGATGTGACGTATTCGGGATCGTCGGTTGTGGTCACCGTGCCGGCGCAGAGTGTCACGCTGGTGGTGCTGCCGCCGTCGACGGTGGTCGTGACGAAGCCGCCGACGCCGACTACGTTCATGGCGCGCTCAGGGAATGCGATGGTTATCCTGCAATGGAATGCGTCGCCGGGCGCGACGAGCTACGACGTTTGGCGCGAGGTGGGCGGTGCGACTACTTACACGAAGATCGCCAGTCCGACGAGTGCGACCTACACCGACACGAATGTGGTGAACGGCGGCACGTACTTCTATCATGTCAACGCGGTCAACTCCGCAGGCACGAGTCCGGCGACGGGCCGTGCGACAGGGACGCCGTCGGCATCGATTGTCGACACGGCCATCTATAACTTCGAAACGTCGACACAGGGTTGGATCACGAGCGGCGGCATGCTCGGCAGTCCGGCGATCTCGATCGTTCAGCCGTGCAAGGGCGTGCGTTCGCTGGCGGTGCCGGTTGGCGCGAGCGGCGCGGATACGCAGGATGTGTATGTGCCGTCGCCCGCGGTGACGCCAGGCAAGAAGATCCTGTTCCACTTCTGGATCCCCGCGGGCAGCACGGTGAGCGGCGTGCAGCCGTACGTTCTGCAGGACGCGACGGGCGGCTGGACGTGGACGGGGAACTGGCAGCCGATTGCCAATCTGAAGGTGGGCAGTTGGAATACGGTTCCGGTGACGGTTCCGGCGAACGCGAAGGGCATCTTTTCGCTGGGCATCGAGTTCTCGACCAGTGCCGCCTGGAGCGGTACCGTGTATGTCGACTCGGTCTATTGGTGACCCCTCACCCCCGGCCCCTCTCCCATCGGAATGGGAGACGGGCTTGTGACAGTGTGTCGGTGACGGATTGCGGGCGCTGGCGAGAGTCAGCGCCCGTGTTGGTGTGTGAGGCGAAGTCGTGTCAACGTAGAGGGCGAGGGGTGGTGTCGAGGCCTGGGTGTCGACCGGGGGCAACCTCACCCTAACCCTCTCCTTGGAAAGGAGAGGGAACCAGAGTGTTGAGCACGCCTCGGTTGTTAAGAGTGGCCGGACGTGAGACGCCATGCCTACCCAGGGCTGTAGGCATGGCACCCGAGGTCAAGCAGGATTTGCTAGTTCTTCGCCGCCGCTCGTTCCGTCGACTTACGGGCGTGGTTTATGAGGAGGCTACGCCATAGCTTAAGAAAACTTTTCCGTTCTTAAATCCGAGGAGGCGGTCAAGTTTCAGTTGAAGGGCCGGCCTTTTGCCTTCAAATAAGGTGCGACCGATGCCGAGTACGATGGGATTGACGACCACGTGGAACTCGTCGATCAGGCCTGCTTGTGAGAGTTGGGAGACGATAGATCCGCTGCCTAAGATGACAAGGTCCGGTCCAACGCTTTCCTTGAGGTTCTGGACCTCGGAGATCAGATCCCCGTTTTTAGGATGGCTGTTGGCCCAACTCAGTTCGTTGAGGGTTCGGGAAAAGACGTGCTTGGACCGAGAGTTCATCGTCTCCGCGACGATTGGGTTTTGCTCCTGAGCCATGGGGGTGGGCCAGTAGCTCGCCATGAGCTCGTAGGTCTTTCTCCCAAAAATGAACTCAGATTCGCCGCTATTATTCTCAGATACGAACGCGTTGAATTCGTCGTCGACGCTGCCGCGATGCGCCCAGCTCATGTCGCCGTTGTCGTCGACGAAGTAACCGTCGAGCGACGTGTTCTCGAATGCGATTATTTTTCTCATAGTAACACAGCCTTTGTCGTTAAGACATTTGTTGGAGAAGCGCATGCAGAGCGTCATACGATGAACCGGCGGCCTCACTCAAGCCACTCTGGAGGTGTCCGTCGCGATTTTCACGGCATAGGTGGCGGTAGAGAATCGTCACGGTGGTAATCCCGTCGTCTTCAGAAAATGACGTGGTTTCGCTACAGACTTGCTCCCGGATAACTGGTACATCGTAAATGTAGGACCGGACTAAACGGTTCGGCCGGTCAAACTCAAGAATCTGGCCGAATGTTGAAAAGAGATTCTCTTGACCCATGAGCATTTTGTGAGTCCAGTTGCCTCCGATCACATCGTCCAATGTGCATTCGACAATTGTGCCCTTTCCGCAGCCAACCCATTGGACGATGAGTGCGGGCTCGGTGAAGCACCGGAACACCAGTGCTCGCGGCGCGCGGAATTGGCGGGTAATGAGGATCTCGGTTTCTCCATGAGGTGACACCTGAAGCTTGAACTCAGGCAAATTAGTTATGGGTGCGTTAGCTGGTTTCATGTTTTGTCTTCCTCTTGCAACTGTTTTAGGAGGGTTTCGAGTCGATCGAAACTTGGCTCCCAAAACCTTTTGTAGTTCTCCACCCAGGCATAGGCTTCTTCGAGCGGAGTTGCGTTCAGTGTTCTCGGACGCATCTGACGCTCGCGGCTGGTGACGACGAGGCCCGCTCGTTCCAACACTTTGAGATGTTTGATGACACCGGGTTCGGACATCTGAAACGGCTTTGCAATCTCGCCCACCGACTGAGGCCCAAGCGCCAGGTTGGCAAGGATGGCTCTCCTGGTCGGATCGGCTAAAGCCAAGAATACTGTGCTGAGTGGATCCATTGAGTAGATAACCTTTTGGTTAGATAACCTATAGGTAATATACAGCAGGAGCCGATGTTTTGTCAAGTAGTCGTTAGAAAACGGCAATGGTAGCGTCGTCTGCCGTTCCCCTTCAACCTTGACATTCGCCCTTGCGGAATGTAAGAATATACGATCATGTCCGCCCCGACCGCAGAAAGTTCATCCCCGGAAAACGAGGCCCCCGTCGACGCCGTTGTCGATGCGCAGGAGTCCGGAAACCTCACCCCGGCCCTCTCCTTGGAAAGGAGAGGGAGTGAGGAGCCTGTTGTCGACAGCACGTCGACCCCAACCGCGGAGGCGCCCAGGAGTGTGTCCGGGTTGCCGCCGATGTCGCTAGAGGCCTTTGAGGGACCGCTGGACCTCTTGCTCCATCTGATCCGCGAGCACAAAGTCGACATTGCCGATATCCCGATCGTCCAGGTGACCGACCACTACCTCGCCTACCTCAAATCGATGGAGGCGATGAATCTGTCGATTGCGGGCGAGTTCATTGTGATGGCGGCCACCCTGCTTGAGATCAAGAGTCGGATGCTGCTGCCGAAGGCTCCTAAGGAAGAGGAGCCGCTGGACGAGAACGGCGAGGATCCACGCGAGGCGTTGGTTCGCAAGCTGCAGGACTACCAGCGGTACAAGGCGTTCTGCGACACGCTGGCCCTGTGGGAGGACGAGCGACGTCAACTGTTTTTCAGGGGTGAGGCCGACTACGGCGATCTGTATGAGCTGCCGGTGGCCTTTGGGTCGCAGGCGCCCAAGCTCCTGGTGAGCGCGCTGGCGCGGTTGTTGACGGAGGCGGGTGTCTCGGGACACGACGATGTCACGGCGGTGCGGCGTCAGAAGATGACGCTCAAGCTGTCGATGGTGTCGCTGCTGCGCAAGGTGGAGAAGGGCGGCGCGGAGGGCGTTCTGTTTGAGGATTGCTTCGAGCGTCCGCTGATCCGCTTCGAGATCATCATGACGTTCCTCGCGCTGCTGGAACTGTTGCGTCAGTTGAAGGTGGCGGCGGTGCAGGTGGGGATGATGACGGAGATCCGCGTGCGTGCCTACGATCCGGAGAAGGATGGGGCGGTCGCGGAGGCGATGGACGAGGAAGTCGAACAGCCGATGCCGCCACCACCACCACTGGTCTTGAAGATTGTCGATGGCGGGCCGGGGTCCGTAACCTCTATGGACGAGGATGGGGACGAGGTCGACGCCGAAGAAGAAGGGGATGACGATATTGTCGGGTAACGCCGTTCCAGAGAAGGCCGTCGAAGAGCCTACAGTCAGAATTTTTGCCGACGGGGAGCTTGCCGCGCTTCTCGATGGGTACCTTTTTGTCGCGGGGGAGCCGATCAAGCCGGTGGACGTTGCGAAGGTGCTGGGAATCGACGCCGCCGATGTGGAAGAAGCGCTTGAGGACCTGGTCAATCTGTACACCCGCCGGATCGACAGCGGGCTCCATGTGATGCGGATTGCGGGTGGGTATCAACTGGCGACGAAGCCGCACCTGTCGGAGGATATTGCCAAGCTTCTGGCGGCGCCGGGCGGCAAGCCGAGGTTGTCGAAGCCGGCTCTGGAGACGCTCGCGATCATCGCGTACCAGCAGCCGGTGACCATGGCGGAGATCGAGTCGGTTCGTGGGGTCAGCGCGGACGGGGTCGTCAAGACGCTGCTCGACCGTCGCCTGATTATCGACGCGGGCCGTAAGGAAGTGCCGGGTCGGCCGATACTTTACGCGACCACGCCGGACTTTTTGCACTATTTCGGTTTGAATACGATTGAGGACCTCCCGCCGCTGGAAGATATTATCGTGCCCGAGAGCGAGGCCGAAAAAGAGCAGGAACACATTGCGCTCGAAGCGGTTGGGCTAGAGGACTAGGATAGTTAGGACTCGGAATTTTTGCATGGATTTAAGGATGTACAGGATGTAAGAGATGAAGTGGAAGTCCGTATCCTTAATCCTGTACAACCTACAATCGATGCAAAATTCCTGAACGTCTCAGAGGTGTTTCGTGAGCAAAAGTACGCTGCTCGTGACCGGGTTGATGGGGCTGGCGTTGACTGCGGCGGTGGCGGAACCGCCGAAGCCGGCGGCGACTGTCAAGGCGGCGGTCAAGCCGTCGACGATCAAGCAGGCGAATCCTGTTGCCGGTGACAAGGGCGCGACCGGACAGTCGATGTCCGCGCCTCCCGGGCCCGGGATGTCCGCGCCGCCGGGACCGGGGATGATCGCGCCAGGGCAGACGCCGCAGTTGATGGCGACGCTGCCGCTGCCGCCGCCGGTCGACATCGACCCGCCGGCGACGAGCATTGAGCCGTCGACACCGGATGCGGGCACGCATTACACGGTGCTGATGGATGTCAACAGCGGCAAGATCCTGTGGTCCCGCAACCCGGAAGTCCGCCGAGAGATCGCGTCGACGACCAAGGTGATGACGGCGATCCTGCTGCTTGAGAAGGGTAGGCTGAACGATCTTGTAACGGGGCCGCCGGGCATCGACAAGGTCGAGGAGAGCAGCCTCCATCTGGTTCCGGGCGAAACGATCAGCGTCCACGACCTCCTTTACGCCATGCTCCTGCGCTCCGCAAACGATACGGCGGTGGCGGGGGCGGACTATATCGCCGGGTCGCTGCCGGCCTTCGCCGATTTGATGAACCAGAAGGCGAAGGACATCGGCGCGACCAACACACACTTCGTCACCCCCAACGGCCTCTACGATCCCAAGCACTACTCCAGCGCCGCGGACATGGCGAAGATCACGCGGTATGCGGTTCTCAACTTGCCGGAGTTTAACCAGATTGTCCGCACGCAGACCTACAAGGTGCAGCGGTCGGTCCACAAGGACGACTCGTGGGTGAAGAACACGGCGTCGAAATTTCTGAAGGAGTTTCCGGGCGCGGATGGGGTCAAGACGGGCTATATCCATCAAGCCGGGCACTGTTTTATCGGGTCGGCTACGCGGAACGGCTGGCGGATGATCGCGGTGGCCCTCAACAGCAATCAGTGCCGCGAGGATGTTGAGTCGATCCTCAACTACGGCTTCCACAACTACCGCCGCGTGCAGGTAGTCTACAAGGATGAGCCGGCGGGATCGGTGACCGTGGCGACCGCCGCGACGCCTGTGCCGGTGGCGGCGTCGACGGAGCTTGTGACGGCGGTTTCGCGCTGGCACCCTGATCCGTCGTTCAGCTATAAGCTCACTCCTTTACCCGCTCTTCCGGCTGCGCCTATCGCCGCGGGCACAAAGCTGGGTACAATAACGGTTCTTTCCGGCGGAACAGTGCAGGGAACGGTGGACGCGGTAGCGGCAGAGACAGTCGCCGCCAAGCCTGCTCCCGTGGCGATTGTGCCGCACCTGCCGCATGGAAACAGTTTTTTACTCGGGCTGGCCCGGTTTTTGGGGGCGCTTGCCCTGGTTGTGATGGGTGGAAGAATATATGCAAGAACGGTTGCAAAAGGTTCTGGCGGCAGCCGGGATCGCGTCGCGTCGCAGTTGCGAGGAACTGATTGAGCAGGGCCGGGTCTCTGTCAACGGCAAGACCGTCAAGGAGCTTGGCACGAAGGTCGACATTGCGGTCGATAAGGTCATCTTCGACGGTCGCCATATCAAGGCGCCGGATCGCTACTACTATATCGCTCTGAACAAGCCGCGCGGAGTCGCGAGTACCACCAGCGATCCGCACTCGCAGCGGACGGTGATCGAGTACGTCGATCTGCAAAAGAAGCCGTTCCTGCGCCCGGTCGGCCGGCTGGATGTCGACACAGAGGGCTTGATCCTCCTGACCGACGACGGCGACTTCATTTACAAGATCACCCACCCGAAGCATCATATCGGCAAGACGTACAAGGCCGTCCTGAAAGGCGTTCCGGCGCCGGGCGGGCTCGCGAAGCTGAACACGGGCGTCCAACTCGAAGACGGCATGACCCAGCCGGCGAAGGGCGTTCGCATGTCGAAGGTAACGCGCGAGGCCGACGGATCAGGTCGCTGCGAGGTCGAGCTTACGATCTTCGAGGGTCGAAATCGACAGGTGCGCCGGATGTTCTCGGCGATCGGCTGTAGCGTCCAGCGCCTCGTCCGCACCCGCATCGGCGACGTCCGCTTGACGGACATCCCGAGCGGCGGATGGCGTCATCTCACGCAAAACGAAATCGCCTCTCTGCTTCGCGAAGCGGAAGGCGGCAGTAAGGAAGAAAAGCGCTCGAAGCCCACTCCGGCTCGTGGCGCAACTATAAAGGAGACCGACTCTTCATGGCAGACCGAAAAGCAAGCTTCGAAACCACTAAAGGGAACTTCACCGTCCAGCTCTTCGAAGCCCAAGCCCCCATCACCACCGCGAACTTCATCGAGCTCGCCTCGCGCGGCTTCTACGATGGGCTCACCTTCCACCGCTACGTCCCGAATTTCGTAGTGCAGGGCGGGGATCCGTTGGGCACCGGCTCGGGTGGGTCGGGCAAGAACATCAAGCTGGAGATAGTCCCGGAATTGAAGCATGACACCGCGGGCGTCATGGCGATGGCCCGGTCGGGGCATCCCGACAGCGCGTCGTGCCAGTTCTACTTCACGCTGCAGGCGACCCCGCACCTCGACGGCGGCTACGCGGTCTTCGGCAAGGTGATCGACGGCCTCGACAATACCCTGGCCCTGCGCGAGGGCGATAAGATGACGAAGGTGACAATCAGCGAGTAGGTCGGCCCGATTGGAATAGCCGGTCGCTTACTCGTAGGGTTCCGGCGCCCTAGACCCCAATCCTGTGGGAACATGACCGACAGAACCAGTACGGCGGTGTTGACGCCGGCCACGGGTATGAAACCCGAGGCTGGGCGGCGAGGCGCCAACGGCCCTCCGGGCCGAAGAGAGCGACGGATCGTGACTATGCCCGCTCAGGGTGCCATGCCGGCAGCCCTGAGCGGGCATGTTTGTTTTTGCGGTCGTAAAGGTTGCGGTTGGCCGGGGCTAGGGGCGGCCGATCGCGGACCACGGGTATGAAACCCGAGGCTGGGCGGCGAGGCGCCAACGGCCCTCCGGGCCGAAGAAGGATTGTGACTATGCCCGCTCAGGGTGCCATGCCGGCAGCCCTGGGCGGGCATGTTTGTTTTGGAGAGGACTGTCGCTTTGGCGAGGGGCGGCCTGCGGGTTGTGTCACAACCCTGGGGGCGCCCCGTACATTGCTGACAGTAGGTAGTTGTCTTCGAAGGAGGCGCGCCTTGGTATTCCATGACGCACCAGATTTCAGAATGTACGGGTCGCC
>Ga0070658_10003307_pt1 | contig 13297 bp, 10 predicted proteins | sample KBSC13metaG_FD_64664 | JGI IMG/M metagenome (GOLD analysis project Ga0070658, IMG submission 64664) | Corn rhizosphere microbial communities from Kellogg Biological Station, Michigan, USA - KBS C1-3 metaG | ecosystem: Host-associated > Plants > Roots > Rhizosphere > Soil ... | reverse complement strand
CCCTGGATCGGCTCGAGGACGAAGCCGGCGACGTCGCCGACGGTGCCCTTGTCGATGTACTGGTCGTAGAACTCGAGGTACTTGTCGGTGTCGATGGTGACGCCGTCGGCCTTGGTCCATATCGGCCGGTAGACGTCGGGACGCGGCACCATGTGCGCGCCGGGCGCCCGGACGCGGCCGTAGACGTGCGAGCGGATGTGCCCCAGCGACACGCCGCCATAGGTTTTACCGTGATAATCGTAAAAACAGCTGAGCATCTCGTTGCGACCGGTGGCGGCGCGGAGCACGCGCATGCCCGCCTCGACGGCGGTCGTGCCGGAGTCGTAGAACTGGAACCCGGTCAGGTCGCCCGGCAGCACCTCGGCGAGTTTCTCGACCAGGCGCGTCTTCACCTCGGTGGTGAAGTCGTGGGCGTTCATCAGCTTATGCGCGTACACGGCGACCGCCTCGCTGATCTTGGGGTGGCAGTGCCCCAGCGTGGTGACGTAGATCCCGGAGGAGAAGTCGAGGTAGCGGTTGCCGTCGACGTCGACCAGCTCGCACCCGCGCCCGGATTCGAAGGCGACGGGGAAGAGCTTCACCTGCCCGCTCAGGCCCTTGAAGTACTTGGTGCAGCGCTCGTGCAGCGCCTTGGACTTGGGGCCCGGCGCGGGCGTCTTCATGCAGGGGACCTGCTCGAGGTCAAGGTGGGCCCAATAGGCGGGCGCTTCTTGCATCATGCTCATGGTGGTTCGCTTTCCTTGTCTTGACGTTCAATAACCCTTGCTGTGGTCGATGCGGATGTCGGCGGCGATCGATTCGCTGACGTAGACGTCGGTGCGCAGCTCCTGCAGGATCGAGCTCGGCAGGCGCGGCGTGACGGGGCCGTGGTAGCAGAGGCGGGCTGTGAGCCGCTGCCACGACGACTGCGTACCCTGCACAGTGATGGCGGCGGCCTCGAAGCGGTGCCGGGCGGCGATCACGTCGGCAGGGCCGATCGTCGCAGCCCTGGGCGGGACGGCGGCCAGGTCGCCGCTCATCCCGAAACTGCCGTGCAGCGAGTTCTGCGCCAGCGTGAACGGACTGAGCGTCACCCGCCGGGCCCCGAAGGTCTTCCACTCGGCCAGCGGCCCATCGAATTCCGGCGCGTCCGGCTCGATGAACGCCAGGTGCCCCGTCCAACCCGGCCCGCTGTAACAGACGTCGGCCCCGCCCGCGTCGGCAATCAGCTTGCTGTAGTGATCGACGTTTTGATCAGTGAAGCCAATCACCTGCCGGGCCGGTGGACGCAGTTCGGGCTTGATCTGCGACACGAAAAACTTGTTCATCGCGTAGGTAAAGCCCGCCGCCCACGTCGACGGGGCGATGCGCCCGTCCTGGTCGGCGTACTCGTCCATCGCGAACAGGTGCAGCCGGCTGCAGTCGACGCCGCAGGCGTTGATCAGCCGCGCAACGTGCCGGTAGGTCGGGCACGGGTTCGGCAGGATCATCACCAGGTTCTGCCCGGCCTGCGCGGCCGACTGGATACGGCGAAACATGTCGGTCACCCAGATCATCTCCACGTCGGCGTCGGCGACGACGCGGATGCGGAAGTCGGGGTTGGGGTGCGTGTCGATTTCGGCGCGGGTGATCCGCCGACAGCGCTCGATCGTCGCCAGGTCGGCGAACGGCACCCACTTGGACGGTTGGTAATGGAATGCGGACATCGGATTCGTTTCCTCGTTCATTGATCCATCAAGCGCGGCCGAAGACCGGCTTGCCGCCGGCCCACGTGCAGCGCGGGGTGAGGTCGTCGTTCCAGAGCACCAGGTCGGCCACTGCGCCGTCAGCGATCACGCCGCGATCTGGCAGGCCGAGCAGTTGAGCGGGGTTCTGCGTCGCCATGCGCCAAGCCGTCGCCGCGTGCGACGCCGGCAGCCAGCGCTGCAGGTTGGCGACAGCCACGTTCAGGGTGAGGTTGCTACCCGAAAGCGTGCCGTAAGTCGGATGGCCCACATCGGCGACGCGAGCCGCGTCACCCGAAGCGACGCGGACGCGGTAGCCCCACGGCGTGTCGTACTCGCCCGGCGGCAGGCCCGCGCCGACGTTCGAATCGGTGATCGCCACGACGCCGCCCGGCCCTTTCGCCGCCAGCGCCGCGCGAATGGCGGCCGGATGCACGTGCACGCCGTCGCAGATGAAATCGACACTAGCCCGCTCATCGCCCAGCATCACCTCGACCGCCCCCACCGCCCGCACGCCCGGCTCCGGCTCCGGTGGCGGCGGGAAGACGTCGTAGAAGTGCGTCGCGTGACGTGCCCCCGCGTCAATCGCCGCCTGCGTCTGCTCGACCGAGGCGCGGGTGTGCGTGATGAACACGACGACGCCGCGCTCACGCAAACCCTCGATCACCGGCACGATCCCGGGCAGTTCCGGGCTGACCGACATCGCCGCCACCCGATGGCGGCACGCGGCCAGCAGCTCGTCCAGGAACCCCACGTCCGGCCGCAACGTCAACGCGCCCGCGCCGGCGATGGCCAGAAAGGGTCCTTCGAGATGGAAGCCCGGTGCGCTCGCGCCGTTCGTCTCTACCAGCGCATCGGCGAGGCGCCCGAGCAGCGGGAAGTGCTCTGGCTTGAGCACGCGGTACAGGGTCGGCAGTATGATCGTGACACCGAAGCGGGGCAGCATCGCGAGCCCGGCACGCAGGTCTTCGGGGCTGCGTTCGAACGCGTGCGTGCCGATGCCGTGCGTGTGAACGTCGATCAGGCCTGGGGTGAGCAGCGCGTCGCCGGCGTCGATCACCGCGACGTCCGGCGGCGCGGGGGCGTCATGATGAGCCACGGCGCGGATCCGACCATCGAACAGCAGCGAACCCCGCTCGATGCGCCCGTCGGGCAGCAGCAGGCGGGTATGATGGATGAATACGCCGCTCATGGCTGCCCGTCTCCGGAAGCGTCAGCGTTCGCATCGGTTCTGTCAGAGGGTGGGGCGCCCGCGATAATGACGTTGACACCGGCGTTCTCCAAGGCCGCCCGGTTTTCTGCTGAGAGGCCCGCGTCGGAGATCAGGCCGCGCCATTGGCTCGCGTTGCCGAACCGCAGGAGTGCAGGCTTGCCGATCTTGGAGCTATCGGCGACGACGTACACGCTCGTGGCGCGGGCGGCCATCTTCGCGAGCATGCGGCCGACGGTCAGCGAGCCGTTGTACACGTCGCCGTCGAGCGTCATCCCGTCGGCGCCGATGAACGCCAGGTCGGCATGGAAAGCGTCCAGGTTCGCTTCGGTGAGCGGGCCGACCAGATCCGGCGTGTCGTTTCGGACGATGCCGCCCAGGAGGATCGTTTCGACACCGCCCGCCCGCTGTAGCGTGGCGGCGATCGGGAGCGAGGTGGTAATGACGGTAAGTCGGGTTCGGCCAACCAGGTGGCGGGCCAGGGCCAGCGTGGTGGTGCCGGAGTCGAGCATCACCGATTGCCCGCTTTCGATCAGTGCCGCCGCCCGTTCGCCGATGGCGCGTTTCTCCTTGCGGTTCTGGTCAGCGTGGCGGAGGAACTGGAACTCGAACATCACCTGCTCGGCAGGAGCCGCCCCGCCATGCGTGCGGACGACCCGGCCCTCGTCCGCCAGCTGCTGCAGGTCGCGGCGGACGGTCATGTCCGAGACCTGCAACTGCGCGGCGAGAAATTCCACCGAGCAATCCCCGTGCTCACGGAGCAGTTGCTGAATCTGGCGACGTCGACCTGTTTTCATTTTGTTCGATTGTGTTGTTTTTTGTTCGTTTTTATTTACAATACATCAAGATCGAACAAACGCAAGAGGCTTTCAACGATATGGCACCTCCGCTCGAAGCCGGCGCCGCCACCGCGGATGTGACGCCCGGGACACCCTGCTTCCTTCACGGCTACCCGCACGTGGCCCGCGTCAGCACCGGCACGCATGACCCCCTGCTGGCGTCGGCGCTGTACGTGCGTCACGGTGCATCCGCATGCCTCTTTGTGGCCGTCGACGTGATCCTCATCAGCAAGGCGATCGCGGCCCGCGTGCGGCGGCGGATCGCGCAGGCCACCGGCGTCGACGAGGGGGCCATCGTCGTCTCCGCCACGCACACGCACTCCGGGCCGGTCGTCGTCGATTATCTCAGCAACGAAGCCGATTCGGTCGTGCCCAAAGCAGATCCCGACTACGTCCGCCATCTCGAGACGCAGATCGTCGCCGCCGCCGTCGCCGCCTGGAACGCCCGCCGGCCTGCCGAGATGGCGTTCGTCCGCACCGATGGGGCCGGTGTTGGGACCAACCGGCACAGCCCGAATGGCCCGCGCGATCTCGCCGTCCCTGTGCTGGCCGTGCGCGACGCGCAATCGCTGGCGTTCATCGGCATCATGCTGGTCTGCGCGATGCACCCGACCGTGCTGCACGAGGACTCCACCCTCTTCAGCGGCGACTTCCCGGCCTTCGCCCGCCAACACCTGCAGGCACGGTTCGGCGGGTGCCCGGTGATCTACCACACCGGGGCCGCCGGCGACCAGAGCCCGCGGCACGTGACGCGCGGCAACACGTTCGCAGAAGCCCAGCGACTGGGCGACCTGCTGGGCGCGGCGGTCGCCGCTGCGTTGGCGGCGGCGCCTTTCACCCGTGACGCCGGCATTACTTTCGCCCGCTGCCTGATCGAGTTGCCGCTCCGCGTGCCCCCGCCGCTCGACGAGGCCGAGCGACAGCTTCAGAACACAAGACGACGACTCGATCAACTCCGTCGCGACGGCGCCCCGCGCCCTGCGGTTCGGTCGGCCGAATGCGACTGGTTTGGGGCCGAGGAGACCGTCGCGTTATCGCGCGCCGCCCAGGACGGCCGCTTGCACGCCGCGCTCGCCTCGTGCCTGCCGGCCGAGATCCAGGTCTTCGCCATCGGCCCGCAGCTGTACGTCTGCTGGCCGGGCGAATTCTTTGTCGAGTTCGCGCTGCGGCTGAAACGGAAGTATCCTTACAGTACGGTGATTACGCTCGCCAACGGCGAATTGCAGGGCTACGTCGTCACGCAGCAGGCCATCGACAACCACTGGTACGAGGCCGGCAACGCGCTGCTGCAGAGCCCGCAGGCCGGCGACCGCGTGGTGGCGGCGACGATGGAGCTGCTGGCGGGCCTGCCGGGAGTCGTTCATGCGTGAGACGGTACTGGCCTTTGACTTCGGCACGTCTTACTTCAAGGCGGCGCTGCTGGATGCGCAGGGCGACATCGCCGGCTTCCATCGGGTGCCGACGCCGATCGTCCGCAACGGGTTGCGCAGCGAGATCGATCCCGAGGTCTTCCGAAAGACGGTGCGAACCATCACCGCCGCCCTTGCCGCACACTCGCCGGAGGGATTCGCGGGCGTGCGGGCGGTGACGTTCTGCACGCAGGCGAACACGTTCGTCCTGCTCGACGCCGAGGACCGCCCGCTCACGCCGCTGATCGTGTGGAACGATGAGCGTGCCTGGCCGACCAATCCGGCCATCGCAAACCTTCCCCTCGATCCACTCTACGCGGCGCGCACCGGCATGCCCGAGACGCACCACTACCTGGCGATGGCCAAGGTGCGCTGGCTGATGCGCGCGGACCCATCCCTGCGGTCCAAGGTGGCGCGGCTGCGTTTCATCGGCGACGAATTCACTCACTGGCTGACCGGCGCCCACGTCACCGACGGGAGTATCGCCGCGATCAGCGGGATGTTCGACGTCGTCGACTGGACGTGGAACGACGCATGGGCCGCTGCGGGCGAAGTCGACCGGTGCTGGCTGCCCGCGGTCGAGCGCGCCGTCACGGCGCGCCCCATCCGCCCCTCCGCCGCGAACGAACTCGGCCTGCCGCCCGGGTGCGTCTTCGTAACGGGCTGCCTCGACCAATACGCCGGCGCCATGGGCGTCGGCAACGACCGCGTGGGTGAGTTCTCCGAGACGACCGGCACGGTGCTGGCGACACTCAGTTGCGCCTCTACCTTCGCCGCACCGGAGACGCCGCACGCGTTTCGCGGACCGGGCGCGACGCCGGGGACGTTCTATCACATGACCTTCGGCGACGTGTCGGCCGCACTGCTCGCGCACTACCGCCAGCAGTTGCCGGATCACCCCTCGTTCGAATCGCTCGACGCGGCCGCGGCCGAGGCGTCGGGGCCGTGCCTGCGACTCGACCATCGCCTGCCGGCCGACGCGCTGCGGGCGCAGATCACCGCCTGGGCACCATCCGAGCCGCGGGCGGACGTCGTGCTGTGCATCTATGAAACCGTCGCCGCCGCGCTGGGGGAGCAGGTGCGCGAACTGGCCGGCGGCAAGCCGGTGACCGCGGTCCGTTCGGCGGGCGGCGCGTCGCGCAGCCGCCTTTGGCTGCAGATCAAGGCGGCGACGTTGGGATGCCCCGTGCTCGCACCGCGGAGCCCGGAGCCGACGCTGGTCGGTGTCCTATCGCTGGCCGCGCCGCACCTGGGCTGGCCCTCGCCGATGGCCGGCCTGCAACCGCACGTGACGTCGCCGGCCGACGCCGCGTCCGGCCGACGTCCGCGCCGGGCGATGTGAGCATTTTGGAGCAGACACAATGGACAACGTGATGAACAGCTTCAGTCTTCAGGGTCGCACGGCCATCGTCACCGGCGGCGCGGGGCTGTACGGCCGGCAGATCGCGGAGGCACTCGCCGAGGCCGGCGCCAAGACCTTCATGGCCTCGATTGTGACCACCCGTCCGCGGCCATCAGACGGGCGTACAGCGGGTTTTTCTCTCCGCATTCGCAGCGCACGCCCGTATCAGACAAACGAATGTGGAACCCAGATGAAAGCGAACGGAATGAAGATAAAATTGACGTACGGAATGAAGCAGCAGACCAGGTAAGTGTAAATCTGCGTATCGGGCCGTTTGATCGTGCGATCGAACGCTTTTCCGACGGTTTCTTTCCCCCCAGCGTTCAGATACTGCGCGCTTTACGTCGGGCGTTCTGATCTGGAGAAAGATGCCTTGGGCCCGGAGTGAAACCGTCGACACTTCGCTCGGTGCCATGAACTTGGCCGGAAGGTTAGATGATGACCGACCCGCCGTCCGCCAGCGTACGCCGCAATTGATCGGTGCAGACATCGCGCGCGGGCCGGCCGGTATTGAGCGATAAATGGGCGGCGACACCGGCCGCCTCGCCGACTTGGTTCATGTTCACCATGACACGGATCGCCCCGTGCGCCGTCTCGTCGGCGTCGATCATTCGACCGGCGACGAGCAGGTTCGACGGCCCGAGCTGTGGAACGAGCGTACGGTACGGGATCTGATAAAAGGTCGGGTTCTCAACGGTCTCCGGCCGCCAACGACCGACCTTGGCGGGAAAACCCGGGCGCTCGAACACTTCGCGGCCGTCGAGGAATTGGAACGTATTTCCAGGCTTGTCTTGGTGATGAATGTCGACCCGGTACGAACCGTTCGCAATCGCGTCAGGGAATCGGGTGCCATTAAGGATCTGCTCGCCCGTCAGCTGGTGAAGACAACGGACGTGCCGCGATTCGCGGACGCCCAGCCGTGAAGGCAACGCCTGCAGCGCAAGCCGGTTTTCCGGGCAGACCTTCTTGAAAATGTCCATCAGCGCCCGCACCTGCCGACGGCCCTCGATTTCGGCCGCCGTAAGATCCTCGGCGATCGCGGGATTGGCTTTCGCGACGCGCGTGGCCGCGAGCATGAATACCTCCGACCCCGGCACCATCGCGCCCCAAGCAAATCCTTCGGGGATGCCGAAGGCCTCGGCATTTTCGTAGATCGCGCGCTGGAAGTTGGTGGTGAGCGTGCTCCACCCCGACACCTTCGCGCACGCGGTGGCCGGCTGCCAGTGATTGGCCATGTACGTTTCCAGCCCCAGGCGATGGGCCAGATCGGCATCGCCGGACGCGTCGATGAAAAATCGAGCCCGGATCGCGCCGCGGCCGGACTTGTTCTCCACCATCACCGCTTTCAGCTCGCCGTTCTCGGACCAGGGCGCGACGAACTGCGTGTGGAAGAATATCTTCAGCCGGTGGGCCTGGGCCAATTCGTCTAGATCGATCCGCAGTTCTTCGGAGTTGAAGATAAACCCGGCGCCATGGTTTCGTTCGACCACGCGGACGGCGTTGCGGCGTTTCAACCCGTCGATCACTTCTACCGTCAATCCGCCAATGATCGGGCGACGGTATTCGGTATCGAGCAAGCTGTGCCAGATATTCACCATCGAGTTGGTGGCCACGCCGCCGAAGCAGTTCTGCTGTTCGACGATGGCAACGCTCAATCCCAAGCGCGACGCCCGTATCGCGGCGAACAGGCCCGTGCAGGAACCGCCGATCACACAGAGATCGCACTCGTGGATGACCGGCGTTTCCAGCCGTTCTTGAATCGCCGGGAGAGGTAGTTTCATCATGTTTATGACTTCGGGTGGTGAAGCAATGAATCCTACTGAGCCGCTTTCTTCGACCCGACCGGCAACGGGAAGTCGCTGGCCATCGAGCGGGCGACCGGGGTCCAGATGTCACTGTAGGCACAGGAGTCGTACTGCGACTTCGGCAGCAGCGGGATGTTCTTTTCCTTCCGCACTTTATCGGGGAGCGGCGTGGCGTTCTTCGGGTTGTCGTGCGTCCCACTCAATGCCCACACCATCCACCCGACGCGTTCCTTGGCAAACACCGCCAACAAGCGGGTCTGAAAATCCCGGCAAATCGATTCATCCTTGTTCCACCACGTCGCACCGAATTCGGTGCACAGAACCGGAACGCCGTGCGTATCGCGGAACTGGGTGATGTTCTTTTCGACCTTGCTCGGATCGTCGTCCTGCGGGTAGTCATGGAAGGCGTAGACGATGTTGTTGTAGGGCGAATCGAACGTCGACGCGACCGAACCCCACGTCGGCTCCATTGAGCGCGAGTGCGTCCAGTTGTTGTTGCCGACGAAGACGATGTGCCGCGTATCGACTTTGCGGATCTCCTTGAGCCCGCGGCCGTACCAGTCGCGGACGGTCTCGGGGTCGATGTCGTGCGGCTCGTTGGCCAGTTCATACCCCAGGACGTACGGCTCGTCCTTGTAATACGCTGCCAACCGCGCCCAGCCGTTGGCCCAGGCGTTAACGCCGTTTTCGTCCCAGCGGCGCGTCTTCTGGACGCCGCGGGCGTTGGCCTCGTCGACCTTTCCGGAGAAGTAGCAGTGATCGTCGAGGATCACGTACAGGTGATGCCGTTTCGCCGCTTGAATGACCGGATCGATGAACGTCCGGATGTGATAGTCGAGGTCGATTGGCTTTTTCTCGTCGCTGTTGAAGTAGCGCGTGTAGATCGGCAGGCGGATGGTGTTCAGGCCGTGCTCTTTGCAGAAGCGGGCGACCTCTTCGTCCTGCGCGGGGATGATGATGTCCCTCCCGTAGCCGATGCCGCAGGGAATGAACGGCTTTTCGACGCCGCCCGGCGCTGTGCCCACGATCTGTTTGCCCTGCACCTTCAGCCAAAGGCTTTCGGTATTGGTTTCGTAGCCGAACACCTTCGACGGCACGGCCGCGTCCATGGGGTCGACACCGTCGCCGATCCGTGCGGATAAGGTGTTATAATCGCCGACCGTCAGTGGCGGCGCTTCCCAACTGAGCGTGAATTTTCCGTTCGTCGCCGTAACGTGTTTGTCGTAGGCCTTGCCCGCTGCGTCCTTGATCTGGACGGTCACCGATGCGGAAGGCTCCAGTGTCGAGCCTGCCAGTTCCAACCGGTTCAGATACGTTCGGTAATCACTCGTCACCTGAACAGCGACGTTGCGCAGCTTCTGCAGCGACATCCGCCGCACCACCATCGCACCCGGCTCGCGGCTGACAACGAATGCGCCGGTGACGACTTCATCCGGAGCAAAGGTTTCGGCGCTGTTTAACTTGAACCGTAGCCGGCGGGTCCCGTCTTCCCCGGTGGCTGACTTGGAAACGGAGGTCCATTCCGAAGCGATCAGCCGCTTCTCCTTCGAATCGACCGGCTGGATGCGCAGTTTGACCTGCACGTGCTCCGGCAGATCCTTCTTACTCCCGTCGAAGGCAATCTCAAGATAGCTCGCTGGGTCGGCAATCCACTCCCCGGGCTTCGGGTACGGCCGCGGAAGGATGCCTGCGCCGCCGTTCGCCTTAGTGAAGGTGACCTGCAAAGCCGAATCGTTCGCCGTGAGTTCCGCGGCGCCGCCGGGCAGCGTGACCGTACGAATCGACCATGGCTGCGGATTGCCGGCGGTGAAAAGCACGCACTCGCTGCTTACGGGCATCGTCTCCGGCGCCGGCGGCTGGCTCGCGGCGGCGTCCGCCCGGGCCGCGAAAAGGACGGCCGAGACAGCCAAAAACGGGAAACAATAGCTAGACAATCTCCGCATGGGCTTCATATGCCCTCCTTTGTTGCCTTAGCAGGCAATGCCTTATTGGGTGATTTCGATCAGTTATTCGGTGGCAAAATCAGCTTCGGCTTGATGAACACCTGCAGCGGCGCCGCCGTCGGATTCTGGATGCGCCACGTCAGTTGCCGGGCGGCCTGGAACCCTACTTCGCCCATAAGCTGATCGATGGTTGCCGGTCGCGGCGACAGCGTTGCGAGATGCCGTTCGCAGTTGTCGCAGGAAATGATCTGCACGTCTTTCATCGGCCGGATGCCACGCGATTCGAGCGCCGCATAGCACTCGGGCAGTTGGAAATCGGTCGGGATGAACAGGCCGTCAGGCTTTTGCTCCGCCTGCAGGAACCGCTCGACCAGGTCTTCGGCCAGCCGGTGGCGCGGGCGCGATTTGGCGTCCTGGTAATCGGCCTTGAGCATCAACGGCTGAATGCCCTTCTGCCGGAGGAAGAATTCGAAATAGCTGCCGCGCTCCACGCACGATTCGTGATCGGGATGGATGTTCATGAAGGCGAACTGGCGCACGTTCAGACCCGACAGGTAGCCGATCGCGATCCGCGCGATCGACGCGTTGTCGGCCAGCACTTCGTCCCAGCAATCCAGCGGGCCCTGCCCGCGAACGATCTGGATGCAGGGGAAGGATTTGACGATCTGCAGGAGTGAATCCGGGATGTTCACCAGGTTCGCCAGCACGATCACCCCGTCACACGCGTGGTCGGCAAGCAGGCTGGGCACTTCCCCGTCGGGCGTCAGGTTCGTCAGCACCAGGCGCATATCCCGCTTGCGGAAGTAGGCCTCGATGCCGTCCATGAAACCCCACTCCGCCAGCTGCATGCTCGAGCCCGTATAAGCTAGCGCGATATTGCGTGTGCGGAAGTTGGTGGAGGTCGGGGCCCGCTGGGGCATTTGGTAACCCAGGATGGATGCCGCGCGGTAGACGCTCTGGACCTTTCGTTCCGAGACCTTCGCGGTCGAATTCATGACGCGCGACACCGTGGCCAACGAAACGCCCGCCGCCTCGGCGATGCTTTTGATATTCGGTTTCGCCACCGGGGCGTTTGAGGACTTCATACGACTTCCGTTCGGTTAACCCAGCTGATCAGTGAGCGTTATAATACCAACCGGTCGTGCCATTCTTCCCAGCTGCCATAAACGCTTGAGTTTGGTTGTCGACGTGCATGTCCGCCCAGAGGATGTTCAATCCTTTGTTATGGCGACGGGCGATTCGTTTATCTGCTGGGTACCCACCTATCGTATACATATTCATATAGTCTGTGTACGTTGCTCCGCCGTCCCATTGTGAAATGTCAACCACATCCCCGGCCAGAGCGCTCTCCGTCCCAGTTTTGAAATCTGAAAGTTTCGCCCGCGACGTCTCGCCTTGAAAACTGATCTGAGCAGACCAGCCCAGCCCTCCGAAATAGGCTGGGTGGGCATTCAGCTGCGCCTGAGTAGCGGCGTTTCCGCTGACACCCGCCCAACTCGGACACGAGAGAGGGCCGCCGGCACCGAAGTACGGATCATTCAACGTCGTTATGAAATCCTTCCTCACGCGGGTGATGTATTGGGCGATCTCGTACTTCCAATGCGAAGCGCCTTCGGCCGACTTACACGCAGGAAGCCACTGACGATTTTCGTTGGCGTACATCGTCGTAGCCCATCCGATCTGTCGCAAATTCGACATGCACGCCACTAACTTCGCTTGTGCTCGCGCCCGGGCCATCGTCGGCAGCAAGATCGCGATCAAGGCGGCGATGATGCCGATCACGACCAGCAACTCGACTAGGGTGAACGCGCGGCCTGACCGGGGCTTTCTTTCAACTCGCATGACGACCCTCCGGGATGAAGTGAACAGCCGATTCGGAAACGACCTTCCACAAAGCGCCTTGCTGCCGATGCCAGCCGACAGATGGGTGAGTGAAACGCGGCACACAATTTAGGGACTTGGCCCTCAAGGCTTCGAATTGTTGTGAGCGGCGGTCTTCGGGTTGATTGAAAGGGGCCTCCACCACTCCTTTCAACCTCGCTACCTTACATTCTAGAAATCGCTTGAAAGTCTGGCAAGCATAATCTGAAAATAATTTTCAGATTAAATGAACATTTTTCATGAGCTTGAAAACGACGGTGCCCGCGGCATTCGCCGCGCGGCGTGCCGAATAACGCCCCGCCTGTAATCATCGCCGATTCGCCACTTCAACGGCAGAGCTAACGATCGCTCAATCACCGGTCCTTGCGGTCTCACAAATCGGAAACCGGGGCCATCATTCTTGAAAGCAATTTTGAAAATTCATTGATCATTTTGAAATCGATATTACATTTCTTTTTCAAATCAGCGCCCGCTTCCGCCACCGATCATTCAGAAGCGTTGCTTCTTCGAGTGCGCGGCAGGACGCGGGCATCAGGTTCGAGGCGATTCAGAGGAGCGAGGAAATGACGAACACGCTACGCAAGATGGTTCTGGGCAGCGCCGCCGCATCGGTGATCACGCTTTTGATGAATGCACCGACGACGCAGGCCGCCAAGTTGTACTGGTCGCCGCAGGGGTCCAGCACCAACTTCAATGCCGACCCCACCACTGCGGCGAACAGTAACTTCGTGACGACCAACGGCGGCAGCACGCGGTCGGTCATTTCCAACGGCGACACGGTCAACATGGACACGGCCGGCTTCAACCAGCCGAATCTGACGGCCGACCTCAGCCTGGTCCGGCTCGAATTCTCCGCGTCCTACACGCTCAGCGCCTCCGCAGGCACGCTGACGCTGACGAGTACCAACACCACTTCCAGCGGCAGCTTCGCAATGAGTGCGAGCAGCGGCGCCGTCGCTATCTCGGCACCGCTTGCGATCGGTACCAGCGGCAGCGAGGTGTTCTACAACTCAGGCTCCAGTGGTTCGACCCTCACGCTCAGCGGCAAAATCAGTGGCGGAAGTTCGAGCAACAACCTGATTCTGTACTCGAACGGCACGGTCTT
>Ga0070658_10003306_pt1 | contig 13298 bp, 8 predicted proteins | sample KBSC13metaG_FD_64664 | JGI IMG/M metagenome (GOLD analysis project Ga0070658, IMG submission 64664) | Corn rhizosphere microbial communities from Kellogg Biological Station, Michigan, USA - KBS C1-3 metaG | ecosystem: Host-associated > Plants > Roots > Rhizosphere > Soil ... | reverse complement strand
CCGTTGGGCACGCTGTCGATGTGGCCGCCGATGAGGAGGGTTTTGTCGCTCTTGCCCTTCAGCGTCGCCCACAGGTTGCCGGCGGGGTCGTGCTTCACGTCGACGGGCAGGCCGGCGAGCTTGTCCTTCAGCCACTGGCGGGCCTTGGCCCAGACCGGGGTGAAGGCGACGCGCTGGGCACCGTCATCGTTGCCGGTGAGCGAACGCAGTTCTTTGAGTTCGTCGATCGTCCGCTGGGGGTTCAACATGCGAAGACTGCTGTCATTGGGAGGCGCGTTTGCGGGCGATGTCGAGCTTCAGCTCCACGTCGCTCGGCCACGCGTCGCGGGGGAGCTTTTCGATCTGCTCGTACAGCTTCACCGCGGCGGTCCAGTCGCCCTTGGCTTGGGCGTCCATGGCCTGGTTACGCCACTGGCTGGCCTTCTCGATGGCTTGGTCGAGAGTGAGGCTGTCGAGGTCGAGGCTCGGTGTCGGTGGCGTCGGCGTGGGGGTCGGCGGCACCGGCGGCGGGGGCGTCGGGATCGGCTTGGGCGTCGGATCCGGAGCGGGCGTCGGCGGCGTCGGAGGGGTGGCGATGACGGGCGGCGTCTCAGCGGTCGGTGCCGGCGCGGGGGCTGGGGTCGGTTCGACGGGCGCGGGCGCGACCGGGGCCGGCTTTTCGATCACCGGGGCGGGCTTTGGCGCGGGGGCCGGGGCCGGCTTCACGGGGGCGGTCGGAGTCGGGGCCTTGGCGATGGCGGTGTTGCTGGTCGAGGTCGAGGGCTTGGCCGGTTCCTCGAGCTTGGTCTTCCAGAGATTGAGCTTCTCGCCGGCGGCGTCGAAGACGATCGTGCGCCAGTCCGGCCGCAGGGCCAGCGTGATGGCGGCGGAGACGGCGGCGATCAGCAGCAGGGCCACGATCGTCCGCAGCAGGCTGCCCTTACGCCTGGCGTTGGCGTCGGCGGGGGGCTTGAAATCGAGTTGGAACGCGGCGGCGAGTTCGCGGGCGCTGAGGATGCCCTCGTCGCGGCCCATCACCGGCGGGGTGGGCCGCTCGGCCAGAACCGGCCCGTTGGGCCGGCGTGCCGGGAGCGCGGCGGGGGCGGGAGTCTTCACGGGAGCCGGGGCCGGGGCCGGGGCCGGTGCGGTGCGCTGGATCGGGCGCGGCGCGGGCACGAATGCGGGGGCCGGTGCGGGTGCGGCGGCCGGGGCGGGGGGCGAAAAATCGCTCACCTGCAGGTCCAGGGACGTGCCGCCGTCCATCCCGGTGTCGCCGGCGGGCAGCTTGGTGTCGGCCATGATGTCGGGCGGGGTGGCCTCGGGGGGCTCGAAGAGCACGTCGGGGTTGGCCGGCAGATCCTGCGAGTATCCGCAGTGGCCGCAGGTCAGGCTGGTCGGTTCGACGCTCTCGCCGCAGTGCCAGCACAGGCCGAACTCACGGGCCAAACCGCGGAGCTTGGCGGCGAAGGTCCAGAGCTGCTGCGATGTCGGCCCGCGGACGATGCTGCGGGGCGTAACGTGGCCCTTTTTCACGAGTTGCAGCAACGTCGTGAACTTCATCCCGGGGGCCGACGGGTTGCGGGCCTGCAGCACGAACCACGGGCCGATGCGCTGGCGGGTGGCGGTGCGGGTGGCGCCGGTGTCTTCCATCGTGCAGCGGGCGCAGGGCTGCTGCGGGTCGGCTCGGATTACGCCGCAAAACGGGCAGGCGTGTTTGCCGGCCAATTGCTGGCGGACATCGTCGGGGTCGACACGGGTGGAAGGGCTTTCTGCAGTCTGATTCACAGCGCGTGCCAAAATAAATGGTCCAACCGTCAAACGCCAGATTAATCGCGAGGTTTCGCGTCCCATAACGGGCGTCGCCCACACGACCTAGTTTACAGCCGGCGGGCCCGGTTTTTATCGGACAGCCGGTCGCAACTACGGGTTTTATCGGAGGGTTAGTTAACCGCCGGGCCGGGATAGCCGACGCAAACGGCATAGGTGAATCCGCCAGTCGGTTTGGCGGGGCAGTTCGTCGCAGGAGCCGTTGCATGTACCGTCCGTTCCAAAATCTTGCCGCCGCCGTCGTGCCCGTGATCGAGCAACTGGAACTGCGCGAGCTGTACAGCGTGGTCGCCGTCTCGGCCAGCGCGCCGGCCGGCAGCGTGGAACAGGGCCAGGCGGTGGAGGCCGACTTCGCCGCCAGCAGCCCGGCCGCCGGCTGGTCGATCGATTGGGGCGACGGGTCGTCGGATCACTACAAGCCCCGCCGCCGCTCGGCGACGCATTTGTACGACGGGCTCGGTACCTACACCGCCACCATCGCCGCCGACGGTACGGATGGCCTGGCCACTCTCTCATACACCGTGAACAACGCCGATCCGCTGGTCGCCATCAAGGGCGCCCCGGCGACGGGTTCGGAAGGTTCGCCGATCCACCTGAGCTCGCGCGTGCTGGACGCCGGCGACCCGGATGGCCGCGTCTACGGCTGGACGCTCTACAAGGACGGCCAGCACGTAATGCTGCCCGAAGGCACCGCCATCACCGGCAAGACGTTCGATTTCACGCCGGCCGACAATGGCAACTATGTCGCGCGCCTGACCGTGCTTGATGGGCAGGGGGGGATGACGAGCGTGAACAGCATTCCGATGAGCGTGACTAACCTCGCGCCGCAGGGCCACATCGCCGGCGTGCCGCACTCCACGGTGCGCGACGGTCGAACGATCTACCTCAGCGCGCAGGCGATTGATGCCGGCGTTGATGACACGCTCAACTACGCCTGGTCGCTCAGCCGCGATGGCACGCCGGTGGACCTCGCTGATTCAACGATGGTCGCGCAGACGCTCTCGCACCTGCCCAACGGCGTCTACACCGTCGGCTGCATCGTCAGCGACGGCGACGGCGGCAAGACCGTGCTCGAGCCGGCGACGTTCGAAGTGCAGACCTCGCTGCCGCAAACGGTCGTATCGATCGGTGGCGTCTCGCCCAGTGGCGAAGAGGGCACGCAGGTGGCCGCCTACGCCACCGTCTTCGGGCCTGATGCCAGCGACGCCGACACCTACGCCTGGACTGTAACGAAGGACGGCCGCGCTTATCCGCTGCCGAACAACGTCGATACCACCGGTAGCTCTTTTGCCTTCACCCCGCAAGACAACGGCGAATACGTCCTGAACCTCGTCGTCAGCGACGACAACGGGATCTTCGGCAAAACCAGCCAGGCCGTGACAGTGGCGAACGCGGCGCCGGTCGTCAGCGTCACCACGCTCAACAGCGGCACGATTCATGAGGGCGATACCCTTCGCCTGCAGGGCAATGTGATCGACCCGGGCTCGAACGATGCCCACGCACTGCTCTGGACGATCACCAAGGACGGCCGCGCTTGGACGCCGCCGGCCGGCACGCGGACGAACGCCGGCATGCTGTCGTTCGTCGCGCCGGACAACGGCACCTACGTCGCTACGCTCACGGTCGACGATTTCGACGGCGGCGAAGGCGCGGGCTCGACCACGATTCGCGTCGCCAACGCCGCACCGGCCGCGGCGATCAACGGCGCGCCGCAATCGACCGAAGAGGGCTCGACCGTTTCGCTCAGCAGCACCGTGACCGATCCGGGCAACGACGCCGTAACGTACGACTGGAGCGTCACGAAGGACGGCAGCGCCTATCCGATGGCGTCGACCACCGACTTAAGTTCGGCCAACTTCAGCTTCGTGCCGAACGACAACGGGGCATACGTGGCGACGCTCAAAGTCGCCGATAGCGACGGCGGCATGACGATGGTCTCGACGGGCCCGATCGGCGTGGCGAACGTCGCGCCGGTCGGCCGAATCGACGGGCCGACCTCGGCCAATGAGGGAGATGCTTTGAAACTTTACGCCTACGGCGCCGACGCCGGCACGGCCGACACGCTCACGTACACATGGCACGCCTCGCGCGACGGCCAGACGATCACCCTGGGCAGCGCTCACACCAACGATGCGGAGTTCGACTACACGCCGCCGTCGCCGGGCGAGTACCAGTTCACGGCCGATATTCGCGACGACGACGGCGCGACCACGCAGATTTCTCAGAGCGTGAGTGTCGCCAACGTCGCCCCGTTCGTCGCCGTCACCTCGCCCGACCCAATGGTCGGCCTGGGCCAGACGCTGTCGTACGGCAGCGCGGTGATCGACCCGGGCAACGGGACGATGAGCTACGCGTGGAGCGTGAAGCGCAACGGCGTGGCGTTCGACCTGGGCACCGGCGTGACGACGAATCGCTCGAGCTTCAGCTTCACGCCGGCCGATTCTGGCAACTACATCGCCACCCTCGTCGTGAACGACGGTAAAGGCGGCATCACCTCGGCCAGCAGCGGCGTAACGAGCGTGCTGAGCCTGTTGGCGGCGTAGATTTACTGCGGCAGGAACCGCACGACGTAGAATTCCCGGCCCGAGAACGCCAGGATCAGCGTCACGATCAGCCACAGTGCCGTCGCCATCGCCTCGCCAAAGATCAGGCCGATGAACACCGGCTTGAGGTCGTTGAACAGTTTAGCGCCGCCGACGCGCAGGATGATCACCTTCGCGATCCAGCCGAGGAAAATGCTGAGCCACGCGCTGTACATGTACCAGCTGGTGCACATCAGGTAGCCGACCGGCAGGAAGGGCCACGCCGTGAAGCGCCACGTCATCGCCTGCAGCAGGATCATCACCACGATGCCGGCGCCGATCTGGTACCAGGGGTTGTACGCCTTGGCCGCGTAGACGCCGCGCTGCACCTGCGTCGGGAAATCGACCAGGAACGTCTTTGGCCAATTCTGCACGCCGTAATGGTTGATCAGGCCGGTGGTATCGGTCGGGTCGAGGGATTGGGCGTAGTGGTAGTAGCACCAGAGCGACGCCAGGACGCACGCGATCGCCGCGATCGCCATGGTGCCGCTGAGGATGCCGGCGATGTTCCGCGGCGGCGGCGACGGCTCGGCGGCGTCGACCACGTTCAGCCCGTGCATCGTAAAAACGGTCGCGCTTTCGCGGGCCGACTGCATGTAAGTGTAGTGCGACGCGCCGTACAGGTACGCGCTCTTCGTCGACATCAGCGACGGCGGTAGCGCGGTGATGATCTGGTCCATGCCGACGTGCACGCGCACAAACGCCAACCCCGTCTCGGCCACCACGCGGGCGGTGATGACGTGGGCCATCAGGATCATGACCACGATGATCAGCGTGACGCCGACCGAACAGCCGACGACGAGCAGCCAGGCGATCATCAAGGCGATGGCGCAAGCGAGCACGACGGCGGCCGTCTTTTCGCCGCGCGCCGGCTTTCCTCGGCCGATGAACGAGCAGGCGATCTCTTTCCACTGGCGCCGGCCGATCCAGATCACGCCGCCGATGAACGCGAATGCCGCGCCGAGCTGCTGATCATTAAAGGCGGCGTCGGGAAGGTACGCGGCCGTCGGATCGATCAGCCACCGCATCACTGCCAATAGCACGGCCGTGCCCCAGAGGCTGAAGCTCACGCGCGTCTGCGTGAAGTAAGCCAGGCCGAGGAGCGTGAAGTAGATCGTGTTCGACTTCAGCCAGCCCGGCAGGCGCGACCAAGGCTCGTCTGAAAAAATCGAGCGGAAATCGTACTGGAACGGGATCGCCGGCACCTGCGTCGGGAGGTAGTGATGCAGGGCGCTCGAGCTTTCGACTGTCAGCACCAGCAGCAGGGCGATCCAGAAGCCCTTCGAGCGGAATACCTCATTCAGCGCCCGGCCCGGCTCGGGCGGGGCGATCAGCATCAGTTCGAGCTGCGCGATCGGGAACGGCAGTCGTTCGTTGACCGTCCACTGGTGCCGCAGCAGCACGGCGACGGAAACCAGGGCCGCCATCGCGCCAAATGCGAATACGCCCCAGCCGATCAGCGGGCGGACCCATTGATCCCACGGCAGCCGCTCGCCCGGCTGCAATCGGCCGTAGAAGGCGGTGACCACGCGCTCGCGGTCACCGGTGTGAATGTCCTTCACGGCGAACAGCCACGAGGGCAGGCTCATTTTCTCAAACAGCGTGCGGAATTCGGGATTCTGCCCCGTCTGATTGAACGGCGCGACCGGCAAGGGCATGAATTCCCGAAATAGCCCCTGGGACGGCAGGGCGCAGGCCATCAGGCCGATGGCCAATATCACCGCCAACTCGCCCGGGGCCAGGGCGAGCCTCGGGGCGAACCGGTGCAGCGGGGCGTTGATCAGAAGTACGATCGCCGCGATGCCGACGGCGATGATCGGCGGGAAGTAGCTGCCGACAATAAAGCTATTGTTAACGACGTAATCGTTGTAGGGCGTTACGACCGCGATCAGCAGGCCGACCAGCAGCCCGATCCCGACCGCCCGCGCCGTCACCCGCCGGGGTGGCCGGCGCTGTAATCCCTCCATAGGGGCAGCATCCCATGCGAGCAGCGGAAGTTCAACAAATCCAGCAGCTACAGCCATCTACGGAAATCCCCCTTCCGGCGGTACGACCCGGACATCGGCCTGAAACAAGGGATTGAACTTGACAATTAAAACGTACGTTTCAATAATACGTTTGTTATGACACTCACCATTGATACGAAGGCCTTTATGCCCGGCGGGGCGTCGGATGACACCAAGCTGCGGCTGCTGAACGCCGCCGGCGAAGTGTTCGCCGAGCAGGGGTTCGAAAAGGCCACCGTGCGCGACATCTGCTCGCGGGCCGGGGCCAACATCGCCGCCGTCAACTACCACTTCGGCGGCAAAGATAAGCTCTACAACGCCGCCGTCCTCTATTGGCAGCGCGAGGCACTCGAAAAGCACCCGCCGCTGCTGGGCCTGACCGATGACGCCCCGGCCGAAGAGCGGCTGAAGGCGTTCGTCCACTCGATCCTCCGCCGTATGTTCGATCCCGGACGCCCCAGCTGGCACGGGAAGCTGATGGCCCGCGAGATGATCTCGCCGACGTCCGCCAGCGAACAGAAGTGCATCGAATACGTCCGCCCGCTGACCGAAATTCTCGGCAACATCCTCCGCGAACTCATTGGCCCGGGCGCGACCGATGCTACCGTCCGCCAGAGCGTCTGCAGCGTGATCGGCCAGTGCGTGTTCTATTTCCACCACCGCCCGCTGCTCGACCGCGTGATGCCGCAACAGCAGTTTGATCCGGAATCGGTCGAGCGATTGGCCGACCACGTCGTCGCCTTCTCGCTGGCCGGCCTGCGCGGCATTTCGGCTACTACTTCGGAAACCAATCATGAGTAATGAGAACGGCTCCGCCACGCTGGAAGTGCCGCGGAAATTGAAAGACACGTCGCCTTCGGACAACGCGTTTACAAGCGAGCCGGCACTCGCGCCCGTGCAGACGGAGCCGGCCCCGACATCGCCGAAAAAGCGTTATGCCAAACGCCTGGTCGTTACCGCAATTATTGGTGTAATCGCTGCGTGCGGCGTGGCCGTCGGCTATCCCTACCTGCAGCATTCGCTGGCCTACACCGACACCGATGACGCCTTCCTCGACGGCGACATCGTGACGATCGCCCCGCACACCAGCGGCTACGTCGTCGATCTGAAGGTGAACGACAACCAGCACGTGCAGGCCGGTGATCTGCTGGCGGCCGTCGATCCGCGCGACACCAGCGTCCGCCTGCGGTTGGCCCAGGCAGCCCAGTACGTGGCCGAGAACCAGTACAAGCAGGCGCAGGCGACGGTCGAAGAAGACCAGGCCGACGTGGCGCAGAAGCAGGCGCAAATCGATGCGGCGCTCGCTCGAAAGGAGTTCGCCGACACCGAATCGCAGCGGCTGACCGACCTGCCCGAATCCGCCGCCAGCAAGACCGAGCGGCAGAATGCGATCAGCCAGGCCAAGGCCTCCGCGGCGGATGTCGAAGCGGCGCGCGCCGCCCTCGCCTCGGCCCAGGCGAAGGTCACCAACGCTAAAGCCGCCGTCCTGACGGCCGAGGCGCAGGTGAAGGCCGCCGGCGTCGGCGTCGAGCAGGAACAGTTGCAGGCGTCCTACACCAAGATCACCGCGCCCGTCGCCGGCCGGGTGACGCGCCGCAACGTGCAACTCGGCAGCTACGTCGTCACCGGCCAATCGCTGCTGGCCGTCGTGCCCGACAAGCAGTGGGTGACCGCCAACTTCAAAGAAACCCAGCTCGACGGCATGCACATTGGGCAGGAAGTCGTCGTCAACATCGATGCATACCCCGGCCACCCGCTGAAGGGGCATATCGACAGCATCCAACGCGGGACCGGAGCGCGTTTCAGCCTGCTGCCGCCGGAGAACGCGACGGGGAACTTCGTGAAGGTGGTCCAGCGCGTGCCGGTGAAGATCGTGATCGACGATGAGATCCCCGATGACATGGTGCTGGCGCCGGGCATGAGCGTCGTCCCCGAAGTGAAGATGAAGTGAGAGGTTCCTAGTTACTTGTTACTGATTACTTGCCGTGCCTTCCCGCTCAATTGCGTGATGAGCAATCAGTAGTAGCACGCCATAACAGATTTCACTTCAGAGCGTCAGAACGCGCCAAGTAACTAGTAACCGGTAGCCAATAACCACCCCTCCCATGTCCGCCATCGCATTAAATCCTCCGCTCACGCTGCCCACAGTGCGCAGCAACAGCTCCTTCATGCTCTGGGCCACCGCCCTGACCGTGACGCTGGCGACGTTCATGGAACTGCTCGACACGAGCATCGCCAACGTCGCGCTGCCGCACATCGCCGGCGGGCTGGGCGTCAGCCAGGACGAATCCACATGGGTTCTTAGCAGTTACCTCGTCGCCAACGCCGTCGTGCTGCCGCTGAGCGCGTGGCTGAGTCGAGTGTTCGGGCGTAAGAACTATTACATGGCCTGCGTGGCGCTGTTCACCATTGCCTCGGTCCTGTGCGGCATGGCCCCCAGCCTCGGCTGGCTGATCTTCTTCCGCGTGCTGCAGGGCATCGGCGGCGGCGGCCTGGCCCCGTGTGAACAAGCGATCCTGGTCGACACCTTTCCGCCGGCTAAGCGTCCGACCGCGTTCGCCGTCTACTCCATCGCCATCGTCGCCGCCCCCGCGATCGGGCCGACGTTCGGCGGGTGGCTGACCGATACGTTCTCCTGGCGGTGGTGCTTTCTGATCAACCTGCCGGTCGGCATCATCTCGCTGCTGCTGACGTCGCGCCTGGTCCACGATCCGGTTGCCTTCACCCACGAACGCGCCGCGGCCCGCAAGGCCGGCAAGCTGCGGATCGATTATATCGGCATTCTGCTCGTTGCCGTCGCGTTCGGCTGTCTCGAATACGTGCTCGACAAGGGCCAGGAAGACGACTGGTTCGGCAGTCAGTTGATTCTGACGATGTCGATCATCGCGGCCGTCGCCTTGATCGTCGGCATCGCCTGGGAAATCTGGGGCACGAAGGACCCGGTCGTCGCCATCCAGCTGATGAAGGACCGTAATTTCTTCATCGCCTGCTGCCTCTACTTCCTGTTCGGCTTCACGCTGTTCGGCAGCACGGTGCTGCTCCCGCAGATGGTGCAGCAGTTATTCGGCTACACCGCCATGGATGCCGGCCTCGTTGTGACGCCCGGCGCAATTGTGGTCATGTGCATGGTGCCGGTGGCCGTCCGCATCATGAAGATCACCGGTCCGCGCATCCTGCTCGGCAGTGGCTTCATCATCATCGCCGGCAGCATGTGGATGTTGCACCACCTGAGCCTCGACGCCGATTACCGCAGCATCGTTATCTGCCGCATGGTGCAGGGGCTCGGGATCAGCACGCTGTTCGTGCCGACGAGCACGATCGCCTACAGCTATCTGCCCAAGAACGCCAACAACAAGGCCAGCAGCCTGACCAACCTGTTCCGCAACGTCGGCGGCAGCGCGGGGATCGCGTTCTGCACCACGATGCTGCAGCGGCAGGGCCAGCGGCACCAGAACTTCCTGTCGGCCAACTTCTCCAACCTCTCGCAGACGGCCGTCGATGCTCAAGCCTCGCTGATGCACAAGCTGCAGGGCATCGGCGAATCCACCTACGATTCCGCCCGCGTCGCCACGGGCCTGATGTACCGCCAGCTTCAGACGCACGCCCAAATGCTCGCCTACGTCGACGTCTACGCGATCATGTTCGCCCTGTGCCTGATCGTGCCGTTCGTCCTGCTGTTCGTGAAGCCGATCAAAGCCGGCGGCGCACCGGCGGGGGCACACTAGGAAGAGATTGCACCGCAGAGACACGGAAAGCGCGGAGAGAAGAAGAATTGATATATTCTGATTTTTCTTCTCTGCGTTCTCTGCGCCTCTGCGGTGAATTATGATCTTCGTCGCCTGGAAAATGCTCACCGGCGACCGCGGCAAGTACGCGGGGATGATCTTTGGCCTGTTCATCGCCAGCTTCCTGATCATCCAGCAGATGAGCATTTTCTGCGGCCTGATGGCCCGCACGTTCGGGTTCCTCAGCGATACCAGCCAGCCGGACATCTGGGTGATGGATGGCAAGGTTCAATACGTCGACGACATCAAGCCGCTGCAGGATACTGTGCTGCTGCGCATCCGCGGAATCAAAGGCGTCGACTGGGCCGCGCCGCTGTACAAGGGGCAGATCAAGGCCCGCGTGAGCGACGGTACGTTTCAGAACTGCAACGTCATCGGCATCGACGACGCGAGCCTTGTGGGCGGCCCGCCGACGATGCTGGAAGGCAAGCTGTCCGATCTCCGCAAGGCCGACGCGATTATCGTCGACGTCGCCGGGGCGAAGGACAAAGTCGCCAGGAAAGCAGTTGGGCCGGACGGTAAGGTGAAGATCACGCCGCTGAAGGTCGGCGACGTTCTCGAACTGAACGATCGCCGGGCGAACGTCGTCGGCATCTGCGAGACAACGCGCACCTTCCAGAGCCAGCCGACGATCTACACCACCTACAACCGAGCGATGCTCTTCGCGCCGCGCGAGCGGAAACTGCTGAGCTTCGTCCTTGTTCATGCGGCTGCGGGCCAATCGGTTCCCGAACTCTGCAAACGCATCTCGACCGACACCGGCATGCTGGCCGCCAGCACGGCCGCATTCAAATACAAGACGGTCGATTACTTCATGCGGAATACTGGCATCCCGATCAATTTCGGCATCAGCGTCGCGCTCGGCTTCGTTGTCGGCACAGCGATCGCGGGGCTGCTGTTCTATCAGTTCACGCAGGACAACATCCGCCACTTCGGAGCGCTCAAAGCCATGGGCGCCAGCGACGGCCAATTGCTGAAGATGATCCTCCTGCAAAGCCTGCTCGTCGGCTTCATCGGCTACGGCCTGGGTGCCGGGGCCGCCAGTTTCATGGGCTTCGGCGGGCGCAACACCGAGTTGGCCTTTTGGATGCCCTGGTGGGTGCTGGCCGGCGGGGCGGTGGCGATCGCGTGCATCTGCGTGGCGTCGGCGTTGGTGGCGATTGTCAAAGTGATTCGCCTGGAACCGGCAATCGTCTTCAAGGGGTGATTCCCGTAGCTGCGACGCCTGCGTCGCACGTTTGCGATAGACTTGCTGGCGGGGCGACGCAGGCGTCGCAGCTACGGCACAGGCATGAACCTCTTCGCCCTCAAAATGCTCACCGGCGACCGTGCCAAGTACCTCGGCATCATCACCGGCCTGACGTTCGCGGCATTGCTGATCGTCCAGCAGGCGGGCATTTTCTGCGGGTTCCTGGCGATGACGTACCAGAGCGTCAACCGCATGCCGGAGGTGAAGCTCTGGATCGCCGACCCCGACGTCCGCTTCATCGACGACGGCCGGCCGATGCTGGATAACGCGCTCTTGCGTGTCCGCAGCATTCCCGGCGTCGCGTGGGCAGTGCCGTATTACAAGGGTATTTTGCATGTAAGGCTTCCAGACGGCCGCGGGCAGACGTGCACGCTCACCGGCATCGACGACAACAGCTTCATTGGCGGCCCTCGCAAAGAGGAGATGGTCGAAGGCAACCTCGAAGACCTCAAGCAGGCCGACGCGGTCATCATCGATACGCGCACCGCGACTGATCTGTTCGCCATCAAGACCGGCCCCAAGCCCGAAGACAAACGGCCGATCAAGGTCGGCGAGACGATCGAGCTCAACGACCAGCGCGCCACCGTCGTCGGCATCTGCCGGACCATGCTGCAACTTCAGGGCGAAGCGACGTGCTTCACCACCTACACCCGCGCCATCAAATTCGCCCCGACCGAACGCCGCATGCTCAGCTTCGTGCTGGCCGACGTGTCGAAGGGGGAGAACGTCGATGAAGTCGCCCAGCGCATCCGCACGGTTACGCGATTGGCGGCCTTCACGCCGCAGCAGTTCAAGGACAAGACGTACGCGTTCTTCGTCTTCGAAGGCGGCTTCGGCGTCTTTTTCGGAATCACCGTCCTCTTCGGCGTGATCATCGGCGTCGGCATCGCCGGGCAGATGTTTTACAACTTCGTCACCGACAACCTGCGTTACTTCGCCGTGCTGAAGGCGATGGGCACCGGCACGGGCCGGCTCGTGGGGATGGTGATCCTGCAGGCCACTGCCGCCGGCCTGCTCGGCTGGGCCCTCGGCGTCGGCATGGCCGGCGGGTTCGGGTGGCTGGTGCGCGACAGCGATAAGATCGTTTTCAAAATCCCCCTCGAACTGTTCCTCGGCTCGGCCGTCGTGATGATGCTGATCGCGTGGATCAGCGCGCTGCTGAGCATCCGCACGGTGATCCGATTGGATCCGGCCACCGTATTCAAATGAACGAGGTTTTTTTTGCCGCAGATGATCGCAGATCTACGCAGATTGCCGCAGATAAGACCTAATATGTTTTCTTTATCTGCGTTCATCCGCGTGCATCTGCGTTTATCCGCGTCCAAATAAAACCTCTGATGAACCTGATCGCCCTCAAAATGCTCACCGGCGACCGTTTGCGGTACGTCAGCCTCGTCGCGGGGCTGGCGTTCGCGGCGATGCTGGTCACGCAGCAATTGAGCATCTTCAGCGGCTTTTCCCTGCAGATGGGCGTCTGGCTCCGCGAGACGGCCGTCGCGGATTTGTGGTGCATGGACGAGCAGGTGAACTTCACCGACGACTTTAAGCCCGTCCCGCAGACGCGCCTCAGCCGCATCCGCGGCATCGCCGGCGTGGCGTGGGCGACGCCGATGTACAAGGGATACATGCCGGTGCAGCTCAGCGACGGCACGCTCGTGCTCTGCCGCATCATCGGGCTGGACGACGCGACACTGCTGGGCGCGCCACCGAAGATGGTCCAAGGCAAGATCGACGACCTGCGCCAGGACAAGGCCGTCTTCATCAACACCCGCCAGGCGGCCAGCACGCTGTCGATGACGCGGTCGAACGGGGCGCCGCTGAAGCTCGGCGACCGCATTTCGATCAACGACCACGACGCCGTCGTCGCCGG
>Ga0070658_10003304_pt1 | contig 13300 bp, 11 predicted proteins | sample KBSC13metaG_FD_64664 | JGI IMG/M metagenome (GOLD analysis project Ga0070658, IMG submission 64664) | Corn rhizosphere microbial communities from Kellogg Biological Station, Michigan, USA - KBS C1-3 metaG | ecosystem: Host-associated > Plants > Roots > Rhizosphere > Soil ... | reverse complement strand
GACCGAGGACGCGCTCCGGAGTGCGTAACTCTCGAGGGCTTCTCCACCGGAGAGCATCAGGACGATGATCGAACCCGCCAGGTATTCCCCCAGCACCACCGAGGTGATGACCGAAATGCCACCAAGGAGATCGGATCCAAATTCCCGGCGCAGGAATTTCCGCAGAAGGTCGTAAAGGAGCGGTGAGCCGCCGATGATGAGGGTCACCAGCAGCGGAATCCGCGCCGTGCCCGTGGCTGTGTGGAAGCCGAAGCGCAGGATGAGATGGACGACGATCCCCAGGATGGACAGCGCCGCGATGATCGTGGTCTTCCGATGCCAGAGCCTGGGTGGCGAATACCAAGGGCCTTCGTTCAACGTTGGATTTGCGCCTTGGGGGCCCTCTTGTTCGAGTGGTAATACGCCGGTCATGCAGGCAGTTTCGTGCTTTCCGAAATTGCGGCTACGCATCCTTTTGGAAAAGCTGCCCATCCCTTGTGGTGCGCGATGGCGGAGGAACGCATTTGAGGACCGAAGTGCTCAGGTCGGGGAAAGCGCAAGAGCCGCCCGCTTTCCGGCTGGGCGGCTCCTCCGTGGGTAATGCCGCTGTGGGCTTACGCCTTCTTGTGATCGGTGCAGACGTAGGCGGACTTGTCGCCGCACTTGCTGCAGGTGTGGGTGTATTCGCCGATGGTCGGGCCCTTGCCTCCGCCGGTCGCCTTCAGCGTGATCTTGCCGCCGCAGCCGGGGCAGTCGTGCTTCGAATCAGGCGCGAACCAGGAGGAGATCGTCTTCTTGTCGGCCTCGCCCTTCTTGACGTCGAGTGTCTTGCAACTCGTGCAGGCCATGGCGACTTTGGCTTTCTCGGTGCAACAGGTCATCGCCTGTTCCTTGGTCGCAACCTTGGTGGGGAAGTCGCTCAGGTTGTGCCCGCCGGGACCAGCGAATGCCGAGGTGGTGAACACGCCCGCCGCAAGAGCGAGGACGAGCTGGAGTTTAGTGGTCAGTTTCATTTTGTGCCTTTCTTTTTGTGGTTGATTTTGTGGAACGGGGTGCGCCGTTCGTAGGTGAAATCTCGTGGAGATGCGTCGCGTTGGCTTTGCATCCCTTTGGAAAAACCAAGCATTTTTTGCTGTGTCTGGGCTCCGTTTTTGTCTTCGGCGCATGTGCCGGCGACTTTTTCGCGGCCCTTGATGCAGACGTGGTAGGTTGTTGCTCTGACCGGTTCGGGTCCTTCGCGGTCGGCGCTACGTCCCGCATCTTGGCGCAGAGATCAGTGCAGGACGACGAAATCGCCACTTGGCTCCGAGAAGGCGGCGACGTGGCTCCAGACAGGGACGGCCCCGCCTTTGCCGCGCTGGGGGGTGGACTGGCCGTTGGCGTCCAGGATGGTCCACGCCAGTTCGCCTCCCTTGTTCCAGCCGGTGCCGATGTCCCAGGCGACGAGGGTTTCGCCGCGGGTGTTGACTGCGACCGCGGGGTGTTTCGTCTGGCCGCTGGCGATCTCGGCGGGAGCGGCTTTCGCGCCGGCTACGAGCGTGGAGAAGATCTTGCCGTCGGTCTCCCACGCGGCGCGGATCCCTTTGGCCGTGGGGAGCAGGGCGGCGCTGCTCATGGGACACTGATTGACGCTCCACGGGTGGAGGATGTCGTGGCTGAAGGTGGTGGCGCTGTCGGTGGAGGTGAGCAGCGTCATGTCGCGCTGCGATTTGTCGCGGGCCGCGCGGTAGAGCGTGACCACTCCGCCCGTGGGCAGGGCAACGACCCGGAGCGAGCAGCAGGCGCACACGCCGGCGTAGTCGGCATTCGTCACGGCCGGCGCGGCGAAGGTGGCGCCGTTGTCCGTGGACTTGAGCATGAAGACCACGCGTGTGGTCTCGTCGCCGGTGTCGCCTTTGCGCTTGCCGTGCCAGGCGATGAAGACTTCGCCCTTTTCATCGGCGGCGATGGAGGCTCCGCCATCGAGGCCGAAGGTATCTCCGACGAGATTGCGCTGCGGTGAAAACTTTCCACCCATGCCGTCGAGTCGCGCATAGTAGAGCGGCGATCCGGTCATCGGTGCTCCCGGCTTCATCGCGCCGTTCCAGGCGACGTGGACGGCGCCGGCTTTGCCGACGGCCAGTTGCGCGCCGCGGATGGTGCCCATGGCGACGGCGCTCTTCGGTTCGCTATTGACGGAGACGGGGGCGCTCCAATCGCGGGCGCCTTTCGCGCGCTTGGTGTAGCGGACGTCGCAGGCTTTGGGGTCGCCCTTGAGGTAGATGAGGTGGATCGTGCCGGCGGAGTCGATCGCGACTTCCGGTTGCACGCCGTTTTCGGGAACAGCTTCGACGCGGACTTCGGTGGCTCGCGCCGTGAAGGCGAAAGCGAGAGAGATGGCGAGGAATGGGAGGAGCAGTTTCATGGGGCTCAGGGATGATGCTGGTGGGGTTGGGGGTTGTCGCCGCTTTTCATCGGCGTGGTGATGGTGGTGTCGGGAAGAGATCCGAGGTCGCGTTTCATCGCTTCGGGGTCGGCGGTCTCGGCCATGGTGCCGGCGGGCATTTCGTACCAGCCGGGATCGCGATCGTAGCTGTCGAGATGATCGCGCACTTTCAGGTTCGTGTACATGCCGCCCATGGTGATGTAGTCGTGCGCGCCTTTCGCGCCGATCATGGGCAGGCTGTTGCGGGGGACTTTCATCCCCATCTCGCCCATCTCGGCCATGCCGGTCTCGCCCATGGTCATGTAGCCCGGAACGGCCTTGCGCGCGCTTTTGTCGAAGCCCTCGGTATTGACGCCGATAAGGTTGGGCAGGTTGTGGCCCATCTGGTTCATGACGTGGTGCGACATATGGCAGTGGAACGCCCAGTCGCCCGGGTTGTCGGCCACGAATTCCACGGTGCGCGTGGTGCCGACCGGGACGAGCACGGTCGTCTCCCGCTGCCGGGCCGTCTCGGGGATGGGGCCGCCATCCGTTTCCGTGACCCACCAGTGGTGCCCGTGGAAGTGGATCGGATGATGATCCATCGCGGAGAGGTTGCCGATGCGGATGCGCACGCGATCGCCGGTCTTGACGACCATCGGCGCGGTGCCGGGAAACACGCGGGCATTGAGGGTGAGCACGTTGAACTCCGTCATCTCATTCGGATCGGGCCGCATGGTGCCGGGGACGATCTTCCATTCGCTGAGCATGTAGACGAAATCGCGATCGGGCCGCGCACCCCGGGGCTCGCGCGGGTGGATGACGAGCATGCCGAGGAGGCCGAGCGCCATCTGCGTCATCTCGTCGTGATGCGCGTGGTACATGTAGGTGCCGTGCTGCCAGACGGTGAACTCGTATTTGAACGTCTCGCCCGGCGGGATGGCGCGCTGGGTCAGGCCGGCCACGCCGTCCATGCCGTTCGGGGTGATGAGGCCGTGCCAGTGGACGGTGGTCGCCTCGGGCAGCCGGTTGGTGACGTAGATGCGCAGGCGGTCGCCCTCCACGCATTCGAGCGTGGGGCCGTGGACCTGGCCATTGTAGCCCCAGCAATGCGCCTTGAGGCCGGGCGCGAATTCGTGGCCGCGGACTTCGCCGGCGATGAGGTGGAACACCTTCACTCCGTCCACGAGTTTCCACGGGAGCGTGGAGCCATTGAGGGTGACGGTTGGCGTGTAGTGTTTGCCGGGTTCGCCGGGTTCCGGATGCGGCGGGCGCGTCCAGATGGGCGGCTCGATCTTTCCATCGGCGGGCCGCGGCTGGAAGCCCGGGTAGGCGGCGCCGGTTTCCTGCGCGGCGGCGCGCGGAGGCAGGGCGGCCGCGCCGGCCAGGACGGCGGCGCCGGTAAGAAGTTCGCGTCGAGTGATCATAGAAATGGAATTTTTAAACGCAGAGACGCAGAGACGCAGAGGGGAGGCAGTTGCGAGTGGTCGTGAATTGAATTGGTTTTGACCTCTGCGTCTCTGCGTCTCCACGTTTCCCTTTCATCATAGCGTTTAGGATCATTTGCCGTCCGTGGTTCCCGCGCGTGGGTGGAGGTTGCCGCCGACGGCGCGCTCGAGTTCGGCGCGGGTCGTCCAATAGTCGCGCAAGGTCTCGATCTCCTTGTGCTCGGCCTCGATCTGCTCGGAGCGCGTGCGGAACAGCTCGTAGTTGCCGATGAGCATGCCGTTGTATTGCAGGAGCATGCCGGCGGAAATGGCGCGGCGGGTGGGCAGCACGTTGCTCTCATAGAATTGCGCGGCTTCGCGGAGGGCCGCGAGCTTGTCGTGGAGCGCGCGCACATCGGCGCGGATGCCGATGGCGAGGCCTTCCAGCTTGCGTTCCGCGCGGCGCAGTTCCGCTTCGCCTTTGGCGATCCGGGCCTGGCCCTGGTTGAAGAGCGGCAGTTCCAGGCGCAGGCGAGGGCCGGTGACATTGGAGCGGTCGGGATTGAGCTCGGTATCCGCGCCGAATTCCAGCGCGCCGATGTATCGGTAGGTCTTCGTGAGACCGAGCGCGCGGACCACGCCGGAGAGTTCCATGCGCGCAGCCGCGAGGTCGAACCGCTGGCTCACGGCGAGCGATTCGAGGCCCCGCAGCGGGATGTCGCTCGCGGGCACGGGCCGGAGCTTGCCGCCGAGTTTCCAGGCGGTGTCGGGACCCCACAGGCTGAGCAGGCGGTTCAGTTTTTCGCGATGTTCGCGCTGCACGTTTTCGGCGGTCGCCAGGTCGAGCCGCGCGGAGTTGTAAGCGGCCTGCTGCTGCTCCAGGGCGAGGTCGTTTACATTGCCCGCCTCGTGCTGGCGCTGGGTGAGGTCGACCGCGGCTTTCTGGATGTCCGCGATCGTGCGCTGATGCGCGCGCATGGTCTCGTCCCCCTGGAGTTCGTAGACGGCGATCTTCACGTCGGACACGAGCCGGAGCGTGGCGTCGGCCACGCGGAGCTGCGCGGCGGCGAGCTGATCGGCGGCCACGCGCTTGCGGAGCGGGAGCATGAGCAGGTCGAGCAAATCGAAGGCGGCGGCTTCCTCCCAATTCGCGCCCGAGGGCGGCCGGTCCGGGAAGCGCACGCTCAGATCGACGGCGGGGTTTTTCAAGAGCCCGGCCTCGCGCAGATCAGCGGCGGATACGCCCACGTCCTCGAAGGTGGCGAGCAATTCGCGATTATTCAGCAGCGCGATTTGCACGGCGCTGTTCACGGTCAGCGGTTTTTTCAACAGGGCTCGCACGTCGGCCAGCGCGGCCTCGCGCGCGGCGGCGTCCTGCTGCCAGCGCACGCTGAGGCCGGTGCGGTCCCGGACCGCTTTTTCGACGGGATGCGATGGGGATTCCTTGGGCGCGGCGGCGGGTGCTGGGATCCACGAGAGCGCGGACAGTGCGCATAGCGCGAACGTGATCGTGGCGAAGAGAGACCGCGATCGAGCGCGTGTTGGAAAATTCATACGCGGTGCCGAGCAAGGGCCGACCATCCCTCCGGGATGGAGAATCAGCGCTCTAATGGTGCTCGTGGTCATGTTTCATCTCGGGGGTGGAGTCACTCTTCGGCGCATCTTCCGGGGTGCCGGAAACCGGGCCGTAGTCGTCCCAATAGGTTTGTTCTTTCTTCGCGGCGGAGAGGAGCGCGGCGGATTTGCGCGTTGTCTCATCCGCGCCCAGCGACGTCTGCCGATGGAAGCGCGCGCCCTCTGGTGCGTCGGGGCTGGAGGGGTTCGTCGCCGTGATCGGCGCTGGACGGGTCGCGACGCATGCCGTGAGGAGCGCGGCGGCGGCCATGAGAATGGGAAGTCGTGTCATGGGTGTGCTTCACCGGTTGGTGGGGAGAATCCCTTGCGAAATTCCGGGTGGCGGATTTGGCCACCCGCCAGGGCGATCCAGCCGGCGGCCACATTGCACGCCACGGCGAGCGCGAGGGTGGCGATGGTGAGGGGAATGGTGCTGCGCGGCCATTTGCGCGGTGCGAGCAAGGCGGCTGCGGCGAGTGCGGCCAGCGCGTAAAAGGCAGGCGCGGCTTTCTCCGCATGATCCATGTGCATGTCCAGCATGTCCGATCCGTCGTCATCGACGAGGCCGCGCATCGGCTTGTAAGCGCGCTCGCCGGTGAAATTCACCGGCCACGCACTCGCAGCGGAGACGAAGACGAGGACCAGGGCAACGATCTGCGCCGGCCGGCTGCGCATGGCAAGGGCCAACGCCAGGGCGAGAATCCCCATCGCCAGTCCGATGATGGGGAAGTGATTGAGGAGCACATGGAGGTGCTCCATCGAGAAGAACTGGGCCGTGGCGGCAGCGGTGAAAATCATGATGGGTGGGGCTTGTCGCCGCCCGGCGCCGGAGCGCCGGGCGGCTGGAAGCGGGCAGGTCGCGCGGCTACTTCTTCTTGCCGGCGTCCTTGACCATTTTGGTGAATTTCTCGGGGTCCTTGTTGAAGTCCTTCACGCAGTCCTTGCAGCAGAGGTACACGTCGGTGCCGCCGTTGGAGACTTTCACGACTTTGCCGTGCTCGCCGAGCGGGTCGCCGGAAACGACGCACTTTTTCAGCGGGTAATCCTTCGGCACGCCCTTGGGCTGGGCGGAGTCGGCGAGGGCGAAGGTGCTGCCGAGGAGGACAGCGGCGAGGATGGCGATGGTGGATTTGGATTTCATGTTTTTAGTGGGATGGATGGGTGGATGAATGAATGGGCCTGCCATTGATGGATGGGCCATGGCGTCAGGCGGGCAGGCGGGCGCACGACGCGATGGTGCGGGGGGAGGATGACACGCGGGCGCTCGGTGCCCGCACGGGCACGGAACTGCGTGGCGACTCGGCGGAAAAATCTCCGCGAGAAAAAGCGGAGGCCGCGTCGCTACGCGAGGAGCGGGGGAGCGTGCGACCGCAGGCTCCGGTGCAGGACGAGTTCGCTAAAGGACCGGGCGCGGGGCGGTCCGGTGTCGGTCGCGATCGTTTCGGCCCGGGCGGGCCGGATGATCTCCACGGGCAGCGCGAGCAGAATGGGGACCACGAAACCCGCAGGCTTGAGATCTCCCGCCTTGATCCCATCCGGGACGAGTGCATGCACCGCCTTGCAGCATTCCGCCCCTTGCGGGCTGTCCGAGGGAACGTGGGCTGGGTTGGGCGCGCTGTTGTTGCGGCAGCAGGCGTGCTCGTCTTTCGCGGGACCGGAGGGCGCCATTCCGCCGAGGGCGCAGTGATTGGAGAGGACCAGCCACCCGAGCAAAGTCATCGTGGTGATGACCGTGCGGAGGATTCGGCTGGAGAGTTTCGAGTGCAAGCGCGGAGGCAGAGTGACGCAGATTCGGCGTTCGGGCAAGAGGAGGCTTTCGAGGGGGCGCCGGCAAGAGGTCAGAGGCCAGAGGTCAGAAAGGGCATGGCGTGGCGCGGGTTCTGACCTCTGATCGCTGATCTCTCGCCGGGGAGGGGGAGCACCGTGTTTACTACTTAGCTACTGCCGCTGAGCGATCCCATCCGCCTTTGCCGAGGAGGATGTCGTCTTCCCGCATTTCGATGACTTCGTCCATCGTCATGAAGTAGAGCTTCTGGCCGAGCCTGAGAAAACTGTCGCGATCTTGTCCGGACCATCGGGATGGATACTTCGCCTGCCAGCGGGCGACCACGCCCCCGTCGTCCACGTTGAGGGCGTAGAAGGCCCGGATGAATTCGGTCCGGCCATTTTCCAACACCCGGCCATCGCCGGCCCATGGCCCGCCTTTATAGAGCTCCGCCACCGAAAGGATGAGCAGCTTGGGAGTGGTGCCGCTGGCCAGTACAAACCCGCCCGGGCACGGGACATCCCAGATCTTCCGGCCCGTCTCCCAATCGATCATCTCGAAACGACGGTCGTAGCCGATGGTGGTAAAACAAAGGGAGCGTTGCGTTCCGGGAAGCCACGCGATGACGTATGGTTGCTGGCTCAACTCGAGGGTCCGCGCCTTTCCCTCACGCGTGTACCACGCGTACCAATCGCGATGGGCCGAGGCGCCCCGCTCCGGCACAATCGCTCCCACTCCATCGGGCCCGGGCATGGGGCTGCGGTCGGTGGCTTCGCAGTCGATGCGAAAGCTTAGTTTTCCCGAGGAATCGGTGACGACAAGTTGAGGGATCTTCTCATCGTCATCCTTCCAGACGAGCATCGCGGTCGAGCCATCCTCGCCCAATTCCTCGCTGCGGCCCAGATACTGGGTGAATGGCCCGATGGTGGGTGTGGCCTGGCCATGGACATAAATCTCCAGCGCGATCTCGCCGCCCCGCGGGCAAAACTGGCGGACGAGCACGCGGCTGTCCGGCGTGGATCTGGTGATCCCGGCCATGGACTTGATCTTCCCTTTGGCATCGGGCCCGAAACCGGGGCCGGTATCTTTCGGCGTGACAATCCTCCACGGCTCGTTTGTCCCGTAATGGACCACCTGGCCATCTTCCAGCACGGTGATGAAGCCCGGTTGCACCGAACCGCTACGGCGCGTGCTCGCCACACCCTCTTCAGAATACCAGGTGGCAGTCATCGTGGAAGTCTTGCCGGCTGTTTCTTGCGAGATGCGCACCCGCGGCGCCGCCCAGTAGCTGGTGAATTTTCCGACAAGCGGCCCCGGTTCTGTCGGGCCGATGATCATAGGCGGCCCCGCGAGAACCTGTGGAGCCAGCAGCATGGTCATCCAGGCGGCCCCTCCCAGGATTGATGCACCCGCCATGCCCAGCGCGCGCCGTTCGGCGAGGGGGAGAAACTCGCGCGTAGGATTCATGACCGAATCCTCTCGGAACCCGTCGCGCCATGCAACCCATCGTCGCGGCATTCCGCCTTGGCTCGACGTTGCGTTGATCCCATCCCGGAGGGATGACAGAAATTAGCCCCGGGCGAGCGAGGACCGAGCGACCACCCGGGGTTGCCCCTTCTCTCGCCACCTCCGGGGCGCATCCTTCGATTTGGGCAGGTTCCGGTGGTTGCGCTCGTCCTCGCTTCACCACCGGCTAATTTCTTTCATCCCTCCGGGATGAGCAACCCTGCTTTCGGTGTCGAAAAGATGGGCGTGATGTTTAGGCCGCAGCCCCTCGGCGGGCCCGGGGCCTTGAACTTGTCGAAACCGGCGCGCTCCGAAAGTGGGCGCACGGTCGAATCCTCCTCGCTCCTGTTCCGCCACCCGGACCTGGTCACCACTGGTCACCTTCCCGCCCTTGCGTCCTTCGGTGCTGTTCCGTTTTGGGCTTTTACCGATTCGCGTGGCGCAAATGGCCAGGCGAGGCTCCGCGCCCACCGACTACTGAACCCTGACTGCTGATTTCCGACGCGATCAGGCTGCCGCTTCCTGGGCGCCTTGCCGGCCGCTGTTGCGGGCCAACTTCACGCGGTCGGCCAGCCAGCGCAGCCAGGCGGGATGCAGCCGGAGCATGGCGCAGATCTCGTCGCGCTCGGCTTCGTTGCTTTTCCCGGAAGCAAAGCGCAACAATTTGGTGGCCTCCTCGGTGCGAGGGGTCGGGGCGACATGGCCCGTGACCTCCGGGCCGCAACGGCCGAGGAACTCGATCAAGGTTTGGAAATCGTTATTCATCTTGTCTCTTAGAGGGGGGGCAACTCGGGTTTTCCCGGAAATTTTCGAATTTTTATAGCCCTAGCACAGGACGGCCAAAATTTCTGATCGAGATTGAAGATTTTTTGGGAAATGCGGGATCCCGATGCGTCAAAGAAACGGAAGCAGTCATGTTTTTGGGAGACAGCTTTCACAGACGAACGTTGAGCAGCAGATGTGGAATAAGGGCGGAACTGGGGTGGATGCGGGGAACCGGGATCGGGGTGGTGTGGGTGGTGGTGGATGTGGTCCTCAACGTTTCGTCTGTTTTAGGTGGGTGGGGTGGGAGAGGCCTCAGGCCCGATACGTAGCGGCGAACCGAGCGGCGCGAATGCAATGGCAATTCATTCGCCAAACCCGCGCGTGGTGGAAAAAGCGCGGGTTGATTCGCGGTCCGGCGTATCCTTGAGGCTCCTGACGTGGCTCGCAGCCGGGGTTCCGCGAATAAATTGCCGGCGCATCCATCCCGCACTTTGGACTGCCTTCGGCAGGCTATTTCCCACGCAGTCCTTCGGGCTGCCCCGCAGTCGCAGGGCAGGCTATGTCGTTCCACTCGGGCCCCTCCGCCCGGTTCGCGGATACGTAGTAGGAACGCTTTGCGGAGATGGCGGGTTTACGTAGGGGCGAATGTCATCGCCGAACCCACGCGTGGTAGCAAATGCGCGGGTTGATTCGCGGTCCGGCGTGTCTTTGAGGCTCCTGACCTGGGTCGCGGCCAGGGTTCCGCGAATAAATTGCCGTCGCATCCGCTCCGCCCTTCGGGCTGCCTTCGGCAGGCTATCTCGCTCCGCTCGGTTCGCGGCTACGTAGTGGGAACGCTTCTCGTCGGATAGCGCCTTTATCGTCGCGGCACCGCACGGGGCGCGTTACATCGGCGGCTCGCCGACGACGATCGCCACCTTGGTATTCTCCATCACGGGACCCAGGGGATAGTCGCCCGACAGCACCGGGTACTTGCTCGAGTCGTCCTGCGGGGCCTTCGGCGCGCGCGTCACGCGGAGCGTGAGATTGAGCATGGTCTGCGTGACGATGATCGACTTCTTGCCGGTGTCGCCGAGTTCGATGCGGCCGCTGTAGTAGGTGCCTTCGGCGTTGAAGAGCTGCACCACGCAATTGTTCAGAAATTCATCCTTGTACTGCACACTGACTTCGAGGGTCGCGGACGGTACGGGGATCTTCTTTTCTGGCTGAGGCATAATTGGAGGAAGTGGAGGTTTCACGAATTGCAGTAAATGCGAACCGCCTAGAATTCGGAGTGCGCCGCAATGCGCAAGCCAAAATCGCATTTTCGTCACAGTCCGCCCTTCCGGGCGGGTGCGAGCTGAGCCCCTGTTCTGTGACCGGAACCGCAATCCGGGCCATGGCGCGCTCTCCCCCAAGAGGTCAGAGGTCAGAGTTCAGAAGTCGGAACCCGCGCGAGCATGCGCTTTCTGATCTCTGACTTCCGGCCTCTTGCCGGAGAGGGAGAGGGTGAGGGCCTACGGTCACCCGAAAAGAGGGGGGAATCCTCAGGTTTCAGGCCCCCCAGGTGCATTTGCGGACCTGGAAGGTTGTGTTGACGGTTCTCCTTCAGGCGGATACAACGGCAGCCGTCGGGGCGGACGTGGAGCAGCCGCGCCGATTCGGGAACTCGGTGACAGAAGTTCCGACTGGCTTATAGTTTCCAGAGTCGCGAGACATGATGCCGGCAAAGCTCCCCGGAAGTAGTAGTCAGCAATGTCCACCCAAGCAGAAATCATCGTTCGAGAGGGCACTCGCCCCTTGGGACGTTATATCCTCGATCCTGGCGATTACGTGATCGGCAAGGATTTGTCCTGCGACATCCTGCTGGACATCGCGGGCATCTCGCCCCGCCACACGGAGATCACCGTGACTCCCGACGGGCTTCTCGTGCGCGACCTTGACAGTACCAATGGCACGTATCTCGGCGAAAGCGCCGTGGAAGGCGCCACGGCGGTGGCTTGGGGAAATACGATCCGGCTGGGCAGCCATGGGAGCGCGGAGTTCCGCCTGATCGAAGGGAAGGGGCCTCCGGCGACCAATGGCGCGGCGAATGGTACGGCCAACGGGAAGGAACGGAATGGCGCCGGCGCGGAGATCGTGAAGTTGAAAAGCGCGCTTGCCGAGGCGGAGGCCGGGCGCGTTGCGGCGCTCAAGAAGCAGGAAGAATTCGCGGTGCGATCCGCGGAGGCGGCGCGCCAATGGGCGGCGCTGCAGGAGGAAGTGACTCGCGCCCGGCAGGCCGCCTCCCAAGTGACGGCCGAACACGGCGCCGCCCTGGCGCGGTGGAGCGCCTCCACGGCCCTGGGCGAGGAGCGGATGGCGGCGTTGACTCGCGAATGTGAAGAGCTCCGTGCAACGCTGGCCAGGACGCAGGCCGCGGCGGCGGAGAGCGCCGAGAAGCAGCGGAAGGAAATCGCCGCGCGCACCGCGGAGCGGGATGCCTTGCGCCGCGAAAGTGACGACGCGGCCCTGATCTTTGGGCAGCAACTTTTGATCGTCGAAGCCCAGATCCAGCCGCTCAAGGAGGAGCGTGCCAATCTGGTGGCGGAAAAAGCCAGCGCCGTGGCCGAGCTCAACCGCCAGGTCGCGGCCCAGCAATCCGAGATCGAGGCGCTCCGCCTCGAGTGCGACCAGGCCCGGGCCGAGAACACGACGCAGCTCGCCGATGCGGCGCGGCTGGCGTCGGCGCACCTGCGCGAGATCGAATCGCTGACGGAGCAGCGCGAATCGCTCATGCGCGAAAACGCCGAGGCCGCGCAGCGGGCGGCGGCGGCGGTCGAGACCGCGCGGCAGCAGGCGCAATCGCTGGAGGCGGACCGGCGGCTCGTCCTCGAGGAAAAGGCCGGGGTCACGAGCGAACTCGAGAAGATCATCGATGGGCAGAAGCGGCAGATCGAGGCCCTCACGCACCAGCGCACCTTCGTGATCGATGAGCGCAACGAAGCTTTTGCGCGCCTCGACAAGCTCTCCGAAGAGCGGCGCCGCGACCTCGAGGCGCTCGCGGCGCAGCGGGCGGCGCTCTTGCGGGAACGGGACGAGGCGGTGGCCAGGTTCACCGCGCTGGGCGAGGAGAACGCGCGGCAAATCGCGGAGATCACGAGGCAGCGCGATGCGCTGGCGGCGGAACGCAACAAGGCCCTGGCGGATCATTCCGACAGCCACCAAGCCATGCGGCGCGCCGCCGACGCGCTTCATCTGGAACATCGGACCACGCTCCAGGAACGGGACGAAACCGCCGCCGGTCTCCAGAGAATCATCGATGCGCAGAAGCAACAGATGGATGCGCTAAAGGCGGACGCGCTGGCCGCCGGTCGCGACAAAGATGCGCAGATCGAGAATCTCCGCGCCGAGCATGCCGCGGCGATGGCGCAAAGCGCGGCCGCGCTGGCCGCCATGCACGCCGCCGATGACACGCGGAATCAGCGGATACAACTGCTCGAGCAACAACTGAAGGATCTGGCGGCCGGGAAAGACCGGGCCGTGGCGGACCTGGCGGCCCTGGTCGAATCACAGAAGAAGGAGATCGCCTCCTTTGCGAAGGAGCGCGAAGACCTGGTGAAGGCGAGGGAGGCCGCGGTGTCGCAAGTGACCGCCGCCGCCGCCGCGCAGGCCACGCAGCTCGCCGCACTCCGCGCGCAGGGCGAGGATCTTGGCCGGGAGCGTGATGCGGCGCTGGCGCGATTCGCCGCGGCGGTGAAGGCGCGGGATGAACATGTCGCCGCGCTCGTCCAGGAACGGGACGCGCTGCTGGCCGCCCAGGATCAGCCGGCGGCGCTCTTCGCCGAGGTGAGCGGCTCGCTGAAGCAACAGATCGCCGCG
>Ga0070658_10003302_pt1 | contig 13307 bp, 13 predicted proteins | sample KBSC13metaG_FD_64664 | JGI IMG/M metagenome (GOLD analysis project Ga0070658, IMG submission 64664) | Corn rhizosphere microbial communities from Kellogg Biological Station, Michigan, USA - KBS C1-3 metaG | ecosystem: Host-associated > Plants > Roots > Rhizosphere > Soil ... | reverse complement strand
CGAGCTGGCGCGCGGGCCAGCGTTTCTCGTCGAGCCCCGACGCGACGATCAACTGCTTCATCACGCGCAGTTGGTCGTCGGTGTCGAGAATGGTGAAGTTGGACTTCAGGCCGACCAGTTCCGCATGGGCGCGCAACATCCGGGCCGCGACCGAATGGAAGGTGCCGAGCCATGGCATGCCCTCGATCGCGCCGCCGGAAATCGCGGACACCCGTTCCTTCATTTCGCGAGCGGCCTTGTTGGTGAAGGTGACGGCAAGGATCTGGCTGGGCCACGCCTTTCGGCTGGCGATCAAATGTGCCAGCCGAGCCGTGAGGGCCGCCGTCTTCCCGGTGCCCGCACCGGCAAGGACGAGCACAGGCCCTTCGGTGGTCAGCACCGCCTCGCGCTGCGGCGGGTTCAGGCCGGCAAGATATGGCGGATCGAGAGTTGTCGCGGGCGATTCAGGCACTTGCCGGAGGTAGGACGGGGGGAACGGAACGGCAACCGATTGAGGGCCGCGAAAAAGGTTCCCGCGGTTGTTACCGATATCCACATTATCCACAGGCTTGTTCCCACATTTTTCGCTTGGCGCGACTCGGGAACCGGAGTCAGGGTCTGGACTGTGATCGGGACGGCGGTCCCGGCCTCATCGGAGGGCTGGAAACGGCAGGATGGTGCGGCGGGTGACCAAAGGTCCGATCTCCGCGGCAGGCAATGCAGAGGCTCTTTCGGGAGCGGATGCGGGGCCAGCCGGGACGAGGCGCCGGAAGAGATGATCTTTCGATAGCGCGACGCGGCTGAAGGCGATCTTCGGGTTGTCCGGAAGCAAAGCGGGACGCAGTTGAGGGTCATCCCAAGAAGGGCCGCGGAACATCGGTCGGCTTTGACTTTCGGGTCAGGCCGGGCGGCGCGAAACAGAAGCGAGGCTTCGGCTGGCGCACTGGAGTAGAGGCTGCCGGGCTCCTCCTCTGGAGGGAGTTGCTGGTGGGAAGCGACGCCTGAGCTGGTGAGCCGAAGTTCGGAATTGGGTTCCCCTGGGACCCGGTTGTGAGGTTCGGAAGATCCTTCGCTCGGCGCAGTGGGGGCTGGCAGCAATGCCGGCCCCCATTTCGTTTTAGCGCTGCTCGTCCCCGGATCCACCAATGACGCCATTTGGCGATCCCTTCGAACGCGGTCGGGACCAAATCCCGATTTGCGCGTTTGGGGACCCAGGCGGCGGCGCTTGGGCAGCCGGAGCGGGCACGAAAGGAGAGCTGTCGTGCTCGGCCTCGCCGCGCTGGTTCTTGCAGCAGCAACCGCCAATCCCTCCACAGCCCTGACGACGGCGTCGCCATGGTGGGAGAAGTTCACCTTCACCATGAGCAACGACGGCGCGCAGCAGTCGTGCCAATTCGAGTCCAGCAACCCGGCCGTCGCGACGAGCAGTTGCGAAGAGGACGAGGCGGCCTCGCCGGGCGAGGAGCAATCGAGCGTGGTGGCGGGACCCTATACGAAGATCACCATCGAGCGGCGCTTCACCCCGGCAAGCCAACCGGATCCGGTCATTTTGGAGACGGGCGACACTTTGCTCGGAAGCCAGGTCCTTTCCCTGGCGATCGATCGCGCCGGAGCAGTCAGCAACTGTGCAATCGTCGGCAAGTCGGGAGAAGTGAATCCGCCCTACGGCTGCGACGAGGCCCGGACGGAGCGGTTCGAAGCGAGCGCCGACCGCGCGCCGGCGCAAGTCCGGCATGGGTTCATGACGGTGCTCGTCTATGGCCACGAGGAGTATCCGGCCTGAGCGCAGTCTCCGCGCCTATCGGCAACCTTGCGTCCATCGAGGGCGTTAACCGCGCCGCTTTAGGGTTGGTAAGCCTCTTCCGTTCAATCTGCGCGCGGTCATTGGAGGGAAATGGGCGATGTCCCAGCTCACAAAGCTGCGCGAAGACCATGCGGCCCTGGCCAGGCTGTTCCATCAACTTCGAAGCGTTATCGACGGCACTGCGGCGCCGTCGCAGCTTGTGCTGTTCGACCTGCGGCGCGATCTCCTCTCGACCTTGCTGGCCCATCTCAAGCTGGAGGATTGGGCGCTCTATCCGCGGCTGATCGAAAGCGGCGACGAGGCCATTAGCGAGACCGGCCGGCGGTTCCAGGAGGAAATGGGCGGGATTGCGCCGGCGTTCGTCGCTTACTGCGACAGGTGGAGCGCGAACGCGATCGCGGCCGACTGGACCGGCTATTGCAGCGACACCGGGGCAATTCTCGATGCGCTGGAAAACCGGGTCCTGCGCGAGAACCGCGAGTTACTTCCGCTGCTCGAAGGCCTCGACGAGGCGGCCTGAGGTCCGGTCGAACTCGTTATTCAATCAGGCGATAACAAAAATTGTAGCTTTGCGGCTCGCTAGTGCCGGATTATGGGGTGCGTCCGGGCGGGCCGGCGCTCCGCAAGCGGCGCGAAGATCCATGACCCCAGTTTGCGTCCCGTTAGCGTGACAACCACAATCGAGGAACCGTCATGGGCATGTTCGATGGAATCCTTTCACAAATCGGCGGCAGTCTGGATGTCCAATCCATCGCCGATCGGGTCGGCCTCCCTCACGAGCAGGTCGAGCAGGCGATCGCCGCACTGAGCTCCGCGCATGCCGAGCCGGGCGACACAGTCGCCTCGGCCGCACAATCGACCGGCATGCCGGCCGAACAGCTTCAGCAGATCATGGGCCATCTCGGCGGCGAAGGCGCGCTCGGCAAGCTTTCATCGCTGATGGGCAATGCCAGCGGATCGCTTGGCGGAGCGCTGGGCGGCATTACCGGAATGTTTGGCGGCGGCGGCGGCGGCGGCGAATAGGACCCGCGCCAGATCGATTCACATAGAAAGGCCATAGCGCGATGGCACACAAGTTCGAGATCTATAAGGACCGGGCGGGCGAGTTCCGGGTCCGCTTCAAGTACAACTCTGAAGTCATGTTTTCGACCGAAGGCTATTCGGACAAGTCGGGCGCAAACGCGGCGATCGAGTCCATCAAGAAGAACGGCCCGGGAGCGCCCATCGAAGACAATAGCTGAGTTGCAGGGATCGTCGGATGTCGATTGGACTGGCGACGCCTGGATATCAAATTCCGGCCCGCGGATTATCCCGGACTAGGGCTTGCGCCGGACCGCCCAGACGAAGGCGGACAGGCTGCTGATCAGTGCAGCAACGGCAATCAACAAGGCGGGATCGAGAACAAGCATGGGCAGCGACTCCAAAGCCCACTGTTCCCTATTTGTTCCTATCATGCAATAGGAAAATTCCTACCTGGGGCAACACCTTGCCCTCTGGGCCCCTCTCGCATATAGCGCGCGCCGTCCTGCGGGCGCCCTGCGCGCGCGGGGAGCCCGTCACATTGGCGAGCGCGTGCGGTGATCCGGCCGAACCGGCACCGGGACGCGCTTTTTGCGATGGATTCCCCGGGGGACGCCGGCACGGGATGCGCCCGTGGCGGCAGTGCATTTTGACCAGGTCCGCATGTGAAGGCCCGCCATGGTGGCGGCCACGCGGCAGGCCCGATTGAATTTTAGAGAGACAGTTTATGGCCACAACCGCATTTCCAACCCGCGACGACTTCGCGGCCCTTCTGAACGAGAGCCTCGGTGGCGAGGACGAAAGCTTCGAAGGCAAGGTCGTAAAGGGCATCGTCACCGCGATCGAGAACGACATGGCGGTGATCGACGTCGGGTTGAAATCGGAAGGCCGGGTGGCCCTGCGCGAGTTCGCGGCGCCTGGTCAGAAGGCCGAGCTTAGCGTCGGCGACGAGGTCGAGGTGTTCGTCGACCGGGTCGAGAATTCGCAGGGCGAAGCGATGCTGTCGCGCGACCGCGCGCGCCGCGAAGCCGCATGGGACAAGCTCGAGAAGGAATATGATGCCGGCAACCGCGTCGACGGTGTGATTTTCGGCCGCGTCAAGGGCGGCTTCACCGTCGACCTTGGCGGCGCCGTCGCATTCCTTCCCGGCAGCCAGGTCGACATCCGGCCGGTCCGCGACGTCGGGCCGCTGATGGACATGCCGCAGCCGTTCCAGATCCTGAAGATGGACCGCCGCCGCGGCAACATCGTCGTGTCGCGCCGGGCGATTCTGGAGGAAACCCGCGCCGAGCAGCGCAGCGGACTCATCCAGTCGCTGGCCGAGGGCCAAGTGCTCGACGGCGTCGTCAAGAACATCACTGACTATGGGGCTTTCGTCGACCTCGGCGGGATAGACGGCCTGCTACACGTCACCGACATCAGCTACAAGCGCGTCAACCACCCATCCGAAGTGCTGAACATCGGCGACACGGTGAAGGTGCAGATCATCCGCATCAACCGCGAGACTCAGCGCATCAGTCTCGGCATGAAGCAGCTCGAGGCCGATCCGTGGGAGGGAGCGGCGACCAAATATCCGGTCGACGGCGCCTTCCGCGGCCGGGTGACGAACATCACCGAATATGGTGCCTTCGTCGAGCTCGAGCCCGGTATCGAGGGCCTGGTCCATGTCTCCGAAATGAGCTGGACCAAGAAGAACGTCCATCCGGGCAAGATCGTCTCCACCAGCCAGGAAGTCGACGTGAAGGTCCTGGAAGTGGACGAGGAGAAGCGCCGGATTTCGCTTGGCCTCAAGCAGGCGCAGGCGAACCCGTGGGCCGAATTCGCCGATAAGCATCCGGTCGGGACCCAGGTCGAGGGCGAGGTCAAGAACGCGACCGAGTTTGGCCTGTTCATCGGCCTGCCCGGAGATGTCGATGGAATGGTCCATATGTCCGACATCGCCTGGGGCGTGTCGGGCGAGGAAGCTCTCGCACTTCACCACAAGGGCGAGACGGTGAAGGCCGTCGTCCTCGACGTCGACGTCGAGAAGGAGCGCATCAGCCTCGGCATGAAGCAACTCGAGCGTGGTGGGGTCGGTGGCAGCACCGCCACCGGCGGCGCTGGCGTGAAGAAGGGCGACGTGGTCACCGTGACCGTGCTCGACGTCAAGGATGGCGGGCTGGACGTGCAGGTCGGCGACGATGGAGCCATCGGCTTCGCCAAGCGGACCGACCTTGGCCGCGACCGCGATGAGCAGCGTCCCGAGCGGTTCCAGGTCGCCCAGAAATTCGATGCGATGGTCATCGGATTCGACCGGTCGAAGAAGCCGAATTTCTCGGTCAAGGCGCTTCAGATCGCCGAGGAGAAGCAGGCGGTCGCCCAGTACGGATCGTCCGACAGCGGCGCGTCGCTTGGCGACATCCTGGGCGCTGCGATCAAGGAAGCCGAGACCAAAAAGGCGACCAAGAAGAAGAAGTAAGCATGGCGTGGGCTTGCGCGTCAGGGACTTTCCTGACAGCGTGAGCCCAGCCCTCTCGGGGGGAGGGCGTGCCGAATCTGACGGGGACTCGCAATGATCCGTTCCGAACTGGTCCAGAAACTGTGCCAGGATTTTCCAGACCTCACGCAGCGCGAGGTCGAGGGCGTCGTCAGTGCCGTGTTCGATTCAATTACCGATCAGCTGGCCCATGGCGGGCGGGTCGAGCTGCGCGGTTTCGGCGCCTTTTCGACCCGCAAGCGCGATGCCCGGCTCGGACGCAATCCGCGCACGGGCGAGTCAGTCCAGGTCGACGCCAAGCGCGTGCCCTATTTCAAGCCGGGCAAGGAAATGCGCGAGCGGCTGAACATCCAGGAAGTCACGTCCGAGTTATAGGCGTACCGTCGATCGCCGCGGACGTGGCGGAACGGTAGACGCTGGGGACTTAAAATCCTCTTCCCGTAACGGGAGTGTGGGTTCGACTCCCACCGTCCGCACCATCGACACGCACAGGCAGTCCGGGAGAGTGGCGCGCGCACGCCTGTCCCCCAGACAGGCCGAGCACGCCACTCGAGCATGTCGATCAAACCCTCGTCAAATCTTACGGTCTGCTCGGCAATCCCCCCGATTGGCTGCGCGTGACAGTCCCATTCCGGCACGCGGGGATCGCATCGCCGAACAAGGCCGTTGAACATGGTTAAATGGCTGTTAAGCTTTTTCCCATGGTCCACGCCCGCGCAGTTATTGCCGGCAATCCGCGACTTTTCGGTCGCGGGCCGGTGCGGATTTCCCAATCGGTCGCCGAGCGCGGCTGGACCGTCTCCAACGACCTGAAGCTTTTCGCCGCAACATTCGCGGCGGGGTTTCTCTTCGTATCAATCATGATCGCCTAAACGACCCGGCAGCGATCCTCGTCGCAGGCTTGGTGAAGCTTCCAGCCGAGCCAGGCCGAAACCAGGCACATGGCCGCGACCAGCAGCAATTGGGCCGTTGGTCCGACCCCTATCAGGTTGAGGCCGATCGCCACCCCGCTCCCGATTACCATCGCACCCGAGTTGACGATATTGTTCGCGGCCACGGTCCGCGACGTCTCCCCCTTGGAAACGGTGGTGGTCAGGAATGCATAGAGCGGCACAACGAACATTCCGCCGGTGATTGCGACGCCGAGGAGCGCGACGATCATGAAGCCCGCCATCGGATTCAGCAGGAAGTTGCCCAGAGTCGTAAGCTCGGGCCCGTGCTTGCCCCAGGCGAGCGAAACGAAGTGAAGGAGCAGGACGAACACGCCCATCGCGATCACCGAGGCCGGCGCGAATCGCGCTGAGACCTGGCTCTTCAACATGCGGTTGATCGCGATTGAGCCGATGGCGATGCCGATGGAGAAGATTGCGATGAACAGGCTCGCGACCTGCTCGTTGGCGCCGAGCACATTCTTCACCAGCGGCGGAAAGATGATGATTAGCACCGCCCCGATCGTCCAGAAGAAGCTGATCGCGAGGATCGCCAGGAACAGCCGGCGAATGTGCATGGTCGCGCTGACCAGCTCGATCGACGCGTGGACGATGTGCCAGGTGATCGGCAGCCGCTCGGCCGCGGGCGGCGCCGGCGGGACTTGCCGGCCCGCGAAATAGCCGAGCACTGCGAAGCCGATCACGGCGAAGGCGGCGGACTGCGGCCGCGACGCCAGGACACCGGCCAGAATAGTGCCGAGCAGGATCGCGATATAGGTGCCGGCCTCGACCAGCCCGGTACCGCCGAGGACTTCGTCCCTTTCAAGGTGCTGCGGAAGGATCGAATATTTGATCGGCCCGAAGAAGGTTGAGTGGACTCCCATCGCGCCGACCGCGACCAGCATCAGCGGAATGTTCGCGAGCAGCAGCCCGGCGCCACCAACACACATGATGAGGATTTCGACGAACTTGATGATTCGGATCAGGCGCGCCTTGTCATGGTCGTCGGCAAGCTGGCCCGAAAGCGCGGAGAAAAGGAAGAAGGGGAGGATGAACAGGCCCTGGGCGATCGCGCTGAACTGGAACTCCTTCGCGGGGTTCGAATAAAGCTGGTAGGTGACGAACAGCACGACCGCCTGCTTGAACAGGCTGTCGTTGAACGCGCCAAGGAACTGCGTCGAGAACAGAGGCAGAAACCGCCGCGAGCGCAGCAGATGGGCAACGTTCTGGATCAAAGCTGGGGGGCAGTTGCGGACATGGACGTCACATCAGGCCATAGCCAGCTTTGCGCGGGTCGCCAAACTCTATAACTCTGCCCGTCCAACCATGCTGACCTTGCCGAACCTCCTGACGCTGTCGCGGATCCTGGCAGTACCGCTTCTCGTGTTCCTGCTCTGGCAGCCGCGCCCGATCGATTATGCGATCACCTTCGTCCTCTACTGCGTCGTCGGGATCACCGATTATTTCGACGGGCTGCTCGCCCGCGCGCAGGGCAAGATTTCGAAGCTGGGGCAGTTCCTCGACCCGATCGCCGACAAGATCATGGTCGCCGCGGTCATCGTCATGCTGATCGCTTCGCGGAGAGCGAACGGCAATCCGCCGGTGCTCCAGGACGTAAACATCATCCCGGCGCTGATCATCCTCCTGCGCGAGATCATTGTCTCGGGGCTTCGCGAATTCCTGGCCGAGCTTCGTGTCGGAATGCCGGTCAGCGCGCTCGCCAAGTGGAAGACGACGTTCCAGCTGGTTTCGCTCGGCGCCCTTATCCTGGGAGGAGCGCTTCCGGGCGAGCCGTGGGTCCACCTGGTCGGGCTGGCCAGCCTGTGGGCAGCGGCCGCCCTGACTTTAATCACCGGCTACGATTACCTGCGCATTGGCCTGAAGCACATGGAGTGAGCCTCACGGGCACCAGTAATCGATTTTCCAGCTTTCACTGACGAACTTAACTCGTTTCCGACCCGCGCGCCGCACGCCTAGCCTCCCCGATTCACGCTGGAGGAGGTTGGCCGACCATGGACGCAAAAACCGGTGATCCGCTGCATGGCTCCCCGATGGAGGAAGGCGCGGCGCTCCGCTCGCTGCTTGGAAGAACCAACCGTGACTGGTGGCCGAACCAGCTCTCGCTCGAAATCCTGCCCGGGCCGCCCGACCCGATGGGCGACGATTTCGACTATGCCGCCGAATTCGAATCGCTCGATTACCAGGCGGTCAAGCGCGACCTCACCGCGCTGATGACCGACAGCCAGCCGTGGTGGCCGGCCGATTACGGCCATTACGGCCCCTTCTTCATCCGGATGGCGTGGCACGCGGCAGGAACCTACCGGATCGGCGACGGCCGCGGCGGCGCCAATTCCGGCAACCAGCGCTTCGCTCCGCTCAATAGCTGGCCGGACAACGCCAATCTCGACAAGGCGCGCAGGCTGCTCTGGCCGGTGAAGCAGAAATACGGGCGCAAGTTGAGCTGGGCCGACCTGCTGATCCTGGCCGGCAACGTCGCCATCGAATCGATGGGGGGGCCGGTGTTCGGATTCGGCGGCGGACGCGAAGACATCTACGAACCGGAGAAGGACGTTTACTGGGGCACCGAGGAGCAATGGGTCGGCCAGGGCGCCAAGACCCGCATCGTCGAGAACGAGGTGTTCGAAAGCCCCCTGGCCGCGGTGCAGATGGGCCTGATCTACGTCAATCCCGAAGGTCCCGACGGCAATGCCGACGCGCTTCAGTCGGCGCGCGACGTGCGCGAGACCTTCGCCCGGATGGCGATGAACGACGAGGAGACGGTCGCACTGACTGCCGGCGGGCATACGTTCGGCAAGTGCCATGGCGCCGGCGATGCGTCGAAGGTGGGCGCGGAGCCCGAGGGCGCCGACATCGCCCAGCAGGGTCTCGGCTGGCAAAGCGGGCACAAGAGCGGCGTCGGCGACGACACCATCACCAGCGGCCTGGAAGGCGCCTGGACGCCGACTCCGACGCGCTGGAGCATGAATTATTTCCACATGCTGCTCGACTATGAATACGAGCTGGTCACGAGCCCCGCAGGCGCGAAACAATGGCAGCCTATCGGCCAGAAACCGGAAGACATGGCACCGGGCGCGCATAGCCCGGACCGACGGCTTCCAACGATGATGACCACCGCCGACATGGGCTTCAAGGTGGATCCCGAATATCGCAAGATTTGCGAGCGGCTCCGCAACGACCCGGATGCCTTCGCCGACGCCTTTGCTCGCGCATGGTTCAAGCTGACCCACCGCGACATGGGCCCGAAGGCGCGCTACCTCGGCCCGGAAGTGCCGGATGAGGACCTGATCTGGCAGGACCCTGTTCCAGCCGGAAATAGGCCCGGCCAAAGCGAAGTAGCCGAGCTCAAGGCGAAGATCCTCGACAGTGGATTGAGCATCAGCGAGCTGGTCAAGGCCGCCTGGGCCTCCGCTTCGACCTATCGCCAGTCCGATCATCGCGGCGGCTCCAACGGTGCGCGCGTCCATCTCGCTCCGCAGAAAGACTGGGACGTCAACGATCCCCCGGAGTTGGCAAAGGTGCTGTCAAAGATCGACGCGCTGCGCGGGCGAATCTCGCTTGCCGACGCCATCGTGCTCGGCGGTACGGCCGCAGTCGAGAAAGCGGCCAGGGACGCCGGCTACGACGTAAGCGTGCCGTTCAGCGGCGGTCGCGGCGATGCGAGCGAGGAGCAAACCGACGCGGCAAGCTTCGAGCCGCTCGAACCGAAGGCGGACGGGTTCAGAAACTATCTGCAGGTCCGCTTCAACGTGCCGACCGAGGAACTGCTGATCGATCGCGCGCAATTGCTCGGCCTCACCGCACCGCAGATGACCGCGCTGGTCGGCGGGCTGCGCGTGCTCGGCGCCAACCGGGGCGGATCGAAACACGGCGTCTTCACAGATCGTGTCGGTCAGCTGACCAACGACTTCTTCGTCAACCTGCTCGACATGGGAACGGCGTGGAAGCAGATCGATGATGAGGGCGACGAGATTTTCGTCGGCAGCGACCGAGCCTCGAACAAGCAGAAATGGACGGCGACCCGCACCGACCTTGTATTCGGGTCGAACGCCCAGCTTCGCGCCTTGTCCGAAGTCTATGCAGCCGACGACGGCGGTGAGAAATTTGTCCGCGACTTCGTCGCAGCCTGGACAAAGGTGATGAACGCCGGCCGCTTCGACCTTCGCGGCTCCGGGAAGCCTGCGGCAAACATCCGCGAGCCGGCAATGGCGAAATAGGCTTATCGGTTCGACGCGGCGCTATGCCGCAGACCGCTCATCCCCCAGTGAGCCCGGTTTGCGCCCCTCCCCAGCCCCGTAGCGCCGCGTCGATCTAGGCCGGGGCATGCTCGTGGATCACTTCCCCGATGATCCGGCGGAGCGTGCCCGCGAGCAGCTGGAACTCGCTCTCGCGCGGGCTTGACCGCCGCCAGATGAGGGCGATCCGGCGAAAGCCGTGATCGGAACGCAGCGGCTTTGCATCCACCCTGGTTCCCTGGAGAATCCCGGCGTCGATCGCCATCGCCGGGACGAAGGTCACGCCAAGGCCGTTATCGACCATTTGCACCAGAGTATGCAGCGACGTGCCCATCATCGCCGCGTGGGCGCGCAGCTCGGGCCGGTTGCAGGCGGCGAGCGCATGGTCCTTCAGGCAATGCCCGTCCTCGAGCAGAAGCATCCGGTTTTCGTCGATCGATTCGACTTCGACCATCGCGCCGAGCGGCGCCTCTCCGTCAGGGAAGGCGACAAACAGGCGGTCGGTGAACAAGGGCGCGGAATCGACTTCGCCGCATGCGAAAGGCAAAGCGAGAAGAACACAGTCGAGCTGACCGCGGTGGAGCGCCTCGCATGCCGCCTGGCTGGTTTCCTCGCGAAGATAGAGCTTGAGGTTAGGCCACTCGCTCCTCAGGCGTGGAAGCATCGCCGGGAGAAGGAACGGCGCGATAGTCGGGATGACTCCCATGCGAAGCTCGCCGTGGAGTGGTTTTCCTTCCGCCCGTGCGAGCTCCGCCAGCTCTTCCGCCTCGCGAATGACCCGAACCGCCTTGTCGGCAATCTTTTCGCCGAGCGCGGTGAAACGAACGACACGGCGAGTCCTTTCGACCAGAGTCACACCGACTGAGTTTTCGAGCTCGCGAAGCCCCGCAGACAAGGTCGACTGGGTAACGAAACAGGCATCGGCGGCTTTTCCAAAATGCCCATGCTCCCGCAACGCCACAAGATACTGGAGCTGCTTGAGGGTCGGCAGGTGAACAGCCATTGTTATCGAAAATTCCAATCAGTTCGTTCGATTTAATGTACTTGAACGATTACTTCCAGCACCATAGATGTTGCGGTGCAACAGAATTTCACAGCAGGAGAGTTGAATTGCTTACCGTTGGCGACAAGCTGCCTTCCCTCAAGCTCCCGGTCCAGCAGGGCACGTCCGCACTGCCATCCGGCGAAACGATCGATCTCGGCCAGACCAATGGAAAGTGGAAAGTGCTCTTCTACTGGCCGAAGGACTTCACGTTCGTCTGCCCGACGGAAATCGTCGGCTATGGCGAGCTCAAGAACGACTTCGCCGATCGCGACACGGTCCTGATCGGGGCTTCGACCGATACCGCCCATGTCCACTTCGCGTGGCGCCGCTCGGACACCGAGCTGGCGCAGGCAGATTTCCCGTGGATCGCCGATAACGGCAAGGCCCTGGCCGAATCGCTCGGAATTCTCGATCCGCAAGAGCACGTCGCCTATCGCGCGACCTTCATCGTCGATCCCGACAACATCATCCAGCACGTGACGGTCAACGGCCTCAACGTCGGTCGGAACCCGGCGGAGACCCTTCGCGTGCTCGACGCTCTCCAGACGGATGAGCTTTGCCCGTGCAACTGGAGCCCGGGCGAAGAGGTTCTGCGTCCGGCGGCCTGATCTGGTCGAACAATTGCCCCGGAGGGGGCTGTTATGAGTAAGTGGGCGGGCCAATCATCCCCCCTCCCCTGACCGCCCACGACCGCGCACAGCGGGCGGCCCCCTCCCAGTTTCCCTTTCACCTGGAGCTTCCATGTCGCTCAAGGACTTCGCCGAGAGCCTTCCGGATTATGCGAAGGACCTCCGGCTCAACCTGACGTCGATCCTGTCCGATCAGCTGCTCGGAGAGGAGAGAAAGGCTGGCCTGCTGCTCGCCTGCGCGCACGGCTCTGGATACAAGCCGCTGGTCGAGGCGGCCGAAGCCGCTGCGGCGGGAAAATTGTCCGACGCCCAGGCCAATGCCGCGCGCGGCGCTGCGGCGGTGATGGCGATGAACAATGTCTATTACCGCTTCGTCCACCTGGTCGCGAACCCGGAATATGGGACCAAGCCGGCGCGGCTGAGGATGAACTTCATCGCCAGTCACGGCATAGCGAAGGACGATTTCGAGCTGTTCTGCCTGGCCGTTTCGGCAATGAACGGTTGCGGCCTGTGCATCGACAGCCACGAGCGGGTGCTGCTCGATGCTGGAGTGAAATCCGACACCATTCAGGCTGCGGTCCGGGTCGCCGCGGTGATGAAGGCGCTGGCGACCGTCCATGCGACGCTTTAGGCGAGCGCGCGGTACAGTCCGTAGACGCTGACGCAGGTCAGAAGCGCGCCGACAAAGGTCAGCAGCGAATCGGCATTGACCCGCTTGGCGATCCAGGCACCGAACGGAGCAGCGGCAACCCCGCCGATCAGCAGGCCGATCGTCGCCGTCGTGAACGCCTTCCAGCCCAGCGTTGCAACGAAGGTCGCGGAAATCGTGATCGTGACGAAGAACTCGGCGGTGTTGACCGTTCCGATCGTCTTCCTGGGGTTGCTTCCCTGCACCAGCAGGTTGGATGTGACGATGCCGCCCCAGCCGCCACCGCCCGCCGCGTCGAGAAAGCCGCCGACGAGCCCGAGCGGAGAGACGATCTTCGGTCTCCGTTCGGTGTGCCGATGCATGACTCCCCGGTAGAAGAGATAAAGCCCGAGCGCGGTCAGGTAAGCGAGCACAAACGGCTTGGCGACCGATGCGTCGACCGCGGTCAGGACATAGGCACCGAGGATCCCGCCGATCACGCCAGGGATCACCAACCGGAAGAACAACCGCCAGTCTACGTTGC
>Ga0070658_10003301_pt1 | contig 13309 bp, 13 predicted proteins | sample KBSC13metaG_FD_64664 | JGI IMG/M metagenome (GOLD analysis project Ga0070658, IMG submission 64664) | Corn rhizosphere microbial communities from Kellogg Biological Station, Michigan, USA - KBS C1-3 metaG | ecosystem: Host-associated > Plants > Roots > Rhizosphere > Soil ... | reverse complement strand
CCAGAACCTCGTCGGGCGCCTGCGCCATCGCGATGCCGAATCCGCCACCCTCGACCGCCCAACCGAGCATGTCGATGTCGTTGCGACCGTCGCCGATCACGATCACTCGATCCCGGGGGATGCCGAGCTCAGCCCGCACGCGTTCGAGGCCGGTGGCCTTGTTGACGCCGTCGGGAGCGATGTCGAGCCACGCGGTCCAGCCCACGTTGTAGCTGACCTTGTGCAGGCCCATCTGCTCGACCACCGCCAAGAAGTCCTCGATCGCGTGGTCGGGCGAGATCACCACCACCCGTGTTGCCTGCACGTGCAGCAGCTCCTCGAACGCCACCCTCTGGCGGGATGCCGCGAGGGCACCCTCGGGGAAGCTGCCGGTGAAGCGGAACACCCCGTCGGCGTCCTCGACCGCGAAGCTCGCGCCCTCAAGGTGCCCGCGGATCGTCGTCAGCACCTCGGTCGGATCGAAGGTCTCGACGAATGCCGGCGAATAGCCGACCGGAGCCGCGGGGTCGCGGCCGAGCACGATCGCCCCGTTTGCGCAGACCACGTACGACGAGGTCAGCCCGAGCCGGTCCACGATGGGCAAGGTCATCGACACCGAGCGGCCGGTGGCGATCATCACCTCGTGCCCGAGGGCGGCGACCCTGCGCACCTCGCGCAGCGTGTCGTCGCCGAGCGAGCCGTCTTCGCGCAGCACCGTGCCGTCGACGTCGAGCGCCACCATCCACTTCTTCGCCGGGGTCATGCGACGGGAAGGAGCACGTCCAGGCCGAGCAGCGGCCGCAGCGCCTCGGGCACGACGACCGAGCCGTCGGCCTGCTGGTGCGTCTCGAGGATGGCCACGATCCATCGCGTCGTCGCCAGCGTGCCGTTCAGGGTCGCGACCGGCATCGTCTTGCCCGATTCGGTGCGGTAGCGGATGTCGAGCCGGCGCGCCTGGTAGGTCGTGCAGTTGCTCGTGCTGGTGAGCTCGCGGTACGCGTCCTGGGTCGGAACCCAGGCCTCGACGTCGTACTTGCGCGCCGCGCTCGATCCGAGGTCTCCGGCCGCGGTGTCGATCACCCGGTAGCTGAGGCCGAGCGATTGCAGCATGCCCTCCTGCAGGGCGAGCAGGCGCTCGTGCTCAGCCTCGGCATCCGCGGGGGCGATGTAGCTGAACATCTCGAGCTTCTGGAACTGGTGCACCCGGATGATGCCGCGGGTGTCTTTTCCGGCCGACCCGGCTTCGCGCCGGTAGCAGGTCGAGATGCCGGCGTAGCGGAGCGGCCCGTTCGAGACGTCGAGGATCTCGTCTTTGTGGTACCCCGCGAGCGCCACCTCGCTGGTGCCGGTGAGATAGAGGTCGTCGGCCGGAAGGTAGTAGATCTCGTCCGAATGCTCGCCCAGGAACCCGGTGCCCGCCATGATCTCGGGGCGCACCAGGGTGGGGGTGATGAGCGGGGTGAACCCGGCCTCCAGCGCGCGCTGCAGCCCGAGCTGGATCAGCGCCAGTTCAAGTCGCGCGCCGACGCCCTTGAGAAAAGTGAATCGCGCGCCGCTGACCTTGGCACCGCGCGCCATGTCGATCGCGTCGAGCTTCTCGCCGATAGCCAGGTGATCGAGCGGCTCGAACGAGAACTGCGGCTTTTCGCCGACCGTCTTGAGAGTCACGAAGTCGTCTTCACCGCCGGCGGGGACGCCGTCGATCACGATGTTCTGGATGCTGCCGGCGATCCGTTCGAAGTCGGCCTCGGCCTCGGCGACCTTCTGCTGCCCGCTCTTGACCCGGGCCGCGAGGGACTGCGCCTCGGCGACCAGTGCCGCCTTCTGCTCCTTCGGCGCGGCCGCCACGACCTTGCCGAAGGCGTTCTGTTCGGCGCGATCGGCTTCGAATGCCGCGATCGCCGTGCGGCGCGCGAGATCGGCCGCGAGCGCCTCATCGACCAGTTGCACGGACGAACCGCGCAGCTGCTGGGAGGCTCGAACGGCATCCGGATTCTCGCGCAGGAGCTGGGGGTCGATCACCCCGCCAGTCTAGAGAAGGGCCCCCCGCTAGCCTGAACCCATGGCCGCCCCCGAGACCCGCACCCGGAGGGCGGCGGTCATCTACAACCCGGTCAAGGTCGACCTCGCCAAGCTGCGGCGCGAGGTCGCCAAGTCGGAGAAGGCGGCCGGGTGGATGCCGAGCGTCTGGTTGCCGACGCGGGTCGACGACATCGGAACCGGGCAGGCCCGCCGGGCGATCGCCGAAGGCGCGGATGTCGTGCTTGCGGCCGGCGGGGACGGCACGGTGCGCGCGGTGGCAGAGGGCCTGCGCGGATCCGGCGTCGCGCTCACGCTGCTGCCCGCGGGAACCGGCAACGTGCTCGCCCGCAACCTCGACATCCCGGTCATGCAGCTCGCGGCATCCGTCGCCACCGCCTTCACCGGCGTCGATCGCGCCATCGACATGGGTGTCATCGAGCTCGAGCGTGCCGACCACTCCCGCGAGACGCACGCCTTCGTGGCGCTGGCCGGGCTGGGTCTCGACGCCAAGATGATCGCCAACACCCGCCCCGAACTGAAGCGGCGGGTGGGCTGGCTGGCGTACGTCGACGCCATCGCCCGGTCGATGCGCGACAGCGAGAAGATCCGGATGCGCTACCGGGTCGATGGCGGCGAGGAGCGCGTCATGAGCGTGCACACCATCCTGGTCGGCAACGTCGGACTGCTGCCCGGCAACGTGCTGCTGCTGCCGGATGCCGAGGTCGACGACGGCCTGTTCGACATCGTCACGCTGCGGCCGGAGGGGCTGGCCGGCTGGGTGCAGATCTGGGTCAAGATCACCTGGGAGAACGGCGTGCTGCGGCGCAGTTCGGTCGGGCGCCGCCTGGTCGGACTCGCGCGCGAGGTGCGCACCCTGCGCTACCTGCGCGGGCGGAGGATCTCGGTGCGCCTGGACCGCGCCGAGGACTTCGAGCTCGACGGCGACGACTTCGGCCGGGTGATCGCCTTCGACGCCGCGGTGGATCCGGCGTCGTTGATCATCCGGGTCGCCGCGCTCTAATTCTGCTCCGGGATTCGGCGGCTCTGCCAGCGCCAAGCCAGCACCACGAGGAAGCCGACCAGGCAGAGCAGAGAACCTGCCACGAGAGGCCCAGCGAGCTGGTAGATCACGGAAAACTGTGCATTCAAGGAGGCCTGCGCGGCGGACTGCGCCGGAGTCGGCCCCGAGTCGCTCCCTGCCGAGTACGCCGCCATGATGGCGACGAGGAGCCGCGTCTCCGTCGCGAGGCACAGACCCGCGGCGACCCCGAGTCCGATCGCCAAGGCAGCCAGCGTGATGCTGCGCCACCCCATCAGTCGCTCCTGCGCCCGGTGGATGCGGCGAACGCGCCGAGCACCAACCAGGCCACGATCGCGACTACTCCGCCGGTCAGCAGCGGGGCCGTGAGTTGCGACTCGACCTGACTGACCGCTTGCTGATCGAAGGTCGCGGTCGGCGCGGTCGATTGCTCGATCAGCCAGACGCCGACGATCAGCATGAGGACGCCGACGGCGAGCAGCCCGATCGCAAAGGGATTGCGGCGAAAGGGTCGAGTCGTCCCGACCTCGAGAGGCCGATCCGCGTCCGCGGTTTCAGCGCGGGAATCCTCCCCGGCCACCTGTTCGCCCCCGACCGGGACCGGGGTCGCATGACTGTCGTGGTTCGGCCGTTCTGGAGCGATGGGTTCCGGCGTCGAAACGCTCGCCTGAGCAGGGGGCGGCACGGGTGGCCCCGCATATCCGCGCCGGAACTGCTCGTCATAGCGAGGGTTCGTCACGAACTCAGGCTACCTCTCGCGCAGTTGCACCTGCCACCGGCGTCCCAGCACGGCGGGCACGGCGAGCGCGCTCGCGAGCGACCCGAACGCCAGCGGCGTCATCAGCAGCTGCAGCCCGTACGACAACTGGTACATCCGATTGGATGCGGCCTGCTGCTCGATGCCGGGCGGGTTCTGCGGGTCGCCGAAGATCTCCTGCGCACGGAAAGCCGCATCGACCGCGCCCACCGCGCACAGAGCGCAGCCGACACCGAGCACGAGCGCGAGGAGCACGAGCACGATCAGCCGCCAGCGCATCACTCGCGCTTCCGAGTGGATGCCTCGAGGGCGCCGAGCACGAGCCAGCCCACGACCCCGAGCAGTCCGGCGCTCAGCAGCGGGGGCGTGAGCTGTTGCTGGACCAGGCTGAAGGCCTGCGCCGCGCGGTCGTACCCGTCGGGGAAGCTCGAGGCCGTCACCACGGTCCAGGCCAACCAGCCGCCGACGGCGATCATGGCGAGACCGGCGATCAGGAGCGCGAGGGCGAAGGGGTTGCGCCGCGGCGGTGTCCAAAAGACGTCGTCCGCCCCCGCATCCGCAGCCCTGACCGGGTCTGCCGTAGCAGCGGCGGTGCGATCAGCCTCGTCGGCCGGTGCCGGCGGCACCGGGTGCGCCGACGCACTCCCCTCGATCGGCGACGGAGCCGCCGGCGTCGGCGTCGGCGTCGGGGGCACCATCGGCTCGGGCCCGTCGTATCCGCGCTGGAATCGCGGATCGAACCGCGGATCGGGAGCAGGGCTCTTCGCCATCGTCAGTCCGGCTCGCCCGCGATCAGGCCCCGCAGCCAGTCCCGCGCATCGATGAACACCTCGTCGTCGTAGCGCGACGACGACGTCACGGCCACCTTGTCCGCGCGCGGATAGGAGCCCAGGAAAATCACGTTCGGGCTGAACCGCTTCAGGCCCAGCAGCGCATCGGCGACGCGCTCGTCGAGCACGTGCCCGTCGAGATCGACGACGAAGCGGTACCGGCCGAGGGCATCGCCGATCGGACGCGACTCCAGCAGGCTCAGGTTGACCCCGCGGGTCGCGAACTGCTCGAGCATCTCGACCAGGCCGCCCGGCTCGTCGCTGGGCAGTTCGACGATGACACTGGTCTTGTCGGCACCGGTCCGCGGCGGAAGCGTCGCCGAGGCGGTCACCAGCACGAACCGGGTCACCGCATTCGGATTGTCGCCGATGCGCTCGGCGAGCACCTCGACCGGGTATTGCTCGTCGATGCCGGGCGGAGCGACCGCGGCATCGGCCACCGGATTCTCGGCGAGCAATTGCGCCGCGGCCGACACGTTGCTGGTCGCGGGCAGGTGCTCGTGATCGGGAAGCCGGGCGTCGAGCCAGAGGTGGCACTGCGCGTAGGCGACGGGATGCGCGGCGACCACGCGCACGTCCGCGAGAGCCGTGCCGGGGCGCGCCACCAGCACGAAGTCGACGGGCACCAGGTACTCGCCGGTGATGCGCAGGCCCGGGATGTTCGCCAGTGCGTCCTGGGTGGCGCTCACTCCACCCTCGACGCTGTTCTCGATCGCGATGACCGCGCCAGCGCTGCGACCGGACACCACGTCATCCAGTGCCTCGCCCACGTTGTTGACGCTGCGCCAGGTCTGCCCTTCGGCCTCGGGCACCTGCCGCAGGGCGGCCCAGGTGAACGTGCCGGCCGGCCCCAGGTAGCTGTAGGTCGCTGTCGAGGTCGGCTCAGGCATCTTCGGAGTCTATTCAGTGCCGTGCAACAGACAGTGGAAGACTGACGGCCATGACGGACCGCGCAGGCACCCCCGCCCAGGAATCCGATCTCATCGATGTGCATGCACTCGTCGAGGCGTACTACCAAAAGGTCCCGGATGTCTCGAATCCGGCCCAGAAGGTCGTCTTCGGCACCAGCGGCCACCGCGGCTCGAGCTTCGACTCGGCCTTCAACGAGACGCACATCGCCGCGATCACCCAGGCGATCGTCGAGTACCGCGCCGGGCAGGGCATCACCGGGCCGCTCTTCATCGGATCGGACACCCACGGCCTGTCGCGCCCCGCGCAGACCACCGCGCTCGAGGTGCTCGAGGCCAACGGCGTGCACGCCATCGTCGACCAGTACGACGACTACGTGCCGACGCCCGCGCTGAGCCGGGCGATCATCGCATTCAATCGTGGTTTGACTGACCCGGGCGCCAGGACGGCGCCCGGCGCTGGGGTCGCGGCGAACGCCAGAAATGGCGTTCGCTCCCAGCTCCACCGCGCCGACGGCATCGTCATCACTCCCAGCCACAACCCACCGCGCGACGGCGGCTTCAAGTACAACCCGCCGCATGGCGGGCCGGCCGACAGCGACGCGACGAACTGGATCGCCAGCCGCGCGAACGAGCTGATCGCCGGCGGCCTGCGCGACGTCAGGCGGTCCGAGCCGTCGGCGGTCGAACAGTACGACTTCCGCGGGCGCTACGTCGACGACCTGGCGACCGTCATCGATGTGGCCGCGATCGCGAAGGCCGGTCTGCACGTGGCGGCCGATCCGCTTGGCGGCGCGTCTGTGCACTACTGGCAGCTGATCGCCGAGCGCTACGGGCTCGACCTCACGGTGGTCAATCCGCTGGTCGATCCGACCTGGCGGTTCATGACGCTCGACTGGGACGAGAAGATCCGCATGGATCCCTCGTCGCCAAGCGTGATGGCCTCCACCGTCTCGAAGCTCAACGGGTTCCAGCTGATCACCGGCAACGACGCGGACGCAGACCGGCACGGCATCGTGACGCCGGACGGCGGGCTGATGAACCCGAACCACTACCTGGCGGTGGCGATCCAGTACCTCTACACGCACCGGGATGGCTGGCGCCCCGATGCCGCGATCGGCAAGACCATGGTGAGCAGTTCGATGATCGACCGGGTCGCGGCATCCCTGGGCCGGCGCCTCTGGGAGGTGCCGGTCGGATTCAAGTGGTTCGTTCCCGGGCTGATCGACGGCTCGGTCGGATTCGGCGGCGAAGAGAGCGCCGGGGCGAGCTTCCTGCAGCTCGACGGCCAGTGCTGGACCACGGACAAAGACGGCATCCTGCTCGCGCTGCTGGCCAGCGAGATCCTGGCCGTGACCGGTAAGACGCCCTCGCAGCTGTACGCAGAGCTGGTCGCCGAGTTCGGCGATCCGGCTTACGCCCGGATGGATGCCGCAGCCACCAAGGCGCAGAAAGCCCGCCTCGCGCAGTTGGGGGCCTCCGACATCACCGCGACGTCACTCGCGGGCCAGCCGATCACCGCCACCCTCAGCGCCGCCCCCGGCAACGGGGCCGCGCTCGGCGGCGTGAAGGTGGAGTCGGCGACCTCGTGGTTCGCCGCGCGCCCGAGCGGCACCGAGGACGTCTACAAGATCTATGCCGAGTCGTTCGACGGCCCCGAGCAGCTCGCCCGGGTGCAGGCCGAGGCGAAGCTGATCGTCGACGCGGCTCTCGGGGATCAGCCGAGGTAGTTCGGTGCCGCGGGCAGGCCGAAGAACTGCTCGAGCGTCTGGACGCCGGTGCTGTGCATCTCGGTCGCCAGGGCGACCCCGACATAGCGGAAGTGCCACGGCTCGTACTCGTACCCGGTGATCGGCTCGAGTCCGTCGGGATAGCGCACGATGAATCCGTACTTGTAGGAATTCGTCGCGAGCCAGATACCGGCCGGCGTTGCGCCGAAACCCTGGTCGGAGCCCGTGTTGATGTCGACGGCGAGACCGGTCTGATGCTCGCTGTACCCCGGCCGCGCGCTCTGCCGGTCGGCCTGAGCCTGGCCGAGTCTGTTGACCCAGCCGTTGTACGTCGTGACCTGGGTGTTGTAGCTGCGATAGGGGCTGACGACCTTGAGCTGCGTCCCGCTCTGTGCCAGGTAGTCGGCGAACATCTGCGTCAGGGCGGCCGCAGCCTCGGGCCTCATCTGCCCGCCGCCCGGGACCGTCAGGGCGGTCAAGGGCGGCGCGTAGTTCTTCGGGTTGAGCGGGCGGGTCTTGTTCACCACCACCCAGAGGCTGGCGGGATCGTCGATCGAGAACTGCGAGCGATTGAAGGTCGGCGTCGGCGTAGGAGTCGGGGTCGGCGTCGGCGTGAAGCTCGGGGTCGGGGCGCCGGTCGGGGTCTTCGCCGGCGAGGGGGCGAGCAGCACGATCGCGATCAGGAAGGCGAGGACCACGGCAAGCGAGGCGCCCGCGATGGCGGTGATGCGCATTCCACGGGACACCGCTTCAGCATACGAGCGCCGGCGCATCCGATCGTGCGGGGCACCGTGTCGACCCAGCGGCATGTGCCCAAAATCATCCCTCTGACCGGCAAATACCGCGGTCCGTCATTTCTCCTTGTTGACACGGCTCGTCCGTCGTGCATATCTTTGTGGCGGTTCCGTGGGAGCGCTCCCACGCGGTAAGTTTGGGAGCGCTCTCACGGGTCGTCCCTACATCCATGCACAAAGGAGTGACAGTGAAACTCTCACGTCGTACCCGGGTCGGAGCCGTCATCGCGGCGGCTTCCGCCCTCGCCCTGCTCGCCACGGGTTGTTCGACGGGTGGCGGAGCCAGCAGTGACAAGAAGGTCACGCTGACGCTCGCCACCTTCAACAACTTCGGTTACACCGATGCCCTGCTGGCCAGCTACCACAAGCTCCACCCGAACGTCACGATCGTGCAGAAGGTCGCCAAGACCTCCGACGATGCGCAGACCAACCTCTTCACCAAGCTCGCTGCCGGCAACGGCCTGTCGGACGTCGAGGCCGTCGACGGCGACTGGATGCCGAAGGTCCGGCAGTACCCGCAGCTGTTCGTCGACCTGGCGTCGGCTGACAACAAGGGCCGCTATGCCGACTACAAGACGGCCGGCGGCACGGCAGGCAAGAAGGAGATCGGTCTCGGCACCGACGTCGGACCGGAGGCGATCTGCTACCGCGCCGACCTGTTCAAGGCTGCCGGCCTGCCGAGCGACCCCGACGCCGTGTCGAAGCTGCTGACCGGTGACTGGGACAACTACTACTCGGTGGGCGCCAAGTTCGAAGCCGCCAAGACCGGGGCCGCCTGGTTCGACTCGGCCGGCGCGACCTTCCAGGGCCTCGCCAACCAGTACAAGAACTTCTTCGAGAAGAACGACGGCACCGTCATCGCCACCACCAACCCCGACGTGAAGGCCGCGTTCGAGTCGGTGCTCAAGGCGAGCGCGACCGAGTCGGCTCACCTCCAGGAGTGGACGGACGACTGGTCGGGCGGCATGGCTGCCGGCAAGTTCGCCACGATGCTCTGCCCGCCGTGGATGATGGGCGTGATCCAGGGCGACAGCCCGAAGGTCACCGACTGGAACATCGCCGACGCGTTCCCGAACGGTGGCGGCAACTGGGGCGGTTCGTACCTCCTCGTCCCGACCCAGGGCAAGCACACCGCTGAGGCGAAGGAGTTCGTCGACTGGCTGACCGCTCCCGCCCAGCAGATCTCGGCGTTCAAGACGGCTGGCAACTTCCCGAGCCAGCTCGCCGCGTACAAGGACCCGGCGCTGACCGGAGCCACGAACGCGTTCTTCAACAACGCCCCGATCGGCAAGCTGTTCACCAACCGCGCCAAGGCATTCGCCGACGCCGGCGTCATCCCGTTCAAGGGCATCAAGTACGGAGCCATCATGGGCGCCGTGCAGAACGGCCTGACCCGCGTCGAGCAGGGCCAGCAGTCGATCGATGACTCCTGGACCCAGGTTGTCGCGGACATCAAGGCGCTGAGCTAGCGCAACCGGGCCGGGCCGCCATCCCTCGGCGGCCCGGCCCGCACCCTTCTCTTTTCCCGCACCACCCGCCCGCGGTCACCGACTTCGCGACTCAGCCACTGACGACTCAGCCGCTTCCGGCCCTGCCGCCTCACGACCCACCAGGATTACTCCCATGACCACACCCAGCCTCCGGGCCGCGACGCCGGCGTCGCCCGCCCTCCGGAGCTCGCGCCGGATCCGCATCGGAAACCGGCTGGCCCGCTGGGACGTCAAAGCGTCGCCGTACCTCTACATCTCGCCGTTCTTCATCCTGTTCGCGATCGTCGGACTGTTCCCGCTGGTCTACACCGGCTACGTCGCGCTGCTGAAGTTCGACCCCATTCTGCACACCGGCACCTTCGTCGGGTTCGACAACTTCGTCTGGGTGTTCCAGCAGCGCCAGTTCTGGATCGCGCTGCGCAATACGCTCACGATCTTCCTGCTCTCGGCCGTGCCGCAGATCATCATCGCGCTCGCGATCGCTGCGGTGCTCGATTCGAACCTCAAGGCCAAGACCTTTTGGCGGATGGGCGTGCTGCTCCCGTACATCGTCATGCCGGTCGCCGTTGCCCTCATCTTCAGCAAGCTGTTCAGCGACAACTACGGGCTGGTCAATCACGTTCTCGGGTTCGTCGGTATTCCGGCGATCCACTGGCACACCGACACCATCCCGGCTCAGATGGCCATCGCCACCATGGTGAACTTCCGCTGGACCGGCTACAACGCGCTCATCCTGCTCGCCGGCATGCAGGCGATCCCGCGCGACCTCTACGAGCAGGCCAGCATCGACGGTGCCGGCCGCCTGCGCCGCTTCTTCTCGATCACCATTCCTCAGCTACGTCCGACCCTGATCTTCGTGATCATCACGGCCACGATCGGCGGTCTGCAGATCTTCGACGAACCGCAGCTGTACGAGGCGAGCACCGTCGTCCCCGGTGGGGCCAACCAGCAGTGGCTGACGATGACGGTCTACCTGCACAACGTCGGGTGGTTCCAAGACGGATCGTTCGGCCGTGCGGCCGCGGTCGCCTGGCTGCTGTTCCTTCTGATCGTGCTGATCGGTCTGATCAACCTGGCGATCACCAGGCGCATCGCCGGCAATGAGAGCAAGGGGTTGCGATGAGCGCACCGATCCTGTCGCCTGCCGCCGTCAGCGGGCTCGCGCCCACCACGCGCCGGCGGCGCAAGGGGAATGCCGACGTCTCGTCGCGTCCCGGCGTCCTCGGTTACGGTCTGCTGATCGCGGCCCTCCTCGGCGCGATCCTTCCGCTCTATTGGGCGTTCCTGATCGCCAGCGGCGACTCGTCGAGCCTCAACGACGTCAACCTGCCGTGGTGGCCGGGCGGCAACTTCCTCGCCAACGCGGCGAAGGTCATCACGAACGAGCGCGTCGCCTTCTTCCGGGCGATCCTCAACAGCCTGATCGTGTCGACCGTCGTGTCGGCCTCTGTTGTGTTCTTCTCGACCCTGGCGGGCTACGCCTTTGCCAAGCTGCGATTCCGCGGCCGGCAGGGCCTGTTCGTCTTCGTCATCGCGACGACGGCCGTGCCCACCCAGCTCGGCGTCGTCCCGCTGTTCATCGTGATGTCGCAGCTCGGCTGGACCGGCTCGCTGGGCGCCGTCATCGTGCCCGGTCTGGTGACCGCGTTCGGTGTGTTCTGGATGACGCAGTACATCAGCACCGCACTTCCGGACGAACTGATCGAAGCCGGTCGCATCGACGGCGCCAACATGATCAAGACCTTCTGGTACATCGGCTTCCCCTCGGCACGACCGGCTGCGGCCATGCTCGGGCTGTTCACCTTCATCGCCACCTGGACGAACTTCTTCTGGCCGTTCATCGTGCTCGACCCGAGTAACGCGACGCTGCCGGTTGCCCTGTCGCAGTTGCAGGCCAACTACTTCGTCGACTACTCGATCGTGCTCGCCGGCGTCCTGGTCGCCACGCTGCCCCTGCTCGTGCTCTTCATCCTCGCCGGGCGTCAGCTGGTCAGCGGCATCATGCAGGGAGCCGTCAAGGGATGACCGATACGACGATCGAGCGCTCGGCGCCTGAGCCTGAGGAGCTGGGCGCGGGTCGCCGCTTCCCGCAGAACTTCCTGTTCGGCGTGGCCACCGCCGCGTACCAGATCGAGGGCGCCGCCCATGAAGACGGCCGCCGCGATTCGATCTGGGACGCCTTCAGCCGCGTGCCCGGGGCCGTCGTGAACGGCGACAACGGAGACGTGGCCTGCGATCACTACCACCGCTACCGCGACGACGTCGCCATGATGGCCGATCTGGGCATCGAAACCTACCGGTTCTCGACCTCGTGGTCGCGGGTGCGTCCGGACGGCGGACCGACCAATCCGGCTGGTCTCGACTTCTACTCGCGCCTGGTCGACGAGCTGCTGGCGCACGGGATCAAGCCCTGGCTCACGCTCTACCACTGGGATATGCCGCAGGCGCTCGAGGAGCTCGGCGGCTGGACCAGCCGCGACACCGCCCTGCGGTTCGCCGAGTACGCCCTGGACGTGCACGACACGCTCGGCGACCGGATCGACTCCTGGACGACGCTCAACGAGCCGTGGTGCTCGTCGTTCCTCAGCTACACGGGCGGCGAGCACGCGCCCGGGCGTCAGGACAAGGCGGCCGGCCTCGCTGCTGCTCATCACCTGCTGCTCTCGCACGGCCTGGTGGTCGAGGAGCTGCGGGCCCGCGATCCCGAGCTCCAACTCGGGATCACCCTCAACCTCACCGTCGTCGACGCGGTCGACCCGCAGGATCCCGCCGACGCCGACGCGGCTCGCCGGATCGACGGGCAGTTCAACCGCATCTTCCTCGACCCGATCTTCCGTGGCGAGTACCCGGCCGACGTCCTGGCCGACGTGGCGGAGTTCGGACTCGAATCGCACATCCGACCCGGCGACCTGGCGACCATCTCGACGCCGATCGACGCCTTGGGCGTGAACTACTACAACGGCGAGCTGGTCGGCGGGCATCCGAGTGAGGGCGAGGTGCGCAACGCCGCACCGAGCGCGCGGCCCAAGAAGTCGCCCTTCCCGGCCGCAGACAGCGTCGTGTGGCATTCGCAGGGCCTGCCGGTCACCGCGATGGGCTGGGAGGTGCAGCCCGAGGGACTCACGCGTCTTCTGCACCGCGTCCACGAGGAATACACCCGTGGCCAGGTGAAGTTGTTCGTCACCGAGAACGGCGCGGCCTACGACGATGTCGTCGACGCCGACGGCAGCGTGCACGACGCCGAGCGCGTCCATTTCGTGCAAGCGCACCTCGGCGCGATCCTCGACGCGATCGAGGGCGGCGTTCCGATCGGCGGCTACTTCTACTGGTCGCTCATGGACAACTTCGAGTGGGCATGGGGCTACGACAAGCGCTTCGGACTGGTACGGGTCGACTACGACACGCAGGTTCGAACGCTCAAAGACAGTGCGATCGACTACCGGCGGATCATCGCTCAGCGCGCCCTCTAGGATGAGGATTCTGCCGGGGCGGAGGAAGGGCGCGTCATGACGACAAACCTGACCTCGTCGATCCATCGCACTGCCCAGACGCAGCCGACTCTCGAGATGGTCGCTGCCGCCGCCGGCGTGTCGCGGTCCACCGTCTCGCGCGTCGTGAACGACTCGCCCAAGGTGACGCCCGAAGCAGCCGCGGCGGTCAAGGCGGCGATCGAGAAACTCGGGTACGTGCCCAATCGCGCGGCTCGGATCCTGGCGAGCAGGCGCACATACTCGGTCGCGCTCGTGATTCCCGAGAACAC
>Ga0070658_10003299_pt1 | contig 13312 bp, 12 predicted proteins | sample KBSC13metaG_FD_64664 | JGI IMG/M metagenome (GOLD analysis project Ga0070658, IMG submission 64664) | Corn rhizosphere microbial communities from Kellogg Biological Station, Michigan, USA - KBS C1-3 metaG | ecosystem: Host-associated > Plants > Roots > Rhizosphere > Soil ... | reverse complement strand
CGGGACTTCAGGTCCTTGGCTTCCTTCTCCGCGAAGTCCTTGCCCTCTTGCTCATACTTCGGCGCTTCCTGCTTCGCGTCAGCCTCGATCTTGGCGGCTTCGGGTCCAACTTTGTTCTCGATATCGTCGAGGCCCATGAACTTCTCCTTCGTGTTGGAGGGCGGCTCGCCGCGCACGGCAGCTTTGCTGTCGCGGCGGCGTCGGCACCTATCGCCATGCCCCGACGCCGGGCTGGCTACTGCAACCCGCCCGAGATCGTTGCCTGGCGGATCGCTACCAGTCCGTGAGTGCGCAACCGTGCCCGCTTCGATCGCGAAATAGCGCGCCGAGCATGCCCAGCGGGCCGCCAGAACAAGAAACTCAACCGCGTCAACTCGACCGATTTGTCGACTTGGCGACCCGGCTACAAAAGCTTCCGCCGTCGTGCGGAACGAGCCGATTGATCGCCGTCGACGGCCCGGCCGGCGCCGGCAAGTCAACGTTCGCGGGCCGGCTCGCGCGATTTCTTGACGGCGCACAGGTAATCCACGCCGATGACTTCGCAAGCTGGGACAACCAGTTCGAGTGGTGGCCGCGACTGCTCGACCAAGTGATCTCACCGCTGCGGGCAGGGAGCCCCGGTCGCTTCCAGCGTTACGACTGGGTGCAGCGAGACTTCGCCGAATGGCACGACGTTCGGCCGCAGCCGGCGATCATCATCGAAGGTGTCGGTTCAGCCCGTCGGCAGTTCACCACTTCACTCGCGTTTGCCATCTGGGTCGAGATTGCCGCCGACGTCCGACTTCGGCGTGGCATCGAACGCGACGGCGAAGCTCTGCGGCCGTTCTGGGAACAGTGGATTGACGGCGAGCGCGCGCACTACGCGCGCGACTGCACACGCGCACGCGCGGATCTCATCGTGGACGGCAACCCCGCGCGCCCGCCCGCCAATCCCGACGCTGAATACGTTCGTATTCGGCCATTCGACGCGGCCGGCTGAGCTTCATACCGCCGTGCGGCCGCAGTCGGGGACCAAACACTCGCAGTGTGAACTACTCGACAATCTTCGAGATTGGTATCTCGAGAATGTCGCGAGCGCCGGCAGATTTCAGCGTCGGGATCAGCGTGTTGACGCCCCGCTTGGTGACAACGGATTCGATCGCGTGCATGTCGCCCGACGCAAGTGCAGTAACGGTCGGCGAACCCATCGACGGCAAGACAGCGAGGACACCAGCAAGATCAGTGTCGGCAACGTTGAGTTTGATCAGAACCTTGCCGCGCGCTTGAATCGCGCCGCGCAGCAGAAGCATGACGTCTTCCATCGCCGCCCGCTTGTCGCGATCGGCGTAGGCGGCGGCGTTGGTGATCAGCTCGGTGCGCGACGTAAGCAACGTGTCGATGATTTTCAGACCGTGCTTCTTCAAGCTCGTGCCGGTCTCGGTGAGATCGACGATCGCATCGACGATGTCGGGAACCTTGGCCTCGGTAGCGCCGTAACTGGGCACGATCTTTGCTTTGATGCCGAGCTTTTCGAAGTAGCGCCGGGTCAGCTGCGGGAACTCGGTGGAGACGCGCACGCCATCAGGCAACTGGTCGCCGCGGTCAGCAGCGTGCTCCTTCACGACAGCCAACACGATGCGCACCGGATTGCTGGTTGCCTTGGAATATTCGAGTTCACCAAGCGACACGACGTCGGAGTCGGTCTCGGTGATCCAGTCACGGCCGGTGATGCCGAGGTCGAACAGGCCCTGCTCGACGTACGCCGGAATCTCTTGCGGGCGAAGGAATCGCACCGTATCGATGCGGGGGTCGTCGATCGACGCGTGGTAATCGCGTTCGGAACCACGGCTCACGGCAAGGTCGGCGGCGTTGAACAGGTCAAGGGTGGCCCGCTCCAGCGAGCCTTTCGGCAAGACGACGGAGAGCACAAAAATGCCTTTCAGAATGGAAGAAAAGGGGTCAGCTTGTTGCCGGCTGGCTAAAACCAGGGCCGACGGCTGGACGACGATGTCGCAGCTCGCGTAGTACAAGTGCGGATTCGAGCGCAGCCACCGTGGCCTCCCATCCCTTGTCTTCGATGCTGTCAGGCGCTCCACATCGGTCGAGGGCCTGAGCAAGGCTGTCACATGTGAGCACACCATTGCCGACGGGGGTCGCGGCGTCCAATGCGATTCGGGTGAGCCCGGCGGTGACCGCATCGCAGACGTATTCGAAATGCGGAGTGCCACCACGGATCACTGTTGCGAGGCAGACGACCGCATCGTGGTCGACGGCGAGTTGCTGTGCGATGACCGGGAGCTCGATTGCGCCGGCGATCCGCACCACGGTCGGTTCGGCCACGCCACACGCTTGTGCGGCGGCGATCGCACGCTGCAGTAGTTGATCGACGACCTGGGCGTTCCATCGCGTCGCGACGATGCCAACGGTGAGACCCTCGGCACGCACGGTGCCGGGTTCGGGCCGGCCGGTACCGCTCATGAGAGTCCTCCGGTCTGTTCGTCGGCAACAACCTGCTCATCGGGCATGGGCTCGTTGAAAACGTGCTCATCGACAACCTGCCCGTGGAGCCCCACCGAACTGGCGTCGGGAAGCAGCAACTCGTGACCCATGCGGTCTCGTTTCGTCAGCAGATAACGCAAATTGTCGGGGTTGGCATGGGTGGGTAACGCTACCCGCCCCACGACACGCAAGCCCCATCCTTCGAGCCCGGCGCGCTTCGCCGGGTTGTTCGACAACAGCCGCATCGAACGCACACCGAGGTCGACGAGCACCTGCGCACCGGTGCCGTAGTCGCGCGCGTCGGCCGGCAGCCCAAGTTCGAGATTGGCATCGACGGTGTCTGCACCGCCGTCCTGCAATCGGTATGCCTGCAGCTTTTGCAGCAGGCCGATTCCGCGGCCCTCGTGGCCACGCAGGTAGAGCACGACGCCCCGGCCTTCAGCGGCCACCATGGTCATGGCCGCATCGAGTTGCGGACCGCAGTCGCACCGCAGCGAATCGAAAACGTCACCGGTGAGGCATTCGGAATGCGCCCGGACCAACACATCTTCGCCGTCGCCGATATCACCCATGACGAGGGCGACCAGTTCGCTCGCGTCGAGCGTGCTTCGGTAGCCCACAGCACGCCACACGCCGTGTGGCGTCGGGAGCCGGGCCTCGACGACACGCTCGACTGTGCGCTCGTTGCGGCGTCGATAGGCGACTAGGTCGGCGATCGACACGATCGCAAGTGCGTGTTCTTCGGCGAAGCGCAACAGCCGCGGCAGTCGGGCCATCGAGCCGTCGTCGTCGACGATCTCGCTGATCACACCGGCGGGGGTAAGGCCGGCGAGGCGGGCGAGGTCGACCGCCGCCTCGGTATGGCCGGCCCGGCGAAGCACCCCGCCCGCGACGGCGCGGAGCGGAAAAACGTGCCCAGGGCGGGTCAGTTCGTAAGGCTCGGTCGCCGAGTCGGCAAGGACCTTCACGGTGTGCGCGCGATCGGCCGCTGAAATGCCAGTGGTAATGCCGTTTCTGGCGTCGACCGAGACCGTGTACGCGGTCTGCTTCTTGTCTTCGTTGCGCATGGTCATGGGTGGCAGCCGCAGCCGGTCCAGCGTTATGCCTTCCATCGGCACGCACAGCACGCCGCTCGTGTAGCGCACCATGAAAGCGACCAGTTCGGTCGTTGCTCGCGACGCTGCCGCGACGAGGTCGCCCTCGTTCTCGCGGTCTTCATCGTCGACGACGATGACCGGTTTACCCGCGGCGATATCAGCGATCGCACGATCGATGGTGTGGAACGTCATCCGACAGCCTCCTGGACGGGGGTCAACGGCGACTCGTACGGCTCGTCACGAGCGATCCGCCGCCAGACGAAGAATCCCCACACCACGAAGCCTGCGTAAATCGCGTACAGGGTGGCCGATGGGTAGTACTGCGCGTGAATCAGCTCGGGAACGCCGACGAGATCAACGGCGATCCAGCACAGCCAGAAATCGACCCAGCCTCGAGCCATCGCGAAGGTGGCCACCATCGAACCGACGAAAATCCACGCATCGGCGAGGTAGTACCACCACTGCGCTTCGAATCCTTCACCGATGAGATGGAAGGCGATGTCGCACACGACAACGCCGACAACTGCCAGCGACAGGTAGGCGGCGCGCTCGCGCCAGGTGGCCCAACGCGGCGACACCGCAGGCGCCGATGCATTCGCTCGCTTCGCATGCGACCAGCGATACCACCCGTAAATGCTTGTGACGGCGAAGAAAACCTGTCGCCCGGCCTGCCCGATCAGCGGTGCGTGGCTACCATGCCCGAACGCGTTGCCGAGAAAGACGGTGAACAAAAATACGTTGCCGACGATGCCGATCGGCCAGGCCCACACCTGGCGGCGCATTCCGCCGATTGCCGAGATCAAGCCAAGCACGTTACCGATGATTTCGCGGTAATAAATACCGTGGTGTGCGATCGACAGTTGTGAGTTGTAGAGCCAGCTCATGAGGTGCCGCCTGTCGGGTCGGGTTGCCGGGATTCGAGCAGCCGCTCCGCGTACTTCGCCATGACGTCGACCTCCAAATTGACGTCGGCGCCAGGGTGCTTCGCGCCCAGCGTGGTGCGCTGCAACGTCGTGGGGATCAAGCTGACTGAAAACGCGTCGGCATCGGCCTCGACGACGGTCAACGAGACGCCATCGACGGCGATTGACCCTTTCTCAGCGACATAGCGTGCGAGCGTCGCCGGCAGCGCGATGCGGATGACGTCCCACTGGGGAGTGTGCTTGCGCGCAATGACGCGACCCGTGCCATCGACGTGACCCTGGACAAGATGGCCACCGAGTCGGGTTTGCAGCCTGACCGCCCGCTCGAGGTTGACCGCGGTGCCGGGCACAGCATCGCCGAGGGTCGATCGCACGAGGGTTTCTTTCATGACGTCGGCACCGAACTCCGAGTCGGCCGATTCGACGACGGTGAGGCAAACACCTGAGACGGCGATCGAATCACCGGGCGCTGCATCGCTCGTGACGACCGGACCTCGTACCCGGAGCCGCACTGCATCGGAGCCGGTGGGTTCGACCGCAACCACCGTGCCGAGTTCTTCGACTATCCCCGTGAACATTCGCTACTCCCCTACCGGAACGGGTCGCACTTCGGCGCGAGGTCTCGCGACGACACGAATATCGCTTCCCACCATGTCGACGGAATCGACCTCCCATCTCAATGCATCGGTGATCGTGTTGATTCCGATCGAGCCGAGCACAGGTTGGCCGGCTCCGAGAAATGCGGGCGCGACATACGCCACCACCTTGTCGATGAGGCCCGCAGCGATGAAGGCGCCGGCGAGCGTCGGCCCACCTTCGAGCAACACGCTGACGACATCGCGGTCGGCAAGCTCATCGAGCACGACTGCTGGGTCGTGCTCGTGAATCAGCAGGGTCGGCGCACTGCCTTCAAAAACCTTTGCGGACGACGAAATCTCGCGGTGGCCAACAACGACTCGCAAAGGCTGCCCCCGCAAGTCTCTCGATATCGAGACATCGTCGAGACGCACGGTCAAGGATGGGTCATCGGCGCAGATCGTGCCGGTGCCGGCAGCGATGGCGTCGACACGCGACCGAAGAAGATGGACGTCGCGGCGGGCGTCATCGCCGGTGATCCAGCGACTCGTGCCGTCAGCCGCGGAGCTGCGGCCGTCGAGCGTCGTGGCGAATTTCCAGACGACGAAGGGCCGACCGGTTCGAGCCCGGTGCAGCCAAGCCTCGTTCGAACCTGCCGCCTCACGAACCAGCACGCCACCGACGACGTCGATACCAGCTGCTCGTAACACCTCGGCCCCGCCGCCCGCGACCGCGTTCGGATCATCAACCGCGTAAACGACGCGGGACACGCCCGCCTCGATCAGCGCGTTGACGCATGGCCCGGTGCGTCCCACATGACGGCACGGTTCGAGGGTGACGACCGCGGTACCGCCACGGGCTTGCTCGCCGGCATTGCGCAGCGCCTCGACTTCGGCATGTGGCTGGCCCGCGCGTTGGTGAAAACCTTCACCGACCGGCCCCCCCTCGTCGTCCAGGATTACGCAGCCGACGATGGGATTCGGGCTCGTGCCGCCAAGACCGCGCTCGGCGAGCTCGATGGCACGACGCATGGCATCGAGCTCGATGGGACGCACAGCGCTGCACTGCTGCCGCGCGCCGTGGGCCGCTCTGCCGGTGCTGCCGGTCATACCGGTCTCCTCGCCTCGTCGGCGCGGACCGGGACTCGAAGGCACGTGCGAACGAGCCCGCGCATGGACGACGCACGGACCGCCCGCGCGCAGCCTCCCATCCGGACTTTCACCGTCGGTGCCGGAATTCCACCGGCTCAACCGCCCGATGTTCTCGGACGAAGCCGAGTGCATCGGTCGGGTCGCGGACTATCACCGCCGGTTCGGAATTACACCGACCCCGGAGCGCGCGTTGCTGTACCTGGCAAGTTTCGCACAGCGTCAGCGCCGACGCCTCGCGGGCGGTACTAAACGACGGGCGTCGCGCAAAGCTGAGACGGCTACAGCGACCGGCGGTCGACGGCGATTGCCGACCCGACCTCGCCCTTCGCAACGCCTTTCATTTCGGTGGCAACCACGACCACTTCGCGATAGTCGTCGAAATTCCGGCGCTCGCTGGTGGCTACGCCGACCGACACCGAGACGAGCGGGAATTTGCGCAAGACCCCTTGCCGGTCAGTGACTTCGAGGCCACCGCGAGCGACGTCTTCGGGGTCGTGCAGGGCCGGCACGTGCGCATCGAAATAGTCGACTGCGAGTGCACACAGGTCTTCGACTTCATCGGGATGACACACCAGCACGAAATCGTCGCCGCCGACGTGGCCGATGAACGGCTGAGGTTCGATACCGACGACGGCCCGCCGCAATGCCGTAGCCAGCAGCAGAATCACCTTGTCGCCACGCAAAAAGCCGTGGGCGTCGTTGTACGCCTTGAAGTTGTCGAGGTCGAGGTAGGCAACCGCGAACGGCTTTTTGCTCGCCACCCGCCCGGCAATCTCCTCCTCGATGCGTACGTTGCCCGGCAGGCTGGTGAGTGGCGAAACCGCGCGCGCCTCGGCGTTTCGGCGCAGTGTTGACCGGACGCGGGCCACGAGTTCAAGGGTGTCGAAAGGCTTGATGATGTAGTCGTCGGCACCGGCGGTGAGGCCGAGCACGCGGTCGGCGGTCATCGACTTGGCGGTGAGCATGATGATCGGCATCGTCGACGTGCGACTGTCGGCGCGCAGCCGGCGGGTGACCTCGATGCCGTCGACCCCGGGCATCATGACGTCGAGCAGGACGAGATCGGGCACTTCGGTACCGACGATCGCCAGGGCCATCGCGCCGTCGGAGGCGCACATCACCCGGTAGCCCTCGAGCTGCAGGTTCATCTCGACGAACCGCCGGATGTCGGCGTCGTCGTCGACCACCAGGATGGTGCCTTTGGCCGCAACGCCTGATCGGGTGCTGCCGTCGAAGCGTGTCACCCCCACCAAGGTCCTTTCAGTGGGCCGGACGGGATCATGCGGGCGCAGCCGGGGTGGCAGGGGTGGCAGGGGTGGCCACCTGTGCCCGCTCGCGTAATGCTTGAACTGCTTGCGCTGGGTCGTGTGCCCCGAAAACCGCGGAGCCGGCGACGAACATGTCGGCCCCTGCTTTCGCGCACTCCTCGATGGTGTCAGCTGCGACGCCGCCGTCGACCTGAATCCACAACTGTGATCCGGAATCACGTAAAAAACGCCTGGCTTGCGCCACTTTGGGCATCATCTCGGCCATGAACGCCTGCCCGCCGAAACCTGGTTCGACGGTCATGACGAGCACCATGTCGAACTCACCGAGCACGTCTCGATAGGCCTCGAAGGTTGTTGCGGGTTTGAGGGCGAGACCGGCTCGGGCACCCGCCGACCGGATCGCCCGCGCGGTGCCGACGACGTCGTGCGCGGCCTCGGCGTGGATCGTGACGCTCTTGGCTCCGGCCTCGACGTAGTCGACCGCCCAGCGATCCGGGTCATCGATCATCAGATGGCAGTCGAGCGGCAACGACGTCGCCTTGTGCAACGCCTCGACCACCGGACGGCCCAGTGTGAGGTTCGGCACGAAGTGGTAGTCCATGACGTCGACGTGCAGCCAATCCGCCGCACCTTCGACCGATTGCGCAGCCGCTGCCAGTCGGGCGAAATCGGCCGACAAGATGCTCGGCGCGATCTGCACCGCCATGTGCTGCACTTCCTCTCGGCTGAGCCACATGGAAGGACGGCACAGCCTCGCTCGGGGTGGTCGGCTGATTCTAGGTGGCAGCTGAATCGGCGTAGCAGGCAAACCGGCGCGAGGTCAGCCAGAGCGGCGGAGCAACGCCAGATACATCGCGTCGGTGCCGTGCCGATGCGGCCACAGCTGCACATCTGGCCCGTCGCCGAGTTGCTCGACGCCGGCAAGCCACGGCCGGGCATCGAGTTGTTCGGCGCCGCCAACCCGGGCGACGACGGCCGCGACGACATCGCGCGTTTCGGCAGGGTGCGGTGAGCAGGTGACGTATGCCACGACACCACCAGGCCGGACGGCGGCCAGCGCACTTTCAAGAAGCGCTTCCTGCAACGGCCGCAGCGACTCGAGGTCGGTGGGCTTGCGGCGCCAGCGCGCTTCGGGCCGGCGGCGTAACGCCCCTAGACCCGAACACGGCACGTCGGCGATTACCCGGTCGAACGACCCGGACGGACCGGTTCGCCACGCCGGCCGGGTGCTGTCGCCGACCGCCACCGTGGCCGTGTTGCCGACCGCGCGGGCGACCAAGCGGGCTCGATGCGGCTGACGTTCGACGGCGAGCAATGCGGCGCCGCGCTGCTGCGCGAGCCCGGCGAGCAGTGCGGCTTTGCCACCCGGTCCTGCGCAAAGGTCGAGCCAGCGCAGGTCGGTGCCTTCGATCGGCGCGGCCGCCAAGGCCAGCGCGACCAGCTGGCTCCCTTCGTCCTGCACGCCGGCGCGGCCTTCACGCACCGGCGCGAGTGTCGCCGGGGCTCCCGATTCGAGCACTGCGGCAGTCGACGCCCACCTGGCCGGCCGGGCCCCGAGCGCGTACAGCTCTTCGACGTCCGACCTGCCTGGTCGTGCGACGAGGGTGACGGTGGGTCGCTCGTTGTCGGCGCCGAGCAGCGCCGCGGTTTCGTCGAGGTCGCCGTCGAGTGCATCGCGGAACGCCTCGACAATCCAGCGCGGATGGCTGTGCATGACGGCCAGGTGTCCGATGGGGTCGCTTTCGCGGTCGGGGGCGACTCGGGGAAGCCAACCGGCGAGGTCGCGCGCGGCGACCTTGCGCAGCACCGCGTTGACGAGACCGGTGGGCGCATGCCCTACGTGGTCACGCACCAAGTTGACCGACTGGTCGACCGCCGCATGGGATCCGACCCGCATCGCGAGCAGCTGGTGGGTGCCCAGGCGCAACACATCGAGCACTCGGGGGTCGAGCTTGTCGAGCGGACGAGACACGTTCGCGCTCAGGATCGCGTCGTAGCTGCCCTGGCCGCGCAGCGTGCCGTAGGCCAACTCGGTCGCGAACGCGGAGTCGCGCGGATCAAGGTGCCGCTCGGCGAGCAGCGACGGCAGCACCAAGTTGGCGTAGGCGTCGTTCTCGCGCACCGCCCGCATGACCTCGTAGGCGAGATCACGAACCGGATCGCTTCGTCGAGGCAGGCTCACTCGAACCGCTCGTGTGCTTCAAATCGCGCACCGCGCGCCCAATCGAGGGCCGACATCGCAGGCTTCCCTTCGAGTTGCACCTGGTCGAGCCGGACCGGGCTGGTTGCGGTGCCGGCAAGCACGCCATCACGCGTGACGGCAATCTCACCAGCCGCCAGCGGCGGCTGCGTCTCGATGGTGACCGGGCCGAGCTTGAGCCGTCGTCCGCGCACGGTGGTCCAGGCGCCGGGCGCGGGCGTGCACGCGCGAACCAGCCGGTCGACGTGCATGGCGGCAACACCCCAGTCGATGTGGGCGTCGGCAGTTGTGATCTTGGGGGCGAGGCTCACCCCGTGCGCCGGCTGCGGCACCGCCTGCACCTCACCGGTCGCCAGGCCGTCGAGGGTGGCAACCAGCAGCCCGGCGCCGGCGGTGGCCAGCCGGCCGAGCAACTGACCAGACGTGTCGCGCGGGCGAATCTCCTCGGTGAGCACACCAAGAACGGGTCCGGTGTCGAGTCCGGCTTCGAGCAGGAACGTGGTGGCTCCGGTGATCTCGTCGCCGTGCAGGATCGCGTGCTGCACCGGAGCGGCACCGCGCCACGCAGGCAGCAACGAAAAGTGCAGGTTCACCCACCCCTGGCGAGGAATTTCAAGCGCGGACGGCGGAACGAGCGCGCCGTACGCAACGACTGCGACGACATCGGGTTTGCACTCGCGAAGCCACTCGTGAAACGCCGGCTCGGACGGCCGGTTCGGCTTCGCCACCTCGAAGCCCGCATCGTGCGCACGCTGCGCCACCGGGCTCACCGACAGCTTGCGGCCACGGCCGGCGACCGTGTCGGGCCGGGTGATCACGCCGACCAGTTCATGCGGCGAGGCCAGGATCGCGTCGAAGCTCGGAAGCGCGACCGACGGCGTGCCGGCGAAGACGACGCGCAACTGCTACAACGCCTTGCCGTCAGTGGCGTGCGGCGACACTCTCACCCGAACCGACTCGCCGTTCCACTCCGATTCGCGGATCGCACGCATCGCGAGCTTGCGCTGCGCCGGGTCGAGCCGGTCGATGAACAAGATGCCGTCGAGGTGGTCGGTCTCGTGCTGCACGCACCGCGCCAGCAGTTCGCTGCCCTCGACGACGATCGGGTCGCCGTATTCGTTGAAGCCTTTAGCAACCGCGTGCATCGAGCGTTTGCACGGAAAGGCCAAGCCTGGAAACGAAAGGCAACCTTCGTCGCCGTCCTGCTCGTCGTCTGACAGGTCGAGTGTGGGGTTAATCAGATGACCGATGATGCCGTCGACGTCGTAGCTGAAAACGCGAAGACCGACACCGATCTGCGGCGCCGCAAGGCCCACCCCGGGGGCGTCTTGCATGGTGTCGACGAGGTCGCGCACGAGGACCCGCAGTTCTTTGTCGAACGTGGTCACTGGCTCGGCCGGAGTGCGCAACACGGGGTCGCCGAAGAGACGGATCGGCTGGATGGCCACGCGGAACTCCCGAAGACGACGACGTGAAGCAACAACTGCTGCTCTCAGTCTAGGGAAGAACGCCCAGGCCTCGCGTTGACGCGTCGAGCCATGCGTGCACGCCGGAACCACTTCGCTCGCGAGCGTCGCTGCGCCCGTCGTCGCATCGCAGTCTCGTCTAGCCGATGTCGACCGGGTCGATGCGGACCCGGACCGGTGGTCGCTTGTGAGCGCTTCGAACGCCCTGGGCGTCGTGCAGCGCCTGCGCGACGTCGGCCGCAGCCGTGCGTGGCGCACGCAGCAGGGCCCGCGCGGCCGGTTCGGCAGCGACGCTATCGGAGCCGACGACCGGCACCGGCCCGAGCACGTCGACATCGGAGCTCAGCCGCAAGCCAGCGACCATGTCGTCGACAGCGTCGGGCGCTCCGACCAGTTCGGCGAAGACGGCCGCCGGCGGAAACCGCAACGCTGTGCGCTCGGCCAGCTCGCGTTCGGCGTGGCCAACCGGGTGCCAACGCACGAGAGCTTGCACCGCGCGAAGTGAACCGTCGGCCAGGACGACGACCCGGCCACCTTCGGCGGCCGGGCGCACCAGTGCCGCCGCGTTGAGCCAGCGGCGAAGTGTCTCTTCGCCGGCGCGCAAATCGGCGCGGCCGAGCATGGCCCAGCCGTCGAGGAGCAGGGCGGCGCCGTAGCCGCCGTCGGCTTCAGGTTCGGCGCCCGGCGTGGCGATCACGAGATGGCGGCCGGTTGGCACCCGACCGAGCACGTCACCCCCTGCCGAGGTGCGCACGGTTGCGCCCGGAAATGCCCTGCCAAGTTCTTCAGCCGTGCGTCGAGCGCCGACGACGACCGCGCGCAACCGCGCGGAACCGCACTCGGGGCACTGCCAACCCGCTGCGAGCCGGCCGCACCACCGACACGACGGCGCGGTGTCGAAGCTGCCGGCGCCGAGCGGGCCGAGGCAGTGTGAACAACGGGCAGGGGCGCGACACCGCGTGCAGGCAAGCGCAGGCAGGTAACCACCGCGCGGAACCTGCACGAGCACCGGCAGGTTTCGTTCGAGCGCGTCGTGCGCCGCTTGCCACGCCAAGCTCGGCAGCCGGCCCGCAGGTGCCGGGCGACGGCCCGCGGCGGGATCGTCGCCGACCACCACGACTGGCGCGACCGCTCGCACCTTCTCGCGGTCGGCCGCGAGGTAGCGCGCCCAACCACTCTCGACCAGGCGGGCACCCTCGGCGGTAACCGCGTGACCCCCGACAACGGCCGCAGCGCTGGCGTGATGCGCCCGAAGCAGCACAACATCTCGCGCGTGCGGGTAAGGAGCTCGCGGCTCGGCGTGCAGGTCGTCGCCGTCGTCCCACACCACAACCAGCCCGAGGTTGTGCACCGGCGCAAACGCGGCTGCCCTGGTACCTACGACCACCCCCGCTGCTCCCCTGCTGACCGCCAGGAACCGCCGGTACCGTTGCGCCGGGCCGACGTCAGCAGTCAGGACGACGTAACTCGTCTCACCGCAACGCGCCTCGATCGCCGAGCCGACCCGAGCTGCGTCGCGCCCATCGGGCACAACGACCAACGCCCCGCGGCCACTAGCCACCGTGGCCGCGACCAGCTCAGCGATCTCACCCGGCCACCCGCCACCGGGCAGCGCGATCCAGACGGCGTGCGGCGCCCGACCCGCTCGCAACGCATCGAGAAATCTCCGACCCGACCGATACCGCGACACGCCCTGCTGCCCGACCTCGGCAGCGAGCGCTTGGTTCGCGGGCGCGGCCGCACTCGGCGCCGGTTCGTCGGCGCGCGCCTCTGCTTGGGCATGCCGCGGCGGAACGGCAAGGCGCAGCACGTCGGCGAGGGTGCCCGCCCACCGCTTGGCGACGGCGGCCGCGAGCGTCAAGACCTCGGGCGTGAGCACGACCTCGGGCGAGACGACCCTTTCGATGAACGCGAGCTTGCCGCCGTGCTCGGACGCCGCCACCCGCTCGACGACGAAGCCGTCGATCAATTGGCCGGCAAACCGCACGCGCACGCGCACCCCTGGAATTGCCTGCAGCGCAAGGCTTTCGGGCACCTGGTAGTCGAATAGCCGATCGAGATGGGCCAGCGAGATGTCGACAACCACGCGCGCTACCGGCAACTCGGCAGCAGCGACCTGAGCCCGCTTGGGCGTGCGCCGCTTCTTGGGCTCA
>Ga0070658_10003298_pt1 | contig 13313 bp, 11 predicted proteins | sample KBSC13metaG_FD_64664 | JGI IMG/M metagenome (GOLD analysis project Ga0070658, IMG submission 64664) | Corn rhizosphere microbial communities from Kellogg Biological Station, Michigan, USA - KBS C1-3 metaG | ecosystem: Host-associated > Plants > Roots > Rhizosphere > Soil ... | reverse complement strand
GCAGCCAAAACCCCTTTCCGTAAGGCCTTTGAGGATCGAGACAGCCAGGTGGGTCTTGCCGACGCCGACCGAACCCATAAGGAGCAGGCCGCGATCGACATTAGGGTACTTCATCGCCACATCCATGCAGGCCATGAGCGCGGCGGTTTGAGATTCGTTCTGGGGTTTGTAGTTGGAGAAATGAAAACCGTCGTAACGCCGGGGCAGCCTAACGGCAGCGATCTGGCCACTCTGCTGGCGCCTTTTGCGGCAATCACAAAACCTCGCACCCTTGTCAGGGACGATCTCCATCCCCGTTCCAAAGCACTTTGGACAGACGTCGAGTTCATCTGTCGGGGCGCCTCCCGAGGCGGTGGGCACAGCCTTTAGGTTGTGCTTCTTTGTTGTTTCTGGGGGCATCGGCGTGACCGGGTGAGTTGGATTATAGCACCCGGTGAACCCAATTCAACTGCTGAGCCGCCAGCGTGCGTAAATGCTATAATTAGCATAAGTTACGCGGTTGTTATGGGTGTGCTTAGAAGTTTGATGATCCGATTTGGCCTGGCCGACACGTCCGTCGAGCGAGGGCCTATCCGCGTACTGCTGCTCGACGACGACACCCGCCGGCATCGCTGGTTTCGAAAGCGTTTTGCAGGTGATTTTCTCGACGTTGCGGCCACTGTGGAGGAGGCGAGAGACCTCCTTCAGGAGGCCACGTACGACGCGATCTTTTTGGATCACGACCTGCTCCCACACCACTACGAATCAAACGATCATAATGATTTTGCCAGCACGGGACGGGCGATCGCGGAATTCCTTGCCGAGCGAGATGATCTATCCCGTGCCGCAACAGTGATCGTTCACACTCGCAATGCGGATGCCGCGATCCCGATGGTGCAAAAACTACGTGAAGCTGGCCGCAACTGCGAATACTGCGCCTACCCGCTCCTCGACAATAAGATCCGCAACTACTGGCAGCGTTGATCAGACCACGAACCGCAGCAGCATAAGAGCTACGATCAGGATCATCAAGAGTCGAGCGATAAGTGTAATTGTCGACATCAGCACTTGAGTCCGCGGATAAGAAGGTCCGCGGTCTTGGCGGCACGCTGAGCGACGACCTGACGATCGCCGAGCTCATACGCGCTCAGACTATACGGCAAAAGAGAATTGGTGGCAGAGACCAACGTCGACGCAAGGTCAAAAGGATCCCCGGACTTAAAGACGTCATTCCGCTGTCCCTCGGTTACAACATCAGCCAGGATCTTTGCTTCTGCCTCAAAATAACGCTTACGACGGTCCAGGAGGGACGTTCGAAGGCCGGAAAGCAGCTCGTCGAGGCTTTGCGTGTAGTTCTGCACGCTATCAAACCGATACGTGACACGCTCCACCAGCATCGCCTTCAATTTTTCCTCGACATTGCCCGTCCCGTCAGCGATCTTTCGCATCGTTTCCTTCAGCCGGTCGATCATCCTGTCGATGTGGGAAAGTGCGATCTCCTCCTTGGATGGGAAGTGCAGATACACGCTCCCTTTGCCGATCCCGACCTCCTTCGCAAGGTCATCGATCGTCATTTTTCTAAAGCCGTAGCGGGCAAGCAGGCGGTCCGTGGCATCCAGGATCGCCTCGCGTGTCGCTGCCGAGGAAACAACTGCGTCTCTCATGTTTTGACTTATGACCGGAATTCTACAGCGGTCAAGTGTATGAGATGCGGCATTCGTTGTAAAGTTGTTGCCGTTTTACAACGGGATCAGTTGTCGAAGTAGTCTCTGCCGCGCAGCTTCTCAGGCATCAGATCGCCCTCGGGGTCATTGCCCTCGTCCTTGCCATACCCAAGCTGCTTCATCAGTTTTGTGGGGGCATTGCGGATCTTCATCGGGACCGGAAGGTTTCCGTACTTCTTCGCGTCCTCCATGGCGGCACCGATCGCGTCGCAGGAAGAACGGTCCTTTGCGGCATTCGCAAGATACGCGGTGCCGTGTGCCAGATTGAGCATGCACTCGGGCAAGCCGATCGTCTCTACGGCACGGAATACGGCGTTGGCTACGACCAACGCCGTGGGCTGAGCGAGCCCGATGTCCTCACTTGCGAATATCACCATCCTCCGTGCGATGAACTTCGGGTCCTCGCCTGACTCCAGCATCCTCGCAAGGTAGTACATCGCGGCGTTCGGCTTGGAGGCACGCATCGACTTGATGTAGGCGGAGATCACGTTGTAGTGCTCCTCCCCCTTTTTGTCATAACGGAGGAACTTGTTCTGGAGCGTCTCCTTCAGCGTCTCGACGGTGATCTCCGGGTAGAGCTGAGAGGTATTCTCGAGCATGGTGATCGCCTGGCGAGCATCGCCGTTTGCCATCTCGATCAGCCACTGCTTTGCCTCACCTGATAACTCGAGACCCGTGCGATCAACGATCTCGGACAGATCGGCGTCAGTCAGCTCGGCCAGTGTGAAGACGCGCATCCTCGAGAGCAACGCCGAGATGACCTCAAAGCTGGGGTTCTCAGTCGTCGCTCCGATCAGAACCAGTTCTCCGCTTTCCACATACGGCAGCAGGAAATCTTGCTGGGCCTTGTTGAATCGGTGTATCTCGTCGAGAAAGAGTACCCGCGGGCGTTCCGCATCGCTCTCCATCGTCGGCAGTTCGTCGCTTGTTCTGCCCTTTCCGGCCTTTCCTGAGAGGATCTTCCTTATATCCTCTTTACCGGCCGACACCGCAGACAGCTCATGGAACTCCGCGTTTATGGCATTCGCGTATATGCGCGCGAGCGTGGTCTTGCCGGTACCGGGCGGTCCCCAGAGTATGAACGAGAAAACGTGTCCCTGCTCTATCGCCAAGCGCAGCGGTTTGCCCTCTCCGACTAGATGCTTTTGACCGACGAACTCCTCCAGAGTTCCAGGCCTGATGCGGCTTGCGAGTGGTTCTGACACGCGAGAATTATAGAGCATCGGGCCAAAAGAAAAACGCCGCAGATAAAGCGGCGTCCATAACTGATGGTGGCCAGGGACGGGGTCGAACCGCCGACACGCGGATTTTCAGTCCGCTGCTCTACCAACTGAGCTACCTGGCCTCAACCGTGGGCTCGCCACGGGCGAATTTGTAAGTCTAAAGAAGCGGATTTGGGTTGTCAAATTATCTTCCCATAACCGTCATTCGCAGAGTATAATCCCGCTGATGGCCCTACTCTACGGGGTCGTCAGAATCGAACACCTGCCTTGTGCCGGTCGGCCGGAACATCCCTGTCCCCTTGGGATGCATCCACTGACCGGCACAGCTTTATCCTGAGTGACGCTATGAACATAAGAATATTTCTGCTGGTGGCGGTATCTGCTTTTGCCTTGAGCGCATGCGGCGGCTCGTCGGCAAACAACAGGGGCAACGTCGCGGTCTTCAACGCCGCGTCAAACGCTGGGAATTCGATGCAAAACGCTGCAACTCCTTCAGCACCTGAGAGCACAAATTCCTTAGGGAATGCGCCGAGTGCAACCCCCACAGCGAATAGGCTCCAGCCGGCAGGTACGCCGACAAATTCTAACGTGCGTACATCGTCCAAGGCGGGAGCGACGCCAACCCCAGGCGTACCATCCGCAGAGGAGATGAAACGTTTGATGACGGGTCAGCCCAAGCGCGATCCAAACCAGCCGCCCGCGTCGATGCAGGGCCCTCCGATGATGAAATCCAACCGTCCGCTAGGCGGCAGGATGTCAGGTAACAGCAACAGTCCGGAATAGTCCGGTCAACTTCTTAATAAAATGGCGTGAGGATCTCAGGATGCTCACGCCATTATTAGTGATCCGGTGTTAGCCGAGACTTACGCCGCCGCAGCCTCAGCCTCTGGCTTGATAAACCCAAGGAGCAGCTTTACCTCATTCTCGATAGCGTCGCGAATATCAGTGTTCTCCTTGAGGAAATTCTTCACGTTCTCGCGACCCTGGCCGAGACGCTCGCCGTGGTACGAGAACCACGCACCGCTCTTCTCGATCACGTTGTGGTTCACCGCGATATCGATAAGGTCACCCTCACGTGAGATGCCTTCGCCATACATAATGTCGAATTCAGCCTCGCGAAACGGCGGTGCGCACTTATTCTTAACGACCTTCACGCGGGTGCGGTTACCTACATTTCGATCGCCGTCCTTGATGGCACCTATACGCCTGATATCGAGCCGCAGGCTGGCGTAGAACTTGAGAGCCTTGCCGCCTGTCGTTGTCTCCGGTGAGCCAAAGAATACGCCGATCTTCTCACGCAGCTGATTGATGAAGATGAAGCACGTATGCGAGTTCGCCACGATGGCCGTGATCTTACGCAGAGCCTGCGACATCAATCTTGCCTGCAGCCCCGGCAGGGAATCGCCCATCTCGCCATCGAGCTCAGCACGCGGCACGAGAGCCGCGACCGAGTCGACCACGATGACGTCCACACTGTTTGACCGGACGAGTGTCTCGGCGATCTCCAGAGCCTGTTCGCCTGAGTCCGGCTGGGAGATCAGCATGTCGTCTATGTTCACGCCGAGCTTCTGAGCGTACTCAGGATCCATTGCGTGCTCGGCATCGATGTAGGCGCAAACGCCGCCTGTCTTCTGCGCGGACGCGACGACCTGAAGGGCGAGCGTTGTTTTACCCGAGCTCTCCGGCCCATAGACCTCGACTATCCTGCCGCGAGGAAACCCTCCGACGCCGATCGCGGCGTCGAGACTCAAGCACCGCGTAGAGATCGCACCGGCGTCCTCGTGCGGCCTTTCGCCGAGCCGCATGATGGCACCTTTGCCAAACTTCTTTTCGATCTGCAGCAATGCCGACTCGATCGCTTTACCTTTGTCTAAGCTCATTGTTCGTGCTTCTCCTAGCATGGGCCTGCTCCTTTACTTAGGTGATCCGCCTTGTAGTTGGTGCAAGGCTATCACATACTGCAACGGTGTTGCAAGCGTGAAACAGGGGCTGATTGTCCGGTACTATGGGACGTGAATTTGGCTGAGTGTAGAATAAAAAGACTTCACAGTTCAAGCTCTTGAGGGCCGCTGACACAAATTTACAAACTTCTCTTTGGAACACGCGTATTTACTTGAAGTAAGACCCGTTTACGAGTAGATTTGCAGGTTAAATCCCCGCATGGAATGCCCCGATCTATCAGGCCACGTAATTGACGGCAAATACCAGATGACCCGCGAGCTTGGCCGCGGCGGGATGGGCACTGTGTATCTGGCGACGCACCTTGGTACCGAGCGCCCGGTTGCGGTGAAGGTCATCGCACCCGAGTTCATGAAGCGGGAGGAGTTCGTAGAGCGTTTCCGCAGGGAGGCCCGCGCGGCCGGGCGTCTCCGCCATCCCAATGTCGTCGACGTCACGGACTTCGGCTTTGCTCAGACGAGGGACGGCCAGGTCGCTTACCTCGTTATGGAGTACCTCGACGGCTGTACGCTCGGCGAGATCCTCGATGAAGAAAAGAACCTTCCGGTCTCATGGTCCCTCGACATCATCGAGCAGGTCTGCTCCGCCGTTCACGAGGCGCATTGCCAGGGGATCATCCATCGAGACCTCAAACCGGACAATATTTGGCTCGAGCCCAATCAGCGTGGCGGCTACACCGTTAAGGTCCTCGACTTCGGCATCGCAAAGCTCGAGGAGCACGAGGATCCACTAAGGGCCGGCGACAGCGAACTGGGCTCGCCCGCATCATTGCCGACGATCCCCTCCGGACGGGCAACACTCGGTGGCGGGATAGACGGCACTCAGGCGGCCGCTCCACCAAACACCTACATCGGCAGTGCCCCTGTATCAAGGGGCACGTACGTTGCCGAGGCCGCGACTATCGCTCTCGAGCCTATCGCGGGTGAGGGGCAAACGGCCATTCTGGTGGATGGCGACATTTCGGCGGACTACCAGGACACGGTCGGGACCAAGGTTCTAAGTGACAGCCATGAGGAAGTTCCGAGCGAACTCTCGCCGTCCGGCAGCCATTCGCTTTACGGCACCCGCTCCTCCGGGGAACTGACGCGTGTCGGAGCGGTACTCGGGACACCGCTTTATATGTCGCCTGAGCAGTGTCGGGGCGAGCATCTGGATTCCCGGTCGGACATCTACAGCCTCGGCGTTATCGCCTATCAAATGCTCTCGGGCGACCCTCCATTCCAGGGGGACTTTAAGGCCGTGATGGAGGCCCACAAGAACGTGAAGCCGCGCCCGTTTAACGCTCGCGGCGTGCGGCGAAAGATGCGTCTGGCGATCGACGGCTGCCTCGACAAGGATCCTGAAAAGCGCCCGCAGACCGCGGAGGCATTCTCGTCACTGCTCCGCGCACGCAGCGAGGGCATTTGGGAGCTTCTCCGCCGGGCCATGGTCATTTACAGCGAGCATCTGACAAAGTTCCTCGCCCTGACTGCCTTTTTCTACCTGCCGGTCGCCCTTTTGACAGCTGCGATCGGCGTCATCTCGTATCTGCGTGTCAGCGGCGTCATTTCGGAAATCGCCGGTCAGGTCACGGTTGGCCTACTCTACGCTCTTCTATCACTGCTGAGTGCCTTCCTCGCGACATTGAATGTAGGGGCGATCGTGTGGATCGTGACGCAGTACCTGTCTGTACCCCTGCGGCCGGTTAGATTGAGGCCGACGCTTCGAGAGGTTGGGCGTAACTGGAAGCGAGTCTCGGGAAGCGGAGCTCTGGCGGCGTTCATGCCCTTCGCGGTGGCGATCGGGGGATCGTTGATAGTCTTCGGGATAGTGGGCGGCATCGTTAAGCTCATCTCGATGGCCGCAGGGGTTTCGCTCTACGCCCCGTATGTCGGCGGCGTGGCGGGCGGACTGTTCTTTCTGGCGGCTTTCTTTCTGACTTACGTACACTGCATTCTCGTGACCCCGGTCGCAATGATGGAGCGCTCAAAGGTGCGTGACAGTTTCCGCCGATCGCGAACGCTGATCCGTCGGGCATTTGTTACGTCCGTGAATGCGGCTGCGATCATGTTCCTGATCCCGTTTGTCTTCGCCGGATGTTTGTCGTTCTTTGCTAATGTGACCGCACGGGCATACGATCCAAATCTCAAGGAGCAGCCAGTATCTGTACAGACCTCCCCAAACGCTTCTGATAGTGAGGAGCAAAAGTCGTCGGGCGGCATCAGCTGGTCATTTGGCCGCAGGCCGGGCCTGAAATTCGAAGATAAGCCCATGGACATGCAGACGAAGGTCAAGCATGTGGTGCTCGAGTCCGCGGTACAGCTCTTCTGGCTGCCGCTGCAGATCATCGTACTGTCGTTCAGTGGTATCATCGTCGCGTTGCTCTACATGAAGACCCGCCTTGCGGGGGGCGAATCAATGCACGATCTAATCGAACGTTTTGAGGACGATGGGCGTCCAAAGAGGAAATGGCAGGAGCGCGTGCGTGCCCGCCTGATCCAATCCGGGCGAGTGCCGAGCCGATCCTGAGTTAATGTCCTTTCTCCGCAGTTTCCTTTCTCTTGCAGCGACCGTCTTGTGCCTGGCAGCTGCGGCTATCGCTGCGGACACCGTCCGGGATCTGAATGTCGCCGCCGGCGGCAGCCTCATTGTCATCAATCCCTCAGGCCGTGTATCCGCCCAGGCCAGCCCGGCGTCCGGCGATGGTGCTGCGCCTGCTGCGCAGCTCAAGATCAGCTCGCCGGGGAAATTCTCGGATACAGAAATAAAGGTAAACGGCGGTGACGGATCGACGACGATCGAGGTAGTACCCCGGGATCCCAAACAACGCATCGACTTGATCCTCACACTGCCCGAGCGCACGTCGCTGCGTGTGCAGACCACGGCGGGGAGCATCGAGGCGACAGGCAATTTCGCGAAGATAGATGCAAAAACCGACACCGGTACCATTGCGGTGGATGTCCCCACCGAGGCTCTCCAGTATCACTTCCTCTGGACCGAATCCAGGCCCCGCTACCTCGCCGATTTCGATATCGAAAAGGTCAAGGAAAGGTCTGGCGGCAAATTCGAGATAAAGGGAAGCTATTTTGACGAGGGCAGGCCGGGTAAGAAAGCGAAACGAGTATCATTGCCACCTGCGGCAGCGAGCGGGTCATACGCGGACCAGGAGCCCGGGACTGACGCGGATGACCTCAAAAACAAGCCGGGGAAAACGAAAGGGTCTCGGCGGGTCGATCTGGAGCTGACCACTGCCCGCGGCATCATTCTCCTCAATGTGCCGCCTAACGAGGTCATGGCCGACCTCAGGGAACGCCCGCTCTCAAACGCCGCAAAAGCGATCGTCCGCAGTGGCGACAGCCTTCTCATGGAGGCGATCCGCCGGGCCTCGCCAAAGTATTTCGGCGATTATGCACGCACACTGCCGCCCTTGAGCACGGAGCCCACATTTGCAGCCGCAAAGGCGCGTACGGAGAGTCCTGCTGCGGCTCTAAAGGTTGCGACGGTCCGGGTTACGGACCTGAAGAACCGGTCGATCGATGGTCTCAAGGCCTCAGACTTTGAGGTGACGGAGGGCGGCCAGTCGCGGGAGATCGTATCCGTCGCCCGCTCCACTGCACCATTCAACCTGGTCCTGCTCCTCGACGTCTCGGGCAGCGTGGAGAACTACGTAAATTTTATCCGGCGTGCCGCACGCAACTTCGTTGAGACGGTCGACGCACACGATCGCGTATCGATCGTGATGTTCAACGACGATGTAAAGGTGCTGTCGACCTTTACGACCGACAAAGGCAAGCTGTCGGAGAGCCTTGATACCTTCGACGCCGGCGGCGGCACTGCTTATTATGACGCTCTGGCTTACGTCATCGCGGACACGATCCGTCCGCTTCGTGGCGAACGCTCGGCCATAGTCGTCCTCACAGACGGCGACGACAACCGGTCTTTCCTCGCTTTCGATTCGCTCACAGGCTCGATACAGGAGAGCGGGGCCCTGATCTATCCGCTCTACGTCCCGTCGGCCTTGATAGCGGCATCAGTCCAAAACCCGAATGCCGATATCGATCCCGTTCGCCGTAAGTACATGTCCCTATCTGCGAAGGCCTCGGGCGAGGGTGAGGAACTTGCAAAGATCTCGGGCGGAGTCTATTACCCGATCAGCGAGATCAGCCAGATACAGAAGGCATATGACGATATCGTGGCCCAGCTTCGCACCGCGTACACCGTCACGTACAGGAGCGATCCGGCCGCAGCCTCGGCCCGCCTCAGGGTACGTTCCCGTCGAGAAAACACCTTTGCGACTGTAACGTCGCTCGCCGCGGCCAAGTAGGACGATTTCACATTGCTTTGGCTAGGCAAAACACACTATAATCGCCGTTCCTGCAGGTCAAATAATGTTCGGAAGTAAAAGTAGTAGAATTCTGCCCTTTGTTTTTTCTCTCATCGTGGTGGCTCTGTCGACCGTCGGTGTGAGTGCGTTCGCCTCAACCTGGGTTAACAATCAGAACGCCGCATCGGTACTCGGTCAGCCATCCTTTGGCAGCTCCACCGCCGCCGCAGGGGCAACGGGGCTGTATCAGCCCAGTGCTGTCCGTTTTGATGAGACCTCAGGAAAGGTTTTTGTTACCGACTGCGCCAACAACCGCGTGCTGAGGTTTGCCAACGCACAGGCCTTTACGAGCGGTGGTCCCGCAGAGGCCGCTTTCGGACAGAGTGATCTGAACGTGACGGTCGGTGGCTCCAGCCAGTCAAAGATCCGTTGTGCGGGTGAGATCGCGGTCGACAGCGGCGGCCATCTCTGGCTCGCCGATACGACAAACAGTCGCGTACTTCGCTGGGACAATGCAGCTACAGCTGCGAGCGGCACCGCTGCTGCGGCTGTCCTGGGCCAGCCCGATTTCACATCCAACACCTCGGCCACGACCGCTTCGAAGATGGCGTATCCCGAAGGGATATACATTGATCCCAACGGGCGGCTCTGGGTGGCGGACAGCGGCAACAACCGCGTTCTCCGTTTTGACCAGCCGTTGAACAAGGCGAATGGCGCCGCCGCAGATGCGGTGCTGGGCACATCAGACTTTGTGACGAACGCAGCGTCGATGTCACAGACCGGTATGGCCTCGCCCAATTCGATCACGGGTAACATCTCAGGGGCGATATGGGTCAGCGACAGCGGCAACAACCGCGTGCTGAGGTTCGATTCGGCTGCCTCCAAGTTTAATGGCGGTGCTGCCGACTACGTGCTTGGGTCGTCGGCTTTTGATTCGATCCCTGCGGACCGGACGACATCGGCCACTCTCGATTCACCCGGCGGGCTGGCGTTCGACGCCCAAAACCGCCTGTACGTCGCGGATACGGCTAATGCCCGCGTGCTGATATTTGGCAATGCTTCCGGTCTCGGGAGCGGCGCTCCGGCGACCAACGTTCTGGGTCAGCCGAACTTCACAACCGCCGTCGCAACGCTGAGCCAGTCAGGCTTTGACATGCCCTACAGCCCAAGCATCGACCCCACGACCCAGTCGCTGTTTGTGGCCGATGTCGCAAACAACCGGGTTATGCGATTCGTGCCGCAGACCGCCACCTCCGGCAACGTCGCCATCTCGGGCCGGGTAACCGATCGTGCAGGCGCCGGTATCCGTAACGCCCGTGTCATCTTCACGGACCAGCTCGGAGCGAGCCGTCAGGTGATCACCAATTCCTACGGCTACTTCACCTTTGCCGATATCCCGACGGGCACCTCGCTCACGGCGAACGTCACTGCGAAGGGATTTACCTTCCAGCCGCGGATGATCCAGGTGATGGACAACCTGACCGACATCAACTTCGTGGCTCAGTAGACAGAGCTGTAGAATCAAACCCTGAGGCGGCCGCATTGCGGCCGCCTTTTTTAGTTTTCGTTGTAAAGATGCGAGAATTTTCGGGTATGAAACTGCTGCACTTGAGCGTTTGTTTAGCCCTCTTAACGGGGTTCGCAGCGGCCCAAAAGCTGCCGCGTTTCTCTGAATATCCGGTTAGGGTGGAGAAGCCTCGAATAACCAAGATCGATTTCAACAAAGATCCTGACGCGCGAACTTACCGGACCCGCCTGAGCGAGGCTCTCAGGCAGGGAGTCAATTTTGCAGGTCATTTCGTCGTCGCCGGCTGGGGCTGCGGCACAGGATGCACGAACGCAGCCGTCATCGATACCTTCACCGGCAAGGTCCTCTGGCCCGAGCAGTTCTTTAACGTCGATGCCACGTATGGTGACGGCTATTCGCAGGTACAGCTCGATTTCAAAAAGAACAGCCGCCTGCTGATCATCCACGGACGTCCCGGTACGCGTAGGGAGAGCGGCTTCGACGGCCCTGCGGGAGACTATTATTACGAATGGAGCAATGGGCGCTTTCGCCTCATCAAGTCGGTTCCCAAGAAATGAGCGAACTCATAGACAAGGTCCTCACCGGCGAGCCGCGCTTCGTTGCCCGTGCCATCACGACGGTTGAGAATGGCGGCCAGGACGCTGCTGCGTTGATGAAAGCGGTGTTCCGCAATACCGGCAAAGCTACGGTGATCGGGATCACCGGTGCTCCCGGAGCGGGGAAGTCCTCACTCGTCGATAAGCTCGCCCTCTATTATAAAGACGCAGGCGAGCGCGTAGGGATCGTCTGTATCGACCCGTCGAGCCCGTTTTCGGGAGGAGCGATACTTGGGGATCGCATCCGCATGGCGACCCTTGGGCTCGATAAGAACGTTTTCATACGTTCTATGGCGACCCGCGGTAATCTCGGCGGGCTCTCGCGTGCGACCGTCGATGCGGTCGCGATCCTCGATGCCGCGGGCTACTCAAAGGTGATCGTCGAGACCGTGGGTGTGGGGCAGGACGAGGTCGAGATCGTGAAAACGGCCGATGTATCGGTCGTGGTTCTCGTTCCCGGGATGGGGGACGACATCCAGGCCATCAAGGCTGGGATCATGGAGATCGGTGACGTTTTCGTGATCAACAAGGCCGACCGCGAAGGCGTACTCCGCACGCAAAAGGAGCTCGAGGCTCTGCTGTCACTTGCTCACCGCCCCGATATGTGGAATCCGCCGATCATCAAGACGATCGCGACGGAGAGCAAGGGTATCGAGGACCTTTCTGCAGCGGTCGCGAGCTATGTCGATTTTCAGCAGTCGAATGAGAGTGCTCAGGAGCGCCGCCATGCTATCGCCCTTTGGCGGCTCACCGAACTGCTCAGAGAACGTCTGCTGTCCGACCTTCTGAGCCGAAACGGCACCTCCGAACGTCTCGATGCACTCGCCGGCGCTATTGCGACAAAAAACCTCGACCCTTATTCTGCGGTCGAGGAGATGCTACGTTGATATTGCGTCGAGCAAACTCTGTATTTCCGCTCCGGGAGAGGTGTGTTTTGCCCGTGAGAACGTACTGCGGAGGTCCCGGAGGCGTGTCCCAGACTGCCGTTTTCCGCAGATCGGCGTGCTAACTTTGAAGATTCGGCTCGGCATTCACGACTTGTATGAAGATCAACCATTTAGGTATAGCGACTAAAGGAATTGACGAGGCACTCGGTTTTTGGGCTGACGCCCTCGGCTTGGAGAACGTCCATACTGAGGTCGTCGAGGAGCAGAAGGTTCGTGTCGCTATGCTGCCGATCGGCGAGAGCAGGATCGAGCTCCTCGAGCCCACCAGCAGTGACTCGCCGATCAGCAAGTTCATTGAGAAGCGCGGAGGCGGGATCCATCACATCGCCGTTGAGGTGGAGGACATCGCGGCCACGCTTCAGCAGTTAAAGGCAAAGGGAATGCGGCTCATCGACGAGACTCCGCGTATCGGTGCAGAGAACTGCCTCGTCGCCTTTGTTCATCCGGCGTCCGCTAACGGCGTACTGCTGGAATTGGTGCAAACCCCCGATTGACACGCTCCATCCAAGTGTTTTCACGTTGTGCGATTCGCGGAGGCGTGAGATATGATGTCCGTTTGACATCTGTCAGATAAAGGTAAGTAGAGGAAGCAAAAGTTGAGTAATTTAACCAAGGCCCTGATATTGGTCGTCGTAGTCGTTGCGATCGGTGCAGGCCTAGTCGTCTGGAAAAATAAGGTCGCTGCGACCAACACCTCGTTCAACTCCATCTCGAAAGAGGAGATGGAGCTTCTCCTGTCGGATGTGGCAAAGACCAATCCGATGGTCCTCAAAAAACTGAAAGAGGACCCGGAAATGAAGAAGCAGCAGCTTGAGAGCCTCAAAGAGCTGCTGGCCTTTGCGACCCAGGCCCAGCATGACGGGCTTGCGGACGATCCCTCCAATAAGCAGGAGCTGCAGAACATCAAGGCCGAGGTCGAGGCGGTCAGCTATGATCGCGAGATCAATAAGGACAAGGGCCCTATGCCTGCCTTTGGCTTTATAACCGAGGACCAGACGAAAGCTTTCTGGGCGGACACGGCGGCCCCGAGCAGTGGGGGTCTTCTCCAGAAGGT
>Ga0070658_10003297_pt1 | contig 13314 bp, 14 predicted proteins | sample KBSC13metaG_FD_64664 | JGI IMG/M metagenome (GOLD analysis project Ga0070658, IMG submission 64664) | Corn rhizosphere microbial communities from Kellogg Biological Station, Michigan, USA - KBS C1-3 metaG | ecosystem: Host-associated > Plants > Roots > Rhizosphere > Soil ... | reverse complement strand
TCTTTGCTTCCCTAGAGCCGCGCATGAAGGAAGGCGCCGTCCTTGGATCGAACACGTCGAGCATTCCGCTGCAGGAGCTCGCGGGGATTCTTGCGCGTCCCGAGCGCCTCGTCGGCATCCACTTCTTCAACCCAGTCGCGCAGATGATGCTGGTCGAGATCGTGCAAGGCCCGCAGACGTCGGATGGCGTCATGCGGGCGAGCCAGGCCTTCGCGAGGCAGATCGACAAGCTGCCGCTGCCCTGCAAGTCCGCGCCCGGCTTTCTCGTGAACCGCGTGCTGTCGCCGTACCTGCTGGAAGCGATGCTCGCGGTGGACGAAGGCATCGCGCCCGAAACGGTCGATGCGGCGGCGAAGGCGTTCGGCATGCCGATGGGGCCGATCGAGCTCTCCGACATGGTGGGCCTCGACGTCGGCTGGGCGGTGGGGCAGGAGCTCGCCGCCGCGCGTCCCGGCACTCCGGTGCCGGTGAAGCTGAAGGCGCTCGTCGACGCGAAGCAATTCGGCAAGAAGACCGGCAAGGGCTTCTACCCCTGGGTGCGCGGCAAGCCGGTGAAGGGTGCCGCAGGTACCGAGGGGGTGGATCTCGCGGCGCTCGCCGATCGCCTCGTGCTGCCTGCGTTGAACGAAGCCGTCGCTTGCGTGCGCGAAGGCATCGTGGCCGATGCCGACCTGTGCGACGCGGGCATGGTGTTCGGCACCGGCTTCGCACCCCACCTCGGTGGACCCTTCGGCGCGATCCACGCGCGCGGCAAGGACTCGTGGCTGCGCACCATGGCGGAGCTGCGCGCGAAGCACGGCGCGCGCTTCGAGCCCGACAGCGGCTGGTCCGCTCTCTGAGGCGTTTCGCTTCGAAGGAGATGCGATGAAAGCGCTGGTCTGCCGCGCCCTCGAGGGCATCGATTCACTCGCCGTGGGGGAGCTGCCTTCGCCCGCGCCCCAGGCCGGCGAGGTGGTGATCCAGGTGCAATCGGCCGGGGTCAATTTTCCCGACGTCCTGATCGTGCAGGGCAAGTACCAGTTCAAGGCGCCGCTGCCCTTCGCCCCCGGTTGCGAGGTCGCCGGCACGGTGAAGGAGATCGGCGAGGGCGTGACGTCCGTCAAGCCCGGCGATGCGGCTCTCGCGATCATGATGAGCGGCGGCTTCGCGCAGGAAGCGCTCGCGCGCGAGGCCGACGTCGTGAAGCTCCCGCCGGGCGTCGATCCCGTGGCCGCGTCCGCGTTCCTCTTCACGTACGGCACGTCGTATCACGCGCTCAAGGATCGCGCGCGCCTGGCGCCCGGCGAGACGCTGCTCGTGATGGGCGCCGCGGGCGGCGTGGGCCTCGCGGCGGTCGAGCTCGGCAAGCTCATGGGAGCCCGCGTGATCGCGGCCGCATCCAGCGCGGAAAAGCTCGCGCTCTGCCGCGCACGCGGAGCCGACGAGACGATCGACTATGCGCGTGAGGATTTCCGCGAGCGGCTGAAGGCCCTGGCGCCGCGGGGCGTGGAGGTCGTGCTCGACCCGGTCGGGGGCGACTACAGCGAGCCCGCGTTGCGCGCGATGGCATGGAAGGGCCGCTATCTCGTGGTGGGATTCGCGCAGAACGACATTCCGCGCATCCCCCTGAACCTCGTGCTGCTCAAGGGCTGCTCGCTGGTCGGCGTATTCTGGGGAGAATTCCGGCGGCGCGAGAAGGCGCTCTTCCAGGGCAACAGTGCCCAGCTGGTCGAATGGCTGCGGGAGGGGCGGCTGCGGCCCCACGTGAGCGCGCGTTATCCGCTCGAGAGGGGCGCCGAGGCGCTGCGCGATGTGGCTGAACGGCGCGTGCAGGGGAAGGTGGTGATCCTGCCGGGCGCCTGAGGAGAGGCAATGGCCGACTACGCCATGACGGTCGAGGAGCACGCGGGATACCTGCACGCCACCGCCACCGGCGATCGCACCGCGGCGAACGCGCTGCGCTTCCTCGAGGAGGCTTACCAGGCGTGCGTCGCCATGGGCCGGGATTCGCTCCTCATCGAGGTGCGCTTCACGGGGCCGAGCCTTTCCATCGGCAGCATCTTCTCCGTGATCAGCAACCGCTCCATCGACGGCGCGGCCCTGCGCCGCATCGCCTATGTCGAGCCGCTGCTCGAGAACCGGGAGGCCGCGCGCTTCGCGGAGCTGGTCGCGGTGAATCGCGGCGTGAACGCGCGGCTCTTCCCCAGCGTGGAGGCGGCGGGCGCGTGGCTCAGCGAGGAGCTGCCCGATCGCCGCCCGCACTGAGTGGCCGATCGGTGGCGAAGCCCGCCCGCGCTACGGGCTCACGAGCGCGTGGGCCTCGAAGGTGGAGGGCTCCGCATCCGAGCCGTCGGGCACGACGAGGGCGGCAATGGTGGCGAGGAACGCGAGCACCACGATGAGGCCCACGAAATCGGCGGATGACGGGCTCGAGCGCATGGTCGTCTCCATGGGAATGACGACCCAGCATAGGCGCGGCGGGGCGGCTTTTCCACGCACGAATGGGGGCCGCGAATGCGGAATATTCCGCGCCGCTCCGGGCTCTCAGCCCTTGCGCAGCGCGGGGATCGCCACACCGAGTGCGATCAGCACGAACGCGACGCCGTGATACCAGTGCGGCGCTTCGCCGAGCATCGCGAGCGAGAGCAGCGCGGCGAAAAGGGGCGTGAAGTTCGAGAAGAGCGCCGCCAGCGTCGGGCCGACCTGAGCGACGCCGCGTCCCCAGGCCCAGTACGCGATCACCGCCGGGCCGATCGCGACGTAGGCCAGCGCGCCGAAGATTTGCGGCGACCATTGGACCGAGGTGCCCAGCACCGCGAGCTCGATCGCCGAGGAGATGGCGGCGAAGGTGGCGCCGAAGAGCAGCTGCGCGGCGAGGAACTCCGCCCAGTTCCAGTCGGGGCGCTGGCCACCCGCCATCGACGCCGGCGGGCGCGCGAGCTTCCAGCTGTAGATCGCCCAGGCGAGGCTCGCGAGCAGCATGAAGATGTCCCCGGGCACGAAGCGCAGCGCGAGAAGCGTCTCCACGCTGCCGCGCGAGAGAACGAACGCCACGCCGAGGAGCGAGAGGAGGGCGCCGGCGACCTGGGTGCGCCGCGGCCTCACGCGGTAGCCGACCCAGCCGATCGCGAGCATGAAGATGGAGACGCTCGCGGCGATGAGCGTCACGTTGAGCGGGCTCGACGTGCGCAACGCGAGGTACTGGAAGGCGTTGTAGCACCCGATGCCGAAGAAGCCGACGGAAGCGAAGTACGGGATGCGCGCGATGAGCTCGCGCGGCCGCGCGAAGACGCGCCACCCGAGCGGCAGCAGGATCGCGAGCGCCATCGTCCAGCGCAATGCGTTGAGGGTGAGGGGCGGGATGCGACCCACCACGAGCGAGCCCACGACGGCGTTGCCCGCCCAGAGGAGCGGCGGCAGCGTGAGCAGCGCTGCGGTCGAAGCGGAGACTTGCGCGCGTTGCATGGAATTTGGATGGACGCGGTCGATTATGCCAGCGATACTTCGGGCTCCCCGCAATTCCCCCGCCGCGCTTCGCGGTGCGCATCATGAAGAAATGGCGTGTCGTCCGCTTCGACCTCCACATCGATCCCGCTTTCGATGAGACGCTCCAGCAGGACCCGGACGTCGAGCTGCACGTCGCCCCGGTCCCGCGCTCCGATGACGACGTGACGGCCGCGCTCGCGGGCGCCGACGTCTATCACGTGTCCTCCGCGCGCAACGAGATCGCGAAGTACGCGTTCGTGACCGCGGACCTCGTCGCGCGTTGCCCCTCGCTGCTCTGGGTCTCCACGTACGGCGCGGGCTACGACTCGGTGGACGTAGCAGCCTGCACGCGCGCCGGCATCGCGGTGATGAACCAGGCGGGCGCCAACAAGACCTCCGTCGCGGAGCACACGCTCGCGCTCATCCTCTCGGTCGCGCATCGCGTCGGCGAGAGCGACCGGCGGCTGCGCAGCGATCGCAAGTTCGCGCGCGAGGACCTCATGGGCCACGAGATCGCGGGGCGCACGCTGGGCCTGGTCGGCATCGGGCACGTCGGCACGGAGGTCGCGCGCCTTGCGAAGGCATTCGGCCTGCGAGTCCTCGCGACCGACCCGCTCGTCGACGCCGCGGAGATCCGCAACCGCGGGGCCGAACCGGCCACCTTCGACCAGTTGCTCGAGCGCTCGGACATCGTCTCGCTGCATTGCCCGCGCGACGACACCAGCGTCGGCATGATGCGCGCCGCGCAGTTCGAGCGCATGAAGCGCGGTGCGCTCTTCGTCACGACGGCGCGGGGCGGCATCCACGACGAGAAGGCGCTCGCCCATGCGCTCACGAGCGGGCACCTTGCCGGCGCCGGGGTCGACGTCTGGCAGCCGGAGCCGCCGCCGCTCGATCATCCGCTGCTGGCGCTTCCGAATGTCGTGGCGACCTACCACACCGCCGGTGTCACGCACGAGGCGCGCCACAACATCGCCGTGCTCGGATCGCAGCAGATCCTCGCGGCGTTCTCGGGCGAGACGCCGCCGCGCCTGGTGAATCCGGCGGCGTGGCCCGCAGTGCGGGCGCGCTTCGAGCAACGAATTAGGTGAGTGCTCGCTAACGGCTCGATCGATCAGCCTGGCGCGAGGCTGACGGCTCGCGCCACGATCGGCTTCGCCCACTGCGGCACGGCCGCCAGGTCCACGGGCGCGACGACGCGGCCCCTGTCCATCTGCAGCACCAGCCGCGGCTTCGGCGCCTTGCCCGCGCGCGGGTCCGCTTCTTCCGAGTTGTCGTAGACGTACAGCCGCGCGAGCTTCGGCATCAGCGCCACCAGGTTCTGCCGGCTCGCGTCCCAGCGGCGACGGATGTCCGCCTCCGGAATGTCGTGTCCGCCGCCCAGGACCCGCGAGCGGACGCGTGCGAGGTGCCGCTCCGGCGAATCGAGCCCGACGTACCAGACCCAGACCTCGGCGCCCCCGTCGGCCGCCTGGGCCAGCAGTCGCGGGATGGTGCTCGCGCCCAGCGTCGTCTCGATCGCGAAATCCAGCTTCCCGTCGATGGCGCGCTCGAGGAGCCGCCGCCCCTCGTTCCATGCCAGCCCGTTGGCCTCGCGCTGCGAGAGGGCGGGATGCGCCGCGAGAATCGCGCGTGCGGCCTCGTCCGGATTGAAGTACCGGCCTCCGCGCTGCCGGATGGCGGCGCCGCCGATGCTGCTCTTCCCGGCGCCGTTGACCCCCGCGAGCACGGAGATGCGCTGCGGCTCCCTAGCCAGCCTTGGCCGCCTTCCGGCGCTTGACGGCCTTGGCCGCCGCGGCGCGAGGGCGCGCGGCGGTCCGGCCTTTCGCGGCCGCGCGCACGGCGCAAGCGCCGAGCGCCTCGGGGGCGGCCTCGAAAGCGCCGGCGACGGCCTTGCGCGCGCCGGCGGACTGCATCTGCTCGAGGAGCGCGTCGAACTGGCTCGTGAGCGCGCCCAGCCCCGGCTCGCGCGCCTGGGCAAGCTCGCGAAAATCGTCGTAGGAGATCAGCACCGCCTTGGGGGCATCGTGGCGGGTGATGGCCACGGCGCCGCCCGCCAGCACCTTCTCGATGATCGCGCCCGGCTCGTTCTTCAGCCGCGTCGCGGGCACATTCTCCACCTCGACCAGGTCGCCGCGCGCGTTGCGAAACCTCAGGATGTCCGCCATGGGTTGCTCCTTTTGGCCATTTTAGCCAGTTTGGCCATCCACGGCCATCCCGGTTCCCCGCCGCCTCAGGTGACGGGGGCCGGGTTGAAGAGCACCAGGGCGTTGTGCAGCCTCCAGCGCTCGGCCCAGGTCTCGCGGCCGCTCGCGACCTCGAGCATGAGCCGGAAGAGCTCCCAGCCGACCTCCTCGATGGTCGCCTCGCCGTCGGCGATCCGCCCGGCATTCACGTCCATGAGATCGTGCCAGCGCCGCGCGAGGTCGCTGCGCGTCGCGACCTTGATCACCGGGACTTCGGCCAGGCCATAAGGCGTGCCGCGCCCCGTGGTGAAGACGTGAAGGTTCATCCCGGCCGCGAGCTGCAGCGTGCCGCAGATGAAGTCGCTGGCCGGCGTGGCCGCGTAGGTGAGGCCCTTGCGCGCGAGCTTCTCTCCCGGCGCGAGCACGCCGGTGATGGGGGCGCTCCCCGACTTCACGATCGATCCCATCGCCTTCTCGACGATGTTGGCAAGGCCGCCCTTCTTGTTGCCGGGCGTGGTGTTGGCGCTGCGATCGACGCGGCCTCGCTGGAGGTACGCGTCGTACCAGGCCATCTCGCGAATCATGGCGTCCGCCACCTCGGGAGACGAGGCGCGCGCGGTCAGCTGGTCCACGCCGTCGCGGACTTCGGTGGTCTCCGAGAACATCACGCTCGCGCCCGCACGCACGAGGAGGTCGCTGCAATAGCCCACCGCCGGGTTCGCGGTGACGCCGGAAAAGGCATCGCTTCCGCCGCACTGCACGCCGACGACCAGCTCGCTCGCGGGGACCGTCTCGCGGCGCCTCGCATCCAGCCGCTTCAGGTGCACCTGCGCCTGCGCCATGATCGACTCGACCATGGACATGAAGCCCACGTGCTTCTCGTCCTGCAGGCAGACCACGTCGAGCGGGGCCTGCGCCCCCTTCGCGTCGCGCAGCGGGATCGTGCCGGCCGGCAGCAGGCGCTCCGGCTGCAGCTTCTCGCAGCCCAGGCTCACCACCATCACCTCGCCGCCGAAATTGGGGTTGAGCGCGAGGTTGCGCAGCGTGCGGATAGGGATCACCGCGTCGGGCGCGTCGATCGCGACGCCGCAGCCATAGCCGTGCTCGAGCGCCACGACGCCGTCGACGTTCGGATAGTGCGGAAGGAGCTCCGCGCGGATGCGCTCGACGGCGAACTCCGTCACGCCCGCCACGCACTGCACCGTCTGCGTGATGGCGAGAATGTTGCGCGTGCCGACGGAGCCATGGGCATTGCGATAGCCCTCGAACGTGTAGCCCTCGAGCGGTGGCAGGGGATCTGCATGGCGCGTGGACCTGGGCAGCCCTGCGAGCGCGCGCGCCTCGGGCATGCGCAGAAGTCGCTCCGTGACCCAGCTGCCGGCGGGGATGTCGGCGGCCGCGTAGCCGATGGGCACGTTGTACCGGCGCACGGCGGCGCCCGCCGCGATGTCCTCGAGCGCCACCTTGTGGCCCTGCGGCACCTTCTCGCGAAGGGTGAGCCCGGAGTCGAACGTGGCCCCGGCGCCGAGCCCCCCGTCGTTCGCGACGATGGCGACGTTGTCCGCCGGGTGCATGCGGATGTAGAGCGGGTGCTTGCCGACCGGGGTATCAGGCATCCCCTATGTCTACCACAACCGGCATGGCGGCGGCTGCGCTTACTCGAGCCCGCGATGGCGCCGGTAGAAATACAGTCCGAGCGCGACGAAGGTGCCTCCCGGCATCACGATCGCCATCACGATGTAGGGACCTACGCGCTGGACCACCTTTGCCAGGGCTGCCATTTCCTTGCTCCTTCGGGCGTTTTCGCTCTTGCTTGTGGATCTGTCGAACGGGCCCACCCCGGATCGACAGGCTGCAGGCAAATATTGGGGCCGCACCGCTCGGCGAAGACACGGAGGATTCAGCAAGGCGATTGCTCCTTGCTCCGCAAAGCGCTTTGGTATGCTCGCCGCCATGAAGAAGACTTTCCTGCTCGCACTGGGGCTGGGCCTCGCGGCGGCGGCGGGCGCCGCGGATCACAAGGTGATCGCGCTATCGCTCGTGAAGGGCGAGGTGCGCGACGTGAAGGACAACACCGTGCGCGTGAAGAAGGGCGATGACGTCGAGCTGCGCTGGACGAGCGACCGCGCCGCGACCCTGCACCTGCACGGCTACGAGGTCGAGGCGAAGCTCGTGCCGGGCAAGGCGTCGACGATGTCCTTCAACGCGAAATATCCGGGCCGCTTCCCGGTGCATGAGCATGCCGAAGGGCAGGCGAACCACCGGCCGGTGCTGTACCTCGAGGTGTATCCGTAGCGGCTCGCGTGCGCGGAAGCCAGGTGACGACGAGGAAGGTGATGGTCGCGAGCCCGGCCATGATCCAGAGCAGCACGGTGAAGCCGGCCTGCCGGACCAGCGGCCCCAGCAGCCACACCGCGATCGAGCTCGCGCCCAGGGCGACCGCGAGCCGCATCCCCGCGACGCGTGAGCGCATGCGGTCGTCGACGTAACGCACGATCATCGCGTCCGTGAACGGGATGGCGCCGAAGATGGCGATCATGAAGACGAGCTGCAGCAGGTAGAGCATCCAGCCGTCGGCGTACGCGGCGAGCGCGAGGAACGGCACCTGGCAGGCGAGCACGCAGAGATAGAACGTCTTGAGATCGAAGCGATCGAGCAGGCGGCCGACGACGAGCTGCGCGACGGAGGCGACCGCGTAGACGGCGCCCAGCAGCAGCCCCAGCTTCGCCGGGTCGCGCGAGATGCTCGCGAAGCGCTCGTGCAGGAGCTCGTAGTTGCCGTTGGTCGCGAAGTTGAAGAGCAGGCTGCCGCTCGTGGCGGCGAGCGTCATGACGAGGAACACGCGCGCAAGCAGCGCCCGCGGAAGCTCCACCTGGGTCGCCTTGCGCTTCGAGGGGGGCGTCGACTCGCTCGTTGCCGTCATGGCGAAGGCGACGCCGCAGGCGATGCTTGCCGCGCCCGGGATCGCGAAGGCCATGCGCCAGCCCAGCCGCTCGACGAGGAAGCCCGTGACGACCGCGGCGAGCGCGACGCCCAGGTTGCCCGCGAAGCCGTTGACACCGATCACCCAGCCGGGGCGTTGCGCGCCCTGCAGCAGCATCGGGACGCCGACCGGATGGTAGATCGAGGCGAAGCAACCCAGCAGCGCCAGGGCCAGCGCGAGTTGCATCGGCGATTGCGCGGCGCTCACGAGCAGCGCCGCGGCGCCCATCCCGAAGAAGAAGAGGATCATCATCGCGCGCCGGCCCCAATGGTCGCCGAGCTTTCCCGCGGGGAGCGCCCCGATGCCGAAGAAGAAGAACGCGGCCGCGCTGTAGGGCATCAGGTCTTCCCAGCGCGTGAGGCCGAACTCGAGGGCGATGGTCGTGACGGCGGTGGCGAAGATCAGCAGGAACATGTGATCGATCGCGTGGCCGATGTTGAGCAGGAGCATCGTGGAGCGGTTGTTCATGGGGCCATGATGCCAGCTCGGCGCGCAGGTGGGCTCTCGAATGAAAAAGCCCCGCCGGAGCGGGGCTGCGCTGTCCTGACAGGACGCATGTCAGCCGGCGAACCTGAGGTCGCTCTTCACGTCCACGACGCCCTCGGTTCCGCGCGCGAGCGATACCGCGCGATCGCGCTCGGCAGCCGAATTGACCGTGCCATGAAGCGTGACGACGCCGCGTAGCGTGTCGACGTCGATGTCGTGCGCCTTCACCATCTCGTCGGCCGCGAACTTCGTCTTGACCTTCGCGGTGATGGCCGCATCGCCCGCGGTCTGGACCGGCCCGCGATGTTCCGCCGTGGCGTTGTCCGCGGTTCGCGCGTGATCCCAGCTCGCGCACCCGGCCGCCCCGAGCGCCATGAAAAGAGCCGCTATTGCGGTGGTGGTCAATGTTTGCCGCATCATTGTCTCCTCGTCGTGTGGACTGGTTCGACTCCGCGGTTCTGGCATCGTTGAGCGGCCGTGGGCCGTTGGGAGCAGGCCATCTTGATGGAGCACTGCGGCTTTCCGGCGGGATTGGCGCCGTGGCGACGAGGCGATATGGCAATTCCCGCTTGCACGGCGCCGCAGGTTCGGGAGTAGAATTCAAACGCCCGTTTGAAACTCCCGTTCCTTTCGTGACGACCTCACTCCCCGACGGCGAGCAGCCCGTCCTGCGCATCGTTCCCATGCCCGCCGACACCAACGCGCACGGCACCATCTTCGGCGGCTGGGTCATGTCCCAGGTCGACATCGCGGGCAGCGTCGCCGCGTGGGAGCGCGCGGAGGGGCCCATCGTCACCGTCGCCGTGAATTCCTTCGTCTTCCGCGAGCCCGTGTTCGTGGGAGACCTCGTGAGCTTCTATGCGCGCGTGGTCCGCGTCGGCAGGACGTCCATCACCGTGGACGTCGAGGTATTCGCCCAGCGCGCGCGCCATGGCCGCAAGGACGCCGTCAAAGTCACCGAAGCGCAACTGACCTACGTCGCCGTGGACAAGGAGCGCAAGCCCCGCCACGTGCCCGGCGGCCAAGTGGAGGCCTGAATGTCCGAGATCGTCGCAACCCCCGGCACGAAGCACGCCGCACCTCCCGAGGGCCGTCCCGCGGAAACCGCTCCGGAGCGCCTGCTCGTGCGCAAGGCCGCCGTGCTGGGCGCGGGCGTCATGGGCGCGCAGATCGCGGCGCACCTCGCCAACGCCAACGTGAAGCCGATCCTCTTCGAGCTGGCCGCCGAGGGCAAGGACAAGAACGCCAACGTGAAGAAGGCGCTCGACGGCCTGGCGAAGCTCAGCCCGAGCCCGGTCGCGACGCAGTCGGCGTTGAAGCAGATCGTGCCGGCGAATTACGACGAGCACCTTCCGCTCCTCGCCGAGTGCGACCTCGTGATCGAGGCGATCAGCGAGCGCATGGACTGGAAGAAGGCGCTCTTCGAGAAGGTGGCTCCGCACATCAACCCGCGCGCGATCTTCGCCTCCAACACGTCCGGCCTCTCGATCACGGAGTTGTCGAAGACGCTGCCCGCGCAGCTGCGCAAGCGTTTCTGCGGGATCCATTTCTTCAACCCGCCGCGCTACATGCGCCTGGTGGAAGTGATCCCCACGGCGGAGACCGACCCGGCCATCGTGGACAAGCTCGAGACCTTCCTCACGACGACGCTCGGCAAGGGTGTGATTCGCGCCAAGGACACGCCGAACTTCGTCGCCAATCGGGTCGGCGTCTTCTCGATGCTGGCGACGATGCATCACACGCTCGCGTTCAAGCTCGGTTTCGACGAGGTCGACGCGTTGACCGGTCCGGCGATCGGCCGCGGCAAGAGCGCGACCTATCGAACCTCCGATGTCGTGGGCCTCGATACCATGGGCCACGTCATCCGCACGATGGCCGAGACGCTGCCGAACGATCCGTGGAAGGCGTACTACAAGGCGCCCGACTGGCTGCAGGCCCTGATCGCCAAGGGCGCGTTGGGCCAGAAGACCAGGGCCGGCATCTATACCAAGAAGGGCAAGGACATCCTGGTCCTCGACCTCGCGAAGCAGGACTATCGTCCGTCCGCGGGCGCGATCGCCGATGAAGTGCAGGCCATCCTCAAGGAGAAGGATGCGGGCGAGCGGCTCACGAAGCTGCGCGCGTCCTCGCATCCGCAGGCGCAATTCCTCTGGGCCATCCACCGCGACGTCTTCCATTACGTCGCGGTCACTCTCGCGGAGATCGCGCACAGCGCGCGCGACGTCGACTTCGCGATCCGCTGGGGCTTCGGCTACCAGCGCGGTCCGTTCGAGAGCTGGCAGTCCGCCGGCTGGCAGCGCGTGGCGAAGATGATCCAGGAGGACATCGCGGCAGGGAAGACGATGGCGAACGTCCCGTTGCCCGCGTGGGTCACGGATGGACGCAACGGCGTGCACGGGGCCGACGGCTCGTATTCCGCCGAGACGGGGCGCAACGTGCCGCGCTCGCAGCTTGCGGTGTACGCGCGCCAGCTTTTTCCCGAGACCGTCATCGGCGAGAGGGCGCCCGACCGCGGCACGACCGTTTTCGAGGACGACGCCGTTCGCATGTGGCACCAGGGCGACCGCATCGCGATCCTCTCCTTCAAGAGCAAGATGCATGCGCTCGGCGCGCCGGTGCTCGCCGGATTGAACCGCGCGATCGACGAGGCCGAGCGCGACTTCGACGCTTTGGTGATCTGGCACGAGGCGCCGTTCGCCGTCGGCGCCGACCTCAAGGCCGCGCTCGAGTCGCTGAAGGCGGGAAAGCACGACGAGTTCGAGCAGATGGTGGCGCTCTTCCAGCAGACCTCCCAGCGCCTCAAGTATGCGCTCGTGCCGACGGTCGCTGCCGTCGAGGGCATGGCGCTCGGCGGCGGATGCGAGTTCGTGATGCACGCGCAGCGCGCGGTGTGCGCCCTCGAGAGCTATATCGGCCTGGTCGAGGCGGGCGTGGGCCTGCTGCCCGCGGGTGGCGGCCTCAAGGAATTCGCCGAGCGCGCGCAGGCGTGGGCCCACGGGGGCGACGCGCAGCCGGAGCTCATGCGCGTCTTCCGGCAGATCGCGATGGGGGAAGTCTCGAAGAGCGCCGAGCACGCGCGCGAGATGGGATACCTCAAGCCCGCCGACCTCGTCGTCTTCCATCCCGCCGAGCTGCTCTACGTCGCGAAGCAGGAAGCGCGCGCCATGGCGGAGAGCGGCATTCGCCCCGCGCTGGCGCCGGCCCAGATCGCGGTTGCGGGAGATACCGGCATCGCCACGCTCAAGATGCTCCTCGTGAACATGAAGGAGGGCGGCTTCATCTCGGAGCACGACTACGAGATCGCCTCGCGCATCGCGACGGTCCTCTGCGGCGGCGAGGTCGATCCGGGCAGCACGGTCGACGAGAAGTGGCTGCTCGACCTCGAGCGCAAGCACTTCGTGGAGCTGGCCAAGATGCCGAAGACCCACGAGCGGATCGAGCACATGCTCAAGGCCGGCAAGCCGCTGCGCAACTGAACGGCGCCCCGGCGAAGGCCGGGGGCCTCAGGAGAACGAGAATGACCAGGCAGATCCAGGACGCATACATCGTCGCCGCGGTGCGCACGCCCGTCGGCAAGGCCCCGCGCGGCATGTTCCGCCACGTGCGCCCCGACGACATGCTCGCCCACGTGCTGAAGGGCGCGATCGCGCAGGTGCCGGGCCTCGACCCGCACGACATCGCCGACGTGATTGTCGGCTGCGCGATGCCCGAGGGCGAGCAGGGCATGAACGTGGCGCGCATCGGCGTGCTGCTGGCCGGGCTGCCCGACAGTGTTCCCGCGATGACCATCAATCGCTTCTGCTCCTCGGGGCTGCAGGCGGTGGCCCTCGCGGCCGATCGCATCCGCACCGGCGACGATGACGTCGTGATCGCGGCGGGCACGGAGTCGATGTCGATGGTCCCGATGATGGGCAACAAGGTGGCGCTCAACGACGCCGTGTTCGCGCAAGGCGGCGAGCACGTGGCGATCGCGTACGGGATGGGGATCACCGCCGAGAAGGTCGCCAACCAGTGGAAGGTCTCGCGCGAGGACCAGGATGCGTTCGCCGTCGCGAGCCACCAGAAGGCGGCGAGGGCGATCGCGGCGGGTGCCTTCCGCTCCGAGATCCTGCCGTACGAGGTGGATGCGGCGGTGCCCGACCTCGCACGCGGCGAAGTGAAGCATTCGAAGCGCGTGGCCGAGAACGACGAGGG
>Ga0070658_10003295_pt1 | contig 13321 bp, 9 predicted proteins | sample KBSC13metaG_FD_64664 | JGI IMG/M metagenome (GOLD analysis project Ga0070658, IMG submission 64664) | Corn rhizosphere microbial communities from Kellogg Biological Station, Michigan, USA - KBS C1-3 metaG | ecosystem: Host-associated > Plants > Roots > Rhizosphere > Soil ... | reverse complement strand
CCATTCCTGGCCTTTGGCGGAATGGATCGTCGACAAGATGAGATAGTCCTCGTCGAGCAGCGGCGGGCCGGCCTCGTCGCTGGTGGCGTCGGGCGGGTCGAGCTTCATCTCGGTGAGGAAGCGCTCGCGGCTCGGATAGCTCGACGCGATCTGCGTCAGCTGCGCGAGATCGGCCTCGCGCAGGCTCGCGTCCTCGTAGGCGCGCTCCAGATGCGGCGCGTACCAGCGGCAGATCGTCTCCAGTTCCGCCGGCCAGCCGGCATCGCCGCGGCGCACGGCTTCGATCGTCTCGGCGAAATCGGGCCAGGCTTCGGCCGCTGCCGCCGGCGCATTGAAGTCGCGCAATTCGCCGGCGGCGAGATGGTCGAGCACGCGTGCAGCGGTCGCGGGGCCGATGCCCGGCAGCAATTGCAGCACGCGGAAGCCGGCGACGCGATCGCGCGGGTTCTGCGCCCAATGCAGAAACGCGAGCACGTCCTTCACATGTGCCGCTTCGAGAAACTTGAGACCGCCGAATTTGACGAAGGGGATGTTGCGACGGGTCAGTTCGACCTCGAGCGCGCCGCTGTGGCTCGAGGTGCGGAACAGCACGGCCTGCGCCTTCAGTGCGATCCCGGTTTCGCGGTTCTCGAGGATCTTGTCGACGATGTAGGAAACCTGTGCCGGGTCGTCGGCGACGTTGACGATCTGCGGCCGCTCGCCGGACGTCCGATCCGACCACAGGTTCTTGCTGTAACGCTCGGACGCCAGCGCGATCACCGCGTTGGCGGCAGCGAGGACGGCCTGCGTCGAGCGATAATTGCGCTCCAGGGTGACGACCGTCGCCTTGGGCCGGAACTGGCCGGGAAAGTCGAGGATGTTGCGCACGGTGGCGGCGCGGAAGGAATAAATCGACTGCGCGTCGTCGCCGACCACGGTCAGGCCGCGGCCGGTCGGCTTCAGCGACAGCAGGATGCGCGCCTGCAGCCGGTTGGTGTCCTGATATTCGTCGACCAGGACGTGATCGAAGCGCTCGCCGAGATGATCGGCGATGGCGGGCTCGGCCATCATCATCGCCCAGCACAACAGGAGGTCGTCGTAGTCGAGCACGTTCTGCCGCTGCTTCGCCTCGACATAGGCGGCGAACAGCTTGCGCAACTCGGGCTCCCACTCCGCGCACCAGGGAAAGGCGCTCTCGAGCAGCGCGGCAAGCTCGGTCTCGGCATTGACCGCGCGCGAGTAGATGCCGAGGCAGGTGCCCTTGAGCGGAAAGCGCCTCTCCGTCTTGGAGAAGCCGAGCTCGTGGCGGACGAGGTTCATCAGGTCGGCGGAATCCTCGCGGTCGTGGATGGAGAAGTTCGGCTCCAGCCCGATCTGCGCGGCGTATTCACGCAGGACACGCGCGCCGATGGCGTGGAAGGTGCCGGCCCAGCTCAAGGCTTCCGCCATCGGCCGCGCCTGTGCGCCGAGCACGGCGGCACCGATACGCTCGACGCGGCGGCGCATCTCGGTCGCGGCCCGGCGCGAAAACGTCAGCAGCATCATGCGGCGCGGGTCGGCGCCTTGCGCGATCAGATGCGCGACGCGGTGCGCCAGCGTGTTGGTCTTGCCGGAGCCGGCGCCGGCGATGATCAAAAGCGGCGGAAAGCCGACGTCGCCGCCGTGCTCGACAGCGCGACGCTGGTCGGGATTGAGGTCGGCGGCGAGAGATATGGCGGTCACCAGGCGGACTTGGGCTCGGGCGAATCAGCGAAGCCCGAGCATAGCCCGCTTTGACGGCCGCAAGTGGCGGCGCTCAGCCGGCGCCGCCGGACAGGTCACGCGTCGACGCTCGCGGCCAGCGCGTTGTCCTGGATGAACTGGCGGCGCGGCTCGACCAGGTCGCCCATCAGTTGGTCGAACAGCACGTTGGCCTCGTCGACTTCCTTGATTTTCACCTGCAGCAGCGAGCGGGCGTTGATGTCGAGCGTGGTCTCCCACAGTTGCTCCGGGTTCATCTCGCCCAGCCCTTTATAGCGCTGCATCGAGACGCCCTTGCGGCCGGCGCCGGTGATCGCCTCGAACAGGCCGACTGGGCCGTGGATCGGCCAGGTCTCGTCCTTGCGCCGCAGCGCGCCCGGCTTCTCGTAGACCTTCTGCAGCGACACGGCGTGTTCGTCGAGCTTGCGGGCATCGGCCGAGCCGAGCAGGGCGTGGTCGATGATCGCGACGCTTTTGACGCCGCGCACCGTACGCGTGAACACGAAGCCGTCTTCCTCGCGGAATTCGCCTTCCCACCCGCGTTCGGTTTCTTCCGCCAGCACGTTCAGCCGCCTGGCGATGAACGGCGCGGCCGCCTTGGCTTTTTCGGCGCTGCCGTAAATGGCCGGGTTGAGGACGCCGAGAATGGCGGCCTGCTCGACCACCTGGCGGTTATAACGGCTGTGCAGTCCGTGCAGGATATTGCGAATGTGCCGGGCTTCCTCGACCAGCGTCTGCAGGTCGCCGCTGGCCCGCTCTTCGCCGGTGGCCAGTTTGAGCACGGCCTCCTCGACGCCGGTGGCAATCAGATAGTCCTCCAGCGCGCGTTCGTCCTTGAGGTATTGCTCGGACTTGCCGCGATTGACTTTGTAGAGCGGCGGCTGCGCGATGTAGATGTAGCCGCGCCGGATCAGCTCCTCCATCTGCCGGAAGAAGAACGTCAGGAGCAGCGTACGGATGTGGGAGCCGTCCACGTCCGCGTCCGTCATGATGATGATCTTGTGATAGCGCAGCTTGTCCGGATTGAATTCGTCGCGGCCAATGCCGGTGCCGAGCGCGGTGATCAGCGTGCCGATTTCCTGGCTGCCGAGCATCTTGTCGAAACGCGCGCGCTCGACGTTCAGGATCTTGCCGCGCAACGGCAGCACCGCCTGGAATTCGCGGTTGCGTCCCTGCTTGGCGGAGCCGCCGGCGGAATCGCCCTCGACGATGAACAGCTCTGACTTGGCGGGATCGCGCTCCTGGCAGTCGGCGAGCTTGCCCGGCAGGGACGAGATATCGAGGGCGCCCTTGCGGCGGGTGAGGTCGCGCGCCTTGCGCGCGGCTTCGCGGGCCGCCGCCGCTTCGACGACCTTGCCGACGATGACTTTGGCTTCCTGCGGGTGGGTCTCGAACCAATCCTGCAAAGCCTGATTGATGACGCTTTCGACCACCGGGCGGACTTCCGACGAGACCAGTTTATCCTTGGTCTGCGACGAGAATTTCGGGTCCGGAACCTTCACCGAGAGAACGGCGGTCAAGCCTTCGCGGCAGTCGTCGCCGGTCAGCGCGACCTTTTCCTTTTTCGAGGTGCCGATGTTGTCGGCGTATTGCGTCACCTGGCGCGTCAGCGCGCCGCGGAAGCCGGCGAGGTGGGTGCCGCCGTCGCGCTGCGGGATGTTGTTGGTGAAGCAGAGCACGCTCTCGTGATAGGCCTCGTTCCACCACAAGGCGCATTCCACCGTGATGCCGTCGCGCTCGGCCTTGATCATCACGGGCTTTGGAATGAGCGGCGTCTTATTGCGGTCGAGAAATTTGACGAAGGCCTCGACCCCGCCCTCGTACATCATTTCCTCGCGCTTCTCGACCGCGTGCCGCATGTCGGACAGCGCGATCGAGACGCCGGAATTGAGAAAGGCGAGCTCGCGCAGGCGGTGCTCCAGCGTGGCGAAGTCGAACTCCACCATCGTGAAGGTCGCGGGCGAGGGCAGGAAACTCACTTCCGTGCCACGTTTGCCGTCGGATGGGCCGACCTCTTTCAGCGGAGCGACCGCAACGCCGTCGCGGAACTCAATGAAGTGCTCCTTGCCGTCGCGCCAGATCGTCAGCTTGAGCCAGGTCGACAGCGCGTTGACGACGGAGACGCCGACGCCGTGCAGCCCGCCGGACACCTTGTAGGAATTCTGGTCGAATTTTCCGCCGGCGTGGAGCTGGGTCATGATGACCTCGGCCGCCGAAATGCCTTCGCCCGCATGGATGCCGGTCGGGATGCCGCGGCCGTTATCGCGCACGGTGCACGAGCCGTCCGGATTGAGCGTCACGCTCACCTGGGAGGCGTAGCCAGCCAGGGCCTCGTCGATGGCGTTGTCGACGGCCTCGTAAACCATGTGGTGCAGGCCGGAGCCGTCGTCGGTGTCGCCGATGTACATGCCCGGACGTTTGCGCACGGCATCGAGGCCCTTGAGGACCTTGATCGACTCCGCGCCATAGTCGGATTCGGTTTCGGACTGCAGATTGCGGGCCGGTTCAGCCATCGGCGGGGACTCTCGGAAAGCCGGAAAATTGAGTCGTGGAAGCGAATTTGTGTGACACGATTTGGGGTGCGCGTACAGTGCAAAGTCGCCTAGGCTAATATGTTGATCAGGAAAGGCTTTTTCAAGGTTTTTAGACCCCGCCAAAGGCCTGTTTTTGAGACCTTGCCAAGCGCCCTTGAGGTGCCGGTGGCGGCGTGCCGTCGCGTCGCCACGACCGGGCGTCCCGATGTCCGGCCGGATAAACCAATGCGCGCAATTTGAATCGCTCGCAGTGCCAGAATGCGCTGCAATCGCTTGCGCATGACGAAGACTTGGCCTCTAAGCAAAGACGCTATGCTCGCCCGCTCGGAATTGCTCCGCATGCGCTTGAAGGGCCGTTCGCTCGAAGTTCCGCATCGTCTTCGAGCGATGGTTCGCGCGCGGGAATCGAGCATCATCGTGCTCGCGGCCGTGATCGGCCTCGTTGCCGGCCTTGTGGTGGCGGCGATGAGCGAGGCGGTCGGCCTCATGCACCTCGTTTTCTTCGGCCTCGATCCCGGCGAGCGGCTGTCGGCCCGCGCCTGGATCAACCCGCTATACGCCTTCCTGACGCCGTGTCTCGGCGGCCTCGTGTTCGGGCTGGTCTCGGCTTACGTCACCCGCAAGCGGGGCACCGAGGTCGACCCGATCGAGGCCAATGCCCTGCATGGCGGCCGCATGTCGCTGCGCGGCAGCCTGATCGTGGCGGCGCAGACGGTGTGGTCGAGCGGCATCGGCGCCTCGGTCGGTCTCGAGGCCGGCTACACCCAGCTTGCCTCCGGCGTCGCCTCGGTGATCGGCAAGGCATTTCGCCTGCGCCGCGGTGACATGCGTGTCCTGGTCGGCTGCGGCGCCGCCGCGGCCATCGCCGGCGCCTTTGACGCGCCGCTCGCCGGCGCCTTCTACGGTTTCGAGCTGGTCATCGGCAGCTACACCATCCCCAGCCTGGCGCCGGTCGGCGTGGCCTCGCTGGTCGGCTACCTGACCGCCCGCACCTTCGCGCCACTCCGGCTCGGCATCGAGGCCAATGCCGTCGCCGACGTCGCCGTTCACGACGTGATCATCGCCGCCGGCGTCGGCCTGCTGGCGGCCATGGTCGGCATCGTCCTGATGCGCGGCGTCGCCGCTTGCGAGCGCCTGTTCGCGCGGCTGCGGATCGCGCCGGAATGGCGGCCGATGATCGGCGGCGCGCTGGTCGGACTGCTGGCCATGATCTCGCCGCAGGTGATGTCGTCCGGCCACGGCGCGCTGCATCTGACAGGAATTTTCAAGCTGCCGATCGAGATGATCGCGCTGATCTTCGTGCTCAAGATCGTCGCCTCGATCATTTCGCTCGGCTCCGGTTTCCGCGGCGGCCTGTTCTTCGCCTCGCTGCTGCTCGGCGCGCTCGGCGGCCAGCTATTTGCCACCGCCTTCGCCGCGATCGCGCCCGGCGTCCATATCGATCCCGACGCTTACGCCATCATCGGCCTGTCGGCGCTGTCCGTGTCCGTGATCGGCGGGCCGTTGACCATGACCTTCATCGCGCTGGAGACGACCGGCGATCTGTGGCTGACCACCGCCGTGCTGATCGCCGCCATCATCTCGATGCAGGTGACGCGCGAGTTCTTCGGCTACACCTTCGCCACCTGGCGCTTCCACCTGCGCGGCGAAACCATTCGCAGCGCCGCCGACATCGGTTGGATCCGCGATCTCACCGTCGGCCAGATGATGCGTCCCGACGTGCGCACCACGCCGTCGGAGGGCACGATCTCGGATTTCCGTGAAGCCTTCCCGCTCGGCTCGACCAGCCAGGTGATCGCCGTCGACGAAGACGGCCGATATGCCGGCATCGTGCTGGTGGCCGAGGCGCATGCGGCCGACATCGGCTCGATCGATAACTTGCGCGCGCTGCTGCGCCACAGCGACCACATGCTGCTGCCGCAGATGACGGCGCAGGAGGCGGTGTCGGCGTTCGATCGCTTCGAGGCGGAGGCGCTGCCGGTCGTGGATTCCGTGGAACGGCGGCAGGTCATCGGTTTGCTGAGCGAAGCTCACGCGTTGCGGCGCTATTCCGAGGCGTCCGAGCGCCAGCGCCGGGAGATGCTCCGCGACTTCTGAAATGAATGGAACCGGCCCGGCCCCGGGCGGCTTCAGTCGGACGCCGAGTCGCCGAGTTCATGCGCCACCAGCCCTGTGCGGCCGACGTGACAGAACGTGGGTTCGTACTCGAGAACAGGACGGCTGAAGGCGACCAGCGCCGCGGTCAGCAATTCGACGCGATCGAGGTCGACGCGCAAGGCCTCGACCGCGCGGCCAAGCTCGCGCTGCATCTGGTCTGTTGCGTTGTCCGAGCCCATGCGATCCTCGTCACTATCCTCATGTGAAGGCGCCAACCGTAGAATTGAAAAACGGCAGGGAGGGGCAATAGTTCCTGCGACGGCTCCGATGAATGGCCCGCATGCGACGGTGGAGAGGAACTTAAGCAAATAGTTCCACGATGCCGGGCTTGATCAGCATGATTTGAGCGCGGGTGACGATATCCCCGAAAGCGGCGGGATCGGCGCCGGTCATGAAAACCTGCGCACCCAAGCCCGATAAGGCGTCGTAGAGCGACGCGCGCCGGCCGGGATCGAGATGCGCGACCACTTCATCGAGCAGCAGAAGCGGCGCCGAGCCCGTCATGTCCTTGGTCAATCGGGCATGTGCGAGAATGAGGCGGATCAGCAGCGCCTTCTGTTCTCCGGTCGAGCAATTCGACGCCGGCATGCCCTTGCCCGCATGGATCACCGAGAGATCGGACAGATGCGGGCCATCGAGCGTGCGGCCGGCCGCGGCGTCGCGCGCGCGGTTCTCCTTGAGCAGCGCGCGATAGCGGTCCTCGATCTCGACGGCGCTGTGCTGCGGCAGCAATTGTTCCATCCAACCCTGCAGCGAGATCTCGGCGGACGGAAATTCCGATGCGTCGCCGCGCGCGGTGTCGAGCGCCGCGGCGAGCCGCGCCACCGTTTCGGCGCGCGCCGCCGCGACCGCCACGGCGACTTCGGCGGTCTCGTGCTCGACGGCGTCGAGCCAATGCGGATCGCTGCGCTGATCCTCGAGCAGGCGGTTGCGTGAGCGCAAGGACCGCTCGAGCGCCGAGACACGGCTCGCATGCTGCGCGTCGACGGCGAGCACGAGACGGTCGAGAAAGCGCCGGCGCTCGGCCGCCGGGCCATTGAATAGCGGGTCCATTGCCGGCGTCAGCCAGACGACGCGCAAGTGATCGGCGAAGGCCGCGGCCGACGATACCGGCTCGCGATCGATGCGGTAGCGTCGCGGCGACGCCGACTCCTCTCCGGCTGGCGGATCGATGCCCGTGCCGAGCGTGGCCAGACCGAGCATGCCCTCGATCTCGGCGGAGATCGCCCAGCCGCCGTCACCCTCGGTGAAAGCCATTTCCTCCATCGTGGCGCGGCGCAGGCCTCGCCCCGGAGCCAGCAGCGAAATCGCCTCGATCAGGTTGGTCTTGCCGGCGCCATTGGCGCCCGTCAGCACCACGGGCCCGGCGCGGTCGAGCGTCATCTGCGCGGCGTGATAGCTGCGGAAGTTCGTCAGCGTCAGGCGGCGGATGAAGGCGGCGGTCATCGGTCTCTTATCGTTCAGATCGAGAGCCGCATATAGACCCGATCGTAGCCATGTTCGACCGTGCGGTGGGTTTCGACAAAGCCGATATGCGCATAGAGCGCCAGGTTCTCTGTCATCAGCTTATTGGTGAAGAGCCACAATGCCGGGAGTTTCAGCCGCTTGGCCTCGGCCATCGCGTGCTGCAGCATCGCTCCGCCAAGGCCGCGGCCCTGAGAGGCCGGATCGACGGCGATGTTCTCGATGAAATAGCCGTCGGCGTGAGGACAGCCGATCAGATAGCCGGCGACATCCTGCCCGTGCGAAATGACGATCGCGTGGCCGGCGGCGATTTCGGCCGCATAGTCAGCCGACATCGGGGCCGGCTCGCGGCCGATCCGCGGGACGTATGTCGCGTATGCCGCGCGTGCGATCGCCTCGAGCCGCGGCGCATCGGCCGGTCGTGCCGCGCGGATCGTCATTGCGGCGCTCAAGGTCTAGGTCCGCGCGCTGGAGGCGAACATTGCGCCAAGCGCGCTGACGATGCGGTCGGGCGTGTCGTCGACCGGCATCGTCACCGAATGCTCGCCGGATGTCGGCTCCTCGAGCGTGGCAAACTGGCTGTCCAGGAGCTTCGGCGGCATGAAGTGGCCGGCGCGCACGCCCAGCCGCTCGCCGATCAGATCCTTGTCGCCTTTGAGATAGACGAAGGCGACATCGTCGTGGCCGGCCGACAGGATCGTCCGGTAGGCGCGCTTGAGCGCCGAGCATGTGACGACGACCTGACGATGCTCGCGCCGCGCGGCTTCGATCGCGGCCGCGATTGCCGTGAGCCACGGCAGCCGATCGTCGTCGTCGAGCGGAATGCCTTGTCTCATCTTCTCGACATTGGCCGGCGGGTGAAACGCGTCCCCTTCGAGGAACGCGCGGCCGAGCTGTTGCGCCAGGCGAACCCCGATCGTGCTCTTGCCGGCGCCGGAGACGCCCATCAGCACGATGGCTGTATTGCGCGCCATCACGCCTTGCCCTTCGGCTCGGCGTGGCCGCCGAAGCCGCGGCGCATCGCCGAAATGAGCTTGTCGGCGAAGTTCGGCTGCTTGCGCGAGCGGAAGCGCGCGTTGAGCGCCGTGGTCAGCGCCATGGCCGGAATCGCGCGCTCGATTGCGGTCTGCACGGTCCAGCGGCCCTCGCCGGTGTCGGCGACGACGCCGGAAAAGTCGTCGAGCGCGGCGTCCACGTCGAGCGCCTTGGCAATCACATCGAGCAGCTGCGAGGAAACGATGCTGCCGTGGCGCCACACCTCGGCGATGGCAGCGGTGTCGAGCGCGAAGCGCTCGTCGGCGGGCAGGGCATCGGAATCGGTCTCCTGCAGGATCTGGAAGCCTTCGGCATAAGCCTGCATCAGCGCGTATTCGATGCCATTGTGCACCATCTTGACGAAATGGCCGGCGCCGTTCGGCCCGACATGCAGCCAGCCCTGCGGCGCGGTCGGCGCGGCTTCGCCGCCGCCGGGCGACAGTGCCGCGAACACCGGCGCGAGGCGGGCGACCGGCGCTGGCTCGCCGCCGATCATCAGGCAGTAGCCGCGCTCGCGGCCGAGAATGCCGCCGCTGGTGCCGACGTCGAGATGATGGATGCCGCGTGCGTTCAGCGCTTCGGCGCGGCGCAGGTCGTCGCGCCAGAACGTGTTGCCGCCGTCGATGACGGCGTCGCCGGGGGCGAGCCGCTCGCCGAGCCGCGCGATCGTCGCTTCCGTCGCCTCGCCCGCCGGCAGCATGACCCAGACCGTGCGCGGCGGATCGAGGCGCGTGACGAGATCGTCGATGTCGCGACCGGCGGTCGCGCCGTCGCGCGCCAGCGCCTCCCCGGCGGCCGGGTCCCGGTCGTAAGCGACGACGTCGTGGCCGTGGCGCATGAGCCGCAGCGCGATGTTCGCGCCCATGCGCCCGAGCCCGATCACACCGATCTGCATCTGGCGACCCCGGCAATTCGCGTGATGGGACAGGCGCCGCTCCGCGCCGCCGCGCGGGCCTTTAGACCCGCATCGGCATCAGCACGTAGAGCGCGCCCTTGGCGTCCTTGTCCTGGACCAGGGTTGGCGAACCCGGATCGGCGAGCTTGAGCACCGCGACCTCGCCCTCGATCTGGGCGGCGATATCGAGGAGGTAGCGCGAGTTGAAGCCGATATCGAGCGGCTCGGCCTCGTAGTCGACCTCGAGCTCCTCGGTGGCGCTGCCGGAGTCGGGATTGGTCACCGACAGAGTCAGCTTGCCGGGAGCGATCGACAGCTTCACGGCGCGGCCGCGCTCGCTCGACACGGTCGAGACGCGGTCGACGGCGGCCTCGAAGTCCTTCTTGTCGACGACGAGGTTCTTGTCGTTGTTGAGCGGAATGACGCGCCCGTAATCGGGGAAAGTGCCGTCGATCAGCTTCGAGGTCAGCACCACATTGCCGATGGTGAAGCGGATCTTGCCGGCGGAGAGCTCGAGGCGGACCTCACCTTCGCCGGTCTCGATCAGCCGCTGCACCTCGTTGACCGTCTTGCGCGGGATGATGATGCCAGGCATGCCGGCGGCGCCGTCGGGCAGCGGCAACTCGACCTGGGCCAGACGATGGCCGTCGGTCGCCACCGCCCGCAATGTCGCGGTCTTGGCGGTGCCGGCGGTGTGCAGGTAGATGCCGTTGAGATAATAGCGCGTCTCTTCGGTCGAGATCGCGAACTGCGTCTTGTCGATCAGGCGCTTCAGGTCGCCGGCGGGCAGCGTGAACGAATGCGTCATCTCGCCGGCGGCGAGATCGGGGAAGTCGCTTTCCGGCAGCGTCTGCAGCGTGAAGCGCGAGCGGCCGGCGCGCAGCGTCACCACCGCGCGGTCGCCGGAGCCTTCGAGCACGATCTGCGAGCCGTCCGGCAGCTTGCGCACGATGTCGTAGAACATGTGCGCCGGCACCGTGGTGGCGCCGCCGGGCGAGACGTCGGCGGGGGTCGTGTCGGTGACCTCGAGATCGAGGTCGGTCGCTTTCAGGCTGAGATTGCCCTTGTCGGCCTTGATCAGCACGTTGGCGAGGATCGGAATCGTGTTCCGCCGCTCAACCACGCGATACACGTGGCCCAGCGACTTCAGCAACTCTGCGCGTTCGACAGTCACCTTCATGAAAAGACCCGCTTCGGCGTTGAAAAAGCCCGGAAATCCGGGCGACGCCGTGCCGGCCTGGCGCGGAATGCGGGGCCGGGGACCAAAGGTGACAAGCTGGACGCGATTGCGCAAGGGCGGGTTTTTGCTCCCCGCTGCTATCCCCAGGGCGTCCACAGGGGGAAACCCTCTCCCCGCGAACGGGGAGAGGTGAAGAAGCGCCTATTCCTGCAGCTGCCGCTTCAGGCCCTCGATCTCCTCCGCCAGCGTGACGTCGGCGCCGACCAGGCCTTCGATCTTGCGAACCGCATGCAGGACGGTCGTGTGGTCGCGACCGCCGAAGCGCCGCCCGATCTCCGGCAGCGAGCGCAGCGTCAGGGTCTTGGCGAGATACATCGCCACCTGGCGCGGGCGCACGACATTGGCAGTGCGGCGCGAGGACAGGAGGTCCGAGCGGCTGACATTGTACTGCCGCGCCACGATCCGCTGGATGTCCTCGATCTTGACGCGCTTGGGCTCCTGCGGGCGGATCAGGTCGCGCACTTCGCGCTCCGCCATCTCCAGGGTCACTGCGTGGCCGGTGAGCTTGTTGTGCGCCAGCAGGCGGTTGAGCGCGCCTTCGAGATCGCGGCCGTTATGGGTGACGGTCTTGGCGATGTAGGCCAACACCGGCAGCGGCACGTCGAAGGTCGGGTGATGCGCTCGCGCCGCCATGACGCGGGCCTTGAGGATGTCGAAGCGCAGTTCCTCGCCGAGTCCGCCCATCTCGACGACGAGACCGCCGGCGAGCCGCGAGCGGACGCGGTCGTCCAGGCTTTCGAGGTCCGACGGCGGGCGATCGGAGGCGATCACCACCTGACGCCCGGCGTCGATCAGCGCGTTGAGCGTGTGGCAGAATTCGGCCTGCGTCGACTTGCCCTGCAGGAACTGCAGATCGTCGATCACCAGCACGCCGATGCCGCGCAGCGCCTCCTTGAAGGCGAGCGCCGTCTGCGTGCGCAGCGCGGATACGAAGCCGTACATGAACTTCTCGGCGGTGAGATACAGCACCTTGTTGCCGCCGTTGGCATTGCCGGCCCAGGTGACGGCCTGCAGCAGATGGGTTTTGCCAAGGCCGACGCCGGCGTGAATGTAGAGCGGGTTGAACATCACCTGATCGCCGGGCCGCGCGTTGGCAACCTGCATCGCGGCGGCATGCGCCAGCGAGTTGGAGCGGCCGACCACGAAGGCGTCGAAGTTCAGGCGCGGATCGAGCGGCGAGCCGCCGAGCGCTTCATGCGCCGAGCCGCCGACAGGTGTGCTGCCGTTGATGCCACGGAAACCCAGGCCGTCGGATTTGCCGTTGCTGCCGAGTACGGGGCGCACCGGCTCCGGCGGCTTCACTGGCACTGTCACAGCCTGACGGATGGCGGCGGTGCGCACGGTGAGATCAATTCGGACGATGGTGGTATCGACACCTTGCCAGCAGGCCAGCACCTTCTCGGCGTAATGCGACTGAATCCAGCTCCGCAGGAAACGCGTCGGCACCGAAAGACTGACAGTGTCGTTCTCGAGGTTGTCGAGTTCGATGCGGGCAAACCAGCTTGAGAAAATGTCTTCGCCGACTTCGGCGCGCAGACGGTCCTTTACCTGGGTCCAGCACTTTAGGTTTTGTTCTGAAAGGAGGGTGTTCATGAAATTCGTCTGCGATGTTGCGCGCTTGACCGGCGCGTCGTGAAAGGCGGGCAATTTCAGAGGCGGAAACGCAACGCGGCGCACAGAGCCGCGATACCGTTCGAACGGTGATACCGCCTCGGAGATTTTCGGAGACCAATTTTTGGTGCCGGTGGAAAGCGGCGCCCTTTTAAGCCGGGCGTTTCGCTGTCCGGAGTTTTCCGGAGCGGACGTTATCCGCTTGAAGGAACCTTGCCCGTGCGCGAACGCACGCGACTACACAGATGCTGGAGACGACCGCGCTGAAAGTTGCCAACCTGGTTGGCAGTTGCGGTGTTTGAATTTCTGGTTTCAGCCATCGATATCGGCCGCATTAGCATCTAGTAGCCCTCCTCGCCCATTTTATCCCAGACATCAAACAGCGCCGCCGACAGGCCGTTGCATCACGCTCACCGCAAAACAAGCGTCACGCACCAACCTGCGTTTTCTGCCAACGCGATGTCCCCAATTCCCGCTTGCCCCCAACTGCGCACGACGTGCGCAAAAGTTTTCAAACCGCAGAATTAAAGTTCCGTCGCTCCGCCGCTGGCAAAAACTATCCGTCTTCATCCGCAGATGAATGCGAATTGCTTCCGTTGTTTGGTGACCGCCGGTGTGTGGCGGCGAGATAAGAAAGACACAATCGTGGCACGCTCGCAATAGTCT
>Ga0070658_10003293_pt1 | contig 13324 bp, 11 predicted proteins | sample KBSC13metaG_FD_64664 | JGI IMG/M metagenome (GOLD analysis project Ga0070658, IMG submission 64664) | Corn rhizosphere microbial communities from Kellogg Biological Station, Michigan, USA - KBS C1-3 metaG | ecosystem: Host-associated > Plants > Roots > Rhizosphere > Soil ... | reverse complement strand
CGCATGATGTCGGGCGCGCGGAAGTCGCCGATGATGCCGCGCGCGATCAGCGCCTGCACCACCTCATAGCCGTTGGTGAAGCCGATGGAGACATGGCTGCCGCGCTCGCTGTCGACGCACGGCGTGATGATGCGGGCGCCGAATTCGCGGCATGCCGGCTCGACCAGGTCCATGAACAGTGTCGTCATCGCCAGGCTCTTGGCCCGCACCGCGGCGAGGTCGACGCCGTCGAAGACGTCGAGGGCTGCCGTCACCGCACGCAGCGACAGGATCGGCTGGGTGCCGCACAACAGCCGACGAATGCCGGGCGCGGCGCGATAGGCGCTCTCCATCGTAAAGGGCTGGGCGTGCGCCCACCAACCCGAGAGCGGCTGCCGCAGGTCCTCGTGGTGGCGGCGCGCGGCGAAGACGAAGGAGGGCGCCCCCGGTCCGCCGTTCAGGTACTTGTAGGTGCAGCCCACGGCGAAATCGACGTCGTCGGCGTCCAGTGCGATCGGCAGCGCGCCGACGCTGTGGCAGAGATCCCAGATCACGAGTGCGCCGGCGTCGTGCACGCGGCGGGTGAGGGCGGCCATGTCGCGCAGGCGGCCGCTCCGATAGTCGACATGGTTGAGCAGCACCACCGCGGCGCGGCCGTCGATCAGGGCATCGAGCTCTGCGTCGGTCGTAGCCAGTCGCAGTGTAGCGCCAGGTCGCGAGGCGACCACGCCCTCGGCCATGTAGAGGTCGGTCGGAAAGCTGTCCGCTTCGGCCACGATCGCGCTGCGGCCGGGACGGAGCGCGAGAGCGGCATGCAGGGTCTTGAAGACATTGATCGAGGTGCTGTCGCTCACCACGGTCTGGCCGGCATCGGCGCCGATCAGCCCGCCGATGCGATCGCCCAGGGTGTCGGTCAGGGTGAACCAGCCAGCGTCGTTCCAGCTCCGGATCAGGCCTTCACCCCACTCCCGGCGCGCGGCCTGCTCGAGCTCCGCGAAGACGGCCTTGGGCGGCGGACCGAGCGAGTTGCCGTCGAGGTAAATCACCCCGGCCGGCAACTCGAACCGCTCACGGAGAGGACGCAGCGGATCGGCCGCGTCGAGGGCCGCCGCGTCGCTCACTTCATCCAATGCGGCAGCGGCAGGTTCTTCTCGCGCAGGAAGACCGGATTGAAGAGCTTCGACTGATAGCGGCTGCCGCCATCGGCGAGGATCGTCACCACCGTCTTGCCCGGCCCGAGGTCCCTGGCCAGCCGCATCGCGCCCACGATGTTGATGGCGCTCGAGCCGCCCAGCACCAGCCCCTCGTGCTCGATCAGGTCGAACAGGATCGGCAGGGCCTCCTCGTCGGTGATCTGGTAGGCGGTGTCGATCGGCGCGCCTTCGAGGTTCTTGGTGATCCGGCCCTGGGCGATGCCCTCGGTGACGGAGTTGCCTTCCGACTTCAGCTCGCCCTTGGTGTAGAAGTTGTAGAGCGCCGATCCCATCGGATCGCTGAGCGCGATCCTCACGTCCTTGTTGCGCTCCTTCAGCGCCATCGCGATGCCCGCCAGGGTGCCGCCGCTGCCGACCGAGCACGTGAAACCCGCGACCTTGCCGTTGGTCTGCTCGTAGATCTCGGGACCGGTCGTGCGGTAGTGGCCGTCCCGGTTGGCGACATTGTCGAATTGATTGGCCCAGACCGCGCCGTTCGGCTCCTGCGCCGCGATCTCCTTGGCCAGCGTCTCGGAGTAGCGCACGTAGTTGCCGGGATTGGAATACGGCAGGGCAGGCACGAGCCGAAGGTCGGCGCCGCACAGGCGCAGCATGTCTTTCTTTTCCTGGCTCTGCGTCTCGGGCATCACGATCACCGAGCGGTAGCCCAGCGCATTGGCGACCAGCGCGATGCCGATGCCGGTGTTGCCGGCCGTGCCCTCGACCACCACGCCACCCTTGCGCAACGTTCCACGCTTCTCCGCATCGGTGATCATCGCCAGCGCCGCGCGATCCTTCACCGACCCGCCCGGATTGAGGAATTCGGCCTTGCCGTAGATGTCGCAGCCCGTCGCGGCTGACGCCGCCCGCAGCTTGATCAGCGGCGTGTTGCCGATGCTATCGATGAAACCCGACCGGACGTTCATGACTCTGTCTGCCTTCTTGGACCCTGCGCGCTTCCCGGACGAAACGTAGTCAATGGAACCGTCTAACGCCAGCGCTGGCGCAGTTCCTCGCGGTGCAGCGCCAGCCACTGCAGGCCGATGACGCTGACGGCATTGTCGAGCTCGAAGCGCTCGACCATGGCGTAGGCCTCGGCGAAGGGGATGGCCTTCACCAGGATGTCCTCGCCCTCGGAAGCGAGCCCGAAGACACCGCCGGCCTTCGATGCATCGACGCGACCGGCGAATATCTGGCAGAATTCGGAGCAGGCGCCCGGCGTCAGCATGACCTTCTGGACGGGCATGAGCTCGCCCACCGTGAGGCCGGCTTCCTCCTGGACCTCGCGCCGGATCATGTCTTCGGCCGTCTCGCCGTCCTCGATGATCCCGGCGACGAATTCCCAGGTGAAGGGATGGCGGCCCGCCGCATAGGAGCCGGCGCGGAACTGGCGGATCATCACCACCTCGTCGCGCACCGGATCGTAGAGCAGCAGCGCGCCGGCCTGGCCGCGCTCGAAGACCTCGCGGCTGATGATGCCGCTGGTGCCGCCGTTGTGCAGGCTGTGGCGGAAGAAATAGCGGACAACCTTGAAGTAGCCCTGGAACGCGGTCTCCTTGCGCACCAGTTCGACGGTTTCGGCGCTCTGGCCGGATCGGGAAGTCGTTGTCATCCGTCCTCCTCTAACGACTACGGCGCGTCCCCGGGGAACGCGCCGTAGCGTAGATGGCTCCGAAGGCAGGGATCGAACCTGCGACCCGGCGATTAACAGTCGCCTGCTCTACCGCTGAGCTACTTCGGAATAGATTTCGTCGCGGCCGGCGGTATTCGGCCTGCAAGGGCGCGGAGTTTTGGCAGAGCGTGCCTTTGGAGGCAAGCGCCGTCATTCCACATCGAGGTCCGTGGAGGCCTGGGCCGGAATCGAACCGGCATTGACGGATTTGCAATCCGCTACATAGCCACTCTGCCACCAGGCCGGCCGCAGGAACGGCGGTGCTATACCCATGACGCCCGAGACCGGTCAAGCGAGGCCCCTCCGGGCGCGACGCCGGGTCCTTTGACGCTCTTGCCGCTCGCGCCCTATAAAAGGCACAACATTTTGGGGTCAGCTTATGACGGATTTCGCGCTCGCACGTCGCAACATGGTCGACGGCCAGCTCAGGCCCAACCGCGTCACCAACGCCCTTTTGCTGGCGGCGGTGGGCGAACTGCCGCGGGAGCGCTTCCTGCCGGAGGGCCTGAAATCGGTGGCCTATTCCGACGAGGACGTGCCGCTGGGCAACGGCCGCTTCCTGATGGAACCGATGGTGCTGGGCCGCCTGATCCAGACCCTGCAGCCCCTCGCTGCCGACAAGGCGCTCGTGGTCGCGTCGGGGCAGGGCTATGGCGCGGCACTGCTGGCCCGGCTGGTGCAGTCGGTCGTGGGCGTCGAAAACGACGCGACCATGGCCGGTTCGGCCGACCAGACCATCAAGGCGCTGGGCTTCGGCAATGTCAGCCTGAGGACCGGTCGGCCCGAGGCGGGCGCCCCCGAGTCCGGTCCCTACGACATCATCCTGATCGAGGGCGCGGTGCGGGAAATCCCCAGGGCGATCCTCGACCAGCTTGCCGAAGGCGGGCGCCTGGCGACCGTCCTGGCCGGCGCGCCCGGTGCGCTGGGCGTGGCGCAACTTGTCGTGAAAGAGGGCGGTGTCACCTCCGGCCGTCCGCTGTTCGATGCGGGAACGCCAGTATTGCCGGGCTTCGCGCCGCCGGCGCGCTTCACGTTCTGAGGCCGCGCTGATACTGTCCCGTCCCGAAATGAGGGTATTTACATGCGTATCCGGCCGGGTCTGAAGCGCGCCTGCGCGATGGCGGGGTGTGTGCTCGCCGCCGGGCTGGGCGCGACGCCCCAAGCGTGGTCCCAGAGCCTCGTCGAGGCCCTGTCGTCGACCTACAACAGCAATCCCGACCTGCTGGCCGGCCGGGCGCTGCTGCGCCAGACCGACGAGACGCTGGCCCAGGCGGTCGCCAACTGGCGCCCCAAGGTCACGCTGTCGGTCGAGTACAACAAGATCGAGGCCGATTCGATCCCGGTCACCAGGGCCTCGACCTATTACATCCTGAACGGCAAGACGACGCTCCTGGCGGTGACCCAGCCGCTGTTCCGCGGCGGCAAGACGGTGGCCGACACCAAGGCCGCGCAGGCCAACATCCAGGCCCAGCGTGCGTCGCTGGCCAACACCGAGCAGACGGTGCTGCTGTCGGCGGTCAGCGCCTATGCCACGCTGGTGCAGGATCTCGGCATCGTCGACGTCCGCCGCAACAACGTGCGCGTGCTGGTGCAGCAGCTCGAGGCCACGCGCGAGCGCTTCCGCGTGGGTGAACTCACGATCACTGATGTCTCGCAGGCCGAAGCCCGCCTCGAGCAGGCCAAGGCCGATCTCGTGCTGGCGGAGGCGCAGATCCGCATCGACGAGGCGGTCTATGTCCACATCGTCGGCCAGAAGCCCGGCAAGATGGGCGAGTTGCCGCTGTTCGGTGCGCTGCCGGCCAGCGAGGAAGAGGCGGTCGCGCTGGCGATGAACGGGGGGCCGCAGGCGGTGAGCGCGCAGTACAAGATTTCCGCTGCCAGCTACGGCGTCAATAGCGCCACCGCGGCGTTGCTGCCGCAGGTCAACCTGGTCGGCTTCGTCCAGCAGCAGTTCGACCTCTCGGCGCCGAGCGACAACTACAACCAGTACGGCGTCCGCCTGCAGGCGACGGTGCCGATCTACCAGAACGGCACGGAGTGGTCGCAGATCCGCCAGGCCAAGGAACTGGTCGGCCAGCGCCGCAACGAACTCGACAGCGCGCGGCGTACGGCGGCCGAGAACGTCATCCGCGCCTGGCGCAACCTCGACTCGGCACGCAGCCGCGTGACCTCGTTCGACGCCCAGGTGAAGGCCAACGACGTGGCACTGAACGGCGTGCGTCAGGAAGCGCTGGTCGGCTCGCGCACGACCCTGGACGTGCTGAACGCCGAGCAGGAACTGCTCAATTCGCAGGTCAGCCTGATCACCGCGCGGCATGACGTGCAGGTGGCTTTCTATTCGGTGCTGGCGGGCATCGGCCGCCTGACCGCGCGCAGCCTCGGATTGCCTGTCGAATATTACGACGAAGAGAAGTATTATAAGGACGTCGGTTCACGCTGGATCGGGGATTGGGGAGCAGACTCCGGGAGCAAGAAATGAGCACCGCGGACAACGACCCTTCGATGGACGATATCCTTGCGTCCATCCGCAAGATCATTTCCGACGACGAGGCGCGCGCGCAGGTCGGCGGCAATGCCATGCCTCCGCCGCAGGCGGCCAATACCGGTGACCGGCCGGCCACGAACACGCGGGCGGGCATGACCGGCAACCGCGACGACGTGCTGCTGCTCACCGATCTCATCGAGGAGCCCAAGGCCGCGGACGTGCCACCGCCGCAGCGCATCGATCCGGTGCGTGCCGGCGAGATGCCCCAGCCGGCCTTCGAGACGATGCCTTCTCCGCCGCCCGCATCGATGCCATCGGCCTTCGAGCCGTCGATCGTCGCCTCGAGCGTGGCGGGAGCGGCGTCGTCTGCCTTCGATCGCCTGAACCAGGTCGTCGAGGAGCGCCGTACGGCGCCCGCCGCGGCGCCGGCGCCCGTCACCATGCCCAGCCCCGCGATGGGCGCAGGCGGCAAGACCATCGAAGACCTCGTGAAGGAAATGCTGCGTCCGATGCTGAAGGACTGGATCGACCGCAGCCTGCCGCCGATGGTCGAGCGGCTTGTTGAACGCGAGATCGCGCGGCTGACCCGCCGCTGACCCCGAGGCACCATCCAGAGAGAACGCCACGGTGCCGTATCCGTGGCGTTTTTCGTTAGAGGCAAGAGATGCTCGACAAGACATACGACCCCAAGGAGATCGAGGCCCGCCGCTATCCGGAGTGGGAGAGTTCCGGCGCGTTCAAGGCCGATCCCGAGAGCCAGAAGCCGCCGTACTGCATCGTCATCCCGCCGCCGAATGTCACCGGCAGCCTGCACATGGGCCATGCGCTCGACAACACCCTGCAGGATGTCCTGATCCGCTGGCGCCGGATGAAGGGCGACGACGTGCTGTGGCAGCCCGGCACCGATCACGCGGGCATCGCCACGCAGATGGTCGTGGTGCGCAACCTCGAGCAGGAGAACATCGGCCTTGCCGTCGAGGGTATGGAAAAGAGGGGCGCCAAAGCCGAAGGGAATCGCAAGCTGCTCAGCCGTGAGGAGTTCCTGGCCAAGGTCTGGGAATGGAAGGCCTTCTCCGGCGGCACCATCACCGGCCAGTTGCGCCGCCTCGGCGCGTCCTGCGACTGGAGCCGCGAGCGCTTCACCATGGACGAGGGCCTGTCGAAGGCCGTGCTCAAGGTGTTCGTCGAACTCTACAGGGCCGGCCTGATCTACAAGGACAACCGGCTTGTGAACTGGGACCCCAAGATGCTGACGGCGATCTCCGACCTCGAGGTCGAGTCGCGCGAGGTGCGGGGCAATCTCTGGTACTTCAAGTATCCGATCGACGGCAGCCCCGACGAGTTCATCGTCGTGGCCACGACGCGGCCCGAGACGATGCTGGGTGACACCGGCATCGCGGTGAACCCCGACGATCCGAAGTGGAAGCACCTGGTCGGCAAGCACGCCATCCTGCCGCTGGTCGGTCGCAGGATTCCGATCGTGGCCGACGAATATTCCGACCCGGAGAAGGGCTCGGGCGCGGTCAAGATCACGCCGGCACACGACTTCAACGACTTCGAGGTCGGCCGTCGCCACAAGCTCGAGGCGATCTCGATCTTCGACAAGTTCGCGCGCCTCAACGACAAGGTGCCGGAGAAGTATCGCGGCCTCGACCGCTTCGACGCCCGCAAGAAGATCGTGGCCGAGCTCGAGGAGATGGGTCTGGTCGAGAAGATCGAGCCGCACACCCACGCCGTGCCCTACGGCGACCGCGGCGGGGTGCCGGTCGAGCCTTATCTCACCGAGCAGTGGTATGCCGACGCCAAGAAGCTGGCCGAGGCGCCGATCGCGGCGGCGCGCGACGGCCGGGTGCGCTTCGTGCCCGAGCGCGGCCGCGACGAGTTCTTCCGCTGGATGGAGAACATCCAGCCGTGGTGCGTGTCGCGCCAGCTGTGGTGGGGTCACCAGATCCCCGCCTGGTACGGGCCGGACAAGAAGGTGTTCGTGGCGCTCACGGAAGCCGAGGCGCATGCCGAGGCCAAAGCTCACTACGGCAAGGACGTCACGCTCGAGCGCGATCCCGATGTGCTCGACACCTGGTTCAGTTCGGCGCTGTGGCCGTTCTCGACCTTGGGCTGGCCCGACGAGACGGCGGCGCTCAAGAAATACTATCCGACCAACACGCTCGTCACCGGCTGGGACATCCTGTTCTTCTGGGTCGCCCGCATGATGATGATGAGCATGCATTTCATGACCGAGGTGCCTTTCCACACCGTCTACCTGCACGGGCTGGTGACGGACGAGAAGGGCCAGAAGATGTCGAAGTCCAAGGGCAACATCATCGACCCGCTGGAGCTGATCGACAAATACGGCGCCGACGCACTGCGCTTCACGGTGACGTCGATGGCGGCGGCGTCCGCGGGCCGCCTGCGCCTGTCGCCGGCGCGGGTCGAGGGCTCGCGCAACTTCGCCACCAAGTTCTGGAACGCCACGCGCTTCGCCGAGATGAACGGCGCGGCCTTGCCCAGGGGCTTTGACCCGGCGTCGGCGACGCTCACCGTCAACAAGTGGGTGCTGGGGGAGCTGGCGCGCGCCAACAGCACGATCGACCATGCGCTGTCGGAGTTCCGCCTCAACGACGCGGCGACCGCGCTCTACGAGTTCATCTGGGGCATCGTCTGCGATTGGTACGTCGAGCTCTCCAAGCCGACCCTGCAGGGGGCCGACGGGCCGGAGAAGGACGAGACGCGCGCCGTCACGGCTTTCGTGCTGCGCGAGACGGCCAAGCTGCTGCATCCGGTGATGCCGTTCATCACCGAGGAGATCTGGGACAAGACCGGTCATCGCGCCGAACACGGCCCGCTGATCGAGCAGGGCTGGCCCATGCCGCCCGCGATCGACGCCGCGGCCGACGACGAGATCGGCTGGCTGGTGAAGCTGATCTCCGACGTGCGCTCGGCGCGCGCCGAGCTGAACGTGCCGCCCAGTGCCAAGCTCCGGCTGCTGGTGATCGGCGCCAACGACACGACCAAGCAGAGGCTGGCGACGCACGCCGCTGCAATCGAGCGGCTGGCCAGGGTCGAGGGCATCGACGCCACGGCCACGGCAGCGCCCAAGGCGTCGCTGCAGATCGTGGTCGGCGAGGCGACGTACGCCTTGCCGGTCGGCGATGTGATCGACCTGGCGGCCGAAAGCGCGCGCCTCAAGAAGGAAATCCAGAAGCTCGGCGACGAGATCGGCAAGATCGACGCCAAGCTCGGCAATGCCTCCTTCGTTGCCCGTGCGCCCGAAGAAGTGGTCGAGGAGCAGCGCGCGCGCCGCTCGCAGGCCGAGCAGACCCGCACCCGCCTCGCCACCGCCCTGGAGCGGCTCGGCGGGTAGGCTCTTCCCGTTTAATAAACGGAAATTAAACGGGAATGGTCCTGGATCGGAAATGGGCGGCCCTCGTGTGGAGGTTTCATCATAGGCGCGCGTGCGCGGATCGCCCAATGTGGTCAACATAGTCCGTGAAACGCTGACCTGCTTTAATTCGTCGGTCGCCCTGAAGAGCGTGCAGCGCTTACGCCCAGCGCCTGTCGTGCCGCAAGGCCGAGTCTTCGGGCACGAACAGCACGTCGAGCTGGGCGGTGGCACCGTCGAGCGGCCGGCGCGCCATGCCGACAATGTCGGCCACGACGAAACCGTGCTCGTGCATGAAGTGGACGACGTCGTGGACCTCCGGCCCATCCTTGAGGCTGGCAATCGTGCTGGTCTCGACGATCAGGGCATCGATACTGTCGAGCCGGCCGGTCATTCCCTCGAGGACCATCAGTTCGGCGCCTTGTACGTCGATCTTGCACAACGCGGGCTGTTCGATACCGTCGATCAGCGAGTCGAAGCGCCGCATCGGCACGCGGTCGCGGCGCAGGATTTCGCGCTCGCCGACGTCTTCCAGCAAGGTCGCGGCCTGGATGTCCGGCCGGATCTCGATCTCGACCTCGCCGTTGCGATGGCCGAGCGCCGTCTGATGGATCTCGCAGCGCAGCTGGCGGCTCAGCAGGTTCATGTAGCGCAGCGATTCTGGGGTCGGGTCGATCAGGTGATAGTAGGCGTCGGGGAAAGCGCGATAGAGCCCGTAGGTGCCATAGGCGACGCCGATGTCGAACACCGTCCTGGGGTGGAATCCGTAGTGCGCGAGCACGCGAAAGGATTGCTCCCACGACGGCACGACCGGGCGTTCGCGCAGGCGGGAGACGTGGGGACGCAGGGCGTCCTTGAGCCGGGTGACGAATGCGTTCATCGGCCACGAATCCACCAATGCTGCGAGACACGCAATCCCATCGGTGTGACCAAAGAGTGGTCAGCGCCGGATGACAACGGTACCGGACCGGCCGCATTCTATTCACGGTCTTTCGGGGAATGCTTGATGCCGCAGGAACCACCAATCGACGGGATGAGCCGGCGCGATCTTCTGAGGCTGATCGGCCTGACGGCGGGCAGTGCCGCGATGTATCAGGCGATGACCAGCCTCGGCTACGCTGCGGAGTCGGGCTACAAGGGGCCGATCAAGCTCGAGGGCGACCCGAGGGGTGCGTCGGTGCTCATCCTGGGCGCGGGATTAGCGGGCCTGACGGCGGCGCTGGAGCTGCGACAGGCCGGCTACAAGGTGAATATCCTGGAGTTCAACAACCGCGCCGGTGGCCGCAACTGGTCGCTGCGCGGCGGCGACAGTTATACGGAGATGGGCGGCGCGACGCAGAAGTGCGAATTCGACAGCGGGCTCTATCTCAACCCCGGCCCGTGGCGTATCCCCTATCATCACAACGGCCTGCTCGACTACTGCAAGCGGCTCGGCGTCAGGCTCGAGCCTTTCCAGCAGTTGAACCACAATGCATTCCTTCATTCGGCCAGGGCGTTCGGGGGCAAACCCCGGCGCGTTCGCGAGATCAGGACCGATTTTCAGGGGCACACCTCCGAGCTGCTGGCCAAGGCGGTGAAGAAGGGCAATCTCGACGAGGCGGTCACCAAGGAAGACCAGGAAGTCCTGCTTCAGGCATTGCGGTCGTGGGGTGCCTTGGACAAGGACTACGCCTACAAGGCCGGCGCCCTGACAGCCGAGTTCCGCGGCTACGACAAGGATCCTGGCGGCGGGCTGGGCGCGGAGCCGGTGCCGAGCCAGATCATCGGCCTGTCCGACCTGTTGCAATCACGCCTGTGGCGCGGGCTCACGTCCTTTGCGCTCTATGAGTTCCAGACCACCATGTTCCAGCCGGTCGGCGGCATGGGCAGGATCGGCGAGGCATTCGCCAGCCGGGTCGGCGATCTCATCACCTACAACGCCAAGGTCACCAAGATCGACCAGAACGACAAGGGCGTAACAGTGATCTACGAGGACACGAAGAGCGGCGGCGCGCCGCGGACGGCCAGCGCGGACTGGTGCGTGTGCACCATCCCGCTCACCATCCTGAGCCAGATCGACCTCAAGGTCGGCGCTGCCATGAAAGCGGCCATCGGCGCCGTGCCCTATGCCTCGTCCGTCAAGGTCGGCCTGCAGTTCAAGCGCCGGTTCTGGGAGGAGGACGATCTCATCTTCGGCGGCATCAGCTACACCGACCTGCCGATCCGTCAGATTTCCTATCCGAGCACCGACTACAACACGACCGGCAAGGGCGTTCTGCTCGGCTGCTACACCTGGAATGGCGCGAACTCCTTCGAGTTCACGGCGATGACGCCGGAGGAGCGCATCAAGCGCGTTGTCGAGTACGGCGCGCAGATCCACCCGCAGTATGCGAAGGAGTTCGAGAACGGCATCTCCATCGCCTGGCATCGCTCGCCCTTCACCCTGGGCTGCGCCGGCGATTGGACGGAGGCGGCACGCAAGCAGCACTACGACAATCTCTGCCAGATCGACGGGCGCATCGTGCTGGCCGGCGAACACGCCTCCTATATTCCCGCCTGGCAGGAAGGCGCGATCCTGTCGTCGCTCGACGCCATCGGGCGCCTGCACAAGCGCGTTCTTCAGGGGTGAGGGCGATGCGCTTCCATGCTCCGTGCGCTGCGCTCCTGGCGGTCGTGCTGGCCTTCGGGGCCGTGCCCGATTGCCTTGCCGATCCGCCGGTTGGCACGCTTAGCCCGGGATTCAGGTTCAGCGAGCAGACGGGCGAGGCGCTCTACGCCAACGTCTGCCAAGCCTGCCACATGAGCAAGGGCGAGGGTGCGGTGGGCGCCGGCCGCTATCCCGCCCTGGCCAACAACGGGAGCCTGAAAGCCGGCGGTTACCCCATCTATGCCGTCCTGCACGGCCAGAAGGGCATGCCCCCCTTCGGCCGGATGATGAACGACGAGCAGGTGGCCGCGGTGGTCAACTACATCCGCACGCATTTCGGAAACGACTACGGCGACGCCGTCACGGCCCAGGACGTCAAGGACGCGCGATAGCCCCATGGAGGATTGCCGGCTATGGTGAGTCTCGCGCGGAACCTGAAGGAGGATTTGATGAACAAATTAGCCTTGGTTGCACTGGCCTGGATCTTCACCGGCAGCGCCTATGCGCAGACCCCGACACCCGCCGCACCTGTCGCGCCGGCGTCCTGCAAGGACCAGTCGGCCACCAAGAAACTGGCCGGCGCCGCACTCACCAGCTTCATGAAGAAGTGCGAGGCCGACGCGACGGCAAGTTGCGATACCACGGCCGCCGACAAGAAACTCGCCGGCGCCGCCAAGACGAGCTTCACGAAGAAGTGCGTCAGCGACGCGGTCGGCAACTAGGAAGCCTTCGACCTTGCAATAGCGGCAGGGTCAACGCAGCGGCTTCGTCCACCAGTTCGATGCGATGCTGAGGTCTGCCCGGCGCAGCACCTCGGCCTTGGCGAGGTCGCGGTCGGCGCACACCACCACGATCTGCGCGGCGCCGGCCTCGTGGATCAGCGTCGAGGCATGGGAAAGCAGCGCTTCGCCCGTGGTCAGCCAATGATTGGGTTCGACGACGCAAAAATCGTCGATCAGGTAGGTGTCGCCGCCCGGTGCATAGACCGGTGGTGCGGGAAATTTTTGCGCAATCAGAAAACCGAGCAACCGGGCGCCCTCGACTGCGGCCAGGAAGTACGTGTCCGGTGCTTGCAGCAGCCCGGCGAAGAAGGCGTGCGTCGTCTCCGCCGAGGCGGCCGCCTTGTGCCAGAAGGTCGGCTGGTATTTCTGGTATTGCCGCCGGTGCCGCTCGATCATGGCCACGGCGGCGTCGATATCGGAAGTGATCGCCTTTCGGATTTCCATCGTCGGCGCTCGCGACTGGCGGCGCCCTATGACGCCTTGCGCAGGTCGGGCACGTAGGGCCGCGAGGTGAAGTGCTCGGCATTGTCGCCGGCCGCGAATTTCAGGCCGGCGCGGCGGATCGCGCCGTCGTCCACCTTTTCCAATGGCACGAAGAAGCGGTCGTCGGTCTTGATGATCGTGTCGTTGTCGACCCGGTTGTAGCAGATCAGCAGGGTCCAGCGCCGGCTGGCCGAGCGGTTGGCGTCGGAGCGGTGGATGGCATTGCAGTGGAAGATCAGCGCGTCGCCGGGCTCCAGCTCGCAATACTCGACCGGGCAGGTGTCGAGGATATGCGGCATGCGCGCAGGGTCCACCTCGTTCTGGGTCGGCGACAGCGGCGTGTGGTCGATGCGGCCCAGGCGATGCGAGCCGGTGGCGATCTGCAGGCAGCCGTTGGTGCGGTCGGTCTTGTCCAGCGCCACCATCACCGACAGCAGGTCGGGACGCAGGCAGCCGTTGTAGTACCAGTAGCCGTAGTCCTGATGCCATTCCCAGGCGCCGCCGACCTCGGGCTCCTTGGCCGTGAGTTTTGATTGATAGTGATAGACGTCGCCGCCCAGAAGATGCGCGGACGTGTCGACCATGCGCTGGCTGCGCGCGGCGAGACCGTAGACCGAGTCGCCGGCACGGTTCCACAGCGCGATGCGCGTCGAGCGGCCCTCGCCGTCGCGGCGGTCGAGGATCGAGCCGCGCACCGCTGGATCTTTCTCCATCGCCTCGGTCAG
>Ga0070658_10003290_pt1 | contig 13332 bp, 11 predicted proteins | sample KBSC13metaG_FD_64664 | JGI IMG/M metagenome (GOLD analysis project Ga0070658, IMG submission 64664) | Corn rhizosphere microbial communities from Kellogg Biological Station, Michigan, USA - KBS C1-3 metaG | ecosystem: Host-associated > Plants > Roots > Rhizosphere > Soil ... | reverse complement strand
GGGGTGTGCGGAAGAACCAGGCTGAACAGGCCCATCACGATCGAAACGCCCGCGCCCAGCAGAAACTGACCGGTACTCTTTTCTACGGCCATCCAGCCAATCACCAGACCGATCGCAATCCATCCCAGCGTTCCGAAAACGCGGATGAGCGGAAAGTCCTGGCCCGCATTCTTCACGTGCTGCAGCAGCAGGGAATTAGTGAGCGCGATCGTCGGGAAATAGCAGAGGCAGTAGACCAGCATCAGCCCGTAGACCGCGGGGAACGTGGTGGCTCTGGTCACCAGGTACAGCAGGATGGCGCCCAGAAAGTGCAGTGCGGCCAGGACGCGCTCGGTGGCGAAGAAGCGGTCCGCCACCAGGCCGACGAAGAATGGCGAGATAATCGCCGCGATCGACGCCGTTCCAAAAACCGCTCCCGCCTGCGTGCCGGTGAAGTGCAGGGTATTCGTCAAATACGTGGTGATGGTGACATACCACGAGCCCCAGATCACGTAGTTCAGAAACATCATGATGCTGAGCCGCAGACGAATCGAAAAGGGCATGAACAGAATTCTACTCTGTCATCCATTGCAAACAAAAAGCCCGCGCGCCTGCGGGTGCAACCGCGTGCGCACGGGCCTGTTTGTCTTGCCGGAATCCTTACTGCGCGGGAGGCGGACCGGCTGGAGCGCCACCACCGGGACCACCGCCGCCCGGACCGCGTCCACCACCGGGACCACGCCCCGGCATCTGCACGGGCGGAGCCGCTTCCGGCTTCTCCTGGCCGCGGTGGCAGGTCCAGCAGACCACCTTCTGGTCGCCGGCAAACGTGTTGGTGTTGATGTTATTCACCATCTCCAGCATCTTGCGGGCAGTGAGCTTATGCTCCTTCTCGTCGCTCGCGTAGTCCTGCGGGTTATGGCAGAAGTCGCAGCGGACTCCGAGGCCCGCGCGGATAGCGAACATCGTCTGGATCACATTTTCCGGCTTCAGAATTTTCAGGTTTTTCGGAGGAGGCATCCCGCGGCCGGGACCTCCTCCCCCTGGAGGCGGGGCCTGGCCAAAAGCAATACTGACGCATGCGGTAAGAAAGACCAACAAAGATTTACGCATGGGGAAAAGTGTACCGCATTTGATCATTTCCGGTGTAAATGGCTGTCAATTGTTGCTTTTGGACGTAACCCAAATGCGATGCGGTACGCTGTACCTGTCAAGCTGCGTTACGGACGGGGACGTCGTATCATCGCGCAGTACGGACTTATGGCGAGCCGGGAAAAGGTCGCGGGGTATTTCTGGGTCAAGGTTTCGATCGCGCTCGGTCTGATACTGGGGCTGCTGCTGCTGGTTCAGACCGTCGGCACCTATCGCTACGTTTCACGCAGCCTGGTCCGCCAGGAAGCGCAGAACGAAGCGGATCGCAAGGTCGCCGCCCTGCGTAACGCCACTCGCAACGCCGTCAGTTACGAGACCACAATCGACGAACTCATCCGCGATGCGCCGCAGAAGGTTGCCTGGATTCGCGTCCTGAACCCGGACGGAACCCCGCTCGCCTCCGGTGGAAACCTGAGCGACGCCCCCTCGTGGAATGAGCAATCGCTGCGCAACGAGATGATCCAGCGGGGGCAGCAGCATTATGACGTGCGGAAGACGGCCGCTGGCCAAATATTGCTGAGCGTGAGCCCTATGGGCCGTGGCGGTTTTGGACGCCGCGGCGGACCGCCGCCCGATCAGGGCAATCGCCAGGCCTCGAGCTCCCCCCCATTCGCCATCGTGCCCGGACGCCTGCCTGAGCCGCGGCCGGAGGGCGCGTCCGGCGGATTCCAGCCGCGCGGTAACGGCCGGGGTCCGGGCGGCCTACTGGTCGAAACCGCGATTTACCTCAATGGCATTTCCATCAGCTTCGCACCGCTGCTCATACCTCTTGGCGTCGGATCCACCGCGGCCATCGCGCTGCTGGTCGCGGTAGTGCTGATCGGTCTGCGATTCCCCAGCTACATCAGCGGTAAACAATACGAGGAAGAACTCGCGCTCGCCCGCCGTGTGCAACGTGATCTTTTTCCGCGCGATGGCGTACCCACCGGCAACCTGGAATTCGCCGCTCGATTCATTCCATCCAGGGAGGTTGGTGGCGATCTCTATGACATCTTTGAAACCGATGACCGCGGCGTCGCCATTCTGCTCGGCGATGTTTCCGGCAAAGGCCTGTCAGCCGCGCTGCTGATGGGCGTGGTGCAGGGCGCCGTGCGGACGTCGAGCGACAGCGGCCTTGCGACCCACCATGAATACGCCGCCGATCGGCTGAACCATCTGCTCTGCATGAAGACCGCACGCGAGCGCTTCGTCAGCCTCTTCTGGTGTTATCTGAATCCGGAAGGCAACCGCCTGAGCTATATCAACGCCGGCCATCTGCCGGCAGTGCTCGTTCGCGAGCGGTTTGGCCGCGCTGACGTATGGCGCCTCGAACAGGGCGGCGGACCGGTGCTGGGCGTTCTCCCCGGCGCGCGCTACCGGCAGGCCGAAGTTGATATTAAACCCGGCGATCTGCTGGTCATCTTTTCGGACGGCGTTTCCGAAGCTACCAACGCTGAGGGCGCCGAGTTCGGCGAAGATGGAATCATTGAGTCGGTGAAGCGCGTCTGGCAGAATTCCGCTGCCGGCGTTTGTGATGGAATCCTCACCGACGTCGGCAAATTCCTGGGCGACCAGCCGCCGCATGACGATCAGACGCTGCTTGTGGTCCGCCTGCAGCACGTGGCAAAATCCGGCGGCGAAATCCGTCTGCAAAACGCCGAGGCGTCACTGGCCCGCTGAGTGTGGTAGTCCTGAGAATTGGCCGCCGAATCCCTACCCGCCCTGATCTACGACGGCGATTGCTCGTTCTGCATTGAGTGGGTCGGGTTTTGGCGCGCACTCACGGGCGAGAGGGTCGAATACATTCCCTCGCGGGAGGCAATCGCTTCCGGCCGGTTTCCTGATCTGACGGCGGAAGATTGCCGCAAGGCAGTCCAGTTCGTTACGTCCGAGGGTCGCTGGAGCGGCGCGGAGGCAGTCGGACATTTCCTTGACGGCATCCCGGGATACGGGTGGTTCCACTGGTGCATGCGATTCATTCCGGGCTTCGCTGCATTGGCCTCGTTTGGCTATAAGTGGATCGCCGGCCATCGGGGATTCGCGCTCGGAGTCACCAGAGTTCTCTGGGGAGCGCCGGTCCGGCCGTCTACCTGGGACACCGCGTCCGATCTTTTCTCTCGCATCCTCGCGCTGGTCTATGCGATCGCTTTCGCATCCTTCGGATTGCAGGGACGCGGATTGGTGGGGTCGGAAGGAATCCTGCCCGCGCGCGAATTCCTTGAAGCCGTCTACCGCCAGCTTGGCGCGGTGGGAATGTGGCGCCTCCCCACCATCTTCTGGTGGGGTAGTTCGGACATCGCGATTCTATCCGTTACCTGGGGCGGCGTCGTATTGTCTCTGATGTCGCTTGTGGCGAAACGCCATAGCCGGTGGCAGCGCATCATCTTCATCGTCCTCTGGGTTTACTATCTGTCAATCGTGAATGCCGGCCAGGTGTTTATGGCTTTCCAGTGGGATTGGCTGCTGGTGGAAGCCGGCTTCATCGCGATATTCCTGCGTCCCTCGCGCGCCCGCACCTGGCTCTTCCGCTGGCTGCTCTTCCGGCTGATGTTCGAATCGGGCCTGGTCAAACTGCTCAGCGGCGATCCTTCCTGGCACAATCTGACGGCGCTGCAGTTCCACTATGAAACTCAGCCGCTGCCGACGCCGCTCGCCTGGTATGCGCACCTGGCGCCGGCGTGGTTCCAGCATTTTTCGGTTGTCGTGGTTTTTGTGGTCGAGCTGGGAATTCCGTTCCTCATCTTCGGACCGCGGCGGCTGCGCCAGATTGCGGGCACAACGATTATCGGGCTGCAACTGCTCATTCTGCTCACCGGCAATTACACGTTCTTCAACCTGCTCACGATCGCTCTGTGCTTGTTCCTGTTCGATGACGCCTGCTTCGCGCGCTGGAAGCTGGCGAGTAAACCGATTGCGCTGCGGCCGCCTTTCCGCGCGGTCACGGCTGTGGTCTGGGCGCTGGTGGCGTTTCTTTCAGGTGTCGAACTCTGGTCGCTCGCGGGGAAAGTGCCGGAACCGCTCGTCGCCGCGCAGCGCCAGGTCTCGCAGTTCGGTTTGGTGAATCACTACGGGTTGTTTGCCGTCATGACCACCAAGCGTATGGAGATCCAGATTGAAGCGTCTCTCGACGGGAATACCTGGCAGCCTTATCTGTTCCGCTACAAACCCGGCCCATTGAACCGCAGACCTCCGTGGGCAGAGCCCTATCAGCCGCGGCTCGATTGGCAGATGTGGTTCGCGGCGCTGAGCGGAGCGCGGGAGAACCCCTGGTTTATCCGCACGATGGTCGGGCTGCTGCGAGACTCGAAACCCGTCAAAGCGCTGTTTGAACAAACACCTTTCGGCGGCGCGCAGCCGAAATTTCTGCGCGCGACCGTTTACGAATACCATTTCACTTCCTGGGAAGAACGGCAAAAAACGGGCAACTATTGGAAGCGCGAACTCAAAGGCCTGTACTTCCCGGTAATCAGTCTTCGTGGAGGACAATAATATGCCTGTTTCGCCTCTCGCGGGTAAGCCCGCGCCGTCCAGCCTGCTGATCGATGTCGAGCGATTGATCGGCGATTATTATTCGAAGAAACCGGACGCCGCCAACCCCGCGCAACTCGTCAGCTTTGGGACCAGCGGGCATCGCGGCACGCCCACCAACGCCACTTTCACGGAGCAGCATATTCTCGCCATCACGCAGGCGATTTGCGAATACCGGAAAGCGCAGGGCACGGACGGGCCGGTTTTCATGGGCATGGACACGCACGCGGTTTCCGCGCCTGCCCAGAAGACCGCGCTGGAGGTTCTCGCCGCGAATGGCGTGGACGTGATCATTCAGCCCGGCGGCGGCTTTACTCCCACGCCTGCGGTATCCCGTGCGATTCTCGCATACAATCACGGCCGTAAATCCGGAATCGCCGACGGCATCGTAATCACGCCGTCGCATAATCCGCCGAATGATGGCGGGTTCAAATACAATCCGCCGAATGGCGGGCCGGCTGGCCCTGAAGTCACCGGCGTGATTCAGAAGCGCGCCAATGAGTTGCTGGCCGGCGGAAATCGTGATGTGCGCCGCGTGGGATACGAAGTGGCTGCGAAGAGCCCGACTACGCACGAGCAGGATTACATCGCGGGCTATGTCGAAGACCTCGCGAATGTCATCGACATGGAGGCGATTCGTTCGTCCGGCATCGCGATTGGCGTTGATCCTCTGGGCGGCGCGTCGCTGGCGTATTGGGAACCAGTTGCGGAGCGTTATGGGCTGCGGCTTCAGGTAGTCAACAAGAAGGTGGATCCGCAGTTCGGATTCATGACTGTGGATCACGATGGCAAAATCCGGATGGATTGTTCCAGCCCGTATGCCATGGCGAGCCTGGTGAAACTGAAGGATGATTTCAAGGTCGCCTGGGGCTGCGATCCCGATTCGGACCGCCATGGCATCGTGACGCCGGGCGGTGGACTGATGAATCCGAACCACTACCTGGCCACGGCGATTCAGTATCTGGTCACGCACCGGCCGCAATGGCCGGCTGGGGTAAAGGTGGGCAAGACGCTGGTGAGCAGCAGCATGATCGACCGGGTAACCGCGGGGCTGGGCAAGACGCTGATGGAAGTACCGGTAGGCTTCAAGTTTTTCGCTGACGGACTGTATGACGGGTCCTGCTGTTTCGGCGGAGAAGAGAGCGCGGGCGCGAGCTTTTTACGGCGCGATGGCAGCGTCTGGACGACCGACAAAGATGGTCTGATCCTCGGCCTGCTCGCCGCGGAGATCACGGCTGTGACGGGCAAGGATCCCGGCGAGCATTATCGTGAGCTGACTGCGAAGTACGGTGAGTTCTTCTATGCGCGCGTCGATACGCCGGCGAACGCAACTCTGCGGGCGCGGCTGAAGCAGCTCTCACCCGAGGACATCAAGGCGACCGAACTGGCCGGTAATCACATCGAGAGCCGCCAGACGACCGCGAGCGGCGCCCCGATCGGTGGACTGAAGGTAATAACCGCGAAGGGCTGGTTCGCCGCCCGGCCTTCGGGAACCGAAGATATCTACAAGCTCTACGCGGAGAGCTTCATCAGCGCTGAGCATCTGGACGAAATCATTGCGGAAGCCCGGAAGATGGTGTTGGCGGCGTTAGGTTAGGGCGCGTGGGGCAACGGCGCCGCCGAGTGTCCACCCGCCGCGCTCTCAGCAAGCGGTCAGGAGTGTTTCGGCGAAAGGCCATTCCGCGTCGACCCACTGCGCACGCTTACGAAATCCCGAAGCCGCCGCGAGTTCATCGATCGATTCCGGCGAATGCTTATGGCACCCCTCGGTCCAGATCGTCTCGCCTTCTTCGAACGTGACGCGATAGCCATCCCGCCGAATATGCACAGTCTGTTTCCGCCGCGACCGAATATGCATCTCAATGCGGCTCGTCTCCGAATTAAAACGAGCCTCATGCGCAAACTGCCGCGGATCGAAATCCGCCCCGAGTTCCCGATTAATCCGCACCAGCAGATTCAAATTGAACGCCGCGGTCACGCCGAGTGGATCGTCGTAAGCCGCGATCATCCGCTCCTCGGCCTTCAGCATGTCGGTGCCGAGCAGCAGCGAATCGCCCGCGCGGAGAAAACGCCGAACGCTCGATAAAAACCGCGCATCCGCGCCGCGATCGAAATTGCCAATCGTGCTCCCGAGAAACAACACCAGCAGATGCGAATCCCGCGGCCGCATCGCCGCCACTTCACGCAGCCCATCCAGATACTCACGTTCCACCCCAACAACGCTGACCGCCTCAATATCGCGCAGCTCCGATTCGCACGAAGCCAGCGCCGCGCGCGAAATCTCGATTGGATAGTAGGAAAGCGGCTCGCGCGCACACAGCGCACTCAGAATCCAGCGCGTTTTTCTGCCATTGCCGCTGCCCAGTTCGGAAACCACCGCGGGGCGCGGGACAAAGCTCACAATCTCTTCCGCGCGCCGCTGCAGGATACGCTCTTCCGCGCGCGTGAGCCCGTATTCGGGAAGCGCCGTAATGGCGTCGAACAGCGCCGAGCCCAGTGCGTCATACAGGTATTTCGAGGGCAGCGTCTTCTGCCCCGCCTTCGAGAGACCATCGCGTACTTCGAGCGCGAACCGCGCGGTCAAATCAGCGGTTGGTTCGGCTGCAATTGCTGTGTTCATGCGCTCTCCTTTTCTACGCAGCGGAATCCCGCATAAACGTAGGGATAGTGGGGCTGAAACCAGTTTCGGAAGCTCGGGCGCAGCATCACCGGCGCAGTGCGCGGACTTCCGCCTTTCATCACGTAATGCTTTCCATCGAAGAACGGCTCCGAATATCCCGGATAAAACGGCATCGCTGTGAATCCAGGGAACGGCGCGAACTTCGTCGAAGTCCATTCCCATCCCGTGCCGTGCAGGTCTTCCACTTCGGTCGATCCGGACGCCGCTCGATGCCACTGCTCTTCAGTCGGCAGCGCCTTCCCCTGCCACCTCGCATACGCTGAGGCCTCCGCGTGGCTCACATACACTGGCTCGTGCGGCGGCAGCGGAATCTCGCTGAACATTGCGCGATACATCCACGCTCCGTTGCGCTGTTTCCAGAAGAGCGGATGCGTCATCCCGGCTGACGATCGCCATTCCCAATCCTCGGGGGTCCAAAGCGAACGATCCTGATATCCGCCGTCATTCACGAATCGCAGAAATTCGCCATTCGTCACCTTGCGCCGCGCGATAGAGAATTCCGGCGCCGCGGCCGTGTGGGCCTCGAATTCGTTGTCCCATCCGAAGACCGCCGATTCGCGCCGCAGCCCAAGCGTCGCGTGTCCGGCAGGGATCCGCACAGGCATGGATGAAATCGGATGATGCGGCGGCGCGCTGTGCGTCTCCGCGCCTTGTTTGCACTCGTAGGGCAACTGATGAAAGATATACGCCAGCGTTTCCGCATGCATGAGGCGATGTTCAATCGCCACATTCAGCCGCACATCGAACTCCTCATCGCCTCGCGCGGCCATCCGCTCAATCAAATCATCGACGTGCGCCCGTGTGCGATCACGATAGTCGCAGACCACCTCGAGACCGGGCCAGTCAGCCGCCTGATCCGTGGGAAGATTGCCGCCAACCGGATCGATTCCGAACGCAAATAATTCATCGAACTCAGTTCGAGCGCTGGCCGGATCGCTCAGCAGATTTCGATCGAACGCTTCGAGATGCCCCACATAAAAAATGATCCTGTGGCGTTCGGGAATCGGCCGGTCATACATCGCTTCCGTCTTCACTGTCCGGAACAGCGCGTCCGCCTCTTCCCGCGCCGCTCCCAGCCGTGTAAGCAGAGTTTGGCGCGTCGCCTCTACAGCCTCCGACACCATCGATTCTTCCCCTCTCCGCCGAATTGTCTCACTTCAATGTGGCGATAAAGTTACGAGCCACTTCGGCAATCGGTTTGTGCTGCACATCCACCAGTTCGTTCATACGCCGCATTTCCTTTTCTGGAATGTGGCCGGAAAGCTCTGCCAGTACTTTTCGCAATTCGGGAAAACGCTGCTCGGCATCTTTCCTCACCGCCAATGCGCATTCATATGGCGGAAAATAATGAAGGTCGTCTTCGAGGACCGTGAATTCTTCATGAGCCAGCATGCCGTCGGTGGCGCTCCCCGCCGCTATATCTACCTTTTTTGACGTAAGCGCCTGGTAAAGCAATCCAAGGTCCATGGTTACCGGCGCGCCTTCCAGCCGCAGGCCATACGTACGAACCAGGCCATTCAGGCCATCCGGCCGCTGCGTGAATTCATACCCGACGCCAGCGTGCCACGCGGCTGAGCGATGCGCCGCATCGCTCAGCGTCTTCAGATTCTGAGCGCGCGCGTCCTCCGTCCGTACCACCATCGCGAAACTATTGTTAAATCCCAAAGGCGCGAGCCACTCGATGCCCCATTGCTGGTATCCCGCTGCCACCTGGTTGAACGCCGCGTGAGCATCTTTCACGGCAGGCTGCTTCAGCACCGCGGTGAGCGCCGTGCCGGTGTATTCGGGATACACATCAATGCTGCCGGTGCGCAACGCTTCGTGCGCGAGCAGCGTGCCGCCGAGACCGAATTTGCGCTCCACTTCCATCCCCATCCGCCGCTCGATCTGCTGCGCGACAATTTCCCCAAGCACCATCTGCTCGGTGAAATTCTTCGCCCCCACCGTGACATGCGGCGTTGACGCGCAACCCGCCAGCAACAACGTAATCAATAAGAGAACCGGCGTTCGACCCATTCGAGAACCTCGTCAGCCACAATCGCCATGATTGCCGCCGGCACCGCGCCGGCGAGAATCGTCTTTGAATCCGCCATCGCGATTCCCCGAAACACAAAAGTCCCGAGTCCGCCTCCTCCGATAGCGGCTGCGATTGTCGCTGTTCCGATTGTAGTGACCGTGGCGATACGCACCCCCGCGAGGATCATCGGCATCGCGAGCGGCAATTCCACCTGCCGCAAAACCTGTGCTTCTGACATTCCCATAGCAATCGCCGATTCGCGGACGCCCGCGTCTACCCCGAGAATGCCCGCTACCGTATTGCGAAGAATCGGCAGCAGCGCGTAGAGAATCAGGGCAATGATCGCGGTCCGTTTGCCAACACCGCCAATCAACGGAACCGGCAGCAGGAAGCCGAACAGAGCCAGGCTCGGAATTGTCTGGATGATGTTCACTGTTCCGAGCGCCCATCGCCGGCCTCGCGCATGCCTCGCGAGCCACACGGCCAAAGGCGCCGCGATGGCGACCGCCGCAAGAACGGAAATCGAGACCAGCCAGAAATGCTCCAGCGTCATGCTGCCGATCTCACGGGTGAGCATGCCCATCCTCGATCGTGGCGAGAAACGCCCGCGCTTCAGATGAAGTCGATCGCGCAAATTCGTCCGCCGAAGCAACTGTCTCGATCGCGCCGTCCTTCAGCAGCGCGATACGCGACCCGAGCGTCAGCGCTTCCCGAATATCGTGCGTCACGAAAATGGCAGTCTTCCCAAACGCTTTGCGCAACTCCGCGAAATGCCGCTGCATCCCGAAGCGCGTCACCGGATCGAGCGCCGCGAAAGGCTCATCGAGCAGCAGCAACGGCGGATCCGCCGCGAGAGCGCGCGCGATTCCGACCCGCTGCTTCTCGCCACCCGAAAGCTGCCGCGGATATCGCGCCGCATATGTCGCGGGCGCGAGTCCCACCGCATTCAGCAATTCTGCGACCCGCGCTTCCGTCTTCTCGCGCGGCCATCGTTCCAGCGTCGGAACCAGACCGGTATTTTCGGCGACGGTCCAATGGGGAAACAGACCGCCATCCTGAATCACATAGCCGATCCTGCGCCGCATTTGAATCGGATCCTGCGCGTTTACCGGCGTTCCGCCAAATCGCACTTCGCCCGACGACGGCGCGATCAGCCCATTGACCATCTTCAAAAGCGTGGTCTTGCCGGACCCGCTGCGTCCCAGCAGCACGACCGTTTCATTTTCTTCGACAGTGAGATCGACGCCGCGGAGAACTTCGCGGCCGCCGGCTTGATACCGGACGTTGCGGAACTCGACCAGCGCCGCCATTCGGATCAGGAAAAATCCAGCTCAACTTCGTCGACGTAGCACCAGCCCCAGTCTTCGCCAGGCTCAATGGAGCGCACGATCGGGTGTTTGGTACGGTGGGCGTGTTTGGTGGCGTGCTTGTTTTTCGAGGAATCGCAGCACCCCACATGCCCGCATGTCATGCAGAGCCGCAAGTGCACCCAGGTGTCGCCCATTTTCAGGCATTCTTCGCAGCCGCGTGTGTGCGGCTGAACCTCCTGGATCTGGTCGAGATGGCTGCACTCCGGCATTGCGCCCCCAGCATAGCAGAATTGACCGTCTTCATTTCGCTATCTTAGGGACATGCCGAACCTCATTCCGGCGAAGCAACTCGCCGCAACGAATAAAGCTCACTTCCCGAATGAAAGCGGCGAGTATCGCGCCGCGCGCAATGCGCTGCTCGCCGAAGAGATCGAACTGCGCCGCCTTCTGGAACGCGTCGCGGAACAACGCCGCGCCTTACCGGCCGGCGGCGCGATCCCGAAGGATTTTGAATTCATCGGACCCAACGGCCCCCTTCATCTTTCCGATCTCTTTGGCGATAAAGACACCCTGCTGATCTACAGCATGATGTTCGGCCCGCAGCGCGCCGCCGCGTGCCCCAGTTGCACATCATTCCTGACTTCCTGGAACGGGGCCGCCGTTAATCTCCGCGAACGTGTTGCGATGGCGGTCACCGCCCGCTCTCCAATCGAGCGCCTGCTCGAATTCCAGCAGCAGCGCGGTCTGCCGAATCTGCGGTTTCTCTCCGACACCTCCGGCGATTACACTCGCACCTATGTGAACCCCGATGACGCCGACATGCCCGGCTTCAGCGTCTTCACCCGCCGAGAAGGCGTCATCCGCCACTTCTACAGCCCCGAAATGAGTTTCGACATGTCCGACCCCGGTCAGGACCCTCGCGGCGCACCGGACATGGATCTGCTCTGGCAGATGCTGGACTACACGCCTGAAGGCCGCGGTACGGATTGGTATCCGAAGCTCGACTACGGCCACAGGTAGTGAATGGCGGGAATGTGAATTGCTCACAATTGAGCACGAGCGGCCTCGGCTAAATATCACTTCCAGGTGTTACAATCGACCCGCGTTGCCGCAACTTCAATGGCTACCCGAAATCACACTCAACTGTCTTTAATCTGGCTTCTGATTGCTCTTCCCCTGGTGTTGGCCGCTCAACAGCCCGCGCAGGACGTCATCTATTACAACGGCCACATCGTCACCATGTGGGACAGTCACCCTGCCGTCCAGGCCGTCGCAATACGCAACAACCACTTCCTCGCGGTCGGCACGCTCGCGGAAGTTCGCAAAGCCGCCCGGCCCTCTGCTCGCATGATCGATCTGCACGGACGTACTGTCCTGCCTGGCCTCGAAGACAGCCACACTCATCCCATTACCTCGGCGCTCGCCGAACAGGATGGTCCGATTCCGGTCCTGAAGTCGATTCCCGAGATTCAGAAGTACATTCGGAACCGCGTTGACTCACTTCCTCCCAACCGCGTCATTTTGATCCCGAAGGTCTACTCCTCGCGGCTCAACGAGCATCGCTATCCAACCCGTCAGGAACTCGACGCGGCTGCGCCCGATCGCGCCGCATTGACGGACAACGGCTACAGCTCAGCGCTCAACTCAACGGCTCTCCACATGATCGGCGTCTCCCGGGACACCCCGGAACCGGCCAACGGCAAGATCATCAAGGACAAGAACGGCGAGCCAACCGGCCTGATCATCGGCGCGCCGCAATTGCTGAAGCCGCTGCGCACGTCCAAAGCCGCGTCTCATGACGATATGGTCTGGGCCCTGAAGGCCATGCAGAAGGCTTACAACGCCGTCGGCATCACCAGCGTGATCGATCGTTCCGAGCATCCTGAGGGCTTCCGCGTCTATCAGGAATTGCGAGAGAAAAACGAACTCAGGGTCCGCAGCTATGTCACCTATTTGATGAGCGGCCAGGGAACGCCAGCCGACGTGCGGAAAGAAATTGAATCCATCCCTTTCGTCACTGGTATGGGGGATGACTGGTACCGTGTCGGATCCCTGAAAGTGATCGCCGATGGCGGTATTCTCCTCGGCACCGCATATCTCCGCGAGCCGTACGGCGAGCACACGGAACTCTACGGCTATCATGATCCCGGATATCGCGGAGTGTTATCAGTTCCGGCTGAAAACCTGGTCGAGATGGCGAAAACGGCGGATGAACTCGGTTGGCAGATGACCGCTCATGTGACCGGCGGTGGATCGCTCGATCTCCTGCTCGATGCCTACGAAGCCGCCAATCGCGAGAAGCCGATCATGGGCCGCCGCTTCACCGTCACGCATGGCAATTTCCCCAATCCGCAGGCGATCCAGCGGGCAAAGCAGTTGGGCGTGGTCTTCGATTGCCAGCCCGCCTGGCTCCATAAAGATGGCGCGGCTATCAAGGATATCTTCGGCCCAGATCGCATGAAGGATTTCATTCCGCTGCGCTCGTTGTTCGACAACGGCATTGTCGTGGCCGGCGGCTCTGACCACATGGTCGGCTTCGATTCGCGGAATGCCATCAATCCCTACAATCCGTTCTTCGGGATGTGGATGGCGATCACCCGCAAGCTCACCGATGGCACGGTACTCGGACCGGACCAGACCATCACCCGCGAACAGGCGCTGAAGATGTGGACCCTCAACGGCGCTTA
>Ga0070658_10003289_pt1 | contig 13335 bp, 6 predicted proteins | sample KBSC13metaG_FD_64664 | JGI IMG/M metagenome (GOLD analysis project Ga0070658, IMG submission 64664) | Corn rhizosphere microbial communities from Kellogg Biological Station, Michigan, USA - KBS C1-3 metaG | ecosystem: Host-associated > Plants > Roots > Rhizosphere > Soil ... | reverse complement strand
CCGTCACGGACCCGGCCGGCAACGAGACCGACTACGCCTTCGACGCCGACGCCAACCTGCTGACCACCACACTGCGCCGGTTCACCGGCGACCCGGCCAATCCGTCCGCGCCGGCCGACGCGGTGCTGTCCTCGCACGCCTACGACCCGGCCGGCCGGCTCGCCTCAGTCACCGACGCGATGGGCTTCGTGACCAGCTACACATACACCGACGACGGGCTGCTCGGCGCGGTCACCCGTACGGATCCCGCTCACGGCACCTCGTTCGTCAACGAAACCGACACTTACGACGCGGCCGGGAACCTGGTCACGAGGGTGAGCAACAACGGCTTCACGACCACCACGTTCACGGTCGACGCGGCCAGCCGCACCACTCTCGCGGTACTGGACCCGACCGGGGTGAACCGCAGCACGACGTACGTCTACTCCCCGGACGACCGGGTCACCAAGCAGACCGTGACCGGGGCCGGCGGCGCGAGTACCACCGACGCCACCTTCGACCCGGCCGGCAACATGGCGTCGCGGACCGTGGAGAACGGCACCAGCGGGAACCTCACCACCACCTGGTCGCTGGACCAGCGCGGGCTGCCGACCTCGATGACCGACCCGAACGGGAACACCACCAACTACGCCTACGACGAGGGCGGCCAGCTCGCGGTCACAATCGCGCCGACAGTCAACACCGAGGTCGGTGGCGGCGCGCCTGTGGCAACCCGGCCGGTGACGATGACCGGCTACGACACGTTCGGCGACCAGGTCGAGTCCTCCGACGCGGACGGCAACACCACTACCTACGCGTACGACGCGGCCGGACGGCTGCTGTCCACGACCCTGCCCGGGTACACCCCGGCCGGCTCGTCGACGCCGATCACAGCGGTGGCCAGCCGCGGGTACGACAAGCTCGGCGAGGTGGTCAGCGAGACCGACCCGCTGGGCCGCGTCAGCACGCGCGCCTACGACCAACTCGGCCGGCTCGCCACCACCACGGCACCCAACACCGGTGTCAGCCACTACACCTACGACCTCAACGACGACCAGCTCTCCGCGACCGACCCGACCGGGGCGCAGACCCAGGCGACCTACGACTGGCTCGGCCGCACGCTGACCTCGACCCAGCTGGTACGCCAGCCCACGCCGGCCGCCTACACCACCACCTACGGGTACGCGGCGCAGGCCGGGTGGCTCACCTCGACCATCACGCCGGACGGCAGCGTCACCTCGATGGTCGCCAATGCGGTCGGCGAGACCACGTCCACCACCGACGGCGCCGGCAACACCACCAGCTACCGGTACGACTACGCCGGCCGCCGGGTGGCGACCGTGTTGCCCGACGGCACCTCCACCACGGTCACCTACGACCCGGCAGGGCGCGCGGTCGGCAACGCGTCGCTGGACGCGGCCGGTGCCACGCTGCTAACCACCTCCGCGGGCTACGACTCAGCCGGCAACCTCGTCACGTCCACAGACGCGCGGGGCAACACCATCACCTTCGGGTACGACGCGTCCGGGTTGCTCACCTCGCAGGTGCAGCCGGTCGCCGACGCGAAGACCATCACCACGTCGTTCGGGTACGACGCGGCTGGCAACCGAACCCGCTTCACTGACGGGCGGGGCAACCGGTTCCTCACCACGTACAACACCTGGAACCTGCCCGAGTCGCAGATCGAGCCGGCCACCGCGGCCTACTCGTCACCGGCGAACTCCACCTTCACGACCGCCTACGACGCGGACGGCGACCCCGTGACCGAGTCGGCGCCGGGCGGGGTGAGCGTGTCGAACACGTACGACACGGTGGGGAACCTCGCGGGCCAGACCGGTATCGGTGCGGACGCGCCCACCGCGGGCCGTACCTTCGGCCACGACCTCGCCGGGCGGCTCACCTCGGTATCCGCGCCCGCCGGCACGGACACGTTCACGCTCGACGACCGCGGGCTGCTGCTGTCGGCCACCGGCCCGTCCGGCTCCTCGTCGTTCGCCTACAACGGCGACGGGCTGCTGTCCTCCCGCACAGACGCGGCCGGCACCACCGGATACACCTACGACCCGGCCGACCGGCTCGCCACCGTGGCCGACGCGTCCACCGGCACGCAGCTGACCTACACCTACAACGCGCTGTCCCAACCGAACCACGTCACCTACGGGTCGCTCGGGGACACCCGCACCTTCGGCTACGACAGCCTGCACCGGCTCGCCTCCGACACGGTCAACACGGCGGGCGGGGCGACGATCGCGTCGATCACCTACGGGTACGACAACAACTCCAACCTCACCTCGAAGACCACCACCGGGTACGCCGGCTCGGCCGCCAACACGTACACCTACGACTTCGCCAACCGGCTCACGTCGTGGAACAACGGGACGGCCACCATCTCGTACGGGTACGACGACTCCGGCAACCGCACCCAGATCGGCGCGCAGACCTACGCGTACGACGCCCGCGACCAGCTCACCTCCGGCGGCGGCTCGACGTACTCGTACACCGCGCGGGGCACCCTCTCCTCGGTCACCGGTGGCACAACGACCAACGCGACCTCGGACGCGTACGGCGACCAGCTGACCCAGGGCACGCAGAGCTACGCGTACGACGGGTTGGGTCGGGTGGTCACCGCCAGCGGCGCCGCCTCCTACCACTTCGCGTACTCGGGCTCGGGTGCCACGTTGGCCGGCGACGGCAGCGCTACCTACAGCTACGACCCGGACGGCAACCTGACCGGCGTTAAGGCCGGCGCCACCGGGGTACTGGCCGTGACCGACCAGCACGACGACGTGGTCGGCCAGTTCACGTCGACCGCGAGCGCGCTGTCCGGGTCCCGCGCGTATGACCCGTTGGGCAACGTGCTCGGCGGCACCGGCATGGTGGGCAACCTGGGCTACCAGTCGGGCTGGACCGACCCGGCCACCACCCGGGTAAACATGGCCGCCCGCTGGTACACCCCGGGGCTGGGCCAGTTCACCAGCCGGGACCAGGTGGCGCAGGATCCGGTACCGAACCCGGCCGCGGCCAACCCGTTCGCCTACGTCGGGGACAACCCGCTGGACGGCACCGACCCGACCGGACACTGGGGGATCGGCAGCCTCTGGCACGCCGCCACGCACGCGGTGTCCAGCGCCTACCACGCCGTCACGCACGCCGTGTCGACCGCGTGGAACTTCGTCGCGTCCACCGCGCACAGCTTCTACGACGACGCGATCAGCATCGGCAAGCGGATCTGGCACGCCGCGACGACCGTGGTGGCCAAGGTCGCGCACGTGGTCAAGAAGGTCTACCACTACGCGCAACACGCGGTCTATCAGGTGGTGACGCACATCCGGCACGCCGCGACCGCGATCCGACATGCCGTCGTCCGCACGGTCCATCGCGTCGTCACGGTGGTCCACCACGCGACCGAGGTGGTGGCGAAGAAGGTCGCCGACGCATACCACAAGACGATCGCCAAGGTGAACGCGGTCTCGCACGCCGCGGTCAAGTGGGCCGAGAACCACGCGGAACTCGTCGGTGCTATCGCCGGCGCGGTGGCCGGGGCCGTGGTCGGCGGCGCCTGCATCATCGGCACCTGGGGCGTAGGCACCGCCGGCTGCATGGTGCTGGGCGCGATGGCGGCCGGCGCCGTCAACGGCGCCGTGACCCACGGGTTGCAGGTCGCCAGCGGAAAGGCCAGTGGTGGCCTGGGTGGCTGGCTGGGCGCCATCACCGAGGGCTCTTACAACAGCGTCAAGTCGCTGGCCCTGACCCCGGTCGACGCGATCATGCAGGGCAAGAACCTGGTCACCGACATCGCCCACGGCAACTGGAAGGGCGCCGCGTTCGCCGGTGTCGGTCTCGGCATGGACGTGGCCACCATGGCCGGTGCCGGTGTCCGTGGCGGCGCCGGGATCAGCGCGGAGGTCGAGGACAGCCTGGCCGGCGCGCGCGGCAGCGGCGGCGACTTCGTCGACCTGTACCACGGCACGGGCCGCTCCGGCGCCGACGCCATCCGCAGCAACGGGATCGACCTGTCGGTGCAGCGGCCGGACAGCGACTTCGGGCGCGGCTTCTACACCACGCGCGACGCCGACCAGGCCGCCGAGTGGGCCGGCCGCAAGCCCGGCGGCGGCGCGGTTCTGCACTACCGGATGCCTGTCGACGAGCTGGCGAAGCTCCGGACGCTGAAGTTCCCCACCGCGGACGCGGACTGGGAGAACTTCGTGCTGCACAACCGGTCCTTCGGTCCGCTGCACGACTACGACGCGGTCGACGGCCCGATGCTCCTCAACCCCGACCACGCGCTGGACGGTAAACCGATCGTCGCCGGCGGCGACCAGCTTTCCTTCCACAGCGACCGGGCGGTCTCCATGTTGAACCGCTACCTTATGCCGTAGCCGCGATGGCCACCGGACGGAAGGGGTACAGGTGAGCGTATGGACCTGGTGATGCGCACGTCGCCGAAGGCGAGGGCCTTCATCGACGAGATCGTGACGCAGATGCTGCTGCTCTTCCCGATCACCCACAGGGAGGCGGTGGGTCGCATCAACGCGGCGTGGGGTCACCTGGAGTACCTCGGCGACGACGACCTGATCTTCCACGAGAGGGCCACGTACTGGGCCAAGACGATCTACTACGGCGCGGACGCGCACTGGTGGCTGGGCGAGGAGGGGCTGAAACCGCTGCCGTACTGCGAGTAGTTGCTGCCCGCGGGCTTCCGAGCCGGACGATTTGCGTGGGTGGCCCTGGCTCCGCCAAGGCCACCGTCACGTCTTTCAAACCCGGGTACAGGCGACGATTCCGCCCGCAGCCCGGGCGAGGACGATGGCGAGCATCCGTCGCATAGGCCGAAGTCCGCGAAGTCCTTGGTGTTGAAGGTCGTGAGGGCGCCGTTGCGTTGGCAGATCGATAGACGCGGTTAATCCCGGACTGGCTCGGGTCAGATCGCTTGGACGAGTTCGGTGAATGCGGCAGCGACCCGCGCCATCGGCTGGAGGCCGATCCCGAGTTCGTAGTGTCCACGTCGTAGGTTCTGCATGAAGGCGTGCCCGGAAATGATCACTTGCGCTGTTCTGTCGGTGCGTAGCCCGCGCATCGGTCGCAGCCGGTGTTTGAGTCGGCCGTGGTCGGCCTCAATCGGGTTGTTGGCGTACTGCTCGACGTGATGCCAGGCGGACGAGCCAGTTTGTCCAGTACCGCGGGGTAGACCGGCGCGGCGTCAGTGATGACCTCGACGGGCTTCACCTTCAACATGACCAGGACGCGGTGGAGGAACCGCCGGGCCGCGGCGGCGTCCCGGTGGGCCGAGAGCAGCACGTCGATGACCTGTCCATGCTGGTCGATTGCCCGGTACACGTAGCGCCACACTCCGTTGACCTTCACGTAGGTTTCGTCCACGTACCACCGGTCCCCGGGTCGGTGTCGGCAGAACCGCGCCGCATCCAGCAGCAACGGAGTGAACCGCTGGACCCACCGGTACACCGTGACGTGATCAACCTCGATGCCGCGTTCGACAAGGACTTCTTCAACGTCGCGATAGGACAGAGGGAACCGCAGGTACCAGCGCACCGCGACGACGATCACCTCCGGCGGGAACCTGAACCCGGTGAACGCCGACGTCGGCGGCAGCCACGGACGAACACGAGTTGACGACCTCACTGCTCAAGCCTAATGAGATCTTGACAACGCTCGACGCAGCAGAGCCGGGTGGCGTCGCACCAGTGGAAACGCTGGTCGGGCTTTGTCTATGGAAACGACTGTAACCCGCCGTCGTATCTAGCTTGGGGCCGCTTGTGCGCCCCGGGATTCGGGCATCGACATGCCTATCGCGACTACTGGACTGGAGGTCACAGTGAGGCGGATCGTTGTACTGCTCATGCTGCTGGTCACCGCGGCGGCGTCGGCTCTGATCGGGCCGGTGGCGGCCTCGGTGGCGTTCGCCGACAACGGCGTCATCAGCAGCCGCGACTAGCCTGGGCCGTCCGCCACGGATCGCCCAGACGTGGGTCATGACCGGGAGGTGCCTTCTAAACGATCCCGAACGGAAGGCATCTGTCAGGCCGTACCTCGTCGTCGGACGCGATGTCGCCTTGACAGTCCGGCGACGACGGATCGCGGTGGAAGTGGAATCGGTGGTGACGTCATTGACGAAGTTCAGCCGAACCAGTTCCCGTTCCGGGAACTGGTTCGGCTGACCCTAAAAGAACAGGAGGAGAGGATCCGACGTGACCTTCTCTTACGACGTGACTCCGTCTACCGCACCCTCGTGATCACGGCCGGTCAAGTGCCGCTGACACCGCCGAGTCGATAGCCGGGGCAGTGGCGGCTGCGGCTAGCCGGATCCCGATCACCGTACAGCGCATGGTTGCCGGAACCGACGCCCTCGTATCGGGGTGCTCACGTGTCGGGGGGAGCTGAGGGCCGTGCCTGTCCGTCCGCTCCATTCTGTAACCATCTAACGCACCTTGCCGGTTGACTAGTCAGTGACCTGTGTATCCGTTACAGCGGTTAGATTTGTCGATCTATGAAGGGGATCTCTGTGAGATTGTCTCGTCGTTATCTCGCCGTGGGCATGGCGTTCACGGTGGGAACGGTGGCCGCGGTGGGGGTGCCGTCAGCGTCTGCTGTGGCTGTTCCCGCCGGGCCTTCCTCGCCCAACACGGCATGGGCGTCGGCTGCGCAGAAGGTGGCTGAGTTGGTTGCCGGCCGTCCCGCGTTTCTGCAGTCCAGCGTGGGTGAGTCGTTCGTGGCGGGCAAGCCGGTCACGGTGGGGGCTTCGCAGTACGTGCCGTACGAGCGGACGTACGCCGGGTTGCCGGAGGTGGGCGGCGACTTCGTGTTGGCCACCGACGCCAGCGGTCAGCTGCTGTATGACTCGGTCGCGTTGAAGCGCCCGGTCGGCGCCCTGGCCATCACACCGACGCTGCGCCAGGCGGATGCTGAGGCGGTCGCGGCCAAGCAGCTGCGCAGCGTCTCCCAGGTTGAGGGCAGCCGGCTGGTGGTCGACGCGCTCGGCGCGACGGCCCGGTTGGCGTGGGAGTCCACGGTGGACGGTGTTGGCGCTGATGGGGTCAGCCGGTTGACGGTGTACGTGGACGCGGGTACCGGCGGGGTGCTCGACACCCGGGAGCACGTGGCGCACGGTAGCGGCACGGCGGCCTGGAACGGCCCGAACCCGGTCCCCCTCAACACCACCCACTCCGGCGCCACGTTCAGCATGACCGACCCGACCATCGCCAACCTGTCCTGCCAGGACCTGTCCGGCAACACCGTGTTCGCCGGGCCGGACGACGCGTGGGGCAACGGGGACGCCACCAACCGGGAGACCGGGTGCGTGGACGCGTTGTTCGGCGTGCAGACCGAGACCCGTATGCTGACCCAGTGGCTGGGCCGTAACGGCTTCGACGGCAACGGCGGCGGTTGGCCGATCCGGGTCGGCCTCCAACAGCAGAACGCCTTCTACGACGGTACCCAGGTCCAGATCGGGCACAACACCGCCGGTCAGTGGGTCGGCTCGATCGATGTGGTGGCCCACGAGTTCGGCCACGGTATCGACGACCACACCCCGGGCGGCATCTCCCGCGCCGGTACGCAGGAGTTCGTCGCTGACACCTTCGGCGCCTCCACGGAGTGGTTCGCCAACGAACCCGCGCCGTTCGACACGCCGGACTTCACGGTGGGCGAGAAGATCAACCTGGTCGGTAGCGGTCCGATCCGGAACATGGCCAACCCGTCCGCGGTCGACAACGACCCGAACTGCTACTCCTCCTCGATCCCGAACACCGAGGTGCACGCGGCAGCCGGGCCGGGTAACCACTGGTTCTACCTGCTCGCCGAGGGCACCAACCCGACCAACGGGCAACCCACCAGCCCGACCTGCAACAACTCCACCGTGGCCGGGATCGGCGTGCAGAACGCCATGAGAATCATGTACGGGGCGATGCAGCTCAAGACCACCGCCAGCTCCTACCCCATGTACCGGTCCTGGACCCTGCAGGCGGCGCTGAGCCTCTTCCCGGGCAGCTGCATCCAGTACAACACCGTCAAGGCCGCCTGGGACGCGGTCAGCGTCCCCGCACAACCAACCGACCCAACCTGCACACCGCATCTGGCCTACGTGAAGACCCGCAACACCGGGGCCGGGCTGGTCGAGGTGCACCAGCTGCCCGCGCCCTACCAGAGCTTCGACATGCACGCGCTGACCGGGTTCTCCGCCACCGAGGATGGCAACGGGACCTTCGAGATGCAAGGCGGCAATCTGGTCTACTTCAAGACCCGCAACACCGCCAGCGGCCGGGTGGAGCTGCATATCCGCACCGCGGCCTCAGGCTTCCAGTCCGGTGCGGATGTAGCGACCACGTTCGTTGTCGGCGACGGCGGCAACGGCGTGTTCGAGTTGGTCAACGGCGACATCGTGTTCATCAAGACCCGTAACACCGGCAGCGGAAAGATCGAGGTGCACCGGGTCAGCGCCGCGAACCTGTCCGGACCGCCAGTACAAGACGCCGCGACGGCCCTGTCCAGCGCGGAAGCGGGCAACGGCACCTTCCAAATGAGCGGCAACGACCTGGTGTACATCAAGACCCGCAACACCGGCGGCACCCGGGTCGAGCTGCACGTGGTCGACGGCGGCACGAACTACACCACCTTCAAGGTGCACACGCCCACCGTCTTCGCGACCAGCGACGCCGACAACGGGGTGTGGAGCGTGCGCAACCTGTTCAGCGCCGGCATCGGCGACCTGGTATTCATCAAGACCCGCAACACCGCCAGCGGCACCGTCGAACTGTTCGCCGCCGGCGCCGCCGGCAACTACCAGCAGCCGAACCTCCAGACCTCCACCGGCATCGGCGTCAGCGACGGCGCCAACGGCTTCTTCAACCTCAACCTGGGCTGAAAGCCCAACCCCAGGGCCGACTGAATCCACCGCGGGGCGCCGGCCAACGGCCGGCGCCCCTTCGTTCCAGACCAGTGTCCAGTCCAAGCACTCGGCCCGGACCGTGGCCACCCAGCGTTCCGCGTAGGCGTTCGCGCGAGGTGCCCGTGGTGGGATCCTCACGACGTCGATGCCGGATGTGGTGAACACCGTGTCGAACGCGGCGGTGAACTTCGCGTCGCAGTCTCGGATCAGGTACCGGAATCGGTGCGCCTGTTCCTCTAGGTCCATCAGCAGGTTGCGGGCTTGCTGGGACACCCACGCTCCACCAGGTGCACTGCACGCCGTTGGACCTCGACAACGAACAGCACGTACAGCCGGGTCAGCCCGATGGTCTCGACCGTGAAGAAGTCCGTGGCAGCAGGCCGCTGGCCTGGGCGTGCAGGACTGCGTCCAGCTCGGCCCGCCCCGCCAAGGTGCGGGTCCGATCCGGTGGCGACGCAGGATCCGTCGTACCGAGGTCGCCGACACCCGAACGCCGAGGTTGCGGCACTCCCCGACGATCCTCAGGTAACCCCAGCGGGGGTTCTCCCGCGCCAGCCGTACCACCAGGGCGACGACCTGTTCGTCCAGACCGCGCCGGCCACGACCGGTCGGCGGATAGGTCCACCGGCGGGCGATTAGCTCCCGGCGCCACCGGCAGCACGGTCGAGGGCATTACTAGGAATGCCGCCCACCGCTCGCGCGGCAACATCTTCGCTAACGCCGCTAGCAGCATCCGATCCGCAGGGGGTACCGCGGACGCGGTACCTGGCGGCGCAGCACCGCCAACTGGTGCCGAAGTACGGCGATCTCCACGGCGTCGGCGTTCGGTGTCGGACCGCAGCCGAGCACACCCAGAACCTGCCGAACGATCATCAAAGCGATCGTATGAAGTCCCACACCATCGAGCCTGCCGCGCCCACGTCCCCGCAGACCAGCGCCGTCATCCTGACGTGGCACCCCACACGCCGCCAAGCCCTGAATGGAAGGTTTGCGCCCGGCTCAGCACGGCAAGGTTCACCCGCTGGCTCTGCCCAACTTGTCAGCGAATGAAGAAGTTCTGTTAGTGCTCGAACCAGCCGACCCGAGTCCCGGCCGGATCAGCGCGACGATCGCGACAACCGGCCGGGACTCGGCCCGGGCGTTGTACGTCCGGCCGCGCGTAGCCCAGCACCAGAGCCGGGAACATGCCGAGGTACGGCGGTCGACTCGCGGACCACCAGCCGGGGCGGCGCGAACGGGGCCGGGGTTCCGGCGCCGATGAGTTCGGCCACGCAGGCCCGACCCAACCCGACGAAGTCCATGCGCACCGTCGTCAGCGCCGGTGTCCAGTAGGCCGCGCCGGGTACGTCGTCCAAGCCGACCAGGCTCACCTCGGCCGGCACGTCCCGGCCCGCTTCATGCAGGGCCCGGCGCACGGCTAGCGCGGTGTCGTCGTTTCCGCAGAAGATTGCCGTCACCGCCGCGTCCGCGGCGAGCCGCCGCCCGGCGAGGTACGCCGAGTGGGGATCCCAACCGGCGCGCAGCACTCGGGGGACCGGCGCCCCGGCTTCGCGCAGCGCCTCCCGCCAGCCGGCCTGTCGAGCACTGGTCCCGGTCTCCGAGGGGATGGCGACGTGGTGCACGGTACGGTGTCCGAGGGCGAGCAGGTGCTCGGTGGCCTGCGCGGCGGCGGGGCGTTCATCCAGGTAGATCATGGAACGTGAGGTACCGGGTAAGCCGCCGGCCTCGGTGGCGGCCACCACCGGGATGGTTGGTGGCAGCGCGCGCACCACTGCGGCTCCGGCGGAGTCGAACGCGATCACGACGACGCTGCCCGCGGTCGGGTCGCTCACGTAGTCCACTGCCTGCCTGATGTCGGCGCTCCGGTCGGACTCGACTACCCGTACCCCCACCGCCAGGCCGTTTTGCCGGGCGGCTTCTTCCACGCCCTGCAGCGTGCTCGCGTACCCGTACCGCATGGTGTCCGTAGTGAGCACGGTGATTGCGCCCGTCCGGCCCAGGCCCAGCGCGCGTGCCGCGCGGTTGGGTCGGTAGTCCATCTGGTCGATGACGTCCCGTACGTGCCGGCGGGTGCCGGGGTTGACGTTCGGGGAGTCGTTCAGAACCCGGGATACCGTCTGGTACGAGACCCCCGCCGCGGCCGCGACGTCCCGGATGCTGGGCGGTCGCGTGTTCTTCCGAAGCGGACGGGTCACACGGACATGGTGCCAGCCAGACTGATCAGGCATGCAGCCGGCGCGGCGGCCAAACGTACCGACAAATGCGCCGAACCGCTGTTCCAGCGCAACCCTACGTCCGCGTCCGGCGGGAACAGCACTTCGGCGGTGTCGGCGGTCGCGACCAGGTGGGCGACGGGCAGGGTCACCTCCGCAGCCTCCGGACCGCGGTTCCATACCACCAGGAAGAGGCCGCCAGGTGTGCGCAATCCCAGCGACAGCACCGGATCGTCCCAACCGGGCAGGCCGGTGGGCCAGAACGGCACGGCCTCGGCGAGCAGCGGGCGGATACGCTTGTACAGGTGTACCGCCTGGGTCACCAGGTGCAGCTGCGCCGGCTGCATCTGGTCCAGGTGTCCGGACAAGTACAGTCGGCCGAGCAGCGCAGTGCACAGCGCGAAACCGATCTCGTCGGTGCTGAAGGTCGGCTGTGGGTATGCCCAGTTCGCGCACTGCTCCGGGGGGATCGCGACCGGAGCCGCTGCCGCGATCGGCGGGTACCGCAGGAAGTTCTGCTGGTCGCTCGTCGACTGCAACTGCAGCCGGGCGAGCATGGCCGGATCGGAGCGCATTCCGCCAGATGCGCAGTTCTCCATCACGAGGCCGGGGTGCCGGTCGAGCACGCCGTCGAGCCAGCGGAGCAGTGCACGGTTGTGTCCGAGCAGACCGACTCCGGCAGTTGCGCCGTCGGACTCGGTACCCGGTCCGATGTTGATGTTGTAGTCGAGCTTGAGGTACCCGACGCCGAGCTCTCCGACGAGCCGGTCGACCACCTCGTCCAAGTGCGTGATGGCTGCGGGATGGCGCAGGTCCAGGTGGTACCGGCCGTGCTCGGCGACCCGGATGCCGGCTCGCCGGAAGAAGGCCTCGGCCGGCAGCAGGCCCACGATCGGGCTGTCCACGCCGACCACCTCCGGCTCCAGCCAGAGCCCGGGAACCATGCCCGCGGACCGGATACGGTCCAGCACCTTGGCGATCCCGTCGGGGAACCGGGACTGCGACGGTCGCCAGGCGCCGACCGTGCCCCACCAGGCCTCGCCGGTCTCCGCGTACCATCCGGCGTCGATGCAGAAATACTCCGCGCCGACCTGCGCGGCGGCGTCGATCAGCGGTGTCAGGCGCTGCGTGGAGGGATCGCCCATCAGCGTGTTCATATAATCGTTGAACACCACGGGTAGCGTGCTGTGATCGGGGTGCGGGCGGCGCATGGCCCGCCGGTACCGGGTCATGGCGGCCACAGCGCCATCGAAGCCGTCCTCGGACACGGCGAGCGCCACCGGCACCGTCTCAAAGGTTTCACCGGGTCCCAGCACGAGCCGCCACTGGTGCTGCGCGTCGGTCGGCCCCAGCAGCGCCAGGTACAGCCCGCCGCGGTACTCGCCGACCTGCCAGTGCCAGCCGCCGTTGTGCTCGATCTGCCAGAGCCAGGCGCCGCCGCCGTGCCGGTCCACCAGCGCGCCCAGCGGCAGGTGCCTGCCGGTGGACCAACTGCCCTCGGCGGTACGCCCGAAGGAGCCGCGGGGCGGCGCGGTGTGCACGGTGCCATCCACATCGGGCAGCAGTTCGCGTACCGGTCGCCGGCGCCAGCGATTCTCCGCGAGCCAGTCGTTGTCCGCCCAGTACACCTCGATGTCCTCGACGCTCGCGCCGGGCGGCCCGGCGGCGATCAGGGAGGTCACCGCTTCAAGCGCCAACGGCACCGTGCCGCCGTGGTGTAGCCGGACCAGCGCGCGCAGCACGCCGAGTCCGGCCACCGCTCGGAACACCAGTTCGGCGCGCAGCCCGGTCTGTGGGTCCTCCAGTCGCAGCAGGTGCTGCCGCCAGACGCCGTCGTTGGTCTCCTCGTGCCCGCGGTAGCGCATCCGGCCCCCGACTGCGGACTCAACGTACCGGGTACCGGACCATTGCCGGCCGCCGGCCACGGTGAGCACGTCCAGCGGCGGCAGGCCGGGATTGCCGGCCGGCCGCTCGCTGGTCGACCAGCTGACGCGCACGGTCTCATCGGCCTGTACCTCGAAGCGCAGCCGTGCTGGTCCCTCGCCAAACGACCACACGTGTTGCGCCACCATGTTCTCCGTTCGCCGTCTCGATTGGGACCTGATGCTTGACACGGCTCTATGTGACCGGTCACAGTCCTATCATGAATGTGACCGGTCACACCAGTGCCGGCTCCGTCAGCATCCGGAGCGTGGCGGCGGCGGCCGGGGTGTCATACCAGACCGTCTCGCGCGTGATCAA
>Ga0070658_10003288_pt1 | contig 13337 bp, 9 predicted proteins | sample KBSC13metaG_FD_64664 | JGI IMG/M metagenome (GOLD analysis project Ga0070658, IMG submission 64664) | Corn rhizosphere microbial communities from Kellogg Biological Station, Michigan, USA - KBS C1-3 metaG | ecosystem: Host-associated > Plants > Roots > Rhizosphere > Soil ... | reverse complement strand
GGGCTGAACCTGTACCTCGAGCAGTACTACCGCGACGAGATCCGCCGCGAGAAGCTGTTCGACCAGATCGCGACCGGCGCCTACCTCACGGACGCACGCCTCTGGTCGGCGTGGCAGGACGCGAACGACTCGGCGAAAATGACAGCGGTCACCCTCACCCCGGATCGGATCCCCGATGCGAAGGTGCAGGTGAGCGATGCGGAGCTGAACGCGTATCTCAAGGCGCACGAGAAGGACCTCACCCGTCCCGGCCGCGCCGTCGTCTCGATCGTGACCATCCCGCGGACGATCACCGCCGAAGACACGGCGGCGGCACGCGAGCGGGCTGCGAAGCTTCGCGCCGACATCGTCAGCGGCGCGCAGAAGTTCGAGGATGTGGCTCGGGCGGAGTCGGCCGATACGGCGTCGGCCTCGCAGGGCGGCTCGCTCGGCCGTGGGCCGCGCGGGCGCTTCGTCAAGGAATTCGAGGACGCCGCGTACGCCCTCAAGCCGGGCGAGATCTCTCAGCCGGTGAAGACGCAGTTCGGCTTTCACATCATCAAGCTCGACGAGCGCAAGGGTGACACGATCGCGGTCAGCCACATCCTGATCCCGATCCAGCAGCGCGACTCGGCGGCGACTGCAACCGACCGCCTCGCCGACAAGCTCGGACATGCCGCCGGGAAGACGAACCCGCTCGCGTTCGACAGCGTCGTCAAGTCGCTCGGCCTGACCGTCGCGCACGAGACAGTCGTCGAGGGGCAGCCCGCGCTGATGAACGGCGCGTACGTCCCCGACATCAGTGCCTGGGCGTTCAAGGGCGCGCAGCCCGGCGAAACGAGCGATCTCGTAGACGCCGACAACGCCTATTACCTGGCGCGGCTCGACTCGATCGATCGCGGCGGGGTGCCCTCCATCGATGCGGCGAGACCGGAGATCACTGCCGCGGTTCGCCGCGAGAAGAAGCTCGACATGCTCGTCGCGCAGGCGGACACGATCGCGCGGGAGGCGGTGGCGACCTCGCTCGAAGCCGCGGCGCAGAAGCACGGGCTGACCGCGGTGCAGACGCCGATGTTCACCCGCAACAGCGCACTGCCCGAGATCGGCCGCTACAACCAGGCGATCGGAGCGGCGTTCTCGCTGCCGATCGGCGTCGTCAGCGCCCCGATCCGCACGCCCGACGCGGTCGTCATCGAGCGCGTCGACGCGCGCAAGCTGGCCGATCGCGGCGCCTTCGACGCCCAGAAAGTCGCCCAGCGCGCACAACTCGAAAACCTGCTCCGCCGGAAGCGCGTCCAGGACTTCGTCGCCAACCTCCGCGCCGAAGCCAAGATCGTGAACAACCAGAAGAAGATCGAGCAGGCCGCCCGCCGGACGTCGGAGAGCTGACCCGAGTCGGTCGCGTTAGGCCTTACGACGAAGCCCCCGACGCCGGAGCGTCGGGGGCTTTCGTTTTGGAGCTGACGGTCAGCTGAGCAGCCGCTTCGGCTCCGGGCGATCCTCGGTCGACGCGCTGTCGCGCGGCGCGGCGCGCTCGCCGGGCGCGAGCGAGTCGCGGTCACGCGGCGGTGCGACGCGCTCATCGCGCACGGACTCGGTGATGTCGCGCTGGACGTCGTTCATGTTCTTCTTGAACTCCTTGATTCCCTTGCCGAACGATCCGGCAATCTCGGGGATCCGCTTGGCGCCGAACAGCAACAGCACGACGACCAGCAGGAGCATGATCTCGGTGAAGCCAATGTTGCCCAAACCCATTTTACCCTCCCTCGCTACGACGCTAGAAAAGTGACCGGGCGATCAGGTATGCGACGAGCACTCCGGCGAGGCTCAGCAGCGAAACATCGAGGGCGACCGGCCCCAGTGCGAACTTGAGAATGACCAGATCGACGCTGACAGGTCCGAACGATGGCGTGACCCCCGTCGTCAGGAACTCCTTCACCGCTCCCGACGGCAGAAACCTGCGGCAGAAGTGGGTCATGAACCCACCGACGATGAAGCCGATGGTGAGCACTGCGACGTGAAACCCCGGCCGGTGCCGCGATGATCCCTGCCTCGAGCTGATTACCATCGGCGCTCCATGACGTACGTGATAGCCTCGGACAGCGCGGTGCGCGCCGCACTCTCCGGAAGTCCTTGCAACGCCGCGTCCGCTTCCTCGGCAAACAGCTCGCCCTTCCGTCGCGCGTAATCTATCCCGCCGGACTCGGCGACGATGGCGACCACTTCAGCGATGCTGGCGTCGTCGGGCGTCTCCTGCGAGAACATCGCGTCGACTCGGGCGCGCTGGGCGCTGCTCATCTCGCGCAGGGCGGCGATGAGGGGCAATGTCACTTTCCGTTCCCGGAGGTCGAGACCAGTCGGCTTGCCGGTCACCGCAGCGTCGGCGGTGTAGTCCAGCAGATCGTCGGCGACCTGGAACGCCATCCCGAGCAGCTCTCCGTAACGACGCAGCGCGGCGCGGTGCCGCTCGGCGCCGCTGATTGCCCCGATCTCGCAGGCCCCGGAGAGGAGGGACGCAGTCTTCGCCCGGTTCAAGGCGTGGTAATCATCCTCGGAGAAGGCGAGGCGGTCGAACGACGCGAGCTGCCGCATCTCGCCGATGGTCATCTGCGTCGAGACGTCGGTCAGGATCCGCAGCGGCTCGATGTCGCCGCCCTTGACCAACGTGCCTAACGCGCGCGAGTACAGGTAGTCGCCCATGATGACCGACACCTGATGGCTGAACAGCGCATTGATCGTCGGCATGCCGCGCCGGAGCGTCGAGTGGTCGACCGCGTCGTCGTGAACCAGCGTCGCGAGATGCATCAGCTCGATCACCGCCGCCAGCGTCGTCACCCGCGGCTGCGGGCGATCGTCGACCTGGCTCGCCAGCAGTGTCAGCGTCGGGCGGAACATCTTGCCGCGCATGCGCAACAGGTGCTCGTTGACCTCGGTGATGAGCACGAAGTCGGCGGCGACGATGCGGCGCAGCTCCTCGGCCACCCGATCGAGCGCGTCCCGCACCGGCGCCTGGATGTCCGCCAGGTTCGGCGCTGCGGAGGGCCGCGGACTTGCCGCGCTCACGTCGCGACGCGCTCCAGCGCCGCGATGCGGTCGCTCACGTCGCGGAACTCGATGTCGACGGCGAAGACTCGCTGGTAGTACGTGAGCGCCTCGGCCCACTGCTGCAGCGCCTCGTGGCAGTAGCCGAGCAGGTAGAGCACGCCGACGAGCTGCTCGTCGCTGTGTCCCGGCTCGACGAGCGCGCGGGCGAGCAGCGTCGCCGCAACCTGGAATTGCGACTTCTCGAGGAAGCACTGGCCGAGCGATTCGTACGCGCGGACGCGATCGCGCGGCCCGCGCAGCGCCTTCTGGAACTCCGAGATCGCCTCGTCGACGAGCCCCATCTCCTTGTAGGCGACGCCGAGGTCGTAGTGCGCCTGATGGTCCTCGTCCTCGACGTTCTGGGCGACGCCCTGCTTGAATGCACGGAGCATGTCGGCGAAGTCGGCCTGCTCGTTGCCCGTCGGCGCCTGCTCCTGCACGACCATCCGCGTCGACTTCGGCTGGTCGTCTTCCTGCAGCCATGCGCCGAGGTTGACGAAGCCCGCCGGGTCGGTCGGGACCTTCGGCTCGACCCTGGCCGGCACCGGCTCCGGCTCACGCTTCGATTCGCCGGTGTAGCGGCGGAAGACGCCGGAGCGCTCGGGCGTGCCCCCCGAGTTCCGCGGCGTCTGCGACGACGGCTTCTTCGCAGCGTTAGGCGCGGCCGACGGCTCGATGAAGGCGCTCAGCGCCGCCTGGGCACGGATCTCCTCCGGCGCCAGCTCGAGCACGCGCTGGTAGACCGTTCTCGCCTTGTCGGCCTGCCCGCTGCGGAACAACGCGTCGGCGAGCTCGAGGTACGCGTCGACGAGCCGGGCGCGGTCGTTGGTGCGGAACGCGTACTCGACGCGCTTCTGGTGGTGACGGACCGAATTCGGGTTGAGGTGGATGATCTCGTCGGCGACAGACGATGCGCCATCGAGATCGCCGGCGCGCTCGAACGCGATCATCGCCATCTCGAGCTCGGACAAACCGTCCTCGCGCAGCCCGCTTTCGAACAGCGCTTCGGCGAGCGAGCGGCGGAGTGCTCCATTTGCGCCGTCGGCGGCGACGCGGCTGCGGAGATCGGCCAGCGGATCGGCGGCCTGCTCGCGATGCGGAGCCGGTGCGCGGCCCGCGCTCCCCGCCCCGTTCGACGTCCGACTCCCTTTGCCGGAGCCGTTCTGCGTACCGATGTCGTCGCTGACGTCGAGGAGCGGGATGTCGAACGAGACGTTCCCTCCGCGCGGCTGCTCGCCGCGCACGATCGGCGGCTCGAGCTCCTCGAGCGCGCTCGCCGGGCGGCGCGGCTCATTCGCGCTGTCGTCATCGTCAGGCATGATCAGCTCGAGGTCGTCGCCTAACGATTCCATCGAGGTCGAGGCGCGGACTTCGGGAAGATCCAGCGTCGGCAGCTGACCGGGGAGCGCGAGGTCGTGTTCCGGCGGCGCCGGCGCCTCGGCCTCGGTCTCGCTCAGCTCCATCTCGACGAGTCCGATGTCGGCTCCGGCGTCGTCATCGAGGGGCGAGATCCCGCCGAAGTCGCCGTAGGCGTCGTGGGTTATCCCGGTGTCGCCGCCGATCGAGGGCTCGAGGTCGAGGAACTGGCTTGGCGGAGCCTCGGGCTCGACGTCGGGCGACATCGAGGTCGTCTCGAGCCCGAGGAGCGAGTCACCGCCGAAGGTCGTGTCGAGCGACGAGGTGAAGTCGGCGCCGCCGTCGAGGTTCATTCCGGCGAGGTCGGACGGCTCGATGCTGTTCTGCTGGATGAACGGCGGCTCGACGGGCGGTGGGGCGGCCGGCGTTTCGTCGAGGTCGAGAAACGGCAGGTCGGCCGACGCCTCGGGCGGCGCCTGCGGCGGCGCGGGCGCGGCGGCGGGCGGCGGCGCGTTAGGCACCCCGTTCCCCGGCGCGGGCTTGTCGCTGATGCTCCGACCGCCGACGCTCTTGCGGGCTCCTCCCGGCTTCGGCTTCTCGTCGAAGCTGACGTCGAGGAAGACGAGATCGCCGGCCTTCCGCTTCGGGCCCTCCGTCGATGCCTTGGGCTGTGCCGACGGATCGATCGCCTTCATCCGGTCGAGCGTCGCGCGCGCCTCGGCGGCGCGTCCCTCCTGCTCGAACTTCTCGTAGAGCACCTGGAGCTGCTCGAGTGCCTCGCCGTTGCGCTGCTTCTTCGCGAGCTGCTCGGCGAGCATCAGGCGGATGTCGTCCTGGTCGGGGCAGAGATCGGCGAATTCCTTCAACGCGCGGAACGCTTCATCGAGCTTGCCGCTCTTCTGCATCCGGTCGGCGTACTCGAGGTAGTTCTGCTTCGCGTCGCTCGAGAATCCCTTCTTCGCGCTGATCCGCCCGAGCTTGTAGTAGATCGACGCGCGGCCCGGCGATGTGCGGAGGATCTTGTTGCAGAGCGCGATCGCGTTGTTGAAGAAGCCGCCCTCGGCGTACAGGTCGACCGCCTTCTCGTAGTACTCCACCGCCTGCGCGACGTCGCCCTGTCGCACCATCAGGTCGCCGACGCGGTTGTAGAGCGCGACGTCCGCGTCGTCCTCCTGGCCGCTGAGCTGCTCCAGCAGGTCGACATAGACGGCAAGCGCCTTGTCGAACTGCTTCTTCTGCTCCAGCTCAGCTGCTTTTTTCTTGAGCTTCGCGACGTTGGACATCAGCGCGGGGAAAGCGGCGGAAGCGGGGGCATGGCACGAGGGAGGGCGCACGGCGCCGAGGCTCGGCCGTATCCGCTCTAACTTACCGGTAAGTCATACGGGTGACAAGCTTTGCCCCTTATCCACGACCCAGCGCAGCGGTGGTCACCAAACCAGTATGGCAGCTCACGAACGTCCTGCACCGCGTGGAGCGCGAGGTCGGCGGAAAAACCCGGGGCGATCTGCCCGGTCTCTCCGGCCAAAGCCAATGCGGCAGCGCCGTTTACGGTCGACGCAACAATCGACTCGGCAGCGCTGAGGTGGAGCTGGCTCACGCCGAGCGTGAGGAGCAGCGAAAAGTTCGGCGTCGGTGAAGTGCCGGGGTTGAAGTCCGTCGCAAGCGCGACTGCCGCACCGCCATCGATGAGCGCACGCGCTGGTGCCTGCTTCGTCTTGCCGAGGAAGATCATGGTCGCCGGCAGCAGCGTCGCGACCGTCTCGCTCCGCGCGAGCGCGGCGAGCCCGGCGTCGGAGATCGCTGCGAGGTGATCGGCTGAGGTGGCGCCGATCTGCGCCGCGAGCTCGGCGCCGCCGCCCGCTTCGAGCTCGTCGGCGTGGAGCTTCAGCAGCAATCCGTGCTGCCTCGCCGCGGTCAGGATCCGCCGCGATTCGTCGACGGTGTACACGCCGGGCTCGCAGAAGACGTCGGCGAAAAGTGCGAGCCGTTCGGCAGCGACTCGCGGGATCATCTGCTCGATCAGGAGGCGGATGTAATCGTCGCGCCGTGCGGCGCTCTCGCGATGCTCGAGCGGGATCTCGTGCGCGCCGAGGAACGTCGGCACGATGCGCAGCGGCAGCTCGCCGGCGAGCCGGCGGATCGCGCGGAGCGTCTTGAGCTCGTCGTCGAGCGTTAGGCCGTAGCCCGACTTCACCTCGACCGTCGTGACGCCGGTCGCGGCCAGCCGGCGCAGCCGCGGGATGGCCAGTGCGACCAGCTCATCCTCGGATCGTGACCGGAGGTCGCGGACCGAGGCGTGAATCCCACCGCCGCGCCGGGCGATCTCCATGTAGCCGACGCCGGCGGCACGCAGCTCCTGTTCCTCGTAGCGTGGTCGTCCGAAGATCGCGTGGGTATGCGAGTCGACGAAGCCGGGGGTGAGCACCCCGTCGCCGCAGTCGACGATCGCCGCATCGCGATGAGCGCCGATGAGCGACCGCTCGTCGCCTAACGCTGCGACGACCCCGTCGCGGACGAGCACCGCCTGGCGCTCGAGAACACCGGCATCGGCCATCTCGCGGCCGCGCCGCGCCCGGGCAGGGCCGGCGCAGGTGACGACCTGCCGGGCGTTGACGAAGAGGAGCGTGTCGCTCGGGCGCGGCGCGCCGGCGGTCACGCCATCACGTCGCGGACGCGCGACACCAGGCGGAGCGGCGCCTGCGCCTCGCCACGGCATGCGTAGTAGCAGGCATTGCAGTCGAGCGGCTTGTACGGCTTGTACTCCGACCAGTGAAAGTCGGTCGGGAAGTCGGGGCAGCGCTTGACGTGTCCGGTCGGGCTGATGTGGATCGTGCGAATTCCGGCCCGGCACGGGTCCGTCAGCTCGCGCCTGGCGTACTTCGGGATCTGCTCGAGATAGTAGTCGGAGTTGACGATGATGCCGCGCTGCTTCCGCTTCATCGCCAGCAGCTCGGTGACGACCGCGTCGAGCTCGCGCATCTGCTCGGGGCGAAGCAGGTGTGCCTGGTTGCCGTTCTTCGAATCGGTGTAGACGCTGAAGTTCACTCCGGCGCCGAGTTCCTTCGCGCGGGCGACGATCGGGAGAATCTGATCGAGGTTGTCGTCCTTGATCACCGTATTGAAACGCACGTTGTCGATGCCACGCTCGCGCAGCAGCGGCACGACCCGCATCAGCTTGTCCGTCAGCCCCGGGATCCCGCGAGCGACGTCATGTCGTCCGTCGAGATAGTCGAGCGAGATGTTGAACTGGTTGATCCCTGCATCCCAGAGCGACTGCGCCCGCTCCGGAGTGAGCATCGCGCCATGCGTGATCATCGAGATGTACTTGACCCGCACCGCGCCGTTGACGGCGCGGACGATGTCCTCGAGATCCTTGCGCAGCGTCGGCTCGCCACCGGTGAAGGTGATCAGCATCGGATTGAAGAACCGCGCCGCGTCGGCAAAGCTCTTCAGCTCGTGCTCCTTCGCCTCGGCTGGCGTCTTCCAGTAGTCGCAGAATCCGCATTTCGCGTTGCAGCGAAGCGTGACCTCGAACTGCACCGAGATCGGACGGCGACGCGCGGTCAGCCATGCGTACTTGGTCAGGAAGATCGGGACGTCCCACGGCTTGAAGCGGGCGGAGAGCATGGTGGGTCTCGTCGAAGGTCAGCCGAGCATCGGCAGGGTGATTCCCTGCGCGCGGGCCGTGTCACGTGCGGTATCGTAGCCCGCGTCGGCGTGACGCGCTACGCCGATCCCCGGATCGTTAGTCAGAACACGCTCGATCCGCAACCGCATTTCCGGCGTCCCGTCGGCGACGATGACCTGTCCGGCGTGCAGCGAGTTGCCGATGCCGACGCCGCCGCCGTGGTGAAACGAGACCCACGACGCGCCGGACGCGACATTGAGCAACGCGTTGAGAACCGCCCAATCGGCGATCGCGTCACTTCCGTCGAGCATCGCCTCCGTCTCGCGGAACGGCGACGCAACGCTGCCGGTGTCGAGATGATCGCGACCGATCACGATCGGCGCCGCCACCTCGCCACGCGCGACGAGATCGTTGAGTGCGACGCCGAACCGCGCGCGCTCGCCCTGTCCGAGCCAGCAGATGCGCGCGGGCAGCCCCTGGAAGCGGATGTGCTTCTGCGCGGCCTCGATCCAGCGGCGCAGGTGTGCGTCGTGAGGGAAGAGCTCGAGGACGAGGGCGTCGGTACGCGCGATGTCGAGCGGATCACCGGAGAGCGCGGCCCATCGGAACGGGCCCTTCCCCTCGCAGAAGAGTGGTCGCACGTACGCCGGAACGAACCCGGGAAAATCGAATGCGTCCTTCACCCCGGCATCGAACGCGACAGTCCTGATGTTGTTGCCGTAGTCGAACGTCACCGCACCGCGCTTCTGGAGATCGAGCATCGCGCGTACGTGCACCGCGATCGAGCCGGTGGACAGCGCGATGTACTTCTTCGGGTCGCGGACGCGCAGCTCCGCGCCTTCGGCCAGCGACACGCCGGCCGGGAGGTAGCCGTTGAGCGTGTCGTGCGCGCTCGTCTGGTCGGTCAGCACATCCGGGACGACGCCGTCGCGCACGAAGCGCGGCAGAATCTCGGCCGCATTGCCGACCAGGCCGACCGAGAGCGGGCGCTTCGCCGCGACCGCTTCGCGGATCCAGCCTAACGCTTCGCCGATGTCGCGCGTCTTCCGGTCGCAGTAGCCGGTCGCGATGCGCTTGTCGATTCGCGACTCGTCGACCTCGATCCCGAGGAACGCCGCCTCGTTCAGCGTCGCGGCCAGCGGCTGTGCGCCGCCCATTCCGCCGAGTCCGGCCGAGAGCACGAACCGCCCGGCGAGCGAGCCTCCGAAGTGCCGGCGTGCCACTGCCCCGAAGGTCTCGTACGTCCCCTGCACGATCCCCTGCGAGCCGATGTAGATCCACGATCCGGCCGTCATCTGGCCGTACATGATCAGCCCTTTCTTCTCGAGGTCGCGGAAAACGTCCCACGTCGCGAAGCGGGGCACGAGGTTGCTGTTGGCGATCAGCACGCGCGGCGACGACGCGTGCGTACGGAACACGGCGACGGGCTTGCCGCTCTGCACGAGCAGCGTCTCATCGTCGCCGAGCGTGCGCAGGGTGCGGACGATCGCGTCGAACGAGTCCCAGTCGCGGGCGGCCTTGCCGGTCCCGCCGTAGACGACGAGGTCGTCCGGACGCTCGGCGACTTCGGGATCGAGGTTGTTGCAGAGCATCCGCAGCGCGGCTTCCTGCTGCCAGCCGCGGCAGGAGATGGCCGGCCCGCGCGGCGCGCGGACTTCGCGCGGGCCGCTCATCGTTCACCACCGGTGGTGAACCGCGCGGCCGCGACGGCCTCGGCGAGGACGGTGATGTCGCCGGAGAGCACGCGATCGGCGCCTAACGGCGCGACGACAGAGCGCACCTGGGCGTGGGCGCGGGCGACACCGCGCCCGGGACGGAGCGGTGCACGATAGTCGATGCCCTGGGCCGCGCACATCAGCTCGATCGCGAGGATGTGCTGCACATTGTGAACGATGCGGCGCAGCTTCCACGCCGCGCCCATCGCCATCGGGACCACGTCCTCCTTGTTGCCATCGGTCGGGATGGTGTCGACGCTCGCGGGGTGAGAGAGTCCCTTGCATTCGCTGGCGAGCGATGCGGCGGTGACCTGGGCCATCATGAAGCCCGAATTCACCCCGGCTTCCGGACTGAGGAAGGCGGGAAGCCCCTGGTTGAAGTCCGGATGGACGAGACGGTCGATGCGTCGCTCGGAGATCGTCGCGAGGTTCGTCAGCGCGATCGCGAGGAAGTCCAGCGCCATCGCCACCGACTGGCCGTGAAAGTTCCCGCCGCTGAGAATCTCTCCGTTCTCGAAAACGAGCGGGTTGTCGGTGGCGGCGTTGAGCTCGCGACCGATGACCGCGGCGGCGAAGTCGATCGCGTCGAGCACCGGGCCGTGCACCTGCGGCATGCAGCGCAGCGCATACGCGTCCTGCACTCGCGGGTCGCCCTTGCGGTGCGATTCGCGGATCTCGCTCTCGTGCAGCAGCGACCGAAGGAGCGCCGCCGACGCCGCCTGGCCCAGCTGGCCGCGAGCATCCTGGATCCGCGCGTCGAACGCGACCGGCGTGCCGAGCAGCGCTTCGAGCGACATCGCGCCGGCGACGTGGGCCGTCTGCCAGAGCGTGTGTGCGTCGACGAGCGCGAGCGACGCGATCGCGGTGTGCGCCTGTGTCCCGTTGATGAGCGTGATTCCTTCCTTCGGGGCGAGGCGCACCGGCGTCAGCCCCGCCGCCGCGAGGACATCAGCGGCGCGCCCCGGCGTTCCGTCGCGAATGAGCGCGCCCTCACCGATCAGCCCGAGCGCGAGGTGCGCCAGTGGCGCGAGATCTCCGCTCGCGCCGACGCTTCCCTGCTCCGGTATCGGCGCCCAGATCCCGGCATTGAGCATCGCGAGAAGCAGATCGACGAGTGCCGGACGCGCGCCCGAATAACCCTTCGCGATCACGTTGGCGCGAAGCAGCATCATCGCCCGCGTTTCGCGTTCAGGGAGCAGCGCACCAACGCCGGCGGCGTGCGATCGCACGAGGTTCACCTGCAGCTCGGCGAGGCGATCGGGCGGGATCGCGATCTCGGAGAGCTTGCCGAAGCCAGTGGTCACGCCGTAGACCACTTCGTTCCGCCTGACGATCCCATCGACGACAGCGCGCGTCGTGTCCATCCGCGCCCGCGCCGAACCGGCCAGATCCACTCGTGCTTCTCGCGCCGCGACCCTGGCGACCTGCTCCACCGTCAGGGACTGCCCATCGATCTCGATCGTGCGATCCATGGGCGGGAATGTCGCCGCGGCGCGGCGGGGGAACAAGGGTTAGGCGTGCGCTCGTCGAGCGCGCGTTCGCGCAGCGGCTGGCGACAAGCCGAAGCGGCAAGCAGTGAGCGAACGGCGTCGAACTCGCTGCGTTCGACGCCGTTCGCCTGCTGCTCGATGCTTGTCGCGTACCGCCGGGCGATCCGGATTATCGCCCGATCACCAGTTCCGGATTGTTCGGCGCGCTCTGGTACGACCAGTCGAAGATGATGTAGTCCGCTCCGACGTGCGAGACACGGATCGCTCCGTAGTTCGCGCTGCCGACAGGACCGATCCGGAAGACGTACGCATACCCCGGCTCGGCCGAAATCGGCGTCGAGCTGAAGCTGTTGTCGAGCGGCGCGATGTCGATCGAGGTGAGGTCAGTCACCGGATCCATCGAGTAGAGCGCGATCGAGACGTCGCTCCGCATCGGGACGAAGTAGAGACGGTTGTCGGCGCGACGCTCGAGCCGGAAGTCCACATTGGCGGCGGTGCCGCTGGTCACGATGCCGAAGCGCGTGCTGGCGTTCGGATCATAGAAGTCGAAGCCGCTGGTCGCCGGCGTCACCTGGTATGCGTCGATGATCACGTTGCGCGAGTCGTAGCGCGGCGTGTCGTCGCGCGGAACGCTGAACAGGCTCTCATGACCGTCGCGCGAAACCGCACTGACCGCGAAGCAATAGCGGACGCCGTTGGTCAGCCCGGTCGAGATGAAGTCCTCGGAGATCGTAGTCCCCTCGAGCACCCACAGATTGTCATCGCAGCCACCAGCAGCCGACGACCACACCGTCGAGTAGACGCGATAGTAGTCGAATGCGTTCGGATCCGCCGTGCGCGCGTTGCTCGCCCAGGACATCTGCACCGCGCGATAGAGCGAGATCGAGTTCAGGTTCGACGGCGCCGGCAGGCGGAGTCGAACATCGATCGTCACGCTGTTCGACGGCGCGCTTTCGTTCCCCGCTTCGTCGCGGGTTGCGACGTAGTAGGCGTAGGCGGGATATCCGGCGTCGCTGAAGGTCGGTGACGTGGTCTCGGCACGCCGCGTCCACTCGCTGTTCGCCGAGCTGCGCGAATAGACGACGTACGCGCTCGTGTAGGCGTCGGCGACGTCATCCCAGGTGAGCAACACGCCATCGGGACTGTCGGGATACCCGCTCGGTACGAGCTGATAGGTGAGGCCTGTCGGCGTCGGGAGACGCCCATCGGGCGCGGTGGTCCGGTCAGGACCGCACGCCGCGACCGCGACGAGTGCAGCGAGGATGAGGCGGCGCATGAGATGCTCCGGTGGTGGTTGCACCGAGAGGGTTGCACGCCGAAGGCCGGTCGCACTGCACGGGCAAGTCATTGATGCGCCAAACGTTACCGGTTCAGCAAACGAGGGGCGTCCACGCTGGTGGACGCCCCTCTGCGCCATTTTTGGAACGCTCGGCTAGTAGCGTCCCGAGTCCGCCTTCCGATAATCGAACTTGAGGTCCGGCTCTGCCCGGAGCGAGATGAAGGCGGTGAAGCTGAACGCGCCATACGGCGTCTTATTGAAGCCGAAGACGAGATCCCAGTCGTGAAGCTCGCGGCGGAGCGAGACCATCTGCGAGTTGAAGCGCTTCGCTTCGACATCGTAGTCAGTGGTCCACTGCGCGCTCCACTTCTGGGTGAGGTTGAACGACGTGTTCGCGTTCAGGTTCGCGCGCGGCGGCGAGACGTACAGGTTGCGACTCGAGCTCGTCTGCTCGAGCACGTCCGGCTGGAGCGTCGCCGCCTCGACGAGACAGAGCTCGCGCGAGCGGGGGTCGACGAGGTTGTTGCACGCCGCGCGCGGGTCGATCACGGTGGCGCCGCTGACAGGGCGCGACCGGCTCGAGCTGTAAGTGAAGCTGGCGTTCCAGCCACCGCTCGTGTTCGGGATCGGCAGGTCCGAGCTGCGCGAATTGCTTCCGAACATCGGGTTGTCGGCGATGCGCTGCGCTTCCCGGTCGCCAGACGTCTGATTGGCGGTACCGAGGACCGGCGTCTCGTTCTTGACCGCGCCACCGAAGACCCGGTTCAACGCCGCGAAGATGCTCGAGCGGCGGTTGATCGAGAACG
>Ga0070658_10003287_pt1 | contig 13339 bp, 13 predicted proteins | sample KBSC13metaG_FD_64664 | JGI IMG/M metagenome (GOLD analysis project Ga0070658, IMG submission 64664) | Corn rhizosphere microbial communities from Kellogg Biological Station, Michigan, USA - KBS C1-3 metaG | ecosystem: Host-associated > Plants > Roots > Rhizosphere > Soil ... | reverse complement strand
GCGTCGCAATGTCTCGAGCGATCGTTCGCGCTCAAGGTACAGTCGCTGCGCATCCTCGAGCGAGACCGGCGCGAACCGGATCTCGTCCCCCGGCCGCAGCTGTGCGACGGACCCGAGATCAACCGAGGCGACGTGGCCGAGGACCGGGTATCCGCCAGTCGTCTGGTGGTCGGCCATGAGCAGGATCGGCTCGCCGTTCGGCGGAAGCTGGAGTGTCCCCATCGTGACCGCGGACGAGAGCAGCTCGACCGGCGAGCGCAGGGCGAGGACCGCACCCTCGATCCGATATCCCATACGGTCCGAGCGCGACGACACGCGCAGCCCCGATTCGAACAGCAGCGCGCGCGACGCGTCATCCAGTCGTGGGAACTGCGCCCCGGCGATGAGGCGCACGGTCGACTGCCGCGGAGGACGGAGCGCCGCCGCGAGCGCGCGGCGGATGTGGCGTGGCGGCGAATCCTTCACCGGGAAGACGTCGCCAGCGCGGAGCGCTCGTCCGTCGTGGCCGCCGAAGCGCGCCGGGAGGCAGGTGCTCCTCGCGCCGAGGATGCAGGGGACATCGACCCCGCCGGCGATGGCGACGTAGGCGCGGCAGCCGTGCCGCGCGTTGCCGAGCGCGAGCGTCGCCCCGGCCCGTACCGGGAAGGCATGCCATGGCTCGACCGGCTCGCCGTCCAGCGTCGCCCCGAAGTCGCCGCCGCCTAACGCGACGGTGGTTGCGCACTCGAACAGCAGCGCCGGGCCGGCGAGCGTGGATTCGATCACCGCGTCCCGCTGGTCGTTGCCGGCGAGGAGGTTGGTGATTCGCGCCGCGACCAGGTCCATCGCGCCGCCCTCGGGGACGCCGTTCCCCTGCGAGCCGCGGCGGCCGAGGTCCTGGACGGTGGTCAGCGGGCCACCGAGAACGACGCGGACCTTCATCGACGCACCATCGCGTCGTATCGCGCGCGGTCGATACGGGTGAAGTGCACGCGGTCGCCGACGCGCAGGAGCGACGGTGGCTCGCGCGCCGGGTCGAAGAGCGAGAGCGGTGTGCTCCCGATGATGTTCCACCCGCCGGGTGTCGCCAGCGAATAGATCCCGGTCTGCTCACCACCGATCCCGACGCTGCCGGCAACAACCCGCGTCCGCGGCTCGGACAGCCGCGGCGTCGCGAGCCGCGGGTCGAGGCCGGCGAGATAGGGGAAGCCGGGAGTGAAGCCGATCATCTGTACCGTGTAGGTCGCGGCGCAGTGCAGCGCGATGACCGAGGCCGGGCTCAGGCCGGCGTGATCGGCGACGCGCTCGAGATCGGGGGCGAGCGCGCCGTCGTAGCAGACGGGAATCTCGACCGTGCGCGCTGCGGGCAGGTCCACCGCGTCGAGATCGGACACCGCCTCCGCGACCTGTCGTGCGAGCGTCGCCCACGGCGCGTCACCGTTGCTCGCGTCGATGGCCACCGGGTCGTAATGCACCGTGACGCTGGTGTAGCCGGCGACGAGGTCGACGATCGCGGGGTGCGCGGCGCGAAGGCGGTGCAGCGCGGCCTGCACACGGCGGAAGACGTCGTCGCCGATCCCGTCGCCGACGTGCACGACGAGTGCACGGTCGCCTAACGGCGTGATGGTGGCCGGCCCGGCGGTCACGGCGCGGTCACTTTGCGGCCAGGGTGGCCGGGCGTGAGCGCCACCACGCATAGGCGGGAATGCCGATCGCGAGGAGGATCACGCCGTGCAGCGCGTTGCGTGTACTCGAGACGATCGCGCCGGCGATCACGTAGGCCGCGGCCAGCACGAAGAGCACGACGCTCCACGGGTAGAACGGGGCACGGAAGCCACTTTCCCCACCGGGTGTTCGCCGGCGGTAGACGATGAGCGTCGCCGCCGTCGCACCGAAGAAGATCCAGTCGGCGAAAGTCACGTAGTCGAGCAGCTCGCCGTACGTGCCGGTGAGGAGCAGCGCGATCGCCCACCCCGCCTGCAGCGCGATCGCGGCGACCGGTGTCCGGAAGCGCGGATGGAGCACCGCCAGCCGGCGGAAGAACAACCCATCGCGCGCCATCGCCTGGTAGACCCGCGGCGTGACGAGAATGACGATGTCGAGGAAGCCGAAGGTCGAGACCGCGATGCCGATCGCGATCAGCGTCCGGCCGACCGGCCCGAAGCGGAGCTCCATCGCGTCGGCGGCCGGCGCGGTGCTGGCCGCCAGCCCGCCCGCGCCTAACGTGCGGAGGTAGGTCAGGTTGACGGCCAGATAGACCGCCGCCACGAGCAGGACCCCCCAGACGAGCGCCCTCGGCAGGTTGCGCCGCGCATCGACCATCTCGGCGGCGACGAAGTTCGTCTGCTGCCAGCCGCCGTAGGCGAACAGCACCGGCACCAGCGCCGTGCCTAACGCGACGGCCAGTCCCGGCGACGCGTGGAGCACCGGCGCTGCCATCGCTGCCGCGGCGGTCGGATGGACCGCGGCCGAGCCCAGCCCGCCGACGACGAGCGCAGCGATCGCCGCGAGCTTGAGGACCGTGAACACGTTCTGCGTCACCGTTCCCGGCTGGACGCCGACAATGTTCACCAGCGCGAGGACGACGATCACCGCAGCGGCGAGCGGGATACGCGCCGCGGCACTCATGCCGAGCAGCGGAACGGCGTAGCTGGCGAAGGTCACGGCGACCGCAGCGGTCGCACCGCTCGCGATCGCGACCAGCAGCGCCCACCCGTACAGGAATGCGGGCAGCGGTCCGAACGCGTCACGCAGGTAGACGTAGCCCCCGCCCGCCTCGGGATGCCGTGCGCCAAGCTCGGCGAAGATGAAAGCGCCGAGGATGGCGATGACTGCACCGATCCCCCAGACGAGCATCGTCAGCGGGCCGCTGCCGACACGCTGCGCGACGATGGACGGATTGAGGAAGATCCCCGAGCCGATGATCCCGCCGACGACCATCATCGTCCCGCTGAACGGACCGATGCGTCTCGCGTAGCCGACGTTTTCTTGCTGGGTCATGAGTCGGCTGGGGTGGGTTGGCCGCGACGAAGCTACCGGCGGCGTTCGGCGCTCGCCAGCCTCGATGTCACCGGGCGCGGCCGGCCAGCGCGGCCCGGTACAATTCGACCGACTCGTCGTCGAACAGGCAGGCGACGATCCGCTCGAACTCGCCCTCGTGCTCACGCATCGAGGCGATCGCGATCCGCGATGCGCGCGCCCTGGGAAAGGCGTAGACCCCGGTGGAAATCGCGGGAAAGGCAATCGACCGCACATCGCCGGCTTCGTGCGCACGAGCGAAGGCGCTCTCGTATGCCTCGGCGAGCAGCTCGTCTTCACGGTGCGCACCGCCCCGCCACACCGGCCCGACGGCATGGATCACGTAGCGGGCGGGGAGACGGAATCCCGGAGTGATGACCGCGTCGCCGGTGGCGCAGTGCCCGAACTTCCGGCTCGCCTGCAGCAGCTCGGGGCCGGCGGCACGGTGAATCGCTCCATCCACCCCGCCTCCGCCGGCGAGGGCGGAATTGGCGGCGTTGACGATCGCGTCCACCCGCAGCGTCGTGATGTCGGCGCGGACGACCTCGATCACCGGCCGTGCCTAACGCTCATCCGCAACCCTCGACGTTGGTGACTTCCGGCGTCCGCCCGGCGCGATACTGCCTGACGACCTTTCCGTCGGTCTCGAAGACGATGCGATCGGCGGCGTGCGCCGGATCGGTGACGACGAGATAATGCCCGCCGGCCACGTACTTGTGCGGCTGCACCGACACTCGCCCGGTGTACAGCGACTGCACCCGCGCCTCGCTGTCGCCGACCCGCGCCCCCTCGGCGGTCGCGATCGAGCTGTCGCGAACGTCGAAGCGGACGACCGTGTCGCTGGTGAGCATCACATACGCGTGAAGGGCGGTCCCCGCCGTCCCCGCCAGGTAGCTGCACCCGGCGCCGCCCTTCGCGCCGGCGGGAAGGCCAAGCGCCGTCCGTGCATCAGCCGATGTCATCCCGACGTGGACCGGCCCGATTCCGTCAGCGCGAACGACCCACGTCATCGGCTCGGCGCCATGACCAGCCGCGCGATGGTCCATTCGCTGAAAGGCGAGGAATTGGTGGATCGCCCTGATCGCGGTGGTGTCGCTCGTCGTCAGTCGCACCTCCGCCCCGGCGGGACGGTCGGCGACGCTGTAGCGGATTGCGTCCCGCTTCGCAGCCATCACATCCGTCCCCGGGACCTTCGTCATGTGAACCATTCCGGGATCGCTGAAGTCGCCACGACCGAACGCCTCGGCGATCGTTCGCATGTGTGCCCGGATCGTCGCGACGCCGGCGCTGTCGCTCGCGTCCTTTCGCTCGAGGACGATCCGCCCGCCGTCAGGCAGCTCCTCGAAGACGTGTGCCGACGTGTACTGGTCGACCCCCATCACCGCCGCGCCGCGGGACTGGACGCCCGCGAACGCGCTGTCGCTGCTGGCCGGCTTCGATGACGACTTCGTGCAGCCCGCCAGGAGAACGGCGGCGAGCAGCGTCGGGATGACGTTAGGCATGTTCCGGCTGGTCGAAGAATTGTGCGGGCGGCCGGGTCATCGGCGCGCCAGCGGCTCATACCGGAAGCAAGTCACCACGTGGTCGTTGACGAGGCCGGTCGCCTGCATGAACGCCTGACAGATCGTCGAGCCGACGAACTTGAACCCGCGCCGGCTGAGGTCCTTGCTCAACGCGTCCGACTCGGCGGTGCGTGGCGGGATATGGCCAGTGCCGCGCCGCCGATTCACGATCGGGCTGCCGTCGACGAATCGCCAGACGTAGGCATCGAAGCTCCCCTGCTCTTCCTGCACGGCAAGAAATGCCCGGGCATTGGTCACGACACTGGCGATCTTCTGCCGGTGCCTGACGATCGCGGGATTCGCCGCCAGCCGCTCGATCGTCGCCGGCGTGAAGCGCGCCACGGTCTCGGGATCGAATTCCGCGAACGCTGCCCGATAGCCGTCACGCTTCTTCAGGATCGTCGACCAGCTCAACCCCGCCTGCGCCCCCTCGAGCACGAGGAACTCGAAGAAGACGCGGTCGTCATGCACCGGCACTCCCCACTCCTCGTCGTGATATCGGATGTCGAGTTCGGAGCTTGGCCAGCTGCAACGCCGGATGTCGAGCGTCATGATGTCTCGTTCTCGTGAGCTCGAACGGCGGAGGAGCCGTTGTGCGCTCCTCCGCCGTCCGCTTGCTGCGTACTGCTTACCGCTTACCGCTTGCCGCTTGCCGCATGGTGTCACGGCGTCGGGCTCTTCGGCCGGCCATCGGCGTCGAGCAGGACGATGTCGCCGAGCCCGAGCTCGCGGATCCCCGCCTCCACCTTCGCGCGGTCGCCGATCACCACCCATACCATCTGGTCGTTGTTGACGAACTTCTTCGCCGCCGCGTTCACCGCCGCGTCGGTCGCGCCGCGCACCTGGTCGGCGTAGGTCGCGTAGTAGTCGTCAGGCAGCCCGTACGTCACGATCTCGCCTAACGCTCCGGAGACGGCCGACCCGGTCTCCCACCGCCCGGCCAGCGTCTTGATCTGGCGATCCTTCGCGTCGTTGATCTCGGCCGTGGTCAGCGGGCGATCCGTGACCGCGCCCTTGAGCTCCTTGACGACCTCGGACAGCGATTCCTTCGTCTTGTCGGTCTGCACCGGCGCCATCACCATCCACATCCGCTGCCCCCGCGCGTCGACCGGGAAGCTGAACGAGCCGTACGACCAGTGCTTGTCCTCGCGGAGGTTCATGTTGATGCGCGAGACGAATGCGCCGCCGAACGCATCGTTGAACAGCTCGAACGGGATCTCGTCGCCGTTCGCCTTCGGCGCGATCAGCTCGCCGGCGAGCACGTACGACTGGTCGGCACCCGGGCGATCGAGCAGGTAGACCGTCTTCCGCGACCGGCCGGCGACGTCGCTGATCTTCTTCGTCGGGATCTCGCCGGGCTTCCAGCCGGCGAAAGCGCGTTCGAGCTTGGCGGTGAGCTCGGGCATCGTGATGTCGCCGACAGCGACGATCGTCCCGTGGTTCGGCTTGAACCAGGTGCGATGGAAGGCGACGAGGTCGTCGCGGGTGATCGCCTTGACCGACGCCTCGGTCCCGCTTCCCGTGAGCGGCTGCCCGTAGGCGTGGCCCGCACCATAGAGCAGGAGCGGCAGGACACGCAGCCCCATCGAGAATGGCTGCACCTTCTCCTGCTCGATCTCGGCGAGCGTGTTCTGCTTGACGCGATCGAGATCGCTCTGCGGGAACGACGGGTGGAGGATGACGTCGGCGTAGAGCGGCAGAGCGGCGTCGAGCTTGTCCTTGAGCGCCGATATTCCGACCCGGTTGACGTCGAGCGAGGCGCCGGTGCTGAGGTTGACGCCTAACGACGCGAGCTGGTCGGCGATCTGGAGCGCGTTGCGCGACGTCGTCCCTTCGTCGAGCATCTGCATCGTCATCGCCGCGACGCCCGGCTTCGACGGCTGATCGGCGGCGAAGCCACCATCCATGATCGCCGTCAGCCGCACCACCGGCACCGCGGTCCGGCGCGAGAGCACGACCTTCATCCCGTTCGACAGCGTCGCCCGCTCGGGCGCCGCCAGCGGCGCGGCCGGCGGCGCGCCGATCGGCGGCAACCCCTTCTTGCGATCGACGCTCGACGCGACGGTCGCGAACTCGGGGAACGGGTGCACCTCGAGCACGTACACGCCGTCAGAGAGCCAGCGCTTCGCCGCGTCCTGGACGTCGGCCGGCGTCGCCGATGCCACCCACCCCTGGATCTGCTTGTACGCCTCCGGGTCGCCGCGATAAACCTGCCCACGGGCGAGGATGTCGCTCTTCCCGCCGAAGCCGCCGATGCGCTCGGCGCCACGAATGAACCCGGCACGCGTCTGGGTCTTCACGCGATCCAGCTCGGCGGCGGTTGGTCCGCTGGCGATGAAGGCCTTGAGCTCCTGGTCGGACGCGCGCTCGACCGCGGCGAGGTCGCCGTTAGGCTGCGCGGTCTCCATCAGCAGCAGCTGGCTGGCGATCTCGCGCTCGTCGGTGAACGCTTCGACTTCGGTCGCGATCCGATCCTTGTAGACGAGCCGCTTGTAGAGCCGCGACGACTTCCCGTCGCCGAGGACGCTCCACGCCAGCGAGAGGAGCGTCATGTCGCGCGTTCCCCAGGCCGGGACGTTCCACACCTTGTACAGCCGCGCCTGCGGCACGCGGTCCTGCATGATCTGGCGATGCTCGCCGGTCATCTTTGCGGTCCACGCCTCGTGCTTCACGATCGGCGGACCGGATGGGATGTCACCGAAGTACTTCTCGACGCGCTGCCTGATGTCGTCGGTGTTGACGTCGCCGGCGATGACCAGCGTCGCGTTGGCAGGGCCGTAGTAGGTCTTGAACCATTCCTTCACGTCGGCGAGCGACGCGGCGTTCAGGTCCTCCATCGACCCGATCACCGACCATGAGTAGGGATGTCCCTTGGGGAAGGTGTTCTCGGCGATGGTGATCCATGCCTTGCCGTAGGGCTCATTCTCGCCCTGCCGCTTCTCGTTCTGGACGACGCCGCGCTGCTCGTTGAGCCGCGCCGAGTCAATGACGCCGACCAGGTGTCCCATGCGGTCCGACTCGAGCCAGAGGATGCGGTCGAGGGCGGAGACGGGAACGTTCTGGAAGTAGTTGGTGCGATCCTCGTTGGTCGTGCCATTGAGGTCGGTCGCGCCTAACGGTTCGACGGCCTTGAAGTAGTCGTCGTTGTAGTTCTCGCTGCCGTTGAACATCAGGTGCTCGAAGAGGTGAGCGAAGCCGGTCTTGCCCGGGACTTCGTTCTTCGAGCCGACATGGTACCAGACGTTGACGGCCGCGATCGGCGCCTTGTGGTCCTCGTGGACGAGGAGCGTCAGTCCGTTCTCGAGTGTGAATTTCTTGTAAGCGATGTCCGGAATGCCCGCGGGCGCGGACTTCGTCGCCGTCGGGGCCGGACTCTGGGCGCGCGCGACGGCCGGCAGGGCACTGATCGCGAGGGCAGCGACGAGGAGAGAACGATGCATGGCAGCGAAACTCCGATGGGGGGAAACAGAGGTTCCAGAATTACACCCGCCCCTCTGACCCGCGCCAGCCCCCACCCCGTTCAAGTTCAAGGGGTCAGAGTCGTTGAAAATGGCCGCGCGTCATTTCAAGGGGTCAGAGTCGTTGAAAAGCCAACGCTCACTCCTCGCAGTCGGGCGTCTCCTCGCCGCGCTTGCCCTGCGTCACGCTCACGTAGAGCGTCCCCGCCGTTGCCGACGGGTCGCCCGGAATCGCGCCGTTGCGAACGATCGGGGTCGCCGCCCAGTGCCCGGTGCAGCGCGTTTCCGACGGCGTGCGCGCGCTGACGATGACGCTCAGCACGTACGATGTGCCTGGCGCGAGGGCGAGGGGCGGCGGCGAATATCGAGCGATCGTGTCGGCCGCCGACAGCATGATCACCGTGATCGGCAGCGCACCGCTCGTTCCGATCGGTTCGGGCCTCGCCGCGCTGGGGAAGGCCGGCGTCACCGTGCGCGCGCGAGGTCCGGTGTCGAGCACGACGCGAACGAGCTGGCGATACGCGGCGACGTCCCCGCGATAGGCGATCGTGATGTCCGAGCGGTTCCGGGCGCAGCTGCCTGACCCGAGGCCCACGGCGACGGCAGCGATCGCGAGCAGCACTGGCCGGCGCCTCACTTACCCATCCCGCGGACGATCTTCGCCGTCGTCACCAGCTGCCCGGTGTGGCGCTGCGCGTGCTCGGCGCCGTGAAAGAGGAGCCCGATCACGGTCGATGGCAGCATCGCGCGCCCGACCCCACGCGGCTCGGTCAGCGTCGACACGTCGGTCGTGCGAAGCTGCCGCAACGCCCGCTCGACTGCGCCATCGAAGCCGGCGGCGAGACGGGCGGCGGCATCGTGCGCAACGTCGAAGGTCTGCTCGTCCTCGAGCGCGCTCCGCTGCTCGGCGGTGAGCTGTTCGCCCCGCGCATAGGTGAACAGCCGGTCGAGCGCGCCGGCGGCATGGCGAGCATGGTAGCCGACGGAGGCCGCACCGTTAGGCCTCGCCCAGAGCTCGACCGGTGTCAGCCCGGCGAGCGTTGCCGTGATCTCCTCGCGGCACTGAAGGAGCCCGTGCGCCACGGGCTGCAGCAGCGGCGGAATGTCCGGGAGTGCGCCGCGAAGCCAGACCTCCGGCTTCGCGCTCATCGCGGACGGTGCTGGTCGTCGATCATCCCCTCATCCTGTCGATCGTGGTGTACAACCGGGACCGCACACGCAGTCGCCGAGGAAGTTGACCAGCCCCTCGCGGTCGTGCCAGTCCAGCAGCCGCGGTCGTCTCGCACTATCATCAGGTCATGCGCTTCCCCGACGACCTCAGCGACGCGTTCGACTCCGACGGCACCGACGATCCCCAGCTCGAGGCCGAGCTCGACGACGAATTCCCGCTTGGCGATGGGACCGCGGCAGTGGATGCGCTGGTCGTCTGCCCCTATTGCGGAGAGAGCGTCGAGATCGCGCTCGATCCCGGCAGCGGCGCGGCGCAGGATTATGTCGAGGATTGCCAGGTCTGCTGTCGCCCGTGGCGAGTGACTGTCTCGTACGACGACGAGGGCCAGGCCAGCGTCTGGCTCGCCGCCCTCGACGACTGAGCCGAGGAGCTTCGGCATCACGATTGCTAACCCTGACGGCGAACTCCACCGGAGACCATCATGACGGTCCTTGAGCGCGCGACCCGTACTGCCCTCGCCGGCGTTGCGGTCATCGCGATGAGCGCCTGCGCGAACTCCCAGCTTGGCAACGTCCTCGGCAGCGTGCTCGGTGGCACGGGCTCGACGCAGCTGTCGGGGACCATCCAGGGAGTGAATACCCAGAGCCAGCAGGTCGGGATCACGCAGTCGAACGGCCAGACGATCGGCGTCGGCTACGACAACCAGACGGTCGTGCTCTACCAGAACCAGAATTATCCGGTGACGGCGCTGGAGATGGGCGACCAGGTGATCGCGAACATCCGCGACGCCGGCAACGGCAGCTACTACGCCGACACCATCCAGGTGACGCAGTCGGTGCAGAACGGGCGGGCGAGCAACGGCTCGCAGTCGGTGCAGTCGTTCCAGGGTACCGTTAGGCAGATCGACTACCAGAACGGGATGTTCACGATCAACACCGGCGCCGGCTACGAGATCACGGTGTCGATGCCGTTCAACCCGCGGCAGCAGGACGTGGACTACTTCCGCCGCCTCGCACGCGGGCAGACCGTCCGGTTCTACGGGGTCGCGCTCAACAACGAGCGAATCGAGCTGCGGCAGTTCTACTAGGCCGCGCCGAAGCGGCGACTACTCCTCCCACTCGTCCTTCGCGAAGAGATGGACGACGCGCACCGGGACGAGCGGCTCGAGCGCCTCGACGACGTAGCGGCGGTGACAGTGCATCGGGTCGGCCTCGAAGCAGAGCAGGCAGACCTTCCGATCGCCGCGAACGATGGTGGCGAGGCGCGCCAGCTCCTCCCGGGCGACGTCCTCGTCCATGTGCTCGAGGAAGATCCGCTTCATCTCGTCGTGGCGGCCGGCGCGCGCCGCCGCCCGGCCGTCGGCGGGAGTGCCGAGTCCGCGGAGGTGCAGGTAGTCGATTCCGACCGATGCCAGGTTCGCGGTCAGCGCCGTCTTGGCGAAGCCCGGCCGCCGCGAGCTCGCCAGCGCCCGGACATCGACCAGCAGCTCGACGCCGGCGTCGCGGAGCGCGGCGAGGAAGCTGGCGACCGTCGCGCCTTCGTAGCCGATCGTGCAGAGCGTTGGCGTGTCCGGCATCGCGGGCGGTTGGGCGTTAGGCCTGACGGTGACGCTAGTGGCGCTTGCCGTCGTCGGGATGGCAGGCCATGTCGACGACCACCGAGCTGGCGAGGATGAGGACGTCGTCCTCGCCATCGGCAATGTCCACACCGTAGGTGTCGGTCCAGCTGAACCATCGCTTGGAGACCGTCGCGACGGCCCGCTCCCCGCGGCGGAAGGTGTACTCGTGGTCGGTGAAGCTCCCCGTCGCCTCGAGGTCGTCGGGGCCGGGGACGTCCACCGTGAAGCGGTGGTGCAGGAGGGCGAACAGCTTCTTCTTCACCACCGCCGCGACGCGACCGTCGCGATGGATCTCGTAGGTCGGTCCCCAGCTGAGAAGCTTTTGTGAGATAAAGGCGAGCTCGTTTCCCTGCATGTCCTGGAAGGAGAGCTTCGCGCCGAAGCTGAACGCCTTGCCGTCGACGAAGAAGACGTCTTCGCCGGCCTCGTTGCGGATGGTGAAGTCATCGCCCCAGGCGAAGAGCTTCTGCTTCATGACGTAGCGCATGGTGTGTCGGTCGATTCAGGTGGGACCATTGTCGCGCGCCAGCTCGCCAGCCTGACCCGCGCATGCCAGGCATGTCACGCCGCATCTGTGACCTGCGTGGCACAGACGATGCTTCATATGTTTCCGCGCCCCGGCGGACCGCCCCCCTTTGCCGCACGCGTTGGCGCGTACCGGCCCACGTCCAGAACACAGCCCGTTGCCGGCTGCTCTGACCGCGCCTTCCGATCCCGGCCGCGATCGGTGCGCCTGGTTCGCCGATCATCGTCGCGCCATCGCGGGTGGCGCACGACGCCCACGCTCCACCGCATCGGAAGGAGGAAGTATGCAGCACAAACTCCGGTTCGCCACCGGTCTCGCGGCGCTCACTCTCGCGACCGCCTGCGCAGATAGCTCCACTGGCACTGGCATCACGGCGCCGGTCTCAGCCTCGCGAGCCGCATCCGCCTCAGGCACGACACTCTCGGCAACCAAGACCGCGGCCGGCTTCCGCGAGGATCGGCTCGAATACGACTGGAGCGTGAAGAAGACGCTTCGCAGCGTCATGGCCGGCCCACACATGATCGATGAACCGCTCACCGGCCATACGACTGTGACGCCGGACGATCCGCGATGGCTGGAGTATCAGGTCGTCGCCACGCGCAACGAGGGGACGAGATACTCGGCCACCGGCGTTCGGGGGAACGTGTGCGTGACGAACGGTGGGAGCGTCGCAACGCAGGGGTTGGCGATCACCGACGTCGTGCAGACGAAGACCGGTTCAGGGCAGTTCCAGGACTACGTGAGCAAGTCGGTGGACGTGTTATCGAAGCCGGTCCTCGCGGCAGGCGAGTCTTACTGCTACCCGTACGAGATCGCCTTTGCCCCGCAGGCCGGCGCACAGTACAGGAACACAGCCCGCGTCACGATCACGAACCACTCCGGATATATCGGCCAGCCATTCGGTCCGGGCTCCAACGGCGATGGCGTGAAAGCGGATTTCGCGATTCCCGTGACCAGCACTGCAGTCACGCGCGATGAGAGCGCGAAACTCGACGAGCAGATCATGCGCAGCTGCACCAACGTCTTCCCTACGCTTTACTGCTCGTGGGGGGCGACTGGCGGCCCCACTCTCCCGGCCTCGATCACGCAGTCCACGACGTTCGACTTCGTGGTCGATCTCTACAATCATGGAGCGTGCGGCGAGTCCTATCCTTTCACGAATGCCATCGCGCTCACCGAGAGCGGCCCGCGCGCTACAGGCGAGGCTCCCCAGGTTCGGCGTGACTCGACCACGCTCCAGGTGAGTACGGGTGACTGTGCACCGAAGCCGGTCAGGACGGGCTGCACCCTGACGGTGGGATACTGGAAGAATCACGCGTGGCCAAGTGATTTCTGGTACATGGAGGAAGTCCCCAGCCTGAGCTTCTTCGACACGGGCGTTACCTGGCAAGGAATCCTCAACATCGAGCCGAGGGGCGATGCCTACTACATCCTCGCTCACCAGTACATCGCCGCACGACTCAACCAGGTCGGCCGGCACAGCTACGTGCCACCGGAAGTCGTCAAGGCGCTTCAGGGCGCACACGACTACTTCTCGCTCAGCCCCGCCGCCCGCGCCCTCGTCAGCCGCAACACGCTGATCCAGTGGGCCAACCTGCTCGACCAGTACAACAACGGCAAGCTCGGCGTCCCGCACTGCGGTTGATTGCCTAACGTTTCCGATCGGCGGACGACGGGCCACTCATGGCCCGTCGTCCCCGGCCGTACCCGATTCGAAGAATGAGCCTCGCGCGATATCTCCGACTGGTGCCCGCGATCCTCGCTGGTGCAACCGCGATCGCCTGCAGCGGCGACTCGATCACCGCGCCGATGGCCCCAACCGGCGTCGCGGCGACGGCCGACCGCGCACCCTCGGTCGATTCTCAGCTGGCCAGCGTGCGCTGGAACGCGGTTGCCCGTGATGCCGTTGCCTCGGATCGCATCGATCCGCCGATGGCGTCGCGCTATTACGCCCTGCTGAGCGTCGCCCAGCAGAGCGCGATCGAAGCAGTCGAGCGCGCAACCCGC
>Ga0070658_10003286_pt1 | contig 13341 bp, 10 predicted proteins | sample KBSC13metaG_FD_64664 | JGI IMG/M metagenome (GOLD analysis project Ga0070658, IMG submission 64664) | Corn rhizosphere microbial communities from Kellogg Biological Station, Michigan, USA - KBS C1-3 metaG | ecosystem: Host-associated > Plants > Roots > Rhizosphere > Soil ... | reverse complement strand
CTACGGTCTCCGTACGTCTAGCCATATTCACAGTCCTACTCCTATCCTCAAAGATAAGCGATAGACCGTGTCTGGTCATTCAGGGGGCCGGCTCATGAGATGCCGGATATAAGCAGTGAGATGACTGAAATGACGAGTGCAGTGCTTGCCATCGCTGGTAACTGGCGAATGTTGACTAACGTGCGGGTCGGCGTTGGCCGCGCCGCATAGTGCATGCGTACGCTAGCTAGCCGTGTCCGCCGTCGACAAAAATGCGGGTGGCAATTCACAGCGTCGAAAGCTTAACCGCGTCACTTGAAATTGGACGTGGATGGCTGTGACGACTGGATAGCGGTCGCCAGCGCGCGGCAGCTTGTGGCCGGACGGAGGCGGCAGGCTTTATAGCGCACTCAACCGAGCGCCTTAAAGCGGAAGAGCCCGAGCACCAACGGCCTGCAGACCTGCGCACGATATCTGCAGGCCGCGTCGAGTCGAGATACCAAACCCGGCCCCGGAAATGTCTCGCGCGAGCGCCACGATGCGGATTGATGTTGCGCGATTTCGAACCAACCTGTAATAAGGCGCAGCCAGCGCCCAATATTTCCCGGCGTTGCCACTACTCATTGCCGACCGTGAGGACTCGGTCAATGAGAGTCTCGCGTTGCGTTGGCAATGGATCCCACGCCTAATTACTGAAGGACAAGAGTGTCGCGACACCGTCGGCTGTCACGGAGTGTGGCGGCCTGTCTGGGCGGTGCCCCGCCCGGGTATCGATCCCATGTCCCAGCGCCAGCAGCAGTGCGAAGGCCACCATGGCGAGCGCGACGAGTCGTGTTGAACTGTCCGCGACGGAGGGTCGATCGGGGGGTGGGCCTTCGGGGCGGGGCCGTACCAGCAACAGCCAGACCATTGAGCCCAAGCTTTCGAACGCCGCCTCGCGCAAGGGCGGGCCCAGCGGGTGTGAGGTGAACAGCACTGAGGCACAGGCAGTCGCGCCTGCAGCGACGTAGGCCAGCCAGTACAACTTGCGCGAGACATGTTGCCTCCCGAGCAGGCGGCAAGTTGCCACTCCTATGACGGTTGCGGCAATGCCGAATGAGACACGTACCATCACCTGCGCACCATCGACCAGCCGTTCGGCATATTTCAGATCGCCCTGCCCAACGACTGCCGCTTCGAACAGGCAGCCTGCAAGCCAGAACAAGTTGAAACCAGCGCTCAGGAGGGTGATGAGATGGACGATCGACCCAGGACGCAGTCGTCGCAACAGCATCACGCTGGCGAGGCCCATCAGGAGATTGGCCCCTGGGCCGCCCAGGTCGGCGACCAGAAGGCGAGGCTGACAGACGAACAAGGAGGACGTCATCTGCATGACTGCACCTCCGCCGACCAAGCATGTACCCCCGTGCCCCAGTACTTCGTGCGTGAAGCACGCGCCGACAAATGACAGCACTACACATGCGACCGCGTCACCAGCACTGAATGACATGCTGCCTCCCCCCGAAGGAGGCGACGGTGGCAACGGCGATGTTAGTTCCTGTCTCATGGGCAATAGGATATACGGCCATGGTCGGTCCACGGTCCAAGAAGTGCATCGAGGCGAAATCGTGCGCTTTCCCGGTCGGTTATGGCGCGTAAGCGACCCCCGCGTACACCGGCTCGAGGCACTGTCTTATGCTGGCACTCTCTCGAGCGCCAAGTATGTCAAGACGCTTCCCATTGCAGTAACTTCAAAGCCGATTGAGATGCTCTTGCCCTTGCGCAGCTGCGGCGCAAGAGTCCGTGTCACGGAGAATTCCATGCGCTTTGCGTCTAAGCGGACACGCCGCAGCGCTAGGGCTTCGAATCCGAAATAGGCCCCGACCTGCTCAAACGCCGCCTTGTAGAAGCTTTCCTTGGCCGAAAAAATCACCGTAATCGCCGCATCGCGTCCCATATCGGTGGATAGGACTTCCAAGGCAGCATGTTCCTCGGCGAGGACTGCATGGCGAAGCAAGGCTTCGCTGGCCCGGCCGCTGGCAACAAGCTCCGTATCGATGCCTAGGCCTCCACAGTCCGTGGCCGGCAGGGCTAGCGCAACGGCATGCCGTGAGCTGTGGCTGATGCTGCCACGCAAGCCTCTTGGCCAGACCGGGCATCCGGAGTGCCCGGCAATCGGTTCGCCAGCGTACCCCCAAATTTCCATCGCTCGACGCGCGCACAGCCGGCCTGCCAGATAGTCAGCTTGGCGCTTTGGCACACTGCGAGCCACTGACGCAGGCATCGGAATGGCGGCCTGTTCGAACAGTGATGGACTGTAGTGTTCGAGATGAACGTCCGCCCGGCTGTAAGGCAAGGAACCAGTGTCAAATGGAAGCGTCGCCCTCTCCGGGCGGCAGAACTTGTTCAACATCGACGATGCCGACTCGACGAGTGTCACCGGCATGCAGGTGCGACTTCAGCAGCGTTGAGATGCGATGCAAGTGCCGTGTAGCGAAGCACGCAGGCGCTCACGGCGTGTGGCGCCCAGGACACCAGCATGTGGCATGTGCCGGCGGACAGGCGGCCTTCGCGGGCAAAGTGCGACATCCCGATGAAGTTGTCGCAGGCGAAGATGTGGCCGAAGCGGCTGAGGCAGTCTCGGTAGACGCGATTCGGCGGTATCTCGGTGGCGATCGCGATCATGTTCAGGTAGGCTTCGCTTCCGTTTGTTCCGAAGACGTGATCGATCTCCGTCGGCCCCATGCCGGCGCGTCGTAGCACCTCCGAACACAATCCTCGCAGGTGCATCAGCCCGGCCTGGAGGGTATTGAGCGAGCTTTCCGCAACGCCCGGTTTCATGGCGAGGGCGGCGTCGGTGGAATTGCCCATCGCGACGACCTCGAACTCACCGGAGCCCAGCGAGACGACCGCCGATGCCGCGCCATCGCCGTAGACCGTGGAGTTCTGATAGCCCAGCCGCGAACCCTCGCCGGCCTTGCCGACGATGATCAGCAACGCGACGCTTCTCGAAGGCGTCGCGCGCAGCATCGAGGCGGCGAGCTCGATCGCCGACTCCGACACTGCGCACCCCTGCAGGTTGACGCCGGCGATTCTTGCCTTCGTGAAGCCTGCCTGGTTCAGTGCCAGCAGCAGTCCGCGCTCGCTCTCGTCCGACCAGCAAGCAGTCGAATTGGCGACGACGACGGCCCCAATGTCGCCGGGTTGCAGCGAAGTGCGCATCAAGGTCCGTCGCACGCTCTCGAGCACCAGTTCCGCGATCGTTCGCCGATCGACGCTGACGTGAGCCAGCCCCTTGGCACGGAGATCTGCCCGCAACTTGCGCGGGATCTTCTCCTTGCCCTTCAGCAGTTCGAGCGGAACGAGCTGGCCGGTCGCGTAGTCGATGCCGGAAAGGTAGACACCCGTCGTCATGGTTCGCTGCTCTCGGGGGAGAGGCGGCGTCGCACGATCCTGCTGATCCAGATCAGGGCAGCCATCGGCACCATCGCGCCCCAGCGGAGGTTTCCCCTGAAATGGGCCGCGACCGCGATGTCGACGATGACGACGGCCAACAGGGCCAGCGATGCGATCAGAACCTGTCTCCGCTGTGCCTTCACACCGACGAAGCCGCCGGGGGCGAGCACGGTGAGAAGGCCGCCAACTAGGAAGATGACCATGAAGACGCTTGCCTCGCGTTGCGTGTCATACCAAGCGAGGATCACGCCCAGATGGGCAACGGTCGCCAAGCCGCCCAGCAGCAGCCAGACATTGGCGCCGAGGATCAAGCCGTTGGACGATGCCAGATGCCTCAGGCGAAACATGTAGAAGAGCACCACGAGCGTCGAGCCGGTCTCGAACGCGCTCGACCATGCAACGTGGCCGGACGAGTCGCGCTTCATGATCATGAACAGAAACGCCAGTAGACCGGCAAGTTCAAGGACGCTCAGCAGAACGCCTTGGAGGAGACGCAGGCTGGCGGTCCGCTCAGTCATGCAGGGTCACCTGGATATCGCGCGCACCCGAGAACCGGTTCCGTCCATGGGCCACGAGCATGTTGTCCAACATCATCACGTCACCTTGCCGCCACGGAAACGCGATCGTTTCCTTGTCCAGCATGTCGAGGAGCTCGTACACGACGGCCGTGGGGATCGGCTCGCCATCGCCATAGGTCACAACATGGGGCAAGGCGTGGCCCATCTTCCGGTATAGCCCGTGCAACGCGTGCGCAGGCCCTAGCGAGCGCGGGTTGTCATGCAGCACCGCGATGTGATTGAACCAAAGGTCGGTTCCGGTCGGGCCGTGTCGACGGAATCCGTCGCTGACATACACCAGCTCGAGGCTGCCGTCCGGACACCACGCAGACGACATGTCCAGGTGGCGGCAAGCCTGGTCGACGGCGTCGCGATCGCCGGTTCCGAAGCAATCCTTCCAGCTACGATGGAAGTCGGCCAGCCACTGGCCCCGAGCCGCGCTGGCCGTCGGGCTGGCCAGGTTGCGCACATATCGCACCTTCCGGGCGCGGACGGCGTCCCGCAGTTCTGACGGAATGCGCGCCGAGATCGTTCTCATGTCGCCGAGGATGGTTTCGCCAGCTTCGCCCGGCGGCACATGGCAAAAAAACATGAGCCGGGCTGGCTGGTGCGGCAGATAGGACATCTCCTGGTGCAACTGGATCTTGTAGGGCGCCGGAACTCGTGTCGCCTCGAAGACGTTGCCCTTAATCGCGCTGCGCGGCGTCGCGCCGCCCAGGTAGCCACCGCGATGCGTCGGAAAGATCGTCGAGATGTCGTTGAAAGTGGTTGTGTCAGCGACGGCGAAGCCGCGGAACAAGAGGGCCCCGTGGGCGGAAAGCAGTGACTTGATCGTGTGCGCCTGGGCATGGAACCAGCGGATGACCGCGTCACTGGATGAGCCCAGTTCCGGGACCGCCGGCGCGAAGGTCAGCGGGATCCCCTCGCTGTCTTCAAGTCGCGCGCCTTCCAGGGACAGCATCGGTTCGGCGATAGATGGGATGCTGCTCACGGTGCGCTCATCTGCTGCTCGATGTCGCGCATCGGCCAATCCGCGTAGTCGAGGAGGCGCAGCGACTCCAGTACCTGCACCACGCGGCCGCGCAGCAGGCCCATCGACTTCACGGCGGGCACGAGGCGGCGGAAGAGATTGCGTCGCAGCGTGGCCGCGATGAGCGATTCGCGCACGAGCCCGGCGCATTCCTTGCGGTTGTGGCCCAGCGGTTCCCAGATGTCGTCTGCGCACAAATGCTCATACAGCACGCTGATGCCCTCGCAGAGAAACTCCTCGCGGATCATCAGCTCGTGAGACGTGAGCTCGTTCGTGTAAAGGTCTGTCAGGGTGATCTGGCCCACGGCGAAGTGGCGTGCCTCGTCCCGCTGGATCTGGGTCACCAGCTTCTTGACGAAGCTGTCCTGGCTGTAGACGACCAGCGAATGGAAGATGGACAGGGCGATCCCCTCCACCAGGATCTGCATGCCCAGATTGGTGATGTCCAGGTCAGGGCTGGTGACGGTGTCTTCGAGGAGGCTCGCCAATGAGCTTGACAGCGGATAGCACAGCCGCATCTTGTCGTTCACCAGGCGCGAGTACGCTTCCACGTGGCGGGCTTCGTCGAAGACCTGGACGGCGGCGCACATCCGCGCGCTGTTGCTCGTCTCGCCCTGCGCCAGCTTGGCGGCGCACATCAGCGCGCCCTGTTCCCCATGGAGGATCTGGGACAGCGTCCAGGACTGGAAGTGGCGCCGTGCCTCGCTGCGCCGCTCATCCGACAGTCGATCCCACAGGCTGCTGCCATAGATCAGAAGCGTCTGGTCAGGAAGCTTGAGCGGGTTGTCGGCATCCAGCTCATAGGTCCAGTCGTAGTCGTCAACGTTCCACTGCTGCTGCTTGCTCTTGCTGTAGATGCGGTCGAAGCGCTCGTCTTCCTGTGCATAGCTCGCCGACATGACGGCAACGCCATTGAGCGGCCAGACAATGGATTCCGCTCGCACTGCTTGATCCATGATCATGCTTCATCCCTGGAGATATGAATGGGCGATGCTAGGTGGCAAGAGCAGGCACCGCAACGTGCACTTGGTCATATGCGCAAGTGACTTTGGTCACCTCGACAGGTCTCGGGCCGATGCATAGAGTTTGCAGTCTCCCGATGTCTGTCTGCCATGCAACCTGTCGTCCTCCGTGGTGTCTCGAAGTCCTATCTTCTCGATTCGGTCGAGGTGCGGGCACTCAGCGACGTGAACGTTGAGATCTTCCCTGGGCGCTTCACGGTCATCTCGGGGGCGTCGGGAAGCGGCAAGTCCACGCTGCTCAATCTCATCGGCTGTATCGATCGCCCGTCCGCGGGCAGCATCAGCGTGGACGGCCACGACGTGCTCGCGATGTCGGATGATGGCCTGACCGACTTCCGGGCGAGTCACCTCGGCTTCGTCTTCCAGAACTTCAATCTTCTTCCTGTCCTGACGGCCTACGAGAACGTCGAATATCCGCTGATCCTGGCGCGGATGCCGGCAAGCAAGAGGAAGGCGCGGGTGGGGGAGTTGCTGGCTTCCGTCGGCCTCTCGGACAAGGCGCGCCATCTTCCCGGCCAGCTGTCCGGAGGGCAGCGGCAGCGGGTCGCTATTGCGCGCGCGCTGGCGACGGCGCCGCGCTTCGTGATGGCGGACGAACCGACGGCCAACCTCGACAGCGGCACGGGCCGCGCCATCATCGATCTGATGCGCGCGATCCAACGCGAGCATCGCGTGTCCTTCGTGTTCTCGTCACACGACCCGCAGGTCATGGCTGAAGCCGACGATGCGATCCGCATCCGCGACGGACAGGTGATCGACGTCGTGCGACGCGAGCAATCCAGCCTGCCGATCCGATGAATACGCTAACCCTTGCCCTGCGCAACCTGCTGCGCAACCGTCGCCGGTCCCTCGCCACGCTGCTCGCCATGATCCTGGGCAGCGTCGCCGTCCTCGTGTTCGGCGGCTACAGCAGCAATCTCGTGTATGGCCTGCAGACCGGCTTCGTCCAGTCGAGCGGCCATCTGCAGATCCAGCGCAAGGACTACTTCCTGTTTGGCAGCGGAAACCCGACGGCCTACGGGATTGCCGACTACGAGCGCATCGTCGCGGCGATCAGGCAGGACCCGGTCATGCAGAAGCTGGTCACCGTGGTCACGCCCAGCCTGCAACTGGGCGGCATCGCAGGCAACTTTTCCGCCGGGGTGTCGCGCACGGTCATCGGTTCCGGCGTCGTGGTCACCGACCAGAACGCGATGTTGCAGTGGAATGACTACCACTTTCCAACCAGGAAGACACGCAGGGCGGCGCTCCTCGGGACGGAGGACGACTCGGTCCTGATCGGAAAGGGCGTCGCACGCGTGCTGCAGCTGTGTGCGCCATTGCACGTCGAGCATTGCGCGGCGCCCGCCCCGGTCGCGCGCGCCTCCTCGAGCGCCACCGCAATGCCGGACGACCTTGCCGACCTGAGCAAATCCAGCACCGTCTCGCCGGTCGCGGCGCCCCCGACACGCATCGAGCTACTAGTCGCAAATCCGAACGGCGCGCCCAACGTCATGAGCGTCAACGCGGTCAAGGCCGTTGACTTCGGTGTCAAGGAACTGGATGACGTCTCCGTCGTCATGCACCTTCCCCAGGCCCAGCACCTGGTCTACGGCAATGCCGCACCGCAGGCCACAGCGATCGTCATCCAGCTGCAGCACACCAGCCAGATCCCACAAGCACAGCAACGCTTGCGGCAACTGATTGAGGCACAGTTCGGACGGGATCAACTCGAGATCCAAGACTACAGGACACTGAATCCGTTCTACGGGCAGATCGTCACGATGTTCGGCGCGATGTTCGGATTCATCGCCCTCCTCATCGGCGCCATCGTCCTGTTCACCGTGAGCAACACGATGAGCATGGTGGTGGTGGAACGTACGATGGAAATCGGCACGTTGCGCGCCATCGGCTTGCGCCGCGGCGGCATCCGTCGGCTGTTCTTGTGCGAAGGATTGATGCTGGGAATCATCGGCGCCGTGCTCGGCGTGCTGATATCGCTGCTGGTGGCAGCGCTCATCAACCAGTCCGGCATCACCTGGTTGCCCCCTGGTCGTGTCGAGCGAATCCCACTGACGGTGAGGATCTGGGGCAAGGACGCGCTGATCGCCGGTACCGCGCTCGGCCTCATCGGCGTGGCCGTGCTCTCGGCTGTCTGGCCCGCCAACCGCGCCGCGCGCATGCAGGTGGTCGACGCGCTGCGACACGTGTGAGTGCGCGTGCATCGAAGGTAAACATGAAACTGACCGCTCTTGTCCTGCCTTTCCTGCTCTGGTGCACGCAAGCCGAGTCGGCGCCCTCGGCGGAGGACATCCTGAAGGCGACGGACGCGGTGCGCAATCCAGGCCATCCGTTCAGCGTCACCAATGCTTTGACGGAGTACCGCGACGGCCAGCAGACCGGCGCGAGCATCCTGAAGGTCTATGCGAAGCGCGATGCAGCAGAGGCTCAGTTCCGCAGCCTGATCCAGTTCGTGGCGCCCGCGCGGGATGCCCAGAAGCTGATGCTCTACAACGATCGCGACTTGTGGTTCTTCGACCCGTCCAGCAAGGCCAGCGTTCGCTTGTCCCCCCAGCAGCGGCTGCTCGGCCAGGCGTCGAACGGCGATGCGGTGACCGTCAACCTGTCGAATGACTACCGTCCGACGTTGATGGGAGAAGAGGACATCACTGACGGCGAGCACAAGGCCCGCCACACGTACAAGCTCGCGCTCGCGGCGCGCACACCCAGCGCCACCTACGATCACATCCAGTTGTGGGTCGACACGGGCGACAGCCAGCCGATCAAGGCGCTGTTCTTCGCGGCAAGCGGCGAAATGCTGAAGACCGCCTACTTTCGACGAATGCAGATGCAGCTGGGGGCGATGCGGCCGACCGAGACGGTGATCATCGATAGCCTGAATCCCCGCTGGGTGACGGTGATGCGCTACTCCGACTATGCGGCGCGCGACATTCCCGAGATCTGGATGCAGCGCGACTACCTCCCCCGATTCCATCCCGAATGAGCGCCGGGCTTGGCCTTCGACAGCGGCATGCCTTGATGGTCGCTGCCATGCTGACCCTGGCGCCGGCGGCCGGCGCAGCACAGCAAGCCGATCTCGACGCACTCGACCTGGCTGACAAGACGGCGACGACGACCGCGCCTGCGCAGGATTGGCGGCTGCAGCTCCAGGCAGCGGGCATGCACGTCGAGCCGCGTTACACCCCGCCCGATGTCACGGGCGAACGGCTGTCGGCAGACTTCTCGCTCGACACCGCACTTTCAGCGTCATCGAGATTCGTCGTTCAGGATCGGCTCGACTGGACATGGCCCGCACACGGGCAGCCGGCCGAGAAGGTCAACATGCTCAAGGAGCTGTATGCGACATGGTCGGCCAACCAGGACCTGATTCTCGATGCGGGGCGCATCAATGCGCGTTACGGCGTGGCCACTGCATACAACCCGACGGACTTCTTGCGAGCCGGCGCCAATCGCTCGATCGTCTCGCTGTCGCCGAGCGCCCTGCGGGACAACCGCCTCGGCAGCGCGATGCTTCGGGCGCAGTCATTGTGGTCCGGCGCATCGGCGACGGCGATCTACGTGCCGAAGCTGGCCAGCGCCCCCAGTTCGGCGCCATTCAGCGCGGACTGGGGAGCCACCAACGGCACGCAACGGTGGCTGGTCGCTGTCAGCCCGGCGTTCGGCAACGGATTCAATCCGCAGGTGCTCCTGTTCCGCCAGCAAGGTCAATCCGTCCAGGCCGGACTGGATCTCACGCAGTTGTTGAACGACGCCACGACGGCCTACCTCGAGTGGTCTGGCGGCAAAGGCAAGTCACTCGCGGCCCAGGCCGGCGTGGCGCGGCCGGATCGCCGCTTCCGGCAACACGTGTCGGCCGGCTTCACCTATACGTCTGCGCAGAAGATCTCGCTGACGCTCGAGGCGGAGTACAACGGGGCCGGCACCGATGAGGCGGGGTGGAAGGCACTCCGCGGCGGGCCGCTTGCGCCTTACCAGCGCTACCGGTCCTTGGTGCAAGACGAAGGCGAATACCCGACGCGACCTGCCGCGTTCGCGATGCTGACCGCCTCGGACATCCTCGTCCTCCATCTCGACCTCAGCGCCTTCGAGCGGCAGGACCTCATGGACAAGAGCCACCTCACCTGGCTGGAGGCCCGCTACCACTGGACGCGCGCCGACTTGTCGCTGCAGTTCCAGCGATTCCAGGGCCGCCGGCTCACCGACTTCGGCGCCTCTCCCCAGAAGTCGATGATCCAGCTTCAACTCAGCGTCTACCAGTAGCGGCGCCTTCCAGCATCAAGTTCCGGCCGACGCCAGGCGGGCCGAGATTCGTTGAGCCAGCGAGGCGACATGCGGGGCACGCAGCATGCTGTAGTGATCCCCCCCTACCCGGTCGAACTCCATCTGACGGCCATGCACCTCATGCAGGTGGCGCGCGACGCTCTCGCTGGCGACACACGCATGCAACGACGCGCGCACCGGCTGCGGCGTATAGCCCGTCATCAAGCGACGATCGCGCATCGTTCGCGACGCTTGGTCACGAAGGAACGAGAACAGCTGCGGGTCCGTCGAGATGCCCGTCCACTTCGCCAGCAGCGGTGCCACCGTCGCGACGTCGGTGCGTGCCAGTTGCGTCACGCGGACACCTCGTTGCTCGAGATCCGCTTCCAGCTCCGCCAGCTCTTGGTCCGAGAACGAGCGACCCCGCAACGACGCCAGCATCCCGAGGAGAACCTCGTTCAGTCCCTGATCAGGCGGAGACGACTGCGGCTTCTGCATGGGCATCGAATCGATCAGCCCGACGTAGGCCACGGCGCGACCCTGTGCCTCCAACGCCGCAGCCACTGCCTGTGCCAGGACGCCACCGCTCGACCAGCCGAGGAGGTGGAAGGGCCCTTCGGGCTGGCGTTCGCACAGCGCGGCCGCATGGTCGGCTGCCAGTTGGTCCACGGAGTCGAAACGCTGATTGTCAGAAGCCTGCACGCCGATCACAGGGCGTTGCACGCCCAGGGCGTCCGCGAGCATCTGGTAGGCCGAAACCTTCCCGCCCGTCGGATGGATGCAGAACAGCGGCGCCTGTTCATCGCCTGCCCGAAGCGGCACCAGCCGCTCGTCACCGCCGAGGTTGGTGACAACCTTCGCGGTGAACTCGCCCAGGGTGGGTGACGCGAATATCGCGCCGAGCGGAACGTCCACGCCATAATGCTGGCGCACTTGGTGAAGCAGGCGAACTGCCAACAGCGAATGGCCGCCGAGCCGGAAGAAGTGGTCATGGACGCCGATGGGCGCCACTTCCAGGATCGCCTCCCACAATCCCGCCATCTGGCGCTCGGACTCGTTGCGAGGTGCGACATGGCTCTGGTTCGCGGCATCGGTGGGGGGCGGCGGCAGGGCGGCGCGATCGACCTTGCCATTGGCGTTGAGCGGCAAGGCATCCAGAAACATGAACCGGGACGGCACCAGGTGTTCCGGCAGGCTTTCCAAGAGGCTTGCGCGCACCGAGGCGGCGTCCTGCATCGGCGCTACCAGGTATGCGACGAGGGCACGCTCGGCGCCGACAACATGGACGGCGACAGCCGCATGGCGCACCTGCGGCAGCATGCCGAGGGCGGCCTCGATCTCTCCAAGTTCCACCCGATACCCTCGGATCTTCACCTGGTGATCGGTCCGCCCGAGGAATTCGATCGCCCCATCGGCGCGGCGTCGCGCCAAGTCACCGGTGCGATACATCCGTGAGCCGCCCGAACCGAAAGGATCCGGCACAAAGCGCTCGGCCGTCAGTTCGGGGTGGTGGAGGTAGCCGCGGGCAAGGCCGGCGCCGGCGATGTGGATCTCTCCGGTCAAGCCTTGGGCCACGAGTCTGCCATGGGCGTCCAGAAGGTGGACTCGTGCATTCGACACTGGCCATCCCAGCACCGGTACCTCGCCCGCTTCTGACAGCGGGCACAACAAGGTGTCGACGGTCGCTTCTGTCGGGCCATAGACGTTGAAGACGCGACTGTCCTTGAACCGGCGCAACTGCGTCCACAACGCGGGCTCGATCGCCTCGCCGCCGACCAGGACGAACGAGGGCAGGCGCGCGGGCTTGGCCAGTTGCAACAGGAGCGACAACTGCGACGGCGTGAAGTCGATGACATCGATTCGCTTCGCCTGCAGGAATGCCGGAATAGATTCGACATCGAGACGTATTTCGGCCGGGAGCGGCACCAGCGTGGCCCCCAGCATGAGCAATATCCACTGTTTCACCGACGCATCGAACGACAGTGAAGCGTTGATGCCGACACGAAGGCCCTCCACTCGCTCCGTGCCGCCATAGACTTGCGCGGCCAGGGCGCGCAGCAGGTTCTCGATGCTCCGGTGCTCGACGGCGACCCCCTTTGGCCGCCCTGTCGATCCCGACGTGTGGATGACGTACGCAAGATTGCTTGGGTGTGCAAGCGGCGCCAGACCGTCGGCCGGATAGTCGTCGAACCCGTGAGGCGCATCGAGGCAGACCAGGGGTGCCCGCAGGTCGAACGGAAGGCGCGACTCCAACGATCGCTGACTGACCACGACTCGGATCGCTGCATCCTCGATCGTCCACGCGAGGCGCCCCCTCGGGTGGCTCGGATCCAGTGGCACGTAGGCTCCGCCTGCCTTCAGGATGGCCAGGATGCCGACGATCATTGAAGCACCGCGTTCGACGAGCAGGCCAACCGTCACTTCTGGGCCGACGCCCAGTTCTCGCAAGGCGCGCGCGACGCGATTCGAACGCGCATCCAGCTCGGCGAAGCTCAACACATTGACGCCGTCATCGACGGCTGCGCGGTTTGGCGAACGGAGAACCTGCTGATGGAACAAGGCGGGTATCGTCGTCGGCTCGCCGAACGGCATCGCGCCTTCATGCGCCTGTGCCACCAGATCGGTGACTTCGCTGCTTGAAAGCATGGACAGTTGCACGAGACGCGCATTTGGCGCAAAGGAGATGGCGGCCAGCAACTGCGTGAGGTGCCCGATCAGGCGCTCGATCGTCTGGCCATCGAAAAGTCCGCTGTTGTAGACGAGTTCCGCATCGAGCCGTTCGCCATCCTCCCGGAAATGGAAGGTCAAGTCGAACTTGGCCGAGGCCGCGTCGCCTTGCCACGGTGCGACCTCCAGCCCCGGTAGCCGCACCCCGCCGCCGGGCGTGTTCTGCAGCACCAGCATCACCTGGAACAGCGGCGAGTGGCCCAGTTGTCGCTCGAGCTTCAGCGCGTCGACGACTTGCTCGAACGGCAGATCCTGGTGAGCGTAGGCGTCCAGGGTCGTCGTGCGCACCTGGGCCAGCAGATCAGCGAAGCTCGCATGTTCGTCGATTTGC
>Ga0070658_10003285_pt1 | contig 13341 bp, 7 predicted proteins | sample KBSC13metaG_FD_64664 | JGI IMG/M metagenome (GOLD analysis project Ga0070658, IMG submission 64664) | Corn rhizosphere microbial communities from Kellogg Biological Station, Michigan, USA - KBS C1-3 metaG | ecosystem: Host-associated > Plants > Roots > Rhizosphere > Soil ... | reverse complement strand
CTTCACATCCTTGTGCATGTTGCGAGCCTTCGCGCCGATATACGTCTCGTCGCATTCAAAGACGCCATCAGCCCGAACGATCCCACCCCCACGTTGAATCGCAGCACGAATGCGATGGCCCATGAACCACGCGCTTTTTTGCGTGATGTCGAGGGCGCGGGCTAGCTCGCATGAACTGATGCCGTTCTTGGCGTTCGTGATAAGCCAGAGCGCGGGAAGCCATTTGGATAGAGGAAGCGGCGAGTCATTGAAGATCGTGCCGAGTTTCGCGGTGAACTGCTTTTTGCAGTTCTTGCAATTCCACAGACGGCGAACGCCTTTCTTCGTCTTGGCTTCCACCATCTTGCCGACGTTCTCCGATTTGCAGTGCGCGCAACGAACACCATCGGGCCAGCGCATCGAAACGAAGAACGCATGGGCGCGGTCTTCGTCGGCAAAATAGCTCACGCATTCGAGGAGTGAGGCGGGCAGGTGTTCCGTTTGCATGCGAGGAAAATGCCTCACTCTGGATTATGCGTCAAGTAAATAATTACCCTAGGAAGAGACCGCCTACTTTGCTGGTGCTCGCTCGTTACATCCACCTGCCAAGCGGCCTGCAACCGCTTCGACGAAGCGCTCGCCAAATTCATGAGTCGAACTTCGTATGGGTCTCGACCGTGAAACGTGAAGAGACGTGCGAGCAGCGGCTGGCGGAGACTCTGCGCGCGCTGGCCGCAGGCCGGAAATGGATCGATCGGAAGAAGGCATAAGCCGGTCCCTACGGCACTTTTCCCGGCCAAATCGCGCCTGCGCGCCCTCGAATGCCACACTGGTTCGGGAAAATGCCCTAGGCATATCCGGTTGCGAACTCCAGAGTATGTGGTTCATAAGCCGCGCTAGACGAATGGCCTCCAAAAAAATCACCCGCAAAGACGCCGCCAAGATGTCGGCCATCCAGCTTTTACGCGCCAGTATGGAACCGTACAAGCGGCTCCTCGGCTATTTGAAGCCGTACCGGGGGCGGTTTGTCATGGGGGTGATCTTCGGGGCGCTGTTCGGCGTGGCCAACGGGGCACTCGTGCTGCTCATCCGCTGGGTGGTGCCGATCGTCTTCCCGGATGGCAAGGCGCAGGCGGTGAAGGTGCCGAAGTGGATCCCGTTCTCGCTGCCCGAGATTCATCCCCACAATGCCACGCTCTGGGAAGTGGTACTCATCTGCGCCAGCATCCCGGCGCTCATGGCGATTCGCGGGCTGTTCTCCTACCTCAACGCCTACTGCCTGCTCTGGGTCAGCCAGCGCGTGCTCGACGACATCCGGCAATCGCTCTTCCGCCATCTGCTGCGGCAATCGCTCGAATTCTTCAATCGCTCCAAGACCGGCGAACTCGTGCAGACCGTCTTCAACCAGACCCGCGTGGCGCAGGCGGCCCTGACGCAGATCGCGGGCGACATTGTGAAGCAACCCATCGCCCTGCTCTCCGCGCTCGTCGCGCTCCTCAGCACCGATGCCCGGTTCACCCTTCTCGCATTCACCGTCTTCCCGCTCTGTCTGCTGCCCGTGCTCATCGTGGGCAAGAAAGTGCGCAAGGCCGGGGCCCGCGAAGAAGACGAGGCGGGGCAGCTCATGGTGGTCATGCAGGAAGCCTTTGCCGGGGTGCGCGTGGTCAAGACGCATGCCCGCGAAGACTACGAAGCCGGCCGTTTCAATGAAGCCAACCAGAAGATGCTGCGCTTCGCGATGCGCTGGAAAAAAGCGCAGGAAATCGTGACGCCCGCCGTGGAAACCGTCTCCTCGCTCGGCATCGTGGGCGCACTTATTTACGCGTGGTACTATCACCTCGGCGTCGGCAAATTCTTCGCGCTGCAAGCGGGCCTGGTACTGCTCTACGACCCGGCGAAATCCCTCGGGAAGATCAATATCCTGATGCAGAAATGCCTCGCGGCGACGACCAAGGTCTTCGAACTGCTCGACCGCGTGCCGGCCATCCAGGACGCGCCGCAAGCGAAGACGCTCAGCGTCGTGCGCGGCGAAGTGCGCCTGGAGGACCTGACATTCACCTACTCAGGCAAAGAGATCCCGGCGGTGCGTGGCATCAATATCACGGTGCCGGCCGGAACGACCTGCGCGCTGGTCGGTGCGACGGGCGCCGGCAAGAGCACGCTCTTCTGGCTTCTCCAGCGGCTCTACGAGCCCGATTCGGGGTCGATCAAGATCGACGGGCTGAACATCCGCGACGTCACCCAGGGGTCGCTGCGCGAGCACATCGCGATGGTCAACCAGGACTCATTCCTTTTCCACGACACAATCGGCGCGAACATCCGCTACGGAAAGCTCGACGCCACGCGCGCCGACATCGAGAACGCCGCGAAGCGCGCCCACGCCCACGAGTTCATCATCGCGCAGCCGCAGGGCTACGACACGGTGATCGGAGACAAGGGCTGCATGCTCTCCGGCGGCCAGCAGCAGCGCCTGTGCATCGCCCGCGCGCTGCTCAAGAACGCCCCCATCATCCTGCTCGACGAAGCCATGAGTGCGCTCGATTCCGAGACCGAGAAGCTGATCCAGGATTCGCTCGATACCCTGGCCAAGGGCCGCACCGTGCTGGCCATCGCGCACCGGCTCTCCACGATCACGAAGGCCGACCAGATCGTGGTCCTGGAAAATGGCATGGTGAAAGAAGTCGGCACGCATGCCACGCTCTTCGCGCAAAGCGGTTATTATCGCCGGCTCTACGACTTGCAATTCAACCGTCATCCGGGCGAGGACGTACCACTGGCGGAACTCGCCGGAACAGTATAAACTAGCGGCTCCGTGAAAACCCCCGTCTTCCTCATCGCTTTGCTTTGCGCCGTGGTCTGCGCCCAGGCGCAGGAATCCTACGGCACCATCAAATCCACGACCAAGCTGCGCCCCGACAATACCTCGGTGACGACGGTGAAGGATCCGGAGAAGCACACCTGGGAGGAGACCGTGACCGATGCCAGTGGGAAGGTGCAGCGCAAGACGACTTACGTTCTCGACGACCGCGACCTGGCGGTGGGAGCGATCTTTGCCGACGGCAAAGGCAACATCCTTTACAAGGCCAGCTACCAGCAGGATGGCCAGGGGCGCACCATCGAGGCCACTTTTACGAGCGCGGACGGGCGTTATCTTGGGAAGCGTCGATTCATTTTCGATTCCGGCCCGACGGCGCGGGTGGAGGATTACGATGCCAACGGCGTGCTCATCGCGCGTCCGCAGGCGGTCGTGCGCCCCCGGACCACCGCTCCGCGGACCCGCTAGCACGCGAGCTGGCCGGCCAGACACGGTCGTTCCCGGGATCCGCGATTCGAGCGCGCCCCGCCCCGTGAACTCTCCCTCTCCCTCTCCCTCTTCATCTTCATCTTCATCTCCCTCTTCGGCCACAAAGATGAAGAGGGAGAGGCAATCCGCCTCCACCTTTCTTCTCCTCATCCCCGCATCCTCCACGCTTCCGATTGCGGAAACCGCCCGCCCCGCCGCATTATCCCGTCCATTTCAATTTCATTCCCATGAACGAACCCCTGCGCTCTCAATCTCTCACGCCCGTCGAATTCGATATTTCCAAGGAACCGATCCCCTCCGATCCCGGCGCGAATCCGTTCAAGTTGGTGGTGGACCCGGCCATGCGCATCCGGCTGCGAAAGGCGCTCTTCGACCTGATCGAAAGCCACGACCAGGAACTGGCCCGGTATGTGGGCGATGGCAGCCTCGCGCTCGATAGCTACAAGGAGTACATCGAACTTTTCGCGCACAGCCTCAAACAGACCATGGGCAGCCGCGACGGCATCGCGTATTTGCTGAAGTCGTGTGGGTTCGAGGTGACCAAGGAAGACATCAACCTTCAGCCGGAGACGCGCTGGAAGGTGGAGCGGTGAGCGGCGAGAGGAACTACTCCAAATCCGTCGATGTCACCGGCACGTTGATCACTCCGTTCCGGCTGCTCACGGTGAGGGTCGCCCCCTGGCGCGAAACCAGTTTCACCGGGGTCCCGGCGGGAAGCACTAGTTTTCCATACTGAAGCTGGATTTCGACGGCCTTGGTCAGGACGAGATTCGTTTTGCCTCCGCTGCTGGTGGCGGGTGGCGGTTCCGGACCGATTGGCGGCATGACCAAACCCGGGGCGGAAGGCGGGGCGGGGACGACTGCTGGAGGAGGCGGGGAATTGGGCAGCGTCCCGGCGAGAGGCAAGGTGGCTGGTGGAGGCGGAACGGGCACCGGGGGCTCGCCGCCAGGGAGCGCGGCCAATGGTGACGCTGCAGGAGGTGTCATCCCGGCCACGGGTGGACTCGCTGGGATCGCTGGGATTGCCGAAATTGCCGGTGCGGTAGGAGCATCGGCAAGGGACCCTGCCATCGGTGGGGCGGCAGGGAGGGGGACTGCGGGAGGTGTGAGAGGCGGCACAGAGGCGCTAGGCGCGGGACTCATGCCCAGATCTGCCGCAGGCGCCGTTGCCACAGCCACAGCCGGGGCCGTAGCCGTCGCTGGCGGTGGTGCCGGGATGGAGTCAGGCGCCGTCGCAGAGATTGCCGGGGCGACAGGCGCCGGGGCTGGCACCACGGGAGTGAGCTCGGCCGATACCACGGGTGCCAACGGCTCAACCGTCGGCAGTTTCTCCGCGGCCGTTTTCCCACTGGGCGCGACCGGGGCGGGAGCCACCGGTTTTTCATCGACCGCCACTGCCGCCGATTCGCCAGATTTGCCTCCGGCCGACGCGGAACTGTCCGCCGGCGCCGCCGTCACGTCGTGGTGCATGGTCCGATACCCAAGATACAGGATCGCCAGGACAAATAGCCCAAGAAAGACCCCGCGGACCACGGCCACAACCGGAGAAGTCGCGGTTTGCCGCAGTTGGGAAGTCGGCGACTTGCGGTTCAACTCGGTGGAAAGCTTCCGGATGCCCTCCGCGTAGTGCAGCCGGCCCCGCCATTGCTTGTGGACGAGCTGCGGGAATTTCTCCGCCACGGCTGGGAAGAAATAATGTTCAGCCGCGTCGCTCTCGCGGGCGTTCCAGTGCGGAAATTTCACGTCCAGGAACCCGACCAGCACCTGGCAATGCGCCTTCGTCACCCCGTTGAAATAGACCGCGCCCGCCGTCTGGCACACCTCGAAGAAATAATTCGCCCGATTCTCTTTTTTCGCCTGGACCTCGCTGGCGAACAGTTCCGGATGCAGCCGCAGCCGCTCTTCATTCCACATGGCCATGCGCTCGGCATGCGCCGGATTCTCCATGGCGTCGTTCACCAACCGGGCCGCCTGATCCCGCGTCAGGCCTGCCGGCAGGGTGATGGCCAGATACGTGAGGAGCGCCTTCTGTTTCTCGGTCGCCAGTTCGATTCTCTCGTCAGGCGCCGCCGTTTCAGCGGCTGGTGCCGGTTCAGGCTCCGGCTCGGGTTTCGCCGCGGGAGGCTCCATATCGAGCAGTTCACTCAGGGGCAACCAGCGGTCCATTCCCGACCGGCACGCGAAATCCGTCGCCGCCACCTCGCCCTGCTTGAGCAGTTCTTCGGCAACCTGCTGGCTGAAGGGGCCGCTCTCCTGGCCGTCGCGTAGGATGTAAATGTCCATGAAAAATTAGCGGGATATACTGCAAAGATGACGAATTAGTCGGAAAAATCTTGGGTTCATTCAAGAAACGGCGGGTGGGACCCGTTTTGTGCCTCGGGTTGAGCAATTTCCCCGCCATCATCGCTTTGGCAAAAAAATCTTAACACTTCGCAAATAATTCTAAGGTTGCCCTTTCCAAAGGGTATCCATAGCGAGCGCCGCGCCGGCTGGCCCACTAGCGAATCGGACGAAATACTCCGACAAGTCAACGGGTTTGATTTCAGCCGCTTGCACCGTAAGGTGCATGGTCCGCATCGAAAGGTGCACCCAAGGCACCGCCCAGTGCGGATGCGCGACGGCCCCCGCCAACCAAACACAACAGAACACTATGAGCGAAACGAAACCCGTGACCTGGTACGATGACCCGGCTCACTTTCAGAAAACTTCCCGCCGCGAATTCTTGTTCGCCGGTCTTGTCGGTGGCCTCGGCCTCACCATGGGCGAGTACTTCAAACTTCGTGCGGAAGAAGCGGCGCTGACCGATGGCCTCGTGGCCAAGGCCGACTCGCTGATCCACATCTATCTCCCCGGTGGCGCCGCCCACCAGGAAATGTGGGATCCGAAACCCTTTGCCCCCATCGAATACCGCGGCCCGCTGACCACGGTCGATACCAAGATCCCGGGCGTCAAGTTCTCGCAGTATATGCAGAACACCGCGAAGATCGCCGACAAGATCTCGGTCGTGCGCTCCATGACCCACGGTGAAGCGGCGCACGAGCGCGGCACCCACAACATGTTCACCGGCTACCGTCCGTCTCCGGCCATCCACTACCCCTCCATGGGTTCGGTGGTCTCTCACGAGCTGGGTTCCCGCAACAGCCTGCCTCCTTACGTTTGCATCCCGAGCGTGCCGAATGAGTTCGCCTCCACGGGCTACCTCTCCACGAGCTACGGACCGTTCAGCCTCGGTGGCGATCCCGGCAACCGCGCCTTCAAGGTCCGCGACCTGAGCATGCACGACGGCATCACCACGGAGCGGTTCGACCAGCGCCGGAACATTCTCTCGACGGTTGATGAGCATTTCCGCACGATGGAGAAGAGCGACGCCCTCACGGCGATGGATAGCTTCTATCAATCGGCCTATTCCCTCGTCTCCTCGGCCTCCGCTCGCGAAGCCTTCAATCTCTCGGCTGAGCCTGAGAAGATCCGCGCCGAGTATGGCCAGCATGACGCCGGCCAGCGCTTCCTCATGGCCCGCCGCCTCGTCGAGGCCGGTGTCCGGTTCGTGTCCGTCACCTTCGGTGGCTGGGACATGCACCAGAACATCGCCCGCAACATGGAGAACCAACTCCCGAAATTCGACCAGGCCTACGCCGCCCTCGTCACCGATCTCGATCGCCGTGGCATGCTCGACAAGACCCTCATCATGGTTTCGTCCGAGTTTGGCCGCACGCCGAAGATCAACAAGGATGCCGGCCGCGATCACTGGCCGCGCGTGTTCTCCATCGCCTTCGCTGGCGGCGGGTTCAAGCGTGGTTACATCCATGGCTCGTCCGACCCGACTGGCGCGGAACCCGACACGGATCCGCTCACGGTCGAGAACATGGCCGCCACGGTCTTCAACCAGCTCGGCATCAATGGCGAGAAGAAGCTGATGTCCCCCGGTGGACGTCCGCAGGCGATCGTCAAGGACGGCACTGTCGTCACCGACCTGCTGGCTTAAAGCCCGTTCGGTTCAGATTAGCCTTCCGCAAGGCGTTTACACGCGGCGGCGCGGTTACAAGCCCCGCCGCCGCGTTTCGCGTCCATAGCTCAAAGAAAAGAAAAGAAGCCCGTAGAAATCGCTTATGCTCCTCCCTGAAATTTCCCGGCGTTCGCTCCGCCGCAATATTGTCACTGCCAGCCTCGCGGTGTGCGCCCTGGCCTCCACTGCCATCGCTGGTTCGCCTCGGCTTTCGTATCTCACTCCTCCAGGCTGTCAGCGCGGCTCGGAGATGGAGATCGCGTTCAGCGGCACGAATCTGACCGACGCGCGCGGATTCCTCTTCGACGAACCGGGGTTGGAAGGCACGATCACGGGACAGGAAGGCGGCAAGGTTACCGCGAAGATCAAGGCCGCGCCCGATGCGCGCATCGGCGAACACACCGTGCGGGTGATCACTAATTCCGGGGTGTCGGATGTGCGCCTCCTTTACGTGACGCCCTTCCCCATGGTGAAGGAAGCCCCCGAAGACAAGAAGATGCCGCCCACTCCCCAGCCCGTGGCGCTCGGGACCACGGTTTACGGCAGTACTCCTGACGACGATCAGGACCGGTATGAAGTGGAGTTGAAGAAAGGGCAACGGCTGGCCGTCGAGGTCATTGGAGTCCGCCTGCACACGCAGACTCTCTACGATCCGTATCTCACCATCACAAAGGCCGATGGCCAGATTCTGGCCGAGACCGATGACTCCGCGTTTTCGCGGCAGGATCCCGTGGCCAGCATCGTGGCCCCCGAGGACGGCAAATACGAGATCACGATTCGTGACAGCACCAACGCGGGCCCGGGACAGTGCCAGTACCTGCTGAACATCGGCACCTACGCCCGTCCCCTGGCCGTGTATCCCGCCGGTGGACCCGCTGGCGAGGAATTGACCGTGAAACTGATCGGCGACGCCATGGGCACGCTGGAACAGAAGGTGAAGCTCCCCATGAGCCCGACCGAACATTTTGACGTCGCATTCCAGGGCGCCGACGAGCCGACGCCGCAGCCTAATTTCATCCGCGTCTCGCCATTCCCCAATGTGCTCGAGCAGGAGCCGAATGGCGACCCGCTCAATGCCCAGAAGGTCACAGAGGAACTGCCGCTCGCGCTGAACGGCATCATCTCGAAAAAGAGCGAGACCGATAACTTCAAGATCAAGGCCAAAAAGGGCACCGCCTACGACGTGCGCGTTTTTGCGCGCGCCTTGCGTTCGCCTCTCGACTCGGTCCTCACGATCTTCAACGACAAGGGCAATCAGATCGCGCAGAACGACGACGCCGGCACCCCCGACAGCTACCTGCGCTGGACCGCCCCTTCGGACGGCGAGTTCGTCATTCAGGTCAGGGACCAGCTCATGCGCGGCGGGCCGACGTTCTTCTATCGCGTGGAAATTACCCCGGTTGAGCCCAAGCTCACGGCCTGGCTGCCGGAAATGACGATCAATCAGAACCAGGATCGCCGTGCCGTTTCGGTGCCGAAAGGCAATCGCTACGCGACGCTTGTCCGCATCAAGCGCGGGGACATCGCCGGCGAGGCGAAAGTGGAACCGGCCGATCTGCCTGCGGGCGTCACTGCCACGGCGCCGAATGTGGACAAAGCCGTGGATACCATCCCGATGGTCTTCGAGGCCACCCCGGATGCCGCCCCAGTCGCCAAGGCCTTCACGATGAAGTCCAATCTCGTCGAAGCGCCCGCCAACGGCGCGAAAGTCACGAGTTCCGTCGATCACATTGTGGACATCGTCGAGAGCGGCAACCAGCGCCCCTACTATACGATCCACGAAAATTCTCTGGCCGTTGCCGTCACCGACGAACTGCCCGTGAAGATCAATCTCATCGCGCCCAAGGCGCCGCTCCTCCAAAGTGGCTCGCTCAACCTCAAGGTCGTCGCCGAACGCAAGGGCGACTTCAAGGGCCCGATCAATCTCTCGCTGCTCTATTCGCCGCCGGGCATCGGCAATGCTGGCATCCAGACGATCAAGGAATGTGAAACCGAAGGCACGATCAACATCAGCGCCAACGGCAACGCCGCGCTCCAGAAATGGAAATTGTGCGTCGTCGGCAGCGCTGATTTCGGGAAAGGGCCGGTCTATTTCAGCACCCAGTTGCAGGAGATCGAAGTCGCCGCGCCGCTCGTGGGCGGGCAGATCGTCCGGACCTACGTCGACCAGGGCGAGAGCACGGTCATCACCGTGAAGCTCGACCAGAAAACTCCGTTCGAGGGTAAGGCCAAGCTGCAATTGCTCGGCCTCCCGCCCAGCACCACCGCGGACGAACAGGAAATCACCAAGGACACCACCGAAGTGAAATTTAACGTCAAGGCCGACAAGGCCGCGCCTGCCGGCCAGCACAAGCAGCTCTTCGTCCAATTCTCCCTCGAGAAAGACGGCGATACCATGACCTCCGCCTTCGGGCAGGGGGGCATCCTCCGCATCGACAAGGGGTCCGTAGCCAAGAACGACGAACCCAAGAAGTAAATTCTCTCCCGACCAACCCACTATGAGCCCGATGAAACTTCCATATTTCTTCACCGCCGTCCTGCTCGCCACCGCCAGCCTGGGCCATGCGGCCATCGAATCCTCGGCCACCTTCGAAGTCTTCCCTTCGGATGTGAATCTGACCTACCAGCGCGACAAGCAGTCGCTGGTCGTCCGCATCACGGAACCAAATGGCGTTCATCGCGACGTGACCGCCGACTCCAAGTTCTCCATCGTCGACCCATCAAAGGCGAAGGTGGAGAAGGGCATCGTCTACCCGGTGGCCGATGGCGACACAAAGCTGAAGGTCGAGTACCAGGGCAAGTCGCTCGAAGTGCCGGTCAAAGTCGAGAAAGCCACGGCCGATCAGCCCATCAGCTTCCGCCTCGATGTCATGCCGGTCTTCATGAAGTACGAGTGCAACCGCTGTCACGGGGCCGCGCGCGGCCAGGATGGATTCCGCCTCTCGCTCTGGGGCTTCGATCCGGATGGCGACCACTATCGCATCACCCGGGAACTTTCGGGCCGCCGCATCAACCTCGCGATTCCCGAGGAATCGATGATGGTCACCAAGGCCACCGGCGCCGCTCCGCACACCGGCGGTAAGATGTTCGAGAAGGACAGCCAGAGCGCCAAGACTTTCATCCGCTGGCTCGCCGCCGGCGCGCCGAACGATGCGCCCGACGTGGCCACCCCCACGAGCCTGGAAATTCTCCCGAAGAAGCTGGTCCTCGAAAGCCCCGGCCAGAACTTCCACGTCACCGTGCGCGCGCATTACTCCGATGGCACGGATCGCGACGTGACCGACCTCGCACTCTTCCTGACCAGCAACGACGGTGCGGCGAAAATCAAGGAAGGCGTCGTCACGACCGGCACCCCGGGCGAAGCATTCGTCATGGCGCGCTATGCGACGTTCACCGTCGTCTCGCAGGTCATCGTCATCCCGAAAGGGCTGAAATACGAATGGCCGAAAGTCGAAGAGAAGAACTTCATCGATCAGCTCGTGGACGAGAAGCTGCGCAACCTCCGCATCACCCCGAGCGGCCTCTGCAACGACGAAACCTTCCTCCGCCGCGCGTATATCGATATCACCGGCACGCTCCCGACGAGCGACGAGATCAACAAATTCCTCGGCGATAAGGACCCGAAAAAGCGCACCGTCAAGATCGACGAGCTGCTCTCCCGCAGCGAGTTCGTGGACATCTGGGCGCTGAAGTGGAGCGAGTTGCTCCAGATCCGCACCGAGCAGAACAACGGCGCCAGCTACAAGGCCGTGCTCTCCTACTACACGTGGCTGCGCACCCAGTTCGAACAGAACGTGCCAATGAACGAAGTGGCCCGCCAGCTCATCTCCGCGAGCGGTTCCAATTTCGAAGACCCCGCGGTCAATTACTACCAGCTGGAAACCGACCCGCTGAAGCTTGCTGAAAATACCGCACAGGCGTTCTTCGGCATCCGCATCCAGTGTGCGCAATGCCACAACCATCCGTTCGACCGCTGGACGATGGAAGACTACCGCGGCTTCGTCGCATTCTTCACCCAGGTTGGCCGCAAGATCGGCGAGGACTCCCGCGAGAAGATCATCTTCAATAGTGGCAGCGGCGAATCGAAACACCCCGTAGGTGACCGGATCATCCCGCCGAAGTTCCTCGGTGGCGACGCTCCGGACGCCAAAGGCAAGGACCGCCGCCAGCTCCTCGCGGACTGGGTCGCGGCGCCGGATAATCCGTGGTTCCCCAAGCACATCGCCAATCTCGTTTGGGCGCAATACATGGGCCGCGGCATCGTCGAGCCGGTGGATGACGTGCGCATCTCCAACCCGCCGTCGAACCCAGAGCTGCTCGACGAGCTCGGCAAGAAGATCGTGGAATACAACTACGACCTGCGCCGCATCGTTCGCGATATCTGCAATTCCCGCAGCTACCAGACCGCCACGCGTCCGAATGAGACCAACGAGCTCGACAACAGCAATTTCGCCAAGGCCACGATCCGCCGTATGCGCGCCGAGGTCCTGCTCGATTGCATCAGCCAGGTGACCGACACGAAATCGAAGGAAAAATTCCGCGGGCTGCCCGCCGGCTCCGGTTCGGTGCAGATCGCCGACGGCAAAGTCACGAACTACTTCCTCACCACGTTTGGCCGCCGCGACCGCGAGGTGGTGTGCAGCCGTGAAGAAGTCGGCCCGACGCTTAGCCAGGCGCTGCACCTCCTCAACGGCACCACGATCGAAGACAAGATCCAGCAGGGCGGTGTCATTCAGAAGCTCATGACCTCGAATCGCACCCCGCGCGAAATCGCCAGCGAGCTGTATCTCCGTTGCTTTGGCCGCTTCCCGTCCGAAGATGAACTCGTCAAGCTCGAGAAATACTGGGGTGTCACCGAGGAACAGCCGAAGGCTTATACCGACATCTTCTGGGCGCTGCTCAATGCCAAGGAGTTCATGTTCAACCACTGATACTGTTCGTGAAGAAATACGCCATTCTCTCCGCCACGATCGCCGTAGCCCTGAGCGCTGCTCAGGGTGCAGACAAGATCACGTATGACGATCAGGTCCTGCCGATCTTTCGCAACGCCTGCCTGAACTGTCATAACCCTGACAAGAAGAAAGCCGGCCTCGATCTCTCGACCTACCAGGGTTCGTTGCAAGGCAGCGAGAATGGGAAGGTCCTGCAATCTGGCAACCCGGGAGGCAGCCTCCTACTGAAGTGCATCAAGCAGACCGAGGATCCCAAGATGCCGCCAAAGGGCGACAAGCTCGGCGACGCGGAGATCGCGCTCATTGAGAAATGGATCGCCGGTCAGTTGCTGGAAAACGCCACCGGCAAGACCATCGCCATGGCCAGTAACAACGTGCAGGTGGCCGTCGTGTCGCTCGAGAAGCCCGCGGGACCGCCGCCCATGCCGGGAGACTTGCCGTTGGAACCGTATGTCCGAACGAAATCCGTCAACGCGCTGACCGCCCTAGCCGTCAGCCCATGGGCGCCGCTCGTGGCCGTGGGCGGCCAGAAGCAGGTGCTGCTCTACAACACCGAGACGCTCGCCCCGCTCGGCGTGTTGCCCTTCCCGGAAGGCTTCCCGACGATCATCCACTTCAGCCGTAACGGTCAGCTCCTCCTGACCGGCGGCGGTCTCGGCGGCAAGTCGGGCAAGGTCGTCCTCTGGAACATCAAGACCGGCGAACGCATTGCCACGCTCGGCAACGAATTCGACCAGGTGCTTGCCGCGGACCTCAGCGCCGACCAGCAGTTCGTCGCCCTCGGCGGACCGAACAAGCTCCTCAAAATCTACGCGACCAAGGACGGCAAGCTCGTTCAATCGATCAAGAAACACACCGATTGGGTGACCGCGATTGCCTTCTCGCCCGATGGCAAATACCTCGCCAGCGCGGACCGCAGCGGCGGAATCGAAATTTGGGAAGGCGCGACCGGCAAGGAATTCAACGCGCTGGCCGGCCACAAGGCCATGGTTACTGGACTCGCCTTCATGCCCGGCGTCCTCGCCTCGTCGAGCGAAGACGGCAAAATCATGCTGTGGGATGCCAAGGAGGGGAAAGAAATCCGCAATTGGACCGCGCAC
>Ga0070658_10003284_pt1 | contig 13348 bp, 13 predicted proteins | sample KBSC13metaG_FD_64664 | JGI IMG/M metagenome (GOLD analysis project Ga0070658, IMG submission 64664) | Corn rhizosphere microbial communities from Kellogg Biological Station, Michigan, USA - KBS C1-3 metaG | ecosystem: Host-associated > Plants > Roots > Rhizosphere > Soil ... | reverse complement strand
CTCGAAGGCGTCATTTTCGCTTTGAATTCCACTACCGGCGATCGCCTGTGGACTTTCTCGGCTAACGGCCCCGTCTTCGCGTCGCCCATCAGCTATCTGGCAAACGGAAAGCAGATGGTTTCGATCCCGGCCGGCGACTTGATCGTCACTTTCGGCCTGGACTAGAACGCGCGACCATTCTCGTTACCACCGCCTTATATACTTGGTCGCCGGAGGGAAAAAGATTGCCGTCGGGCCGGGGCACGTTGACCTGGTTGAGGACACCACGGGCAAAGGACACATCACCAAAGTCACCGGAGCCGACGATCGCATCACGCTCCAGCTTCCGCTCGGCGAACAGTCTGGACGATAGGGCGGTTCGCGCATCGTCCCTTGACAGCCGCGTTCGTTCCGCACAGAATAGACAGCTATGAACGCCACTAGACTTCTATTCGTGACCGCTCTTGGCGCGTCGATCCTGAGCGCGCAGGGCACCGCCCCCGCTGGGCCGCCGAAACTCCAGGCCCTGATCATCACCGGTCAGAACGGCCATGACTGGAAAGGAACCACGCCGATCTTGAAGCAGGCGCTGGAAGACACCGGCCGCTTCGAGGTTCGCGTCACCGAGGAGTTCCGCGGCGCGGGACCCGAAACCCTCGCTCCCTACGACTTGGTGGTCGTGAATTATTTTGAGCGCAACCAGCCGGGACTTCTTTGGGGTGACCGGGCCGATAACGCCTTTGTCGATTACGTCCGGTCAGGCAAGGGCTTGGTCCTGTATCACTTCTCTATCGCGGCGTTCAACGGTTGGACCGACTACGAGAAAATGTCGGCAGGGAACTGGAGGCCGGGCAAGGGTCATCACTCCGCGCGCCACGATTTCACGGTGGATATTAAGGATGCCAATCATCCGATCACGGCCGGGCTGAAGTCGCCCCTCGCGGTTCAAAGCGACGAGTTGTACGCCAACCTGAAGTGGCAACCGGAGGGCACCTATCACGTGCTGGCCACCGCCTATGACGACCATTCGCGCTACGACGAGAAGGCCTCCGATGCGCGCAACAAGCAGCCCATGTCGGGAGCGGGGGTCGATGAGCCGATGCTCTGGACCACACAATTCGGCAATGGCCGCGTGTTCATCACCGCCTTGGGCCACGACATCGCGGCGGCGTCCGAAGAGACCTTCAAGGTGACCTTCGCACGCGGCGCTGAGTGGGCCGCCACCGGCAAAGTCACGCAGCCGATTCCGGCGGACATGGCCAAGTAGACGGCTCAGAACCGCGCGTTTAACGGCTGGCGTTGGTTATTGCGCTCGCGCTTTCTTCGTCGGTGACAAAGATCTCGGCAATGATGCTCACACGAGCACTCTGTAGGTGACCGCCGCGAGTGCTCCCATCCTGAAGTGCGAAGACGGTATGAGCATGTACGCCCGGCTTCCCATCTTTATCCTGCGCGATGCTGCCGACCAGGGAGACGATCTCGGCCTCCTCGTTGATCTCAGTCTTCGATGGCGTTTTGTTCACGGGATCGGACCACCGGAGCTGCGCCTTGTCGATCGCGCCCAGGCCCGTGAAGTGGCCGTTCTTAATGTGATTCTTCTCGGCAAACTCCAGCAGGCCGGAAATAATTTCATCGCCTTTAACCATATTGATGCGGTATGTGTGCCCGGAAGAACGCCCCAGATCGGTCACCTTCAGCCCCGGCGCCGACCCAGGCCGGAAGGAACGGCTTTCGGGCGAAACCGCCGCCGGCGCGGTCGTAGCCGAGGTGGCTTGCTGGGCGCGCAGGCGATACGCGGCCGTGAATACGACTCCGGCCGCCAGCACCATTGCTAAGACGGGGACAACCTTAATGCGATTCATGTCGTGCACCTCAGCAAACAAGTTTACTCCGAAAAATCGCTGAGCAGTCAAGCGCGCGGTTTAATGTCAACTTCCGAAAACAGGCGCTATTCTGGAGACGAATGCCGCCACCCGATCCCGCGAGTCCCATCAATCCCGTTGAAACCGACGGCTTGCAACTCGACCACCCGCAAGTTACCGCCGGTGGGATTCCGGCCATCACCAGCGCGCTGCAACATGCCATCGGCGAGGCCGGCGTCGTGCGCGGAACTAAGCTCCTGCGCGACTTGAATCAGTTTGCAGGATTCGATTGTCCGGGCTGCGCATGGCCCGATCCCGATACGCACCGCTCCATCACCGAGTTCTGTGAGAACGGCGCGAAAGCGGTTGCAGAAGAGGGGACGCTAAAGCGCGTCACTCCCGATTTTTTCCGCCAGTGGTCCGTCGCGGAGTTGAGCTGTCAATCCGACCACTGGCTGGGCAAAGCTGGCCGCCTGACGCATCCGATGGTGCTGCGCGCCGGCGCGGGCCACTATGAGCCAATCTCGTGGGACGACGCGTTCCAATTGATCGGCCGCGAGTTGAATGCCCTTACCTCGCCCTCGCGCGCTTCGTTTTATACGTCCGGACGCACTAGCAATGAAGCCGCGTTTCTCTATCAGCTATTCGTGCGGCAATTCGGCACCAACAATCTGCCGGATTGTTCCAATATGTGTCACGAATCGAGCGGCACCGCGCTAGGGGACACCATCGGCCGCGGCAAGGCCACGGTGGCGCTGGGTGACTTCGATTTGGCGGACGCCATTTTCATCATCGGCCAGAATCCCGGCACCAACCATCCGCGCATGCTCACGACGCTGCAAGCGGCGGCGCGGCGCGGATGCAAAATTGTCAGCGTCAATCCGCTGTTTGAAACCGGCTTGAATCATTTCCAGCATCCGCAGCATCCACTTTCGTTCTTCGGCAGCGGCACGCCGCTGGCCTGTTTGCATCTGCCGGTGCGCATTAACGGCGACGTCGCGTTTTTCAAGGGCGTGATGAAGCACATATTGGAAGAGGAGCAGCGCCGTCCCGGCGAGGTGCTCGACCGCGCTTTTATCGAGCGGCATACTTCGGGATTTCGCGAATTCCACCAAGCGCTGAAACAGGTTTCATGGGATGACATCACGGAACAAAGCGCGCTCTCACGCGAGCAGATCGGTCAGGCCGCCGAGATCGCGATTCAAGCTAAAAACGTCATCTGTTGTTGGGCCATGGGGCTGACGCAGCATAAAAACGCCGTCGACAACATTCAGGAGATCGTGAATTTCCTGATGCTGCGCGGCAATCTCGGACGTCCCGGCGCGGGCGCGTGTCCGGTGCGCGGCCACAGCAACGTGCAGGGCGACCGCACCATGGGCATTTTCGAAAAGATGCCGGACGATTTTCTTAATCGCCTGGGCGCCGAATTCGCATTCTCTCCGCCCCGTCAGAACGGCCTCGATACCGTCGAAACCATACGTGCGATGCACACCGGCCTCATCGACGTGTTTGTTTCGATGGGCGGCAATTTTCTTTCGGCGACGCCCGACACCGATTTCACCGCGGCCGCGCTTCGCAAGTGCCGTCTCACGGTACAAATCTCGACCAAGCTCAATCGCAGCCATCTCATCACCGGACAGCAGGCGCTGATTCTGCCCGCGCTCGGCCGCTCGGAGAGCGATTTGCAGGCGGCTGGGCCTCAGTTCGTGACCACGGAGAATTCGATGGCGGTGGTCCAGACTTCGCGCGGAACGCTTTCGCCCGCTTCTGAGCATTTGCGCAGCGAGCCGTGGATTGTGGCGGGCATCGCCAAGGCAACGCTTTCCAACTCACACACGGATTGGGATGGCTTAGTCGCGAACTATGATCGGATCCGCGATTCGGTTGAGCGCGTCGTCCCCGGCTTCGAGCGATTTAACCAGCGCGTACGCCAGCCCGGCGGCTTCGAGCTTCCCAATCCTATTCGCGACCGCGTCTTCGCGACACCTACCGGAAAGGCGCAGTTCACGGTCAATGCACTTCCCCTCCTGCAGTTGGAACCCGGTCAATTTCTGATGATGACCATCCGCAGCAACGATCAGTACAACACCACCATTTACGGTCTCGACGACCGCTATCGCGGCGTGCATCACGGCCGCCGCGTCATACTGCTGAATGAAGAAGACTGCCGCGAGGCCGGGCTCACCAGTGGCGATTTCGTGGATATCACCAGCCACTTTTGCGGCCAGTTGCGGACCGCGCCTCGTTTTGCCGTGTATCCATATCCGATTCCGCGGCGCTGTGCCGCTACTTACTTTCCCGAGACTAACGTGTTGGTCCCCATCGGCAGCGTGGCGGAAAAGAGCAATACGCCGGCCTCAAAGAGTGTCGTCATTTCCTTGAACCGTTCCTCATGAAACGGAACATTCTCACGGTTCCCATCCAGAAAATCGAAGCGGGTGGCGCGAGCGTGCGCGCGCAAGATCTGGTGGCGGTGGAAGAGCCTCTGCAGATCCGTCTTGGTGAGCTCGATGTCGCTATCACCATGCGCACTCCGGGACACGATCGCGAGTTGGCGCTCGGCTTTCTTTACACCGAAGGCCTGCTGGCAAGTCCCGATCAGATCGCTGATGTTCGTGTGGACGACTCTGGCGCCGTAATCGTGTCTCTCATCGCAGGCCTCGCGCCGGCCATTGACGCGCGGCGTTTCTACGTCACTTCGAGTTGCGGGATCTGCGGGAAAGCCTCCATCGACGCGCTCGCCGCTTCGGGATGCGCGATGCTGCCGCCCGGCAAGCCGAAACTTTCCGTCAACCTGGTCCCCCATTTCCCAACGCGGTTGCGCGAAGCCCAAGCCATCTTCGAGCACACCGGTGGACTCCACGCTGCGGGTCTCTTCAACATCGCCGGCGAGCTTCTTTATTTGCGGGAAGACGTTGGCCGGCACAACGCCGTCGACAAACTAATCGGCGCGGCTTTTCTCGAACGCCAGCTGCCGCTGCACGATCATGTACTGATGCTTAGCGGCCGCATCAGCTTCGAACTGGTTCAGAAAGCCGTGACCGCCGGTATTCCGATCGTCATCGCGGTGGGCGCTCCCTCTAGCCTTGCGATTGAAACTGCGCTGCGCTTTGGAATGACGCTGATTGGCTTCGTACGCGGTAGCCACTTCAACGTTTATACCGGCGGCGACCGAATGATCGTATAAACCAATCAATGATAGAGTGCACGGGAAGGTAACTATGTCCAACCGCAGGCAGTTCCTTAAAGATGCAGCCGCCACTGCTGGAGTAATGTTAACCGGGTGCCATCTGCTCCACCGGCAGTCGCATGCACAGACCGCCACGCCACGCCAACGCCCGCTGATGGTCGCCGGACGCCGGGTCAGAACCATCGACGTTCGTGCTCACCTGGCCAGCGAGTCACATTGGACCGGGCGATTGAGGTTGTCGATCTGTGGATGGAACAGCCCATTGTGCGGCTGCTCGCACCGGGCGAACGTCACTGGCCCATCTTGCGCCAGATGATGAGCGAAGGACAGGCTCGTGGTCCACTGCTCACCGATGCGCAACTTGCCGCTCTGACTATGGAACATGGCGGCATTCTCCACACAACCGACCGGGACTTCGCGCGGTTCCCAGGATTGCGCCGGACGAATCCTGTGGCTTAAAAGCACTGGCTGGGACGACAACTCCCGATCCGTCCGCCGCGAAATTCAGTATTATTTAGCAAGGACGGGCCACATGAAATTCATTCGCTCAGTCGCCAGCGTGGTTTTATTCGCCGGATCTGTACTCGCCGCCGATTCCATCACCTTCCACAAGGACGTCGAACCCATTTTGCAGAGAAACTGCCAAAGCTGTCATCGGCCCGGTCAAGCGGCGCCCATGTCGCTGCTGACGTATCAGAGCGTGCGTCCATGGGCCAAAGCGATGAAGGCCGCGGTGATGACCCGCAAGATGCCGCCGTGGTTCGCAGACCCGCGCTTCGGGCACTTCGTGAACGACCGGTCGCTTCAGCAAGCCGACATCGATACGCTCGCAAAATGGGCCGATACCGGCGCGGCCGAAGGCGATCCGGCCGACGCCCCAGTGGCGATCAAATGGCCCGCCGACGGCTGGGAGATCCAACCGGACATCGTCATCAACGGCGCGCCCTTTACAGTGCCCGCGCATCCCAAAGCCAATGTTATCGAGTGGAATTACGTCACGGTGCCCAGCGGTCTTAAAGAGGATACCTGGATCACATCCATGGAAATCCGTCCTAGCGAACTAGCCGTGACTCACCACATCTGCGTTTTCTTCAAACCGCATGACCCGGATACGCAGTACAACAAGCCGGTGTGGGCAGATCGCCCGCGCGACGAAAAGGGCCGCACGCCGGCGGAAGCGGCGGGCGCCAACGGCAAGGGTCTCCCGGATTCGGTTTTGAAGGGTACTAGCGGCGTGGAAGGCTGCTACGTCCCGGGACAATTCACGCAGAATTACGCTTTATTCCACGCCGCCAAGCTGATCAAGGCCGGCACGGATATTGTGTTCCAGCTCCACTACACCCCCATCGGCCGGGAAGTGGTGGATCGCCCGCGCCTGGGTCTCACTATCGCCAAGGCGCCGGCGGAGCGTACCTTCATTACCCTCGGAACCTCCGCGCCCAGCGATGCCAAGAGTTTCGCCATTCCGCCCAACAACCCCAACTGGGAAAGCCCGCCCATGGAGGCCGAGTTCCTGCAGGACGCCGAGCTGGTCAACATGTTCCCCCACATGCACCTTCGCGGCAAGGATATGACTTACCAGTTGATCTTTCCAGACGGAAAAACCGAGACGTTACTCAGTGTGCCGCACTACGATTTCAACTGGCAGATGGGTTACGACGTTGTCGAACCGGTCAAGATTCCCAAAGGAACGCACATGAAGGTGACGGCGCACTTCGATAATTCCGTCAATAATAAGTTCAACCCGGACCCCAACCAAACCGTCTACTACGGCGATATGACCTGGGAAGAAATGATGTTCCCCTTCTTCAGCGTTACCGTGGAAAAGGGCAAGGAAGCGGAGAAGGTCATCCGCGTCCTCAAAGGCCGTCATGGGGACGGCGCTTAAGCCTCGCAATCGCAATTCGCAAAATTAGCCGAGGCTGGCGTACTAAGCTAGTCTTCATGGCCCTTCTCGATCAGATACAGAAAGACATGACGGCGGCGATGAAAGGCCGCGAGGAAGCCCGGCTCGATGCGATACGTATGATCAAGGCGGCCCTGCAGCGCTACACTATCGACACCGGGAAGCCGCTCGACGAGGCGGCGGAGCTGCAAATCCTCAATACGCTGGTCAAGCAGCGGCGCGAGTCGGCGGACATGTTTCGCAAAGGGAATCGCCCCGAGCTGGCCGACAAAGAAGAGGCCGAGCTGAAGCTGATTGAATCCTACATGCCTTCGGCGCCGACGGATGAGGAGATCGACGCCGCGCTCGCAGCCGCCATGGCTGAAACCGGCGTCACCTCTCTCAAGCAGATGGGCGTGGTGATGAAAGCCGCGCAAGCGAAACTGGCCGGCAAGCGCGTGGACGGCAAGGCCCTCAGTGACCGCGTCCGTTCGAAGCTAAGCTAAGCTGCCGCGGCGGCGCTTCGAGAGCGCCTTAGTGTTCGCCGAAGTGATAGCCCACCGCCACGGTTGCTGCCGGCACCCAATTGCTTCCGAACTGATCGGTGAGGTTGGGAACATAGTGCAGATCGAATTGCGGACGTACGAAAAAACGGTCCGTGAGCGCGATCTGGAGGCCGGCTCCGAAGTGGAGCTGGAAATGGTTAGCGCTCCCGAGCGAGGAAACTTGTTTCGTGCATACCGCGGTTCCGACACAAGCGTTTTGAGAGATGGTGAAACCCGTTCTCGCACTGCCAATGCCGCCCTGCAGTTGCACGATTGCCCGCTTCGTGATGAAAGGCTCATAAATGCCGTTCACATCAATAAAGGTCTGGCGGGATTTCAGGGGGCCGTAGTCTTGATGCACCGGCTGGAAGTTAATTTCCGCTCCAGCACCGAGATGCTGCCGGAACATAATATCTCCTCCGAACCCCAGAAAGAAGCCGTTGAGCTTGGGAGTTGCCTGGCAAAAGGCGTCGGCGGAGCCGGGCAGGCATGCCCCTAGGGCATTGGCGGAGTTCAAGTTATCGATCCCTAGGCCGGTCGCGGAATCCCAGGCGGTGCCGAAATTCACGTTCACGTCCAGGGCGCTCTGTGCATGCGCCAACAAAGGACAGAACAGCAACGGAAGGTAATACCACGTTCTTTTCATTTCGCAATTTTCCTCTAACTTTCAGAAATAGGCTCGCGCATTCTCAAAAGCGTTATGATTCTACGACGCCGCTCACGGATCAGACGTTTCAGCCGGAATTTCCGACGGCGGGGCGCCGAACCGTTTACAGGAGGGTCGAGCTAAAAATTAACCTTTGAATTTGTCCCGGCACTCAATGGAGCAGAAGTAATAGGTTTGCCCCTGCGAGAATTTCTGGAACGCGGTGGCCGTGGAAATGAAGGTCCCGCAGACTGGATCTTTCTTGAGTTCGCCGCCCGAGGGAGGACTCGGGGGAGGGCGGGAAGCGGAGGCTCCCGCCTGCGGAGAGGAGGTATTGGATAAACCGCTAAAGGCCTTGCCAACGATTCCCAGTACTGACCGGATCACGCTCATGATGAGCATGAATCCGATCAGATAGACAATCGCTCGAAACATTTACTCCAAACTTACTTTTTCTTCCCGGGCGCGGCCTTGAAGTTCGTCTGTACAGTCGCTCCCATGCTAGCCATCATTGCCTTCGCGGTGTCTGCGTTGGGGCCGTTCGGCGCGAGATCCAGATACTTCTGGAAAGCCTCCGCCGTTCCCGGAGGCGCGTTGGTCTTGCCGTTGTCAACCGTGGCCTTCGCGATTAGCGAGAGACCATACTGGAAATAGGCTTCGGCGTAGTTGGGATCCAGCTCGATGGCTTTCTTGAACGCCGCAGTCGCCGGCTCCATATTACCGGTATTCACATACACGGCTCCGAGGTTGAAGTAGTATTTGCCGGCGTTGGGAGGATCGACCTGCGCTGCCTTCGTCAACTGGGCCTGGGCCTCGTCGAACTTTTTCTGCTGGGCCAGCACCAAAGCGTAGTTGTTAAGATAGGCCGCGTCGTCGGCTTTGATTGCGATGGCTTTTTGGTACGCTTCGGCGGCTTTCGCGAGATCCGCATCCTTGTTGGCCGGTGTCGCTTTAGCGCGGCCTACGTAGGCGTCCGCCAGATTGCCCCATACGACATGCTGCGTGGGATCAACTTCGCCGGCCTTGGTGAAGCCTGCAATCGCCGCGTCCCATTGGTTCGCCGCGGCGGCCGTCTTGCCTTCATTAAAGGCGTCGTTTAGAGCCTTATTCTTGGCGAGGGCGGCGGCCTGCTCCTTGTTCTTTTTCTCCAGCTCAGCCTTATCGGCGGCGGATAGAGCGCGACCGCTCTCGTCGACGGCGGCCGGGGCGCCGCCGGCAGCCTCGGACTTGGACAGGTCGAAGTTCAGTTCCTGGGTCTCGCCAATTTTCACGGGAACGCCGTTCTGGAAGTCCCTTTCCTTGCCGTCCACGACAACCGTTACTTTGTAAGAACCGCCCGGCAACCCGCCATAAAAATAGTGGCCGCGCTTGTCGGTCTTAACGCTGTAGTTGCCCCTGACGTCAAGGCGTTCGATCTTCATCTGCGCGCCCGGCAGGTTCTTGCCGTCGGGTCCCTTAACGACGCCTTCGATCGCGGCGGTCTGGGCCCAGCCGCTGACAGCGAAAAAGGCCAGACTAACCGGCAGAATCAACGTGAGCTTTCGAATGAATGACATAAACTTGAATACCTCCCCGGTCCTTCGCGGACGCGTTCCATCGTCCAGGATACTACAGTGATCCCGCGTTCGACTACATACGCACCCATCAAAAAAGACGCATCCAGTACGCCATTTGGCACATCCAAATCGTGAAGTTAGGTTCATGTAAAATGAAGGAACCGGTGAAATTGCTTACCCACGGCCGATACAGGGCCATGCGCCGAACCATCTTAACCACTGTCGGTTTTCTCTTACTGCCGGGCGTTGCCATCCCGGCAGAATCGCTCGCCTGGACGCGTGCCCATGAGCTTTACCAGCGCACGGATTATGCGGGATCGCTCCGGGAGTTGCGGGGTGCGGATGAGAAGACTGCCGCCGTCCTGCTGCTGATGGGCCAGGACTATTTCGGACTGGCCCAATATAAGCAAGCCGCTGATTCCCTGGAGAAAGCGGCGGCGCTCGCGCCCGCCAATGCTGAGTGTTTCCTGTGGCTTGGCCGCGCCTATGGAAGGCGGGCGGAGATGGCCAATCCGTTTTCGGCACCGGGACTTGCTTCAAAAGCCAGACAGATGTTCGAGAGAGCGGTGGCCCTCGACTCCTCCAACCGAGAGGCCCTGGGCGATCTGTTCGATTATTATCTGGACGCCCCGGGTTTCCTGGGCGGTGGAATGAATAAAGCCGAAGCCCTGGCTGCGCAAGTGGCGCAAAAGGATGCGGCGGAAGGGCACTACTACGCAGCGTTGCTGGATGACCACCGCAAGCAATACGATTCCGCGGAACGGCACCTGCGCGCCGCGATGGAATTGGCTCCCCGTCAGGTGAGCCGGATTGTCGCCCTTGCGAGATATCTTGCGGCGCATGGACGCACCAAGGAAAGTGACGCTCTGTTTGATCAGGCCCAGCGCCTAGCGCCTGAAAATGCTCGCGTGATGTACGAACGGGCTTCGGCGTACGTGAAGGAAGGACGCAATTTGGATGAGGCTCGCAGGTTGTTGCAGAGTTATCTGCACGCGAACGTCACGCCCAGCGATCCGCCCAAGTCCGAAGCCCAGAATCTGCTGCGGAAGATCGGGTCTTAATGTTCCACAGTGAAGCGCTGCGCTTTAGTTTCCAGGCGCTTCAGGCCAACAAGTTTCGCGCCTTTCTCACCGCTCTGGGCTTGGTCATCGGCAATGCGTCCGTGATCCTGGTGGTGACCATCTCACTTACCAGCCGCGATTACATCCTGGACCAGATCCAGCGTATTGGTTCAAACCTGATCTACGCGCAGTATGAGAGCGGCAATAACACCGCCAGTGCTGCCGCCGCGGCGGACTATGTCAAGATCGCCGACGTGGAAGCCGTCCGCCAGCAACTCGGCTCGCGCATCGTGGCCGCTACCGGCGTGATGAACAGTTTCGATCGCATGCGCATTCAGGGCGGCGAAGAAGACGTGGCGATCATCGGCGCGGACCAATATTACCCGGAAGTGCGCAATCTGGACTTGCTGGCAGGCCGCTTCTTCGACGTTTCCGACGTCACCCAACGGCATCGCGTGGCCTTATTAATGGAGCGGCTCGCGCGGCGTCTGTTCGGCAGCCAGAGCGCGGCCGTGGGACAGACCGTGAAACTGCACGGATTGCAGTTTACCGTGATCGGGACGTTTAAAGAAAAGACCGAGAGCTTCGGGCTTTCCGAGCTCTCGGGTGAAAACGTGCTGATCCCCATCACGGTGTTGCGTTATTTCGCCCCGATCGAGCGCATTGACCCGCTCTACATTCAGGCACGCAGCGCCGCGGATGTGGAACCGGTTACGCGCCTGGTGAAATCGATTCTGGAATCCCGCCACCGCACGGGCGCCAAATACCGGGTCGATAATCTGGCGGCGATTCTGGACGCCGCGCGGCGCATCGCGACAGTCCTTACGGTGGTACTGATGCTGGTTTCCGCCTTGGCGCTCATCATCTCCGGAATAGGCATCATGAACATCATGCTGGTCACCGTAACCGAGCGCACCCGCGAAATCGGTCTGCGCATGGCGGTCGGCGCGGCGCGGCGCGACGTACTGGAGCAGTTCCTGGCCGAAGCCGTGATCATCAGCATGACCGGCGGCCTGGCGGGGATTCTGATCGGAGTGGCGATTCCACTCAGCGTGCGCTTTTTCACTGACGACTTCGCGGTTCCCATATCGCCGCTCTCCATTATCGTGGCGTTCACTGTTTCGCTGATCGTAGGACTGGCGTTCGGCCTGCTGCCGGCGAGCCGCGCGTCGCGTCTGAATCCAACCGAAGCCCTGCGTTACGAATAGGCTCGAACGGCAACTGCGGCGAGGCCGCCGCTACACTGGTGAGGTATGAAACTCTCACCATCCGCACTGGTTTTTTGTATCTTGGGACTCTTCGCATCCGCGCTTTCGCTATTTGGCGAGGTCCGGGTGCTGACGCTGCGGCAGGCCCTCGATCTAGCCATGGCGCAGAATCCGGATGTATTGCTGGCGCGCCTGGATGCGCAAAAAGCGCGCGAACAAGTGATTGTGACACGCGATCCCTTCAGGCCCAAGGTCTTCGCCGGCAGCGGCGCGGCCTGGAGCACCGGGTTTCCCAGCAGCATCGACGGCAATGCCCCTTCCATTGTGCAGGTCAAGACGCAAATGGCAATCTTCAATCGTCCGCAGAGCTACTTGACCGCGGAGGCGAATGAGGAAGTTCGTGGCGCGGGCGTAGACGTGGCGCGTCGCCAGGAAGAAGCAGTGTATCGAGTGGCGTCGGTCTATTTGGACGCTGAGCAGGCCAGCCGCAGCCTGGAAGCAGCGCGCCGGCAAGTTGACAGTTTGAGGCGCGTACAGCAACTGATGGCACAGCGCGTCGCGGAAGGGCGCGAGTTGGCCATCGAATCGAAGAAAGCCAACTTGGCTGTGCTTCGGGCCAGCCAGCACGCGGATGGCTTGGCCGAGGACCTGATGACAGCGGAAAGTAATCTGGCCGGAGTCCTCGGTTTCGGAGCTGACGATCTGGCGCGTCCGGCGCCCGGGGAGCGGGCTCCGCTGGTGGTTCCGGCTTCAGAAGAGGCGTCCATCGAGAAGGCACTCGAAGGAAGCAACGAACTGAAGCGCCTGCAATCCAACATTCAGGCGAAGATGCTCGAAATCAAAAGCTATCGCGCTGAGCGGCTTCCCAAAGTAAATCTGGTGGCGCAATATTCGCTCTTCGCCAAATACAATTACCAGGATTATTTCACCAAGTTCCAGCGCAACAATGCGCAGGTGGGCGCTTCCATAGAAATTCCGCTTATCGTGGGCCGGACTTCATCGGCCGAGTCCGCGCAGAGCGAAGCGGACATAGCCAAGCTGCGCATTGAGATCACCCGAACCCGCACCCGTATTACTTCGGATCTCAGAATCGCTTACCAAAATTTGCGGCGTTCCGAAGCGGCGCGGGACGTGGCGCGGGCGGACCTGGATCTCACTCGCGAGGAACTCACCATCGATCTCGCGCAAATGGACGAGGGCCGGCTGCCGCTGGCAACCGTGGAAGCTTTGCGGGCTACTGAAAACGAAAAATGGCTGGCATATTACGAGGCGCAACACGCCGCTGAAGTAGCCCGGCTCAACGTGCTACGCCAGACCGGGACCCTTGAGACCGCGCTGCGCTAGGCGCGCTGCTCTACTTGCGCACCAACTGCGCAATCGTTTCCAGATGAAAAGTCTGCGGGAATAAATCGATCA